>JGI12269J14319_10000715_pt1 | contig 32194 bp, 27 predicted proteins | sample PeaSoiSIISIP2007_FD_14319 | JGI IMG/M metagenome (IMG submission 14319)
CCGCCATCGGCGGGGGGAAAGTCGTCGGCAAAGGAATCGCCCGCCGCAGGATCGTGGACCACGTACGGCTCGGCCAAACGGCTTCCGTTGACGTAAACCTGTTGCGCGACGATGCGGATGCGATCCCCGGGCAAGCCGATCACGCGCTTGACGTAGTGCGGATGATCGTCATAGGGAAACTTGAAGACAACGATGTCGCCGCGGCGGACCGGGCGATAGGGAAGCAACTTTTCGTACCAGGCGCCGCGCCCCTCGAAAAGAAACTTATTCACGAGCAGATGGTCGCCGACCAGAAGCGTGGGTTCCATGGATTGCGAAGGAATCTTGAAGGCTTGCAGGATAAAGGTGGTGCCGAAAAGCGCGAGGAGAATCGTGACAAGCAGCGATTCGAAGAAATCCGCCACCGAGCCTTTCGGGGACTCGGATCGCGCGGCTTCCGAGGCGAGCGCCGGAGCGCCGACCGAGTTCACGAGCGAGGTTTCTGCGTCCATCGCTTCCATTCAGGCGGACTCGCCGCCGCTTCCGAGCGATTCGAGCGCCAGCCTTGCGGCTGCCTGCTCCGCTTCCTTCTTGCTGCGGCCTTCGGATGCAGAGAGCCGGCGGTCCCCGTGCCAGACCTCGACCTCAAACGTCTTTTGATGCTCGGGCCCGGATTCGTTGCGGACGCGATACACGACCGTTCCGAGCCCGCGCTGCTGAAGCCACTCCTGCAACGAGGACTTGTGGTCGGGGCGTTCGAGTCCTTCCACGCCGCCCTCGAAGGCGGGGTCGAGCAAGCTTCGCCGGAGGAAACCCGCCGCGGCAGCCAGGCCGGCATCGAGATAGATGGCGCCGACAATCGCTTCGTACGCGTCGGCCAGCAGCCTCTTTTTTTCGCGCCCGCCGGTCTTTTCCTCGCCGGGACCCAGACGCAAATGACTGCCCAGCTTCAAACGCCGCGCCGCCGTATGAATCGACACGGCACTCACCAGCCGCGCCAGGCCTTTCGATAGCTTACCAGCATCCCAGTGAGGGAATGAGGCGCAGAGCTGCTCGCTCGCGACCAGGCCGAGAACGCGATCGCCCAAGAATTCGAGGCGCTCGTTATCGACGCCGCCCACATTCTGGCGGTGCGACCGGTGCGTGAGCGCTCGCTCGAGGCGTTCGGGATGCTCGAAGCGATGGCCGAGAATCGCCTCGATTTCACCGCGCTCCTCTGCGGTCATGGCGGGATCGCCTTTCCGAGCTACTTCGATGGCGCCGCCAGTTTCCGCGCGGCGTCGGCGCTCTGTTTGCAGCGATCCTGAAGGCCTCCGGGCATCTGGCTGCAATGAGTGTAAGCGTCCGCCGCTTCGCCGTAGCGATGGAGGTTTTGGAGACCGAAGCCCAAAACAAAAAGATCCGTCGGATCAGGAATGGTGGGACCTTGCGTGGCCAACTGCAATTCCTTGACGGAGTCGTCGTACTGCCCGCGGCGGAAGTACACGAGACCCAGGCCGCTGTGCACCTGGGACAACTGGCTGGCCTTCGCCGTCGCAAACTGGTCGTCGGTCATGGCTTCCGGCTTGGGCAACGCGCCGAGCACCTGAATGGCGTGCTTCTCGTAACTTTCCGCTTTGTCGAGTTTCTTCGCCGAGTCGGGGTCATCGGGGTCGTAGGCATGCGGGATCACCCAGCCGACGGTGGCGAGAATGCCGACGTCGTCGGCGTTGAGGGTAAGCGCCTTGTCCGCGTTCGCATAGAAGTCTTTCCAATCCTGCTTTACAAAGTAGGCTTGCACGAGTCCCGCATAAACCGACTCGTCGTACCGGCTCGCAGGATACTTCTGAAGAAAATCCTGGCCGAGCTGGATCCGTTGGTCGGCGTCCTGGGCGGAGGTCGTGAAGAAGGCCTTGTATGCCGCCTCCTCCTGAGGATCGAGTTTCGGCGCAGCAGCAGGGGCCTCACCGAGCGTCCGTTGTTTCATTTGCTGGTCCTGTTCCGCTTGCTGCTCTTTGTCGACGACTTTATTCGGATTGGTGCCTTGCGCGAGGCAAACGGGCAGCAATACGAGCGCGCCGGCGAGCGCGAGTGCCAGGGTGCGAACTATCTTAGATAGCGATCGAAGTTTCATGGTCCGGGTTCCTTTTCTTAGTTCTTAGTGTTTGTATGTGATTCCTTAACCGCATTTGTTGTTGCATCGCATTGACTTGATTTACCTGCGAGGGAGCCGACGACTGGCCGGACTGGCCCATCTGGGCGAGAGATACGAATGCAAAAATGGCGGCAAACGCAACAAAGAGAGCTCGAATTGCGAATCGCACGGATGAGAGTCGCATTTTGTTATTCCCCCTTTGGTGATACAAGCCGACCAAACCTCAGCATGAGACGGTCTGCTCAGGGTTGCGGTTGCCTGTTTTCGTCCGGGCGCGCCGAGGGCTTATAAGCCATCTCGACCCCGCTCTGTGCGGCGGTACGCGCCGATTCCGGAGCTCCACGGACGGCCAGCGCCGCGCGGTATTCGCTCACGGCCAAATCGCGGTCGTCCTCGAGATCGTGGATCCGCCCAAGATAGACGTGAGACCAAGCCACGATGGTTGGGTCCGCGGCCTGAGCCGAATCCGTCTGGCCTGTCGCGGGGGAATCTGCGCCGGAAACGAGCTGCTCGAAAAGATCCCGGGCGCGGTCTCCCTGGCCGGAAAGCACCGACGCGATGGCCAGACCATAGAGCGCGCGCGGATTATTCGGATACTTGGCGAGCGCCGTTTCAAAAGTCGCGGCGGCCGCCGAAGAATCCCTCTGAGCGATCTCGCGATCGCCTTCCGCCAGCCAGCGGTCCAACTCGGAGGGCGGAGCATTCTCCGAATCGCTCTGTTGCGCTGCAGGAGCGGTCTCCGCGGCGGCGAAGGTGACGCTCTGCAAGCGTTTCTTCTCGGCCTGGACGTCGATGCCGGCGAGCAGGTCGGGAAAATAGTACGACATCGCGGGTTCGGCTTTTTCGAATTTCTGAAGCTGCGTGACGAAAGGACGTACAAGAACAAAGCCCGATTGGTCCGCGTCCTGGAGAGCCGATTGGAGCTTCTCCGGCGACAGGTGGCGGAGGCGCAACTCGACAGCCTTGATCAGGCACTCATCCGCCAGCGCGACGAAATCGTCGTGGTATTCGACGGGAAGCCGCGGAGCGCTGGCCGCCACGTTGAGAAGCGCCCGCTTCGTTTCCACGGCCGGCCGATAGCGCAGCACCAGACCGTCGAGCATGAAGTGCAGATACGCATGCTGGACGGCGTTCTCCGACGTGTCGGAAACCGATCCAACGACGATCGCGTAGTCACTCCCGGAGTTGCGGAAGTTCGTCCGGGCGCCGACGAGCGGCTCGACATACACGGTGAAACGGCGGCCATTCGCCGGCCGGACGATCTCGCGGAGATAGCCGTTGGAGACCATGACGATCTTGCGTAGCGACGCCCGATAGCGCACGATTGCGGGTCCCGACTCCGGTTCAATTTTGGCCCAGCGGGTCTCAAGCTGTGCCTCCCGGTAAAAGTTGGCCAGGACTTCCTGAAACCCCTCGATCGTGAGCACGTCCGGCGGGAGCAACTCGCGGCTGCTCTGAAACTGGAACTGGGGTGGCGGGCCGACGTACAGAGCGAACGTGATGTAGCGCGAGAGAGTTTCAGCCGAATTGGCGAGCGCATGGTCGCGATAGAACTGGCGCAGTGCTTCGGTCGCGGGACCTTGCATTCGAAGCAGGTCGCCTCGGAGCGCCAACCGCGCAGGCATCTCCGAAAGCGTGCTCTCATCCGCGTCGAATCCCGCCGCCTCCAGCGCGCACATCGTCGCAAAGACCTGCGGGCTCGCTTCCACAGCGATTCCGGGGTCGCTGACGACCAGAGATTGCTGCGCGTGTATCTTCCCGGCCGTCGCGCCAATGCCTATCAGAAGAGCTAGGAGAGCAAAGGCGGAGTAAACGCGGAAGGAACTTCGGATGGACGTACTTGTCAACGCCTGGGCCCCCTGTCGCCAAGCGCGCAGCTTCCCCGTCCGCGCGCCGCTTCCATGGAATCCACTGCTACGTACAAACTCTAACGAGCGGACGGAGCGGAGTCAAGAATTGCAGATCGATCCACGGCTTGGAGCCTTCGACTGACAATCAGCCGCGGACGCGAACCTCGCTGAAACTCAGCAGGACGCGCCCGCCGCCCATCGGACGCCCGAAACCCAATTGGGGGCGGAAGCGGGAGAACAAGAGGACCTGATCTAGCTGGCGCCGGACCGCGACATCGTTCGGTCCAGAAAGAATTTTGTAGAAGAGGACTTCGCCCTGGGCATTGAGCGTGGCCTCGAGCAGCAGCGCGCCGGAATTCGTGCGACCGTCCGTCTCGCCGATGCCCGGAAGCGGGAACGGAGCCAGGCTTTCGAGTTGCGCGGGCTGCACAAGATTCAGAGGCAGATCGTCCGGCACAACACCGCCCAGCGGCATACCCACAAGCATGCTCTGCACGACGAGAACGAAGACAGCCACAGCCGTCAGCACTCCTCCGGTGGCGGGCACCGCGAGCGGCCTCACAATGTTTTGCGTGATCAGAACCGCGCGCGACCACAAATTACTCGCGCCTGCCCAGCGAGAGCGCGCCTGCGAAGCCTGCACGCGAATTCTGAACGCGAGTCCAGCAGGCGGAGGCACGGCGGCGATGTTGGCGAGATGCGTGGCCATCAAACGATAACGATCCAACTGCCGCCGGCAGTTTCCGCAGGAATCGAGATGCTCGCGCAGGCGCACTCGCTCCGACGGACGGATGGCACCGTCCAGATAGCCCGGGAGGCAACGCTGCGCTTCGCGGCAATTCATTGGCCGCCTCCGTGCATCTCCGCATGCTCGCCGGCTGCTGCATGGGAAACGTTCAGGGCGTCAGCGCCCGCAACGAAACGAATCTTTTCGAGGCGGCGTACGGCGGTGCGCGCCGCATGGCCCGCGGATTCCACAATCTCGGGCTGATGCGCGTGCAGGATCGGATCGAGAATTTCCTTCAGGATTCGCCGGCCGCGCAAGATGCGTGATTTCACGGTTCCCACGGACACTTCCATCACTTCCGCGATCTCCTCGTAAGAAAGCCCTTCGAGATCTCTCAATATCACCGCGCTGCGAAACAGGGGCGGAACCTCCGCAAGCGCCCGGCGTACCGTCGTCTGCGTTTCGTGCGCGGCACACTGTTCAAAGGGAGTGGCCTCGGCGCCTTGCAGTTCGAACGTCGGGCCGTGCTCCGATTCTTCGGCGTCAATCGAAACCTGCTGCCGGTGGTGCCGCCAGCACCAGCGGCGATGGTTCAGAGCCTGCCGAACGGAAACGCGATAGAGCCAGGTCTTCAGCGAACTGCTGCGGCGGAAGCCATGAATCCCGCGAAACACGCGGATAAAAACCTCCTGCGTCACATCGGCGGCGTCGGCAGCGTCGGAGAGGATTCCGTACACCAGGTTGTACACGTTGGCGTGGTAGTAGGTGACGAGGTAATCGAAGGCTGACTCAGAGCCCGCTTGGAGCTCGGTCACCAGCTCCGCTTCGTCACGTCCCCACGGCAGACTGTGCGCCAGTTCGGCCATCGCGTGTACCGCGCTCCCAAGGGCGTCTTTCGGGTTAGACACCGGCTCGCCCATCTATGTTGCTAAGAATAGCAGAAATGTCGCTGGGATGTGATGAACCGAAAGTACCAGACGCGAACTCACGTAAGTTATTGAAAAGATTGGTGGAGCCGATGGGATTCGAACCCACGACCTTCCCGGTTTCACCGGGACGCGCTTACCAGGCGCTCAATCAGGGACCGATCCTTCCAAGACTTGATTTGTCTCTCGCGGCGCACCGCTTCAGCCCGCGTGCCATATTCCTCTCTGTAAACAAGTTTCCATGGACCGCGATTTTTCAACGCCAGCGAATAATTCGCATTGTGATAGATCACACGCTCCTGGAGATTCTTGGTCTGACCGACATAGAAACGAGCGGTGGACTGACTTTGCAGAATGTAGACGAAGAACATGTGCGGATACTGGTGGAGCCGATGGGATTCGAACCCACGACCTCCTCGATGCCATCGAGGCGCGCTCCCAACTGCGCCACGGCCCCACCGAAGGAAAAACGGCAGTGTTTGACTTTATAGCACCCGGGGACGCGAAGCGTCAAACGACGCGCGAACCAAAGTTTCAGGCATCGTTGCGAAGCGCGAACTGCGCGAGAAAAAACAGGCGTGTATTTCGCGTCTCCCATTAGAATACGTTCGCGATGGCGAAGATCACTTTTCTAGGCGCGGCGGGAACCGTCACAGGCTCGAAATATCTGCTTGAAGCAGAGGGCAAGCGGCTGCTGGTGGATTGCGGCCTTTTCGAAGGTTCGAAGGAATTAAAGCAGCGCAACTGGGATCGCCTTCCGATCGATCCAGGAACGATCGATTGGGTGCTGCTGACGCACGCGCATATCGATCACACGGGCTATCTGCCGCGACTTGTGCAGAGCGGATTTCGAGGGCCGATTTACGCGAACGCGGCAACGCACGAACTCTGCGCGCTGTTGCTCCCGGATTCCGCTCACATACAGGTCGAAGACGCGCAGTACGCGGCGAAAAAAGGTTACAGCGCGCATAAGCCACCGCTGCCTCTTTACACCGTTGCGGAATCGCAGGCGGCGCTTCAGCAATTCCGGATGATTCCACGCGCCGAGCCGTTCACGATCAGCCCGCAATTTTCCGTCCGGCCGCACGATGCGGGACACATCCTCGGCTCGACGTGGCTCGAACTGACGATCACGGAAAACGGGAAGCAGACGCTGGTGGTTTTCTCCGGCGACGTTGGCCGCTACGACCAGCCGATCTTGAAGGACCCGGAATCGCCGACGCGCGCCGATTTTCTGCTGTGCGAATCCACATATGGCGATCGGGATCATCCGGCAGGCTCGGTGGTGGACGAGCTGGCGGACATCGTCAATGCAACCGCGAAGCGCGGCGGAGCTGTCGTCATCCCAGCATTTGCGGTCGGCCGGACGCAACTGCTGATGTATTACCTGCGCGAACTCGAGGAGCAGCAGCGCATCCCGCATCTGCCGGTGTTCGTGGACAGCCCGATGGCGATCAACGTGACGGGCCTTTACATGAGCCATCACGAGGACCACGATGCGGAATTCAGCCAGCAGGAAGCGGCCGGCAACCACGATCCGCTGAACTGCCACGAAGTACACATGACGCGCACCGTGGAAGATTCGAAGAAGATCAACGACGTCGTTTCGCCCTGCATCATCATCTCGGCGAGCGGGATGATCACGGGAGGGCGCATCAAGCACCATCTGGCGCAGCGGCTGCCGGATTCGCGCAGCACGGTTCTGCTGGTCGGCTTTCAGGCCGAAGGCTCGGGCGGGCGCGCGCTGCTCGATGGCGCGAAGTATCTCCGAATTCACCACGAGCAGATCCCCGTGCGCGCGAAGATCATCGAGATCGGGCAGCTTTCCGCACACGCGGGAAAAAGCGAATTGCTGCGATGGCTTTCCGGTTTTCAGGCGCCGCCCAAGCAGACTTTCCTTGTGCACGGCGAGCCTAGCGGCCTCAACGGGCTGCGCGATGCGATCGCGGCGCAATACCACTGGCCGGTGACGATTCCCTCGTATCAACAGTCGGTTGATCTGGGCGCGATGTGACGGAGCGCCTTGGCGAGCGCCGAAATCCGCTGCTCACTTCGCTATTTTGAGTTTGGCGAGGCGCTCGGCGGCGGCCTGAAACGTCTTTTCCGTTTTGCAGAACGTGAAGCGAAGGTGCGTGCGGCCGTCCGCCGGATTGCGGTAGAAGCTCGATCCCGGCACGGCGGCGACGCCGATGTCGGTGACCAGATACTTCGCGAACGCGACGTCGTCCGGAAAACCGAAGGCGGAAATGTCCGTCATGATGTAGTAGGCGCCACGAGGCTTGAAGCAACGGAAACCGGCGCTCGTCAAAATTCCCAGCAGGCGATCGCGGCGCGCGAGGTAATCGTGCGCGAGCGACTCGTAATAGCTCGCTGGCGACTTCAGCGCCACAGCTCCTGCCTCCTGCAACGGCGCCGCGGCGCCAACCGTGACGAAGTCGTGCACCTTGCGGATCGCCGCGGTTACTTCCGGCGCGGCAATGGCCCAGCCGACGCGCCAGCCCGTGACGCTGTACGTCTTCGAAAGCGCGTTGATCGTGATCGTGCGGTCGCGCATTCCATCAAGCGAGGCGAGCGAGATGTGCCGCGCGCCGTCGTAAAGCATGTGCTCGTAGATTTCGTCCGTGATGGCGAACGCGTTCCAGCGCACGCAGAGATCGCGGATGCATTCGAACTCGGCACGCTCGAACACTTTTCCCGTGGGATTGTTCGGCGTGTTCAGGATGATCGCCTTCGTCGAAGGGCCGAACGCCGCGGCCAGCTCCTCCGGATCGAACGTCCAATCGGGAGGACGAAGCTTCACGTAGCGCGGCGTCGCGCCGGAAAGAATGGCATCGGGGCCGTAATTTTCGTAGAACGGCTCGAAGACGACGACCTCGTCGCCCGGATTGATGATGGCCATCATCGAGGAGATCATCGCTTCGGTGGAGCCGCAGCAAACGGTGATCTCGCGCTCGGGATCGACGGCGACGCCCTGCATGCGCTCGAAGTTATCGGCGATGGCGTCGCGAAACTTCTTCGCGCCCCACGTGATGGCGTATTGATTGATGTCCGCGGCAATCGCTTCCTGCGCGGCGCGCTTGATTTCGGCAGGCGCGGGAAAATCCGGATAGCCCTGCGAGAGATTCACGGCACCGTGGCGAAACGCCAGGCGCGTCATTTCGCGGATCACGGATTCGGTGAAGAGTTCGGCTTTGGAAGAAAGTCGCGGGCTACTGACCGTGGCGCTTTTGGGCTGGGCGGGATTCACTTTGCGCTCCATAGAGACGGCGATAGATGTCCGCGTTACGCGTCACGATCTCGACGTACTGGCGCGTCTCGGTGAACGGAATCGAGTCCACGAATTCCGCCTTGTCGCGATAGGTCTGCCCGGCCGTCCAGAACGCCACGCGGTCTTCCCCGGCATTGTACGCGGCCAGCGCCGATTCGACGCCGCCAAACTGCTTGCGCAAAGAGGCGAAATAGGCCGTGCCGAGCCGGACATTGTAATCCGGTTCGACGAGCCGCGCCGTTGAATAACGAACTTTTTCCTGCTTCGCCAGGCGGCGGGCCGTCGGCGCGATCAGCTGCATCAAGCCGATCGCATTCTTGCCGGAGCGCGCCTCGGGCTCGAAGGCAGACTCCTGATGGATCAGGCCTGCGACGACCATTGGGTCAAGACCCGAATGGAAGGACCATTTTCGGATCGAGGACTCGAACGGCAGCGCGTAAGCAATGAGCCAAACATCGCGCGGCACAACGGAGACCGGTTGCGACTCAAGCTGCGGGAAAACCTGCCGCACCGTGACGACAGCGGCGCCGTAGTGGCCGGCATCGGCGGCGGCCTGCGCGGCTTCGAGCAGCAAACGCGGCTCGCCCGTCGCGGCGTATCCGGCGCGCAACTCAAGTTCGGCCGACGAGTCAAATCCGATCGAGCGAAGAGCATCGGCGCGCGATTGGCGGCCAGCGGCAGCGGGAGGAATCGGTCCGTCGAATTTGGGCGGGGCAGAGACTGGCGGAACCGATGCGAGCACGTCCGATTTTTCCGCCGGCCCTAAGCCGAGTTCCCGAAGGCGCTCGGAAGCCAGGCCCTGAAAATAGTTTTGCGGATAACGCTCGATCAGCTTCGAGTAGTAGCCGCGAGCAAGCGGTGGAGCTCCAGCTTCCTCGGCGAGGCGGCCTAGCCAGTAGAGCGCGTCGGAAGTGTACTGCGAGCCGGGAAAGCGCCGCAGATGCTCCTCCAACATCGCCGCGGAATCCGGCTGGCGCTTCAGGACCGCGGTCCAAGCGACGCGCCATTGCGCGGAGGTCGCGTTGGGCGAAGCCGGAAAGCTTTCTTCGAAGCGCTTGTAGTAAATTGCCGCGCGGTCGCGATCGAGCTGCACCCAGAAGTAATTCCCTGCCAAAAACAGCGCCGCTTCGGCCCAGTGGCTCGAGGGCGCGCGCGCGACCGCAGACTCGACCGCGGCGATCATCTGCGTATCCTGCTGCTGCGCGCGATACGAATCCGCGAGCGAAGCGAAGCGCTCGGCATCGACGTCGGGATCATTGGGAACCAGCGCGGCCATCTCCGAAGGTGCCGCGCCGAGCCCGGCGCCACACTCCAGAATGCGCAGTTGCGCGCGTTCGCGATCCGCGCCCGAGAGTTCAGGCAGAAGCTCGGCATATTCATTGCGAGCGTCGGTCCAACTCTTCGCCGCAAAAAGCGCCGAGGCGTGGGCGATACGCTGGTCGAGCGGCAGCGCCGGGTAGTCCGCGCCGAGCGTGCTGCGCAGGAAGCCCAGCTTCGTGGCCGCCTGACGAGCCTGTTCGCTCGTGGGAAAGCGCGTGTAGAGGGCCTGGTAATCGGCCACCGCGTCGAGAGGTTTGCCGGCCTGCTCGCGAGCTTCAGCGCGCAGGAAAAGCAGTGCGGGCCGCTGCGGAGTGGAAGTGTAGGCATCGAGCGCGGCCACGGCATCGGCCGGCTGCTTCGCCGCGAGCGCGGCGTCACCGAGCGACTGAAGCGCCTGGTCCGTCATCACCGAATCCGGAAAATCGGCGCGAAATTTCTTCAGCTCGGCGAGCGCATCGGCGCTGTGACCTTGCGCGAGATCGGTCTCGGCAATCCAATAGGCCGCGTAGTCGCCGAGAAGCGGATCGCCTTTGGCGCGCGCGAGCCATTTCGCGGCCTGCGCGTAATTGCCCTTACCGTAGTCGAAGTAACCGAGCGCGAGCGCCGCTCGCATTCCGAGAGCGCCGGAAGATTTCTGCATGGCAATGTTGCTCATCTGGATGTAGGCCGGGGAGGGATTGCTCTGCTTCAGTGCGCGCGAAAGTTTCTCGAGCTGCTTCGCGGTGACGGCAGCTTTGCGCGCGGGCTCCGCTGCGGAGTTCGGGTGCGCGAAGCAGACCGAACACACCATCAACAGGAATCCGGCGAAGAGCGCGAGGCGGCCTGAAAATCTCATGGATACTATTTTACTGCCGCAGAACGGGCGAGGGATAGGGGTAGTCTCCGAGGGCCTGCGAATCGCCCTCGGCGAGGATCTCCACCAACCATTGGTGGAAGTAGTCCACAGGATGGTCCTGGATCGCGCGGAAGCGGCGGTCATATTCCTTGCGTGCTTTATCGAGTTCACTGCGCAACCGATGACAGATGTCCTTATTCTCACGGCCCAATCGAACGTCCTTGGGCCTCAATAGTTTGATGTCTTGCATGGCCACTTTGGCTACCCGGTTGGCCCGGCGGTGGAGGTCCTTCAGATCGTCCGACAGGCTGGCAACGTCGAAAGCCGGGGTTTCCACAACCTCAGCTTCTATTGGCGCCTCCGGCTCGGCGACTGCGGGCTCGTCGATCGCAACAGCATGCACGGGGATATCGACTGGCGCCTCCGGCAAGGGCTCTTCGCTCAGCTCCGGCTCGAGCTCCACGTGAACCGGGACGCGATGCGAGGGCGCCGGAGCGGGAGCCTCCTCGACTTCCGCTACCGCGGAGGCGCTTGCGCCTGCGCGCTCGTCCGAACCATGTTGCTCGCGCGGATTCAGCGCGACGGCCACGAAATTCGAGAGCACGGACAATCCCGCAGCGAGCGCGGACGCAGCCGTCTGCGCGCGGAGCATCGCAGGCAGAGCATTGCTGGGGCGGCTGGACGAGCACGCCGCGACGAGATCGGCGTACGCCTGGTGCAGTTCATCCGCCGTGCGTTGCAACGGAGCGAGATTATCGCGCAAGGCCCGAGAAACGGCCTCTTCGAGGGCCTGTTCGAGAGACTTTTGCCGCTCTTTCAAGGGTTTTCTACCTTTTGCGATTATGGAAACCGCATCTCGGGGTGTCAACGGACATTCCGCGCGCATGTTCCTGAGTATGCAGGGCATGCCCGCGCAGGGCGGCGGACGGGCTTCAGGTTTCGCTTGCCTTCCCTCGGACTGGTTCGTATCTTCGAGGCGCCAACCGGGAGTCCCCAAGCACATGTTGACGGCCAAGCAGATACAAGATCTCCTGAAGATGCAGCCTCTTCCGGTCGAAGGCGGATACTTCGTCGAGACGTACCGGTCGAAATTCACGCTGGTGCCGTCGTCACTTCCGCCTTCCTATCTGGGCGAGCGGGCGATTTCGACGGCGATCTACTACATGCTTACCGCGGACACCTTTTCCGCCATGCACCGGCTCAAAGGAGACGAGGTCTATCACTTCTATCTGGGCGATCCGGTCGAGATGCTGCTGCTGAAGCCGGACGGTACCGCGGAAGCCATTCTGCTGGGACAAGACATCGCGTCAGGGATGCGCCTCCAGTATGTTGTGCCGGCCGGGACGTGGCAAGGCTCGCGTCTCGCTCCGGGCGGGAAATACGCGCTGATGGGCACCACGATGGCGCCCGGATTTGATCCCCAGGATTACGAGCCGGGCAAACGCGAAGAGCTAAGTGCCAGATACCCCCCATACGCCCCGCTGATCGCTTTCCTGACGCGGTGAGGCGCTCCTGTTTTCGCTAGCCGCTCGATCCATCCACACGTTGTGAGCGCGAAATCAGCGCTCAGCAGGCACAAGCTGCAAAATGGTATAATGGGTTACCAACGGGGGCGACACGGTTTCGACGGAAGCTGTCGCGGCTCGAAGGCATGCCGGGCCCCACCTGCCCGCAATCGGGTGGAACAAGACAACTGGCAACTCACAGTTGGCTCTCGCAGCCTAACCAAAAGTAAGCTGCGCGTCTCCCCAGGCGTCACCTACGCGTTTGGGATGAGGCGTCACACAGTAGGCTGGCCATCGCGTTTCGGTCCGTAATGCGGCGGCGAGATCATCGGACTAGCCGGCGGCGCGTCTTGCCCGCTCTGAGCTCCATCGGCGAAACCTTCGGAACGGGATAAGCATGTAGTCTTCGAGTTGCAAGGCTTCTCGGACGGGGGTTCAACTCCCCCCGCCTCCACCATTTTTTCGCTTAGTGGAAAAATTGTCCTGAACGAGCCCGCTTTTTGGGCGAGTCGAAGGGCAAGAGTCAGCGACCAGCGGAGGCTAGGCCTTCGCCTGAACACGGCGTGACCGGGCCATTTTTGCGGCGATGAGGAGCAACAGCTTGCGGTCACCGTTTTCGATGTGGCCGAGAAGCTCACCCAAGCGGCCGAGAAGGCGTTGATCCTCCGGCGTGCTTTTGCTTGCAGCGCCGTTCGAGCCATTCCGATGGGGAAAAACGAGTATCTCGGGCGGCTGCTCGGAGTCGTGGAACAGTTGATAGAGTGGGACTTCCAGAGCCCTTGCGAGCTTCTCAAGGGTCTCGACAGTAGGCGCGCTGTGGCCGTTCTCAATCCGGGAAATGTAGGAGCGCAGAAGACCACTGCGCTTCTCAACCTCTCCCTGCGAGAGATGTTTCACCCCTCGCAAGGCTCGCAACCTCTCAGCTAGGCTCATGTATGATTCGCTCCCGTACTGTGAAATGCAACTGACACGATGAGACAGGCGCGGACCACCGCGGAGTTTCGCCAGGAAAAAGTGTTACTGGTCCAAAGCGCCATCCCGATGAAAGGCACAGGATAATTTCGTTCTGAAGTCTTCGTGGTCGATGGCTTCGAGAAAACGCTCCTCCGGTCATTTCAACGGATACAGCTTGAGCCAATCCGGGATTGCCTTGGAAAGCGCCGGCGAATTTTCGAAAAATAGCCGACTGCGCGTCTGCTTGAGCGTTTTCACCTGGACCGCGCAGGGTTGAAACGGGAACTGGCGGACGACCGATACAACCCACTCTTCATCTTTTGGCGGCTCGCCGACGCACGCGCGAATCGCGTGCTCGATGTTTCCCCTGGTGTCGGCATCCCAAAAGCCGTCAAAGTTCATTTTTAGCCCCATCGGGCGTCACGTCCCCGTTGCATGCCCCAGACCAACCCGGGCAATTGTCCTTTTGAGACAAAGTGCCCCACGCAGCATTAGCAGGGCAGTGATCCGCGATACGCGGGTCGGTGACGTGGATCACAGATTCGATCACCGACAGCGCGTCGATGATCCAGAAGCCCTACGACTCACAAAGTCTCAGCCAGATGATTCGGGGCGTGCTCGACCGCGACCCCGCGACCCTCACTGACAAGTGACCACGAACGGATTGCGATCGAGATTCGTCGAATACCTCCAACCTTGAGCTTCCACGGTCCCCGCAGAACTGCCCGTTTGCGCTCCGAGCTTTCTCAAATAAGATAGTGCGGTGAAGAACTCATCCGCTCGTAACGATCGCGGAGGGGTCTCAGCCGAAGGGGGAAAGATGACGGGAACAGTCCGCAAGAGTGCGTTGACGTTCGTGTTCGCCGCCGCAGCGTTGCTCGTTTCGGGCGCGTCGCTCCCGGCGCAGAAGTTTTCCAGCCCGATTCGCGTCGAGGTCGATATCACGCGCGCGCCGCAAAAGATTCTCCACACTCATTTGCAAATCCCCGTGCAGCCGGGACCGCTCGTCCTCTACTACCCGAAATGGATTCCGGGAGAACATATGCCCGACGGCCCAATCATCAACGTGGCCGGCCTCAAGTTCACGGTGGCGGGCAAGACCATCCCGTGGCGCCGGGACCTGCTGGATATGTTTGCGTTTCATCTCGATATTCCGCAAGACGCGACTTCGCTCGATGTGGACTTTGATTTTCTGCTGTCAGGCTCTCCGAACGGCTTCTCGGCCGGATCTTCCGCGACGGCCTTCCTCAACGTTCTGAGCTGGAATCAGGTGGTGCTCTATCCGCAGGGCTACGCGGTGAAGGACCTGACGTACGCGGCGAGCCTCCGGCTGCCGGAAGACTGGAAATTCGGGACTGCGCTGCACGTCGCAAAGCAGGATGGCGACACGATCGACTTCGCTCCCGTTCCGCTCAGCACGCTCGTGGATTCTCCCGTGATTTCGGGCCGGTATTTCCGCGCCATTCAGCTCACGCCGGGCGAGAATCCTCCGCACGAAATGGACATCGCCGCGGACAGCGCCGGGGCGCTCGCGATGACTCCCGAGACGGAAAAACATTTTCGCCAACTCGTCGCCGAAACGGGAGCTCTCTTTGGGACGCGCCACTACCGCGACTACCATTTCCTGCTCACGCTCAGCGACTCGGTGGCGCACTTCGGGCTCGAGCATCACGAATCGAGCGACGACCGCACGGGCGAGAAATTCCTGATCGATGAAGCGACCCGCATCGCCGACGCCGACCTGCTCCCTCATGAGTTTGTCCATTCGTGGAACGGCAAGTATCGGCGTCCCGCCGGCCTCGCCACCCCGGATTACGAGCAGCCGATGAAAGACGACCTGGTGTGGGTGTACGAAGGCCTTACCGAGTACCTGGGAGATGTACTCACGGCGCGCAGCGGACTCTTGAATGTGGACCAGGCGCACGCGGACTTTGCGCGTCTCGCTGCGACATTCGATCGCGAGCCGGGGCGCGAGTGGCGGCCGCTACGGGATACGGCAGATTCCGCGGTGTTCCTCTACAACGCCGAGCCGGAATGGTCCAACTGGCGGCGCAACGTGGATTTCTACGAGGAAGGCGAACTTCTCTGGCTCGACGTGGACAGCACGTTGCGCCGCCTGACCAAGGACCAGAAATCCATCAACGATTTCTGCCGGGTTTTTCACGGCGGCCCCGGCGGCGAGCCTGCCTTGAAGACATACACATTCGACGACATCGTTGCGACACTCAACGGCCTCGCGCCCTACGACTGGGCAGGCTTTCTCCGCACGCGACTCGATTCCACTACTCCCAACACTCCGATCGAGGCGATCGAAAACAGCGGGTGGAAGCTCGTGTACAACGATCGGCCGAACGAGATCGAGCAGAACAGGGAATCCGTGGGCAAGTCGGTGAACTTGCGATCCTCGATCGGTTTGCTGCTTTGGGATGACGGGACGGTAGCCGACGTCATCTACGATGGCCCCGCATTCAAAGCCGGAATCGGTCCGGGGATGAAGATTACGGCCGTTAACGGGCAACAGTACTCAGCCGGCGTGCTGAAGGAAGCGATCGCAGCCGCAGCATCAACCACCGCGCCCATTGAATTGCTCGTGGCAAACGGCGCGGAATTTAAGAGCTACCCCGTTGATTATCACGGTGGGCCGCGCTATCCACACCTGGAGCGTGACGCGAGCCGGCCCAATTACCTCGACGAGATCCTTCATCCGCTCGCGCCGTGACGCCCGCGTGATCCGGCGGCATGAGCGCCCTTAGATTCAGGGGGCGCGCTTTTTTCTGCGTTGTCGTTAGCAGGCCGACCCGCTTGGAAAACATACGCAGAAGTGCAATCATTTCTCCGCTTCTTTGAGGCGTGCTGTAGAGCGTCGTTGTGGAGGGAAAATGAACCTGAAGACTCGCGCTGCGATTGCGGTGATCGCGGTAACGCTCGCCGCGGTTGGGGCCCATGCGCAGGCGTCCGAGAAGCGCGCCATCACGTTCAAGGACCTGATCTCGATGCACCGCGTGAGCGATCCGCAGATTTCGCCCGACGACCAGTGGGTGGCGTACAGCGTGGCGACGCCGGACATGGAAGCGAACCGCCTCGTGCAAGACATCTGGATCGTTCCGGTCTCAGGCGGCGATTCCCGCCAATTGACGCACGACGGCAACGCCGAGCGGCCGCGCTGGTCGCCGGACAGCAAGAGAATCGCGTTTCTTTCTTCGCGCGACGGCGCTCCGCAGGTCTATTCGCTCCCGGTCGATGGCGGCGAGGCGGTTAAGGTCAGTTCCCTTTCGACGGGCGCGGACAACGAGCTGTGGTCGCCGGATGGGAAATGGATTGCGTTCGTTTCGAGCGTCTATCCCGATTGCAAGGACGACGCCTGCAACGCCGCGCGGGACGCGGAGAAAGCGAAGAGCAAGGTAAAGGCGCGCATTTACGAGAAGCTTTTCATCCGGCACTGGAACGCGTGGTCGGATGGCAAGCGCAGCCACCTTTTCGCCGTGCCGGCCGATGGCGGCGTTGCGCGCGATCTCACGCCGGGCGCGGACTACGATGTGCCGCCGTTCAGCCTCGGCGGGCCGGAAGCGATTGCGTTCTCTCCGGACGGCCAGGAACTCTGCTTCACCGCGAACGCCGACAAAGAGGAAGCCATCAGCACGAACGGCGACCTCTGGACCGTGCCCGTGAGCGGCGCGACCGAGCCCAAGCGGATCACCACGAATCCCGGCGACGATTGGGGGCCCGCCTATTCGCCCGACGGAAAATGGATCGCGTATCGCGCGCAGTTGCAGGCGGGCTACGAGAGCGACCGCTGGCGGCTGATGCTCTACTCGCGCAAGAACGGCAAGAGCGTAAATCGGACGGAAACGTTCGACCGCAACGTGGAATCCCTCGCGTGGTCGGCGGACAGCAAGACGGTCTACTTCCAGACGGAGGAGAAATTCGAGCTGCCGATTTACGCCGTCGCGGCAAGCGTCGGCGTGCCGAGGCGAATCCTCTCTCACGGCTCGAACGAAGAGTTCGTTCTCAGCCGCGATGGCCGCACGATCGTCTTCACGCGCACGACCCTCGCCATGCCCGCAGAGATTTTCGCGGCGAATGCAGATGGCACGGACGTCCGTCAGCTCACGCATCAGAATGGCGCGCTTCTCTCGCCGCTCGATCTGCCCGCGCCGGAGTCTTTCTGGTTCACGGGAGCCGAGGGCACGCAGGTGCAAGGCCTGCTGCTTCGCCCGCCGCATTTTGATCCCAAGAAAAAGTATCCGATGCTGCTCCTGATCCACGGCGGGCCGCAGGTGGAATGGGACGACGCATGGGGCTACCGCTGGAATCCGCAGGTGATGACCGCGCCGGGCTACGTCGCGCTTCTGATCAATCCGCGAGGCTCACCGGGCTACGGCAGCAAGTTCGAGCAGGAGATCAGCCGCGACTGGGGCGGAAAGGTTTACGAGGATCTGCGGATCGGCGTGGATACCGCGGTTTCGAAGTACCCGTTCATCGAGGGGTCGCGCGTGGCGGCGGCCGGAGGTTCCTACGGCGGCTACATGGTGGATTGGATCGCCACGCATTCGGGCCGATTCAAATGCCTCATCAGCCACGCGGGACCCTGGGATGAAGTCAGCATGTATGGCGGGACCGAAGAGCTCTGGTTCCCGGAGTGGGAGTTTGGCGGAACGCCGTGGGCCAACCCCGAGCTCTACAAGAAATGGTCGTCGAGCGAGTTCGCAGGGGCTCTCGGAAAATTCAAGACTCCGACGCTGGTGATCGCCGGAGAGCAGGATTATCGCGTGCCCTACACGCAGAGCCTGGAATTCTTCACAGCGCTCCAGCGGCAGGGCGTGCCTTCGAAGCTTATGATCTTCCCGGACGAAGGGCACTGGATTCTGAAGCCGCAAAACAGCGAGCTTTGGTACAAGACCTTCCTCGACTGGCTGGCAAGGTATCTGTAGCGGGGTCCCGAGGACTCCGTATTTCTTCGGATTGACACTCCCTACGCCAAGTAGCATCGTTGGCCCCTCTAATTCCCTCGGAGGGCTCCGATGCAGCCGTCGAGGCGCCACTGTATCTATGCATCGTTCGCGCTGCTGGCATGTTCTTGCTGGCCTCCGCGAGCGCTTGCCGACACTCTGACCATCACCAGTTCGCCTCCCGGCGCGACGGTCGAAATCAACGGCCTTGTCGCCGGCACGACGCCTTACAAGACCGAAGTCCCGGGTGGGTATTTTCATAAGACCCACTCCGTGTTCGGCTCGCGCCTCGACCATTCGATGATGGTGCGAATTTTGATGGATGGCTATCTGTCGCGGCAGGTCACGCTGACCGATGGGCCCTTCGAGTGGGTGGCTGTCACAGGGCGCCATCACGGGAACTACTTCCTGCTGAAATCGACCCATTTCGAAATCAAGCTCGAACCCGTCTCGTACGCCGGCACGCCGGTCGAGACGATCGACGGCGAGGGGCCGCTGCGTCCGGTTTCGGCTGCGGCACTTCGGCCGGACGGCCGTGAGGCGCGCGCCGATGCCGGCAGCGTAACAATCGCCTCGGACCCGCCCGGCGCCGACATCTATGTCGATGGGAAATTCGTGGGACAGACTCCCTCGACCCTCCATCTGGCCAGCGGCCCGCACCGCATCGAAGTGAAATCGCAGGGCAAGCAGGGCTGGGAGCGCAATCTCGAAGTCCTGAAAGACAGCCAGCTCACACTGCACCCCGTTCTCGAGCAGTCTCCGTAAGTATCCTCGCGCGGCTTACGCCTCCGGAGTGACGCCGCGCGTCCCGACAAAGCTATCAACACCGCACAGAGCGCAGAATCGAAGTTGACATCTCCGCGGGTAACTTCTGTAATGAACTGCATCCAACTCATGCGCACTCCGGCTCCATCTTGGCCGTGACACACTCCGGCGAAAGCCCCGCGCCCCGAAGCGAATCGCGGCGCTACGCATTTCTGGTTGCGGCGGGAATTTTCCTGAGCCGCATCGCCGGACTGATTCGCGACCGCGTGTTCGCGCACTATTTCGGCAATTCCGACGCGGCGGACGCGTTCCGGGCGGCGTTCCGCATTCCCAATGCCCTGCAAAATCTGTTTGGCGAAGGCGTGCTTTCGGCGTCGTTCATTCCCGTGTACGCCAGCCTGCTGGCGCGGGAGGACGACGAAGAGGCGCGGCGCACCGCCGGGGCCATTGCGGGCTTGCTCGCTCTGACGACTTCGATCCTGGTGCTGGTCGGCGTCGCCACCACGCCCTATCTAATCGAAGCGATCGCGCCGGGCTTTCACGGCGAAAAGCGCGAATTGACGATTCGCCTCGTGCGCATTCTCTTCCCCGGGGCCGGACTCCTCGTGTTCTCCGCGTGGTGCCTGGGAATTCTCAACAGCCATCGCCGATTTTTCCTCTCCTACACGGCGCCGGTGATCTGGAACGCGGCGATGATCGCCACGCTGCTGGAATTCGGGCGCCGCTATCCGCAAGCGCCGCTCGCGGGAATCCTGGCGTGGGGCTCGGTCGTGGGGAGCGCGCTGCAGGTCGGAGTTCAGTTGCCCGTCGTGCTGCGGCTCTTGCGCAGGCTGCGCCTTTCGCTGAGCTATCAAGCGGAGAATGTGAAGACGGTCGTGCGCAATTTCTTTCCCGTCTTCATTGGCCGCGGAGTCGTGCAGATTAGCGCCTACGTGGACGTATGGCTCGCGAGCCTGGTGCAGGTCACCGGCGCCGTCTCCGCGCTGTCGTACGCGCAGACGCTCTACACGCTGCCCGTGAGCCTTTTTGGGATGTCCGTATCGGCGGCCGAGCTGCCGCAGATGTCCGGCGCAATCGGCGGTGAAGCGGAAGTGGCTGAGACGCTTCGCGGACGGCTCAACGGCGGCCTCCGCGAGATCGCATTTTTCGTGGTGCCTTCCGCTGCCGCGTTTCTGATCCTGGGCGACGTGATCGTCGGGGCCATCTACCGGACCGGGCGTTTCGTGCAAGCGGATGTCACGTACGTCTGGGGCATCCTCGCGGGCGCGACGGTCGGCCTGCTCGCGTCGACGCTCGGGCGGCTGTATTCCTCCACCTACTACGCGCTGCGCGACACGCGCACGCCGCTGCGTTACGCCATCGTGCGCGTGATCCTGACGACGGCTCTGGGCTATTTCGGCGCGATCACTCTTCCGCCCATGCTGGGGCTCGAAGCGCGCTGGGGAGTCGCAGGCCTCACGATTTCCGCCGGAATTGCGTCATGGGTCGAGTTCCACCTCTTAAGGCGTACGCTGAATCGCCGGATCGGCGCGACGGGACTTCCCGGAGAATATCTCGTGAAGGTTTGGCTCGCGGCTCTCGCGGGCGCGGGGATCGGGTGGGCGATCCGCCACTTCTTCTGGCATCACTCGCCGGTTCTTCTGGCGGTTATGGTCCTGGGACCGTACGGTATGATCTATCTCGGCGCGGCTTGGATGTTGGGAATTCCCGAGGCGCGCGCGTTTCTGGGAAGAATCACCACGCGGACAAGATCGCGCAGTTAGAGAGCCTGGATCCGCGTTTGCGCCGGGCTGGGAACAAGCGCAGTAACGCGTGGCGCTAAAATTTGTAGACGAAGCTAATGGAAGCTTGCGGGCTGTACTGATACGTGCCGAAAAAACGCGTTCCGATCATGTCCGCCGACACGCGATAGGCAATTTTCGAGTGTTTCGGTCCGAGATCGGCTCCGCCACCGACTACGTAGGTGAATGCCGACTGGCCGCCGAACGGCGTCTGCGGCAGGAAGTGGCCTACCCCGACCAAGCCGTGAGCCCACAATTCTATTGCGCGGGGCGCCGACCACCGGAACCGCGGCCCGCCCATTATGAGCGCCAACTTTGAGCTGACGCCGCCGATTGATCCCCATCCGCCCTCGAATTCGCCATCCGCGCCAATCCACTTTCCATGAGGGTAGTAAACCATCCCGATGTTGATAGCGTTCATGTTCGTGGTCACTTTCGGGACGACGTAGAAACGGACAAACGTGTAACCGCCCGACACCTGCCAGTTATAGTTTTGGAACACGCCATACACGCTCGGCTGCTGCGCTGCGGGCTGGCTCGACGGCTGCGCGAGCGCAGGCGACAAGCCCAGCGTCGCTGCATACGGCGTTCCGGGATCGGCCGATGCGAGGAGCGTAGAATCCTGCGGATTCACCTGTGCCCCTGCGCCAGCTGCAAAAAGAAGGATCACCCCAAGCAGAAATGCAGTGTATCTCATCGCCTATCTCCCCTCAGCGTCCCCCGCCTCTCGCCTTCCTCTCTCACTTTGAACGAGAGCGGGTTGGCGTGTCCATCCTAAATACAAAGGTGTGAGGGAGAGAGTTACCTATAGGTTGCCTCATTCATCCGGCAGAGCACGCGATGATGGCGCTGTATTCCCGGTGGTACAAAAGCTCAATCCGGTGTGGGTGCATATGTTAGAATTAGGCGATTCTGGAAGCGCCGAAGTTTGCTCGGGTCGGATGTATTTGATTCATACGAAGTTAGAGGCTGAAACGGATGAGCAATAAGCAGCGCTGGGACGCCGACCGAGCCTTATCCCTGATACGGGAATTGGAGCATCTGCCCGGGGCTCTCCTGCCGATTCTGCACGCCCTGCAAGACGAGTTCGGCTACGTGGACAAGGCTGCAATTCCGCTCATCGCGGAGGCGCTCAATCTTTCTCACGCCGAAGTGCACGGCGTGATCAGCTTCTATCACGACTTTCGCCATCATCCTTCCGGAAACCATGTTCTGAAGATGTGCCGCGCCGAGGCTTGCCAATCGATGGGCTGCGACAAGACGATCCGCCACGTCGAAAATCGCCTAGGAGTTCATCTCGGCGAGACGACCGAAGATGGCAGCTTCACCGTGGATGCCGTCTACTGCCTCGGCAATTGCGCTCTTTCGCCCGCGGTCATGCTCGATGGCAAGCTGTACGGCCGCGTATCGCCGGAAGTCGCCGAATTCCTGATCGATAGCGCGCAGAGGCACGCATGAGCGTCAGAGTTTACGTCCCATGCGACGCCGCGGCCGTTTCGGTCGGCGCGGATGCCGTCGCCAAAGCGATCGCGGACCAAATTGCATCGCGGCGGCTGGGAGCGACTTTGGTCCGCAATGGTTCGCGCGGCATGTTCTGGCTTGAGCCGCTCGTCGAGGTCGAGACGCCGCAAGGCCGCGTCGCGTATGGCCCCGTATCGGCGGATGCTGTTTCCGGTCTGTTCGACGCTGGATTTCTGGAGGGCAAACCTCACGCTCTTCGTCTGGGCCCCACCGAAGAGATTCCATTTCTGAAGCACCAGGAGCGGCTGACCTTCGCGCGTTGCGGCGTCACCGACCCTCTTTCGCTTTCCGACTACATGAGCCACGGCGGTTACCGCGGCCTCGAAAAAGCTCTCAAGCTCACGCCGCAGGCGATCGTGGAAGAAGTCACGAACTCCGGACTTCGCGGGCGTGGCGGCGCGGGATTCCCCACCGGAATCAAGTGGCGCACGGTTCTGAACGCTCCCGCAGACCAGAAATACATCGTCTGCAATGCGGACGAGGGCGACAGCGGCACATACGCCGATCGCATGATCATGGAAGGCGATCCGTTCGTGCTGATCGAAGGCATGACCATCGCGGCCATCGCCGTCGGAGCCACGAGCGGATACATCTACCTTCGCTCCGAGTACCCCCACGCATTTCGCACTCTGAAGCGCGCAATCGCGATCGCCCATAACAAGGGCTATCTCGGCGCGAATGTCGCCGGGAGCGGGAAGAGATTCGATCTCGACGTGCGGCTTGGCGCCGGGGCATACATCTGCGGAGAGGAGACGTCGCTGCTCGAAAGCCTCGAAGGAAAGCGCGGCCAGATTCGCTTCAAGCCGCCGCTGCCCGCCATTGAGGGATTGTTCGGCAAGCCGACGGTGGTCAACAACGTAATCTCGCTGGCGACGGTACCGATCATCCTCGACAAAGGCGGCGCGTATTATCGCGACTTCGGCATGGGCAGATCTCGTGGCACGCTGACGATCCAGCTTGCCGGGAATATCAAACACGGCGGGTTGGTGGAGAAAGCATTCGGTCTGACGCTACGCGACGCAATTTACGATTTCGGCGGCGGCACGGCCTCCGGGCGCCCGCTGCGAGCCGTGCAGGTCGGCGGACCCTTGGGCGCTTACTTTCCGGAGTCGCTTCTCGACACGCCGCTCGACTATGAGGCGTTCATCGAACGAAAGGGCATGCTCGGGCATGGCGGAATCGTGGTGTTCGACGATACGGTGGATCTCGCCCGGCAAGCGCGCTTCGCGATGGAGTTCTGCGCGGTCGAAAGCTGCGGCAAGTGCACGCCATGTCGCGTCGGCTCGACGCGCGGCGTCGAGGTAATCGACAAGATCATCGCCAACCAAGACAGGACGCAGAATCTCGAGCTGCTCGGCGATCTGTGCGAAGTGCTGACGGACGGCTCGCTCTGCGCGCTCGGGGGACTCATCCCCTACCCCGTGCAGAGCGCGATTCGTCATTTTTCGGAAGATTTTCAGAAGCCGGCGCCTCCTCCGCCGGCAAGCGGGTCCAACAAGGCTCAGGAGACACAATCATGGCGCTGATTCGAGAAGTCGATTACGGGACGCCGAAGCACATTTTCGACACGCTCGTGTCGCTGGAGATCGACGGCAAGCCGGTCACCGTGCCGGCCGGCACGTCGCTGATGCGCGCGGCGGCCGAAGCGGGTGTGCAGATACCCAAGCTCTGCGCCAGCGACAACCTGAAGGCCTTCGGCTCCTGCCGACTCTGCCTGATCGAAGTGGAAGGACGGAAGGGTACGCCTGCCTCTTGCACCACTCCCGCCGAAGCCGGCATGAAGGTGCGGACACAATCGCCCAAGCTCGCCAAGCTGCGCCTGGGCGTGATGGAGCTCTACGCTTCGGATTTTCCGGCCGAATTGCTTGGCAGCTCCGCGGGCGTGAACTCCGAGTTTCAGGAGATGGCCGCAGCCGTAGGATTGCGAGAGGTCCGCTATGGCCGATCCGGCAAGAATCATCTGAACAGCGAAAAAGACGAGTCGAATCCCTATTTCACATTCGATCCCGCGAAGTGCATCGTCTGTTCGCGTTGCGTGCGCGCGTGCGATGAGGTGCAGGGCACTTTGGCCCTGACCATCGACGGGCGAGGCTTTGCTTCCCACGTTTCGGCCGGTGACAAGCCCTTCCTCGAATCGGAGTGCGTCTCCTGCGGCGCGTGCGTGCAGGCTTGCCCGACGGGCAGCCTTCTGGAAAAGACGGTCATTGCGAGAGGCCAGCCGGAGCGCAGCGTGGTCACCACGTGCGCGTACTGCGGCGTCGGGTGCTCCTTCAAGGCCGAGTTGCGAGGCGATGAGGTCGTCCGCATGATGCCGTTCAAAGACGGGATGGCGAATCACGGCCACTCGTGCGTGAAGGGCCGGTTCGCGTGGGGCTACGCAACGCACAAGGACCGCATTACGAAGCCGATGATCCGCGCCAAGTTCACCGATCCGTGGCGCGAAGTGAGCTGGGAAGAAGCTATCGGCCACGCCGCCAGCGAATTCAAACGCATTCAGGCAAAGTACGGGCGCGATTCGATCGGCGGGATCACTTCTTCGCGCTGCACGAACGAAGAAACATACCTGGTCCAGAAAATGGTCCGCGCCGCGTTCGGCAACAACAACACCGACACGTGCGCGCGCGTCTGCCATTCGCCGACGGGCTATGGCATGAATGCGACGCTCGGCACCTCCGCCGGAACTCAGAACTTCGACTCGATCGAAGCGGCCGACGTAGTCATGATCATCGGCGCGAATCCCACCGACGCGCATCCCGTTTTTGCCTCGCAAATGAAACGCAGGCTGCGAGAGGGCGCCCGGCTCATCATTCTCGATCCGCGCCGTATCGATCTCGTAAAATCCCCCCACGTCCAGGCGGACTACCATCTGCCTCTGCTCCCCGGCACGAACGTGGCGATGATCAACGCCCTCGCGCACGTCGTAGTAACGGAAGGCCTGGTGGACGAAGCTTTTGTGAAGGAGCGCTGCGACCTCGAGGCGTTCGAACAGTGGCGCAATTTCGTCGCGGAAGAAAAGAACTCTCCAGAGGCGATGGAAAAATTCACTGGCGTGCCTGCGGCCGATGTCCGCGCAGCGGCCAGGCTCTATGCGACCGGCGGCAACGGAGCGATCTACTACGGCCTCGGCGTGACCGAACACAGCCAGGGATCAACCATGGTAATGGGAATGTGCAATCTGGCGATGGCAACCGGCAACTATGGCAAGAAAGGCGTTGGCATCAATCCTCTCCGCGGACAGAACAACGTGCAGGGCTCCTGCGACATGGGCTCATTCCCTCACGAATTCCCCGGATACCGTCATGTCTCCCAAACCGCTGTGCGCGAATCGTTCGAAGCCGCGTGGAAAGTGCCACTCCAGTCCGAGCCCGGGCTGCGCATTCCGAACATGATCGACGCCGCCGTGGACGGTACGTTCAAGGGCATCTACATTCAGGGCGAAGACATCGTTCAGTCTGACCCGAACACGCAGCATATCTCCGCTGGTCTGGCCGCAATGGAATGCGTCGTCGTCCAGGACCTTTTCCTGAATGAAACCGCGAGCTACGCGCACGTGTTTCTGCCGGGAGCATCTTTCCTCGAAAAGGATGGGACCTTCACGAACGCCGAGCGGCGCATCAGCCGCGTGCGGAAGGCGATTCCGCCCATGGCAGGCTTGGCCGACTGGGAAGCCACGGTGGCGCTCTCGAAAGCGCTGGGCTACCCGATGCACTACAACCACCCTTCTGAAATCATGGACGAGATAGCCCGGCTCACTCCGACATTCGCGGGCGTCAGCTTTGAGAAAATCGACCGGCTCGGCAGTATTCAGTGGCCTTGCAATGACAAGGCTCCCGAAGGCACGCCCGTGATGCACATCGGCAGCTTCGTCCGCGGCAAGGGACGGTTCATGATTACCGAATTCGTGCCCACCGACGAGCGGACGACCGGCCGTTTCCCGCTGATCCTGACCACCGGGCGCATCCTTTCGCAATACAACGTCGGCGCTCAGACCCGCCGTACGCCCAACAACGTCTGGCACGATATGGACGTGCTCGAGATTCATCCGTCCGACGCGGAGAACCGCGGCATTAAGGAAGGCGACTTGGTTTCGCTCGCGAGCCGCTCGGGCGACATCACGCTCCCGGCCCGCATTTCGGAGCGCATGCAACCGGGCGTCGTCTATACCACTTTTCACCATGCCATGACGGGCGCGAATGTCGTCACCACCGAATTTTCGGACTGGGCTACGAATTGTCCCGAATACAAGGTGACGGCGGTACAAGTTCAGCTCGCGAGGCACATATCCGAATGGCAGGAGCACTATCGCGAGACGCGCCGCTTGACCACGCGGATCGAGAAAGAATCAACCGCAAACGACTGAGCCATGGAATCCGAAAACATGGTCCACATGGCGAATCAGATCGCCCTTTTCTTCGCGAGCTATCCCAAAGATGAGGCCGTGGCCGGCGTCACGGACCATTTCCAGAAGTTCTGGGAACCGCGCATGAGGAAGCAGATCATCGAGTACGTCGCGCACGGCGGGGGCGGGCTGCACGAACTCGCCCTCGAAGCCGTGAAACACCTCCAATAAACTAGTCCGATTCCTTTCCGCAAGCGCGCACCCGGCTAGTTCCCTTCTTTTCGGCCTCCGACTAACTGCGATTCCCGTTTGCAGAATTCCACGATGCGCGCCTCGGACCAGAATCTTTCCTCGCCCGTTTCCTGCGAGATGAATCCGCAATGCCCGCCGTGGCGCGGAGCGATGAGTTGAATGAGGGGATTGCCGCGGATCGCAGCGTGCTCGAACGTGGAAAATGGAACGAAGGGATCATCTTGCGCGGTCAAAATCAGGGTGGGCCTCCGGATCGCCTCCAGAACGTGCATGGCGCTCGAGCGAGCGTAGTAATCGTCCGCCCCTTCGAAGCCGCAGAAGCGCGCGGTGATGAATTCGTCAAAATCGCGCACGGTCCGGATGCGGCTCATCTGGTCGCGCGAATAAATCCCGGGGAAGAGCCGCGCCTTCCGCCGCATGCGGCCTTTAAGCCCCCGGACGAAATGTCTCTCGTAATGGAAATTCCGCGGCTCGCCAAGCGCGTCCACGCAGGCCGCCAGATCGAAGCAAGGCGCCACGGCCACGAACCCGCGCAGCTCCCTGGGCGCGGACTCTCCAAATTCGCCCGCCATCTTCAGCACGAGGTTTCCGCCCATGGAGAATCCTACCGCGAAAACTTCCGGCAACCGGTCGCGCTCGATGAGTTCGAGCAGGACCGCGCGGATGTCACCGCTCCGGCCTGAATGGTAGAGCGTCGGCGTCAAACTTTCGGTGCCGCCGCAATTCCGCTGGTTCAACCGCACCACGTTGAAGCCCGCGATACCTGCTTTCTCGGCCGTGCCCAGCATGTATCCGGAATCGCTCGATCCTTCGAGGCCGTGCAGCAAGACGAGCGTGGGATGCTTGCGCGGCTCCGCCTGCCAGTGGCAATCGCCGCGCACCTGCGTTCCCGACTCGACCTCGAAGAATCGCGGCGTGCTCGCGGACAGCTGCGGGCAGCGGCGTGGCATGAACGCCGCTGCAATGGTCATCACGTGAGCATTGCGAAGGGCCTTGTGCGGTTGAAAGTCTTTCACTGCATCTTATGGTAGGCACTGCGAGGCTCGCGCGCAACTCTGGCGGGAACGTCAGGCGACAGGGGAGCGAAGGCGCGCGCGGGGGCGCAGTGTGGAGGAAACGCAGCCTAGCCGAAGATTCGGAGCCACGCCCATTCGAGCATCGCCATCCCGGCAAATCCGGCAGCGAGGTACGCAGCCAGGTAGAGAACCAGGAAAGCACCGGCGGTGATCGAATTCTTTAGCGTGGGCCGCTCCGGCAGTGACGCCGGAAGCTCCTCAACCATGCTGCGGGACCGGACGGCGACAGGCGGCAGGAAGCTGCTGACCGCCTCGCCCATTCCATACTGATCGCTCATGGCACGAGTGTATCCAGCGCCCGGACATCAATCCAATTCAAGTTTGCGTTCGAACGAATCACTTTTCGAGATAGATGGCCTGCCGGCCCTGCTGCCCGGGCGGAATTCTTGTACAGGATTTCTGACCAATTACGGCCTGGCGCTCTTGCCTTTCTGCCAAAGCTCCGCGCTGGCCAGGCGCGCTCCCTCCACCAGCGCTTCAAATTTCGCCCACATCACGGACGGGGCCACACGTTGGATGAAATGGGCCTGAGCGAAGCCGCAGTCGGTCCCCGCAATCACATTCTCACGCCCCACAAGACGCGCGAACCGCAAGATCCGGTCAGCCACGAGACGCGGATGCTCGACGGTGATGGTGTGGTGAGTGACGACGCCGGGAATCAGAATCTTTCCCTCGGGAAGCTTCCTCGTTTCCCAGACGCGCCACTCGTGTTCGTGACGCGGATTGGCCGCTTCGATCGAGTACGCACCGGCGCGCACGCTGAGGATGAAACCCACAATCTCTTCGAGCGGCGCATCGGACAGATGAGGCACGTGCCAGCTGCCGAAGCAGACGTGGTACCGGACGCGATCCTCGGGAATTCCCTCGAGCGCGTGATTCAAAGCCTCGATGCGCAGCCCGGCCCACTGGCGATAGTCTTCCGGGCTCTTCTCGACAAAGTGATCGTACATGTTGGCCAGGACCGCATCGTCCACCTGAACGATCAGCCCAGCCTCATGAATTGCGCGATATTCTTCGCGCAGAGCGTCCGCGATGGCGTACACGTATTCTTTCTCGGTCGGATAATATTCGTTGACGCCGTCGTATGCAGAACTCGCCGGTGCGACGACCGGGAGAAACGCCTCCTCGACTTTCACCGAGCCCAGCGCTGCTTTCAAGTTGCGAATATCGCGGTCGATGCTGCTGCGGTCGCGATATTTGATCGGCCCGACACACGCTTCCGTTGGAACGCCTGCCGCCATCCACGGGAATTCGGCTGCCATCACGTCGGGAAACCTTTCACGGTCCCGCCCCAGCCAGAAGACCGGCCGCAATTGCTCGGGCCGGTGCTCGAAGCCGGTGATTCGCTCAAGAATATAGTTCGACCAACTGGATTTTCCGTACTCGCCGTCGTTGACAATGTCGATGCCGGCCTTCGCCTGCATCCGCACCACCTCGACGACGGACTCTTTCAGAAAATCGTCGTAACGTTGCTTGTTTTCCGGCGATTTATCCGCGGCCGCCGCGAGATCGCGGAGCTGTTGCGGACGAATCAAGCTGCCGACGTGCGTTGTGAGAATTCGATTTTCACTTCGCTTCATGAATTAGGCACCGATTTCCGCCGCACCGCTCGGGATCGAGACGTCGCGACTGCTGGGGCTACGATGGGTTCCAATGTGGCAAGAATTTCTTCCCGACGATCTTCGAACCACGGCGGCAGATGAAGATTGGTGCCCAACTGATCCGCGCGTTCGTCCTTCTCGAAGCCTCCGGGAACGTTACAGCAGCACTCGACCAAAATGCCGCCGGGCGAGCGGACATACATGGAGTGGAAGTAAAAGCGATCCTTGATCTCCGACGCGTCCGTATAGCCGAGCTCTTCGTAAATCGCCTTCTGGGCGGCAAGCGCGTCATCGTCGGCAACCCAGAGCGCGAGATGGTGGACTGTACCCGCGCCGAAAGTCCAGCTGCCTGGGAGGCGGTCAGGCTCTAGCAAAAGCGTCAGAGTCTTATTCGCGCCGCCGGTTCCGATTTCGAAACGGTGGTACGCGCCGTCCACGCCGATTTTCCGGAAGCCTAGGGCCTCGGTGAGAAACCGCTCCTGTTCGCTGACATCGCGCACCGAGAGGACCGTGCCGTGGAAGCCGTGAACCGATTCGGATTGGGCGATTTCATCGGTCGTCCAGCCGATTCTGGCGTCGTCTTTGTCTTCGAGCACCTCGAAGCTCAAACCGGCAGGATGGCTGAAGCGAATGAAATGTTGCCCAAAGCGTTCTTCGATGGGCCCGTGCTCGACCTTATGGCGATCAAAATGTTCCCGCCAGAAAGGCAGCGATCCTTTGGAAACGGTGTACGCGATCGACTGGACCTGGCCCGAGCCGCGCTTGCCCTCGAGGCGGCTGTACGGAAACGTGGTCATGATCGAGCCTGGCTCGATGTTCGCATTGGAGTAGTACAGGTGATAGTGCGGGAATCGGCCGTCCATTAGGACGGTTTGTTTCGCCAGACGCTGACCCACGATGCCTGTAAAGAAATCAACGTCTTGCTGGGCTCCACCGGCGCAGGCCGTGATGTGATGATATCCGGTGGCGGGATAGTTCATACGGCTCTCCTCATACCGGAAGCGCCCGTTTCCTGGCCCCACACTTCGTTTGCGACTTCGACGACCAAGCGCAGCTTTGCCATTTGTTCGTCTTCGGTCATACGGTTGCCCTCGGTCGAGCTTGCGAAACCGCATTGCGGGCTAAGCGAGAGCTGGTCGAGGTCGATGTACTTGGCCGCTTCGTCGATGCGGCGCTTCAGCATGTCCTTAGATTCGAGTTGAGGAAGCTTGCTCGAGACGAGCCCGAGCACGACCGTCTTGTTCTTTGGCACGAAGCGCAACGGCTCGAAATTGCCTGCACGCGCGGTTTCGTATTCAAGGAAATAGGAATCGACGTTAACTTTGTTGAAAAGAACGTCCGCAATCGGATCGTAGCTTCCCTCGCCGAACCAACCGCTCTGGTTGTTTCCCCGGCACAGGTGCATCGCCAAGTGAAGCGAAGGCGGACGATTGGCGAACGCGCGATTAATCATTTCGGGATAAAGCTCGTTCAGCGCGTCTTGAGGATCGTCACCACGAGCCTTCATCATCCCCTGAAACTTTTCGTCGCACAGCGTTGCCATGGGCGGATCGTCCACTTGCAGATACCGGCAGCCCGCCTCGTACAGCGATCTCATCTCCTTCTGGTACGCATCGGTGATGTCTGCCCAGAAAAGGTCCATATTGGGATAAGCGCTCTTCCGAATTGCCGCGCTTCCGCACGTGAAGTGCAGAATGATCGGCGAAGGGACGGTCACTTTTGGCGTTCGTTTCGTAATGGACCGAAGAAACTTGAAGTGATCCGCGTAGATCGGCTTCCGCCAGCGCATCGGCGAAACAACCTGGGTCCATGGGACGGGAATCTTGCGGCCCTCGTGATCGACGAAGTAGGCGGCGGTGCTTTCCATCCGCACTTCCACGCCGCCGAGTCCCCGAACGAAGAAGTCAGTGTAAAAGTCTTCGCGGCGAAACTCGCCGTCCGTGATGGATTGCAGGCCAGCGTGCTCTTGCATGGCCACCACTCTTCGGATGGCTGCATCTTCAGTGGACCGCAGATCGTTGACCGAGATTCTTCCTGTGGCACAATCTTGGCGCGCCTTTTTGAGCTCCGGAGGCCGGAGTAAGCTGCCCACGTGGTCAGCGCGAAAGGGCGGATCATGCGGAGCTGACAGCGTCATAGGGACCTCTTATGTCGCCCTTCGGGTAGCCGTATGAGCTACTCGAGGAGCTATGGCTTCGTTCTCACGAATGCTGCCGTTCTTGTTACTTCCGGGGCGCGATCTCGGCGTCAGTTCGGCCTTGAGCGGTGCGCCAGCCCGGTGCGTACGACTTACGTGCAACTTCGGAATAAGGTACGGGGCTGACAATCGCGCGGATCTCCGTCTGCACGTGGCGCTCGACAGTCGGTTTCGATGACCCGCCCCCTTCTTCGCCCCAGACAAACGTGACTTCG
>JGI12269J14319_10000724_pt1 | contig 32025 bp, 30 predicted proteins | sample PeaSoiSIISIP2007_FD_14319 | JGI IMG/M metagenome (IMG submission 14319)
GCGCTCGGAGGTGTCGTGGCCGGGGTGTTCATCCCGCGCCCGGCGCGCCCTTCGCCCGCCGTGGTCGAGGCTGGGGCCGGAGCCGTCGACGATGCCGTCGCCACCGTGGCGCCGACGGGATCGGGTCAGTCGAACTGACGCCAGTTGGCGACCGACGGCTGGGTCTTCGAGGCCGGCCCCGCCCCGAAGAGCGAGAAGACGTTCTCCATCATGCGCCACAGGACCGGGGTGACGCCGGGAATGGCGGCGAACACGATGTTGGGATCGATGCGCGGCGCGTCGGAGAGGCGGCACACGAACATCGCTGATCCGCTGGCGAGCACGCCACCGCCGCCGGGTGCCGTGTAGTAGGTCATGTCCGAGACCCGCCCCCGACCGCGGTTGGCCACCGGCGAATGGGCCAGGAGCATCACGTTCCCCGGTCCGCTCAACGACGGTTCGTAGTTGTCGTACTCACCCTGGACGACACGGGCCAGGTGCTGGCCGTCGGTGACGCCGGTGCCCGAGAAGATCCACGCCCCGGCATCGGCGATGACCATGTCCGCCATGGCACCGACATCCGCGTACTGCGATCCCACGAGCTCCTGCTCGGGTCGGGGCACCGGCCCGTCGGGCCAGTTGGCGGTCACTTCGGCCGGGTCGATCCCCCACATCGGATCCTCCCGGGCGAGATCGGTCTTGTAGCAGACCTGATGCCTGTTGACGCCGAGCGGCGACGGCTCGAGGCGGATGTGGCGGTACACGGCGTTGGCCCCCAGGAACGCCAGGTTCACGCCCTCAGACAGCGCCTCGGCGGCGCCGTCGCGCATGGCACTGGACCAGTACTCGTCGTGACCCAGGCTGAACAGACACCGGTGGCGGCCCAGGCGGCCGGGGACCTCGTGGAGGTCGATGTCGGTGAAGTAGGTGACGTCGAGCCCGAGACTCTCGGCCAGGAAGATGAGAGGGAACTCGTTGCCGGTGAAATCCGGCGCTCCCCACCCCCTCTGGTCGTAGGGCCGGTCGAACGAGACCACCCGGGAGCGGTTGGTACTACCGGACTCGCCCACACGCGTGGTCCCGGGGCCCACGTACAGGCTCCTTCCCCCGTAGGCGTTGTAGGCCTGCCAGGTCGTCACCGAATGCATGATGGCGAAGGCGGCTGAGCTGGTGTCGTCCCTGATGCACAGCGGGATGTATCCCGCCGTCATGCCGTTGTCGCTCCCGGTGAGTTTGAAGAGGTACGCGCCCGGGGGCCACGAGTCGTCGATCCCGACCCGGATGGTGGGACTCCACTGGCACTCGACCATGTTGGTGCCGGCCGCCACCGTGAACGCCGGTTGAGCGGGCCCGCCGGCCAACGGTGCCGATCGCCACACGAGCCGACCACCGAGCCCGCCGTAGTACCCCATCCGGTACAGCTCGACCCGATACGGAACCGGGGGCGCGTCGACGAACAGCGTCACCACGTCCCCCCGGAGCGCGCTCACGCGGTCGCTGTAGCCGTAGATGCGACTGGCGGCGCTCATCACCCAGTCGAGCGTCCCGGGCTGTTGGTTCTCCTCGACGACCCAGTCCGCCGACGGCACCACGACACCGCTGTCGAGGGTGATCATGCGGACCGTGTCGGGCCCGGGGGCAGCCACATTGGTGTGCCGCACGGCCCCCTCGGACGTGCTCGTCACCCCCGAGCGCGCCCGGCGGCGCGAGGCGCGGCGTGGTCCGACCTGCTCGCCCAGCTCCCAGGCGGCCCCGGTCAGGGCGGCGAGGCCGAGGCCGGCCCCCGAGGCGCGCAGGAACCTCCGTCGGGTAACGGCCGTCTCGCGGTGAGCGTCTGTGCCCTCGACATCACCTGAGCGGCCAGGAGGGGATGTCTCCGGGGGACCGATCCGCCCACACTAAGCCCGAAGCCGGACCCGGTCGGAGGCAGAGGGGCAGGAACAAGGTCCCACCAGGATCCTTTGCGCCCAAGTATATCGAACATATGTTCGCTAGGCTGGGCGGCGTGGGCGAGCCCGTGGCGTTCCGGTGGAAGACGGCCGACGACGACGACGGCCAACCGATGCTCTTCGCCGAGGAGCAGCTCGTCGATCGGCACGTGGGCATCGGCGAGTACCGGGGCCTCGAGTTCCTCCACGTCAATGCGCGGCGCGTGATCAACGAGGTGCCGGCCGCGTCACGCATGCCGTTCCGCTACACCATCAACGCCTACCGGGGATGCAGCCACGCGTGTGTCTACTGCTTCGCCCGTCCCACCCACGAGTATCTAGGGCTCGGCGTCGGCGAGGACTTCGAGCGCAAGCTCGTGGTGAAGGTCAACGCCGTCGAAAGGGTGCGGGCCGAGCTCCGCTCTCCTCGATGGCGCGGTGACCACATCGCCATGGGCACCAACACTGACCCCTATCAACGCGCCGAGGGTCGCTACCACCTCACGCGCGGGATCGTCGAAGCGCTGGGGGAGGCCCGCAATCCCTTCTCGATCCTCACCAAGTCGACGCTGATCCTGCGCGACCTCGACCGCCTCGTCGCCGCCGCGGCCCGAACCGACGTGCACTGCAACCTCTCCATCGGCACCCTCGACGAAGAGGTGTGGAAAGCCACCGAGCCCGGCACCCCTCACCCCCGGCGCCGGGTCGAGGCGGTGCGCCGGCTCAACGATGCCGGCATCCCCACCGGTGTGCTCATGGCGCCGATCATCCCCGGTTGGTCGGACTCGCCTGAGCAGCTCGAGGAGGTCGCCGCCGCCTGCGTGGAAGCCGGGGCCGTGTTCGTGACGCCCATCGTCCTGCACCTGCGTCAGGGGGTGAAGGAGCACTTCCTCACGTTCGTGAAGGAGCATCATCCGGAGCGACACGGCGCGCTGGCGCGTCTGTATGCGTGTTCCGCCTATCTCCCCGCTGCGCAGCAGGAGGCCGTCTCGACACGGATCCACGCCGTGGTGGCTCCCGAGCGACGCCGGCGCACCACTGCCGACACCTTCGGGCACCCCGCGTCCGGCACCCCCGCGCCCGGCACCCCCGCGTCCGGCACCCCCGCGCCCGGCACCCCCGCGCCCGGTACCCCCCCGCCTGCGACAACCCCCGGGCCCGCCCCGACGACGGCACCGGTCGAGCAGCTGCCGCTGCTCCCGCCGGCCTGAACGGCGCCGGCGGCCACGACCGAGGCGGCGCCCGGCGCGCCGGGGCGCGGTCAAGCCTCGATGAGGCGACCGTGGAGGTAGTCGTCGTAGGCGCCGAGATCGAGTAGACCGTGGCCCGAGTACGAGAACAGGATGACCTCTTCCTGCCCCGCCTCGCGCGCCGCCAGCGCCCGGTCGATCACGGCGCGGATGGCATGCGCGGTCTCAGGGGCGGGGATCGTGCCGTCGGTCCGGGCGAACTGCACGGCGGCGTCGAAGACCTTGCCCTGGGGGTAGGCGACGGCCTGCATGCGGCCGTGCTTGACCAGGTTGCAGATGATCGGCGCGTCGCCGTGGTAGCGAAGGCCGCCGGCATGGATGGGCGGCGGCACGAAGTCGTGTCCCAGGGTGTACATGGCCAAGAGCGGTGTCATCCCCGCGGTGTCTCCGAAGTCGTACTCGAAGCGGCCCTCGGTGAGCGTGGGGCACGACGACGGCTCCACGGCGAGAAGGCCGACACCGTCATCGGGGACGAAGGGCAGGGAGATCCCGGCCAGATTCGACCCGCCGCCGCACGACCCGATGATGATGTCGGGACGCTCCTCGCCCGCCAGGGCCAGTTGCTCCTTGGCTTCCAGCCCGATCACCGTCTGGTGCAGCAGCACGTGATTGAGCACCGATCCCAGCGAATAGTGGGAATCGTCACGACCGGCTGCGTCGCGCACGGCGTCGCTGATCGCGGATCCCAACGAACCGGGGTGCGAGGCATCGTCGACGGGAGACGGCTCGACATCCGCGCCCCACACCTCCATCATCACCCGCCGGTACGGCTTCTGCTCGAACGACGCCCGCACCATGTACACCTTGCACTCGAGGCCGAACAGCGCTGTGGCGTAGGCCAGCGCGCTGCCCCACTGACCAGCTCCGGTCTCGGTGGTGAGACGTGTCGTGCCGGCCGCTTTGTTGTAGAAGGCCTGGGGCACCGCCGTGTTGGGCTTGTGCGATCCCGCCGGCGACACCGATTCGTCCTTGTAGTAGATGCGGGCGGGTGTCTGCAGCGCCTGTTCGAGGCGCGTGGCGCGCACGAGGGGGGTGGGCCGCCACGAGCGGAGCACGTCGAGCACTTCGCCCGGGATGTCGATCCACGGCTCGGCGCTCACTTCCTGGCCGATGAGCGCCATCGGGAACAGCGGTGCGAGGTCGTCGGGTCCCACCGGCTCACGGGTCCCGGGGTGCAAGGGCGGTTGCAACGGCTCGGGAAGGTGGGGGACCACGTTGAACCAGGCCTCGGGAAGGCGGTCGTCGGTGAGGATGTAACGCATGGAAGCCTCCGCGGGTTCAGGGCGTACCGGCCCACCGGTGCCGGCATTGTTATCTCGGGACCGCCGACGCGACGACTGTACCGGCGCCGTGAGCGCTCGTCCCGGGGGCATGGGGGACCAGAGGCCGTCGTCACCGCTCTCGTGACCCATCTGCGAACATGACCCGATGGGCGGGCACGTTCCCTGCGGGGGCACATGGGTCATCGATCTCGACGGCGTGGTCTGGCTCGCCGAGCAACCCATCCCGGGCTCGGCCGACGCCGTGGCGCGACTGCGCCGTGCCGGCCATGCCGTCGTGTTCGCCACGAACAATGCGTCGCCCACCGTCGCCGAGCTTCGCCAACGCCTGGCGAAGGCCGGGATCGAAGCGGGGCCCGACGAGATCGTCACGTCGGCCCAGGCGGCCGCCTCGATGCTCGAGCCCGGTACGACGGCGGTGGTCTGTGGCGACGGCGGCGTGCTCGAGGCGCTGGCGGCGCGAGGCGTCTCGGTCGTGGCACAGGGCCCTGCCGACGCGGTGGTGGTGGGATGGACCCGGCGCTTCGACTTCGACCTCCTTGCTACCGCGGCGACGGCGGTGCGCCAAGGAGCCCGGTTCATCGGCACGAACGAGGACCCCACCCACCCCACGCCCGATCGCCTGCTCCCCGGCTCGGGGGCGATCCTGGCCGCGGTGGCGACCGCGGCCCAGGCCACCCCGGAGGTGGCCGGCAAGCCCCACGACCCCATAGTGGCGCTGTTGCAGGCACGCGCCCCTGACGCCGTCCTCATGGTGGGGGACAGGCCGTCCACCGACGGCGCCCTGGCGCGCCGGCTCGGGCTCCCCTTCGCGCTGGTGCGGACGGGCGTGACCTCCGACGGCCGGGAGCCGATGGTCGTCGAGCCCGACGAAGAGGCCCCGGACCTTGCGACCCTCGTGTCGCGCCATGTCGCCGGCGACGACTGATCGTCCCGCAGGTCCTTTTCTCTTGCCTTTCCCTTGCCGCGACACGGAGCGCGGTCCTAGCGTGGTGGAATGACCGAGAACGACGGAATGCGCCGCTACGTCGAGGCCGCCACGACACTCACGCAGATCACCCGATCCCGTGCCGAAGAATTGGTGCGCGAGTTGATCAAGGCGGGCGAGCTCGAGCGTCACCGGGCCCAGGACTGGGTCGAGGATCTGGTGAAGACGAGCCGCGAGCGGTCCGAAGCGCTCGTGGGCACTGTGCGTGGCGAGGTACGCCAGCAGCTCAAGGAGCTCGGCTTCACCAACGTGGACGACCTCGCCAAGAAGGTGGCGGACATCCTGGCCAGGTCCTCGGCGGCGGGGCGCAAGGTCACGCACCGACCCGCGGGCAAGGTGAAGAAGGCGAGCCCGAAGAAGGGCGGTCCCGGCAAGGGCGGCCCCGCCAAGAGCGGCGCGGCCAAGTCGACGGCGCGCAAGACGACGGGCACGAAGAAGGCGGTGGCGAAGAAGGCGGCGGCGAAGAAGGCGCGCGCCTGACTCCCACCCGGGTGCGCCGCCGGCTCGACAGCGAGCTCGTGCGGCGAGGGTTGGCCGTCTCACGCGAGAGCGCTCGCCTCCTCGTGGAGCAGGGTGCCGTCCTGGTTGGCGGATCACGTGCCGACAAAGCGGCGCGACTGGTGGCGGAGTCTGACCCCGTCGTCGTCCTCGACGCCGGTGCACAGCCCTTCGTGTCGCGTGGGGGGCAGAAGCTCGACGCCGCCTTGGACCGCTTTGCTGTGGTGGTGGCGGGGCGTCGCTGCCTCGACGCCGGCGCCTCGACCGGTGGGTTCACCGACTGTCTTCTGGGTCGTGGGGCCTCGATGGTCGTCGCCGTGGACGTGGGCCACGGGCAGTTCGACGCGTCCCTCCGTGGCGACCCCCGGGTCGAGGTTCTGGAGCGGACCAACATCCGGACCCTGGTGCCCGGTGACGTCGGGGGCGAAGCCTTCGACCTCCTCGTCGCCGATCTGTCGTTCATCTCGCTCGCGACCGTGGCCCCAGTGCTGGCCGGGACCCTGGCCCGGCCCGGCGCCGACGTCGTCGTGCTCGTGAAACCCCAGTTCGAGGCGGGCCGGGTCGAGGTGAGCCGGGGCAAGGGCGTGATCCGAGACCCGGCCGTACGCCGCGGCGCCCTGGAAAAGGTGGCCTCCGCCTTCGCGTCGCAGGGAGCCAGCATCATGGGGGCCATGGCGTCACCGCTGCTGGGTCCGGCCGGCAATGCCGAGTTCCTCCTCCATGTCCGGGCCGGAGCCGCACCCGGCGAGATCCCGGCATCGATGGCCGGCTCGCCCCGCGCCAGCTGGGCCCCCATGCTCGACGACGCCGTCAACGAGGCTCCCGATGCCGCCGCCCGTGTGCTGGAGAACGAGGGGGCGTCCCGACCGGTGGCGCCTTCACCCGAGGCTCGGTAGCAGCCGGTGGCCACCATCGCCTTCGTCGTGCACCCCGAACGGCCCGATGCCGCCGCCATCGCCCACCAGGCGGCGACATGGCTCAAAGAGCGCGGGCACCGGGCCGTGGAGGTGTGGGACCCGTCTCCCGCCGAGGACATCGTCGTCCTCAAGGCGCCCCCGGCAACACAGAGCGCCTCCGGTCCAGACACCGAGTTCGACAGCACCATCGACCTCGCCGTCAGCCTCGGGGGTGACGGCACCATGCTCCGCACCGTGGCGCTGGCCTGCCGGCACGGCATCCCCATCCTCGGCGTGAACCTCGGCCGCCTCGGATATCTGACCGAGGTCGAGCCCGACGGCCTCGAACCCGCGCTCGATCGATTCCTCGCCGGCGACTACGGCGTCGAGGAGCGCATCACGCTCGAAGTCACGCTGCAGCGGGGCGGGGCCGAAGCGCCGGCGCCCGACCCGCCCGTCGTCGTGCTCAACGAAGCGGTCGTCGAAAAGACCGTGCCCGGCCACACCATCCGGGTGGCCGCGGCCATCGCGGGCCGCCCCTTCGTCACCTATGCCGCTGACGGACTTCTCGTCGCCACCCCCACGGGCTCCACGGCTTACAACCTGTCGGCGCGGGGGCCGATCCTCAGCCCGGGGCTGCGGGCCCTCGTGCTCACCCCGGTGTCGCCGCACATGCTGTTCGACCGTCCCCTGGTCCTCGAGCCCGAGCAGTTTGTCCGTCTCGAGGTGCTCGGGCCCCTTCCGGCCGTGCTCGTGCTCGACGGACAGAGCTCGGACACCCTGGATCCAGGCGATGCCGTGGTGTGCCGAGTGGGACCGTCGCCGGCCCGCCTGGTGACCTTCGGGCCCCGCGACTTCTTCTCGATCCTGCGAGCCAGGTTCCACCTGGCGGATCGCTGACGAGGCGCGCCGATGCTCGTCGAGCTCCGGGTTCGGGACCTCGGTGTCATCGAGTCGGTGGCGCTCGATCTCGGGCCGGGCATGACGGCGCTCACGGGCGAGACAGGGGCGGGAAAGACGCTGCTCGTCGACGCGCTCGAACTACTGGTGGGGGGCCGGGCCGATCCGGGTCTGGTGCGCCCCGGAGCCAGCGAGGCCCTGGTCGAGGGACGGTTCACCGTCGACGACGAAGAGGTCATCCTGGCGCGCGCCGTGCCTGCCCAAGGGCGCTCCCGAGCCTGGATCGACGGCCGGATGGCACCGGTCTCGGCCTTGGTCGACGCCGGGTCCCGGCTGCTCGAGTTGCACGGACAGCACTCCCAACAGTCACTGCTCGACGCCCCTGCGCAGCGCCGGGCGCTCGACACCTTCGCGGGGACCGACCTCGGTCCGTTGACCGCGGCGCGCGCCCGGCGGCGGGCGCTGCTCGCCGAGCTCGAATCGCTCGGCGGTGACGACCGGGCCCGGGCGCGCCAAGCCGACCTGGTGCGCTACCAGCTCTCCGAGATCGACGCCGCCGGGCTCCAGGACCTTGACGAAGAAGACGCGCTCGCAACCGTCGAGGAACGGCTGTCGGAAGCAGCCGCGCACCGGGACGCGGCGGCCACGGCGTTGGCCGCCCTCGACGGCGGTGACGACCGCGCCCCCGACGTCATCGGCCTCCTGGGCGCGGCCCGCGCCGCCCTCGACGGCCGGTCCCCGCTGGCCGAGCTCAACGGGCGCCTGGCGTCGCTCCAGGCCGACGCCACCGACGCCGCATCCGAGCTCCGACACGTCGTCGAGACGTGGGAAGACGACCCCGAGCGGCTCGAAGAGGTCCGGGCCCGACGACAGCTGCTGCGGGACCTGTCGCGCAAGTACGGCGAGGGGCCGGCCGGAGTCCTCGCCTTCGCCGCCGAGGCCCGCCAAGAGCTGGCGCTGCTCGACGCGGCCGAGGTACGCGCCGGCGAGGTCCTCACCGAGATCGAACAGGCCGATGCCGAGGTAGGGGCGGCCGAGGCCGCCGTGGGCGCGGCGCGGCGCCGGGCCGCTCCCGAGCTCGCCCGGGCCGTGGAGGAGCGCCTGCGGCGCCTGGCCATGCCGCACGCCCGGATCGAGGTGATCGTGGGCGAGCCCGACCCCGGCGACGACGTCACCTTCCTGCTGGGGGCGAACCCCGGCGAGGCCGTCTTGCCCCTGGCCAAGGTGGCCTCCGGGGGCGAGCTCGCCCGGGCCATGCTGGCGCTGCGCCTGGTGCTCACCGACGCTCCGGCCACCATGGTGTTCGACGAGGTCGACGCAGGCGTGGGAGGCGAGGCCGCCCAGGCCGTGGGCAGCGCGTTGGCCGAAGTCGCCCAGCGCCATCAGGTCCTCGTGGTTACGCACCTCGCCCAGGTCGCCGCGTGTGCCCGGCAGCAGCTGGGCGTGCGCAAGGAGGTCACCGAGGGCAGAACGGTGGCCCATGCGGCGGTGCTCCACGATGACGACCGGGTGGTCGAGCTGGCCCGCATGCTGTCGGGTCGACCCGATTCGGCGACGGCACGTCGCCACGCCGAAGAGCTCCTCGGGCCCGATGTGCGGACCCCGAAGCGCACATCGTCCCGGGCCCGCTGACGCGGCGGATCGCGCCGACACACTCCACCGGTAGATTGGCACCGTGGTCTACCGTGGAACGATGCCCGGGAAGCTCCGAGCTTGACCAAGTACGTCTTCGTCACCGGTGGTGTGTCTTCGTCGCTCGGCAAAGGACTCACCGCCTCATCGCTCGGCCGGCTCCTCAAGTGCCGGGGCCTGCGGGTGACGATGATCAAGCTCGACCCGTACATCAACGTCGACCCCGGCACGATGAACCCGTTCGAGCACGGCGAGGTCTTCGTCACCCATGACGGCGGTGAGACCGACCTCGACCTCGGGCACTACGAGCGCTTTATCGACGTCGAGCTCAAGACGACGTCCAACGCCACCACAGGGTCGATCTACTCCGAGGTGATCCGCAAGGAACGCCACGGGGAGTACCTGGGAAAGACCGTGCAGGTCATCCCGCACATCACCGACGAGATCAAGGCGCGCATCCGCCATCTCTCGTCCGAGGAGATCGACGTGGTGATCGTCGAAGTGGGCGGCACGGTGGGTGACATCGAGATCGTGCCTTTCCTCGAGGCGATCCGGCAGTTCCGCCACGACGTGGGGCGCGACAACGTCTGTTACGTCCACCTCACCCTCGTTCCCTATCTGGCACCGTCGGGGGAGCAGAAGACCAAGCCCACCCAGCACTCGGTCACGGAGTTGCGGAGTCGAGGCATCCAGCCCGACGTCATCGTGTGCCGTTCGGACCAACCCATCTCCGACGGGCTCAAGCGCAAGATCTCGCTGCTGTGCGACGTCCCCGTCGAGGGGGTCATCTCGGCCGTGGATGCACCGAGCATCTATGAGATCCCCCTCGTCCTGCACGAAGAGGGCCTCGACCGCGTCGTGTGTCAGATGCTCGCCATCGACAGTGAAGAACACCCCGTCGACCTGTCGGGGTGGGAGAAGGTCGTGTCGCAGGTGTCCGCGTCCGAGCGTCCCGTGCGCATCGGCGTGGTCGGCAAATACGTCAACCTTCCTGACGCCTACCTGTCGGTGGGCGAGGCCCTGCGCCATGCCGGGTTCCACCACGGCGCCAAGGTCGAGGTGGACTGGATCCAGGCCGAGAAGGTCCCCGACCTGTTGGGCACCGACCGCATGCTGCAACTCGACGGCATGGTCATCCCCGGAGGCTTCGGCGAACGCGGCATCGAGGGGAAGATCGCCGCCGTCGAATTCGCCCGCCAACGCGAGATCCCGTGCCTTGGGTTGTGCCTCGGTCTCCAGGTCATGGTCATCGAGGTGGCGCGCCACCTGGCCGGCCTCGAAGGAGCCAACTCGCGCGAGTTCGACACCATCAGTCCCCACATGGTCATCGACCTCATGGACGATCAACACAAGGTCGTCGACATGGGCGGCACCATGCGGCTCGGTTCCTATGTGGCACAGCTCGAGCCCGGCTCCATCGTGGCCGAGGCCTACGGGACGACGGTCGTGTCCGAGCGCCACCGCCACCGCTACGAGGTCAATCCCCGCTACCGCTCCAAGCTCGAAGAGGCGGGGCTGCGCTGTTCGGGCTCCTCGGCCGACGGCGTGCTCGTCGAATTCGTCGAGCTTCCCGGCCACCCCTTCTGGGTGGGAACGCAGGCCCATCCCGAATTCAAGAGTCGCCCCGACCGTCCCCACCCGCTGTTCCGCGAGCTCTTGGGCGCGGCGCTACGGCGTGCCGACGGACGTCTGCCCCGGCTCATCACCATCGACTCCGACGTCGGTGCCGCCTCCTGAGAAGGGGTTCCGTCACCTCAGTGACGAGGTCCTCCTCGAGGGGTGGAGGATCTCCTTCGTCAGAGCGGAACTCGAGGCCCCCGACGGGGCGCGCTTCAGCCGTGACGTCGTTCGCCACCCGGGTGCGGTCGCCGTCGTCCCCGTCACCGACCGAGACACGGTGCTCCTCGTCCGCCAATACCGCGGACCCGTGGACAAAGAGCTGCTCGAGATCCCCGCCGGCACGCGCGACGTCAAGGGTGAAGCGCCCGAGACCACGGCGGGTCGCGAGCTCGAGGAGGAGGTGGGCGTGCGGGCCGGGACACTGCGCCAAGTCGGCGTCATGCTCAACAGCCCCGGCTTCTGCGACCAGGAGACGCTGCTCTATCTGGCCCAGAACCTCGAGCCCGTCGAGCACGCCCGTCACGGCGAGGAGGAGCGCTACATCGAGGTCGTGGAGGTCGCGCTGTCCGAGATCGACGCCCTCATCGCGTCGCGACAGCTCGTCGACGCGCAGACCTTGCTGGGTCTGCTCCTCGCCCGCGGCGCGCTGCAAGTCGAGCGTTCGGCGGCTCCCGGTGCCAGCCCGGCGCCGACGACGACCTGAACACGGGCTGCGATGACCCCGGTCACGATCGACGTGTCCGAGAGCGGGCCCATGCTGAGCCGACCCGCCGAGGAGTACCTCACCTGGTTGGCCATCGAGCAGGGCCGTGCCCGCAACACGATCCTCTCCTATCGGCGTGATCTCGTCAGCTACGAGGCCTTTCTCGCCGCGCGCGGCACCACGGTGGACGGCGCCGACGTCGCCAGTGTCGAGGAGCACCTTGCCGAACGGCGCGCCGCGGGGCTCGGACCCGCATCGGTGTCGCGGGCGCTGGCCGCGCTACGGGGCCTGCACCGGTTCCTCCTCGAGGAAGGCGGTGCCACCGGCGACCCGACCGCGGACGTGCGTCCCGTGCGCACACCGCGTCGACTCCCCAAAGCCATCGACGAGGAGGAGGTCGGCCGGCTCCTCGACACGACGACCAAGAAGGATGCGGCGTCGATACGGGACAGGGCCATCCTCGAGGTCCTCTACGGCACCGGGATGCGGGTGTCGGAGCTGGCCGGGCTCAGCCTGTCGGACCTCGAGTCCGACACCGGGCTCGTGCGGGTGCTCGGCAAGGGGGACAAGGAGCGCCTCGTGCCCATGGGCCGCTGCGCGCGTCGGGCGCTCGACAGCTGGCTCGGCCCCCGCGGACGACCCGAGCTCGAGCCCCGGCGCTGGGCCCGACGCGGCGATGCCGAGGCCGTGTTCTTGAACGCCCGGGGCGGCCGGCTCACCCGTCAGGGGATCTGGGGGGTTCTCAAGAAACGGGCCCGGGCCGCCGGCCTCGAGGACAAGGTTCACCCGCACGTGCTGCGCCACTCGTGCGCCACGCACATGCTCGCCCACGGCGCCGACATCCGGGTGGTCCAAGAGCTCCTCGGCCACTCCTCGATCGCCACCACCCAGCTTTACACCAAGGTGTCGTTGGAGCACCTCCGAGAGGCCTACGAACAGGCGCATCCGCGCGCCGACTGGGGTAGGGGGCAGTAATCTCCTAGGCGTGTCTCCCGACGCCCCGACCGTCGATCACCGCGCCCTGCTGGAGGCGGAGCGCCGCGATCTAATTGCCAAGCTCGACGAGCTCGGTCTCGGTGGCGCGGGCCTGACCTACGACTCCAATTTCGCCGACTCCAGTCAGGTGACCGCTGAGCGTGGTGAAGCCGAGGCCCTGGGGGCGTCGCTGCGGGAGACCCTCGACGACGTCGAACGGGCCCTCGCCAAACTTTCGGACGGCACCTACGGGGCGTGCGAAGACTGCGAACAGCCGATCGACCCGCTGCGCCTCGAAGCGAAGCCCGCGGCGCGGTACTGCATCAACTGCGCCGCGAAGCACTGATCCCGGACGTCGCGTGACCGACGCTTGGGGCCACCCCGCGTCGTCGGGCCGGCCGCCGCGCCAGGGCCTGAGCCCGCGCACCACCATCTGGATCATTGCCGGGGTGGCGCTCGTGGCGGTGCTCATCCGCACCCACAAGATCACCACCTTTGAGATTCTCTTCTACTGCGCCCTCGTCCCTTCGGTCATTCTTCACGAGGTCTCCCACGGCGCGCTGGCGCTCGCCTTCGGTGACGACACGGCCAAGCGGGCCGGGCGGCTGACACTCAACCCGATCAAACACATCGACCCCTTCGGCACGATCATCCTTCCGGTCCTGCTCATCCTGAGCGGAGCCCCGGGCGTCATCGGCTACGCCAAGCCGGTTCCCGTGAACGTGTCGCGTCTGCGGAATTCGCGCAACTCGAGCGTGGCGGTGTCACTGGTGGGGCCGGCCGTGAACATCGCGTTGGCCGTAGTGCTCGGTGTGGCGTTCACGACCTTCATCACCACACCTCTGGGACGTCTCGATGCCGCGGTCGGCACGGGACCGGTATGGGCGCAGTTTCTCTTCGTGGCCGGCTATGTGAACGTCATCCTGGCGGCGTTCAACCTCATTCCCCTGCCTCCCCTGGACGGGTCGGCGGTCCTGGAGCGATTCCTACCGAGGAGCCTTCTCCCGGGGTATTACCGCATCCGACCGTTCACGATGTTCATCCCGCTCATCATCGTGGTTCTTCGGCCCAGCGCGCTGAGCAGCGTCTTCGATTGGGCGCTCACGCATTACGCCAGCGCTATCGGCGTTCCCATCAACGGCTGAAGCCACCCGGGGGAGCGAGGAGCCCGACGGCACGCATGGCCCGATCGAGCGTCGGCCCCGCCACCTCTCTGGCTTTGGCGGCCCCCTCGGCGAGCACCGACTCCACGTAGTCGCGTTGTGCCTGCAGCTCGACGAGGCGCTCGCGCACGGGACGCAACAGCTCCGCCAGTGCCTCCGACACATCCGCCTTCAAAGCGCCGTAGTTGACATAGGCCGCCGCGAGGGTGGCGGGGTCTCCCCCCGTTGACGCCGCCAGTAGCTCCAACAGGTTCGACACACCTGGTTTCTGGACGGGGTCGTAGCGCACCTCGGTCTCGGTGTCGGTGACCGCCTTGCGCACCTTGCGGTCGATCTCGTCGGGGGAGTCGAGCACGAGCACGGTGCCGAGCGGCGAGCTCACCGACTTCGACATCTTGCGCGTGGGCTCTTGGAGATCCATGACCCGCGCCGCAACCTTGGGCACCGCCGGTTCGGGCACCACGAAGGTCGGGCCGTACCGGTTGTTGAAGCGCGCCGCCAGGGTCCGGGTGAGCTCGAGATGCTGGCGCTGGTCATCTCCAACGGGGACGCGGTCGGCGTCGTAGAGAAGGATGTCGGCGGCCATGAGCACCGGATAGGTGAGCAACCCCGCCCGCACCGTCTCCTGGTCCTTGCCCTTGTCCTTGAACTGCGTCATCCGGCGCAGCTCGCCGTAGGTGGCGGTGCACTCGAGCACCCACGTCAGCCGGGGGTGCTCGGGGACGTGGCTCTGGGCGAACAACGTGCACACGGAGGGGTCGAGGCCCACGGCCAGGAGGTTCTCGGCGGTCTCGAGGGTCTTCGCCGCCAGGAGGGCGGGGTCGTGGTCCAGGGTGAGCGCGTGGAGGTCCACCACGCAGAAGAAGGCGTCGAATTCGTGCTGGTCGGCCACCCAGTTTCGGAAGGCGCCCAGGTAGTTGCCGAGGTGCAGATCACCGCTCGGTTGCACCCCGGACAAGACCCTGGCCATGGCGTGCCATGGTACGGGACCCGTGCCTCGGCGCGGTGCTGGCGAGACGCCGGCGAGGCAGGCACGCCGGGAACGTCGTGCCTGCTCAGGGCCCATGCACAGACAGCACCAGGGGAGCCGGTAGGGTCGAGATCGTGGTGGCGCACGTCTCGACGCCCGTCTATGAAGGGCCCTTCGACGTGCTGTTGCAGCTGGTGTCGGACCACAAGGTCGACATCTACGACATCCGGATGTCGGACCTGGTCGACGCCTTCGTGGCCGAGATGCACGCCCGCCAGCCCTTCGACGTCCAGACCGCCAGCGAATTCCTCGTGATCGCGGCGATCTTGGTGGAGCTCAAGTCCCGCAAGCTCCTCCCCGGGCCCGACGAGGTCGACGACGACGAGGAGCTCGCCGGCTTCGAGGAGCGGGACCGCCTCTTGGCCCGCCTCCTCGAGCTCCAGGCCTATGCGGCCGCGGCCGACGCCTTCGCCGTGCTCATCGACCAGGCCCGTCGCACCCTGCCTCGCGTGGCCGGCCTCGAGGAGCGCTTCCGCGACCTGGCCCCCGATCTGCTGGCGGGCGTCACGCCGGAGCAATTGGCGGCTGCGTTCATGGTGGGCACGGTCCCGAGACCCGAGTTCCTGCTCGATCTGTCCCATGTCACGGTCGAGGCGGTGACCGTGTCCGAAGCGGTCGGAGAGCTAGAAGAGCGCCTCCCCGGTGCGGGGAGATTGTCGTTTCGTGAGTTGACGTCGCACTGCACGACACGGATGCAGATCATCGTGCGCTTCCTCGCCCTGTTGGAATTGTGCAAGCGGGGCTGGGTCACCCTCGACCAAGGCGAGACGTTCGGTGACCTGGTCGTGTACTGGTCCCGAGACTCGGCCGTGCTGTCCAGCGTCGGCGGTGGCGACACGGTCGAGGAATACGACGGCTGACGGTTCTGCCCGTGGGACTCCCTGAGGAGTACAGGGCCATCGAGGCCATCTTGCTCTCGGCGCTCGAGCCGGTGCCGCCCAACATGCTCGCCGAGCTTCTCGAGATGCCCATCGAACGCGTCGACGCGGCCTGCACCGAGTTGGCCGCGAGCTACGAAGAGGAAGGCCGGGGGTTCGTCCTGGCTCGGGTGGCGGGAGGTTACCGCTACCAGACACACCCCGACCTTGCCCCCTTCGTCGAGCGCTTCGCCATGGAAGGCGTGTCGTCGCGCCTGTCCTCGGCCGCCCTCGAGACCCTCGCCATCGTCGCCTACCGCCAACCGGTCTCGCGTGCCCAGATCGCGGCACTGCGGGGCGTGAACGTCGACGGCGTGGTGCGCCTCTTGGAGCAGCGGGGCTACATCAACGCCGTCGGCCACGCCCCGGGCCCCGGCCAGCCCGTGCTCTACGGCACCACCGCCGCCTTCTTGGAGAGGCTCGGGCTCTTCGACCTCGACGAGCTGCCCCCCGTCGAGGACCTCCTGCCCGGCCCCGAAGTCGTCGAGCAACTCGAGGAGCGCCTGCGCCCCGGCGCCGATGCCTGAGGGGCGCCGCCAGCCACCCCGCACGCGAGCGGCTGCGAAGCCCGGCGCCGACACCACGGCGCCCGAGGGCGAGCGCCTCCAGAAGGTCCTGGCCCGCCTCGGGCTCGGAAGCCGGCGGGCCTGCGAGGAGTTGATCGCCGACGGGCGGGTGACGGTGAACGGCGAGACGGCCGAGCTCGGTCGGCGCGTCGACGTTGGGCACGACGTGGTGTCGTTCGACGGCGTGGCCCTACCCGTGCTCCCCGGCCTCGTGCACTACCTGCTGCACAAGCCGGCCGGCATCGTGACCACCGCCCACGACCCCTTCGGTCGGCCGACGGTGCTCACGCTCGTGCCCGACGCGCCGCGTGTCTTCCCGGTGGGAAGGCTCGACGCCGACACCGAGGGCCTGCTCGTGCTCACCAATGACGGTGACCTGGCGCAGCGCCTCACCCATCCTTCCTTCGGGGTCGAGAAGGAATACCTCGTGGAGGTGGACGGGGTTCCGTCGGCGGGCGATCTGCGCCGGTTGCGCCTGGGGATCGACCTCGACGACGGGAAGACGGCTCCGGCCACGGTGGGGGTGGTGGCTCCCGGGGTCATCCGCATGGTCATCCACGAAGGGCGCAACCGCCAGATCCGCCGCATGTGCGACGCCGTCGGCCACCCCGTTCGGCGGCTGGTGCGCACCCGGATCGGGCCGGTCGCCGACCCGCGTCTGAAGCCGGGGGCGTGGAGGGTGCTCGACCCGTCCGAGGTACGCGCCCTGGGCCGCGCCGCCGCCCACCGTCCCGATGCCCCCCGGGCCGCACGCCGTCGCGACGGCCCTGGCCAGCGGCGCGCGCCGCCAGGGGGCCACGGTGCGCCTGGCTAGCATCGGAGCCATGTCAGCCGTCCGGGCCCTGCGCGGCGCCACCACCGTGGACACCGACACCCCGGACCAGGTCTCGACCCGCATGCAGGAGCTGCTCGGCGATCTGCTGGAGCGCAACGGGCTCGAGCACGACGAGGTCATCAGCATCGTGTTCACCGCCACCGGCGACGTCGTGTCGATGTTTCCGGCCGCCGCGGCCCGGGCCATGGGCCTCGGGGACGTCCCCCTGCTGTGCGCCCGCGAGCTCGACGTCGTCGGGGCCACCCCGCGGTGCCTGCGCGTGCTCCTCCATGTCGACACGGACCGGGACCGCCCCGAGCTCCACCACGTCTACCTGCACGGGGCCCGGGGCCTGCGCGATGACCNCCCCGAGTGACCCCCGCCGCGCCGCGGTCGTCGGGACCGGTCTGATCGGCGGCTCGATCGGGCTCGCCCTACGGGCCCGTGGGTGGTGGGTCACCGGGCGCGACACCGACCCCCTCGCCGCCGACCGGGCCAAGGCTCTCGGCGCCATCGACGCGGTGGGGGACGACCCCGAGGCCGAGATCACCTTCGTGGCCACCCCCCTGGGGGCAGTCGTGGGCGAGGTCACGCGCTCGTTGGGTCTGGCGCGGCGCCCCGGAGCGATCGTGACCGACGTCGCCGGGGTCAAGGCACCACTGGCGGCACGGCTCCCCCAGCCCGGCTTCGTGGGTGGCCATCCCATGGCCGGGTCCGAGCAGGTCGGCATCGACGGAGCCGACCCCGAACTGTTCGTCGGGGCCACCTGGGTGCTCACGCCCACCGCCACCACCGATCCCGATGCCTATGCCCGCCTGCAGTCGGTGGTGAGCAGCCTCGGGGCCGAGGTCCTGGCCCTGTCACCGGAGCAGCACGACACGCTCGTGGCGATGGTCTCTCACGTGCCGCACCTGACCGCGGCGACACTCATGAACCTCGCCGACCGCGCCGCCGAGGAGCACGGGGCATTGCTGCGTCTGGCCGCGGGCGGCTTCCGCGACATGACGCGCATCGCGGCCGGACAGCCCGGCATCTGGCCCGACGTGTGCGCCGAGAACGCGCCCGCCATCGTCGCCGCCCTCGACACGCTTTTGGCCGACCTGTCGGACATGCGCGACCGGGTGGCCGCCGCCGACAGAGCGGGCCTGCTGGCCGAGCTCGAGCACGCGGCGACGGCGCGGCGTTCCCTGCCGGCGCGCGCCGTGGCACCCGAGCGCCTGGCCGAGGTGCGGGTGCCGGTCCCGGACCGGCCCGGGGTGCTGGCCGAGATCACGACACTGGCCGGCGACCTCGGCGTCAACATCCACGACATCGAGCTCGCCCACAGCGTCGAGGGTGACCGAGGCGTGCTCGTGCTGGTGGTGGACGGCGACATGGCCGAGCGCCTGCACGACGCCCTCACCGGCCGCGGTTACCGCTCGACGGCGGGGCATCTGCAATGAGCCCGGCACCGTCGACGAGCGCGACGCCGGGCTCCGCCCCAGGCACCGGCCACGCGGCGGTCCTGACCGTCGAGGGGGGCGGACCCCTCGTCGGACACGTCCGAGTCCCGGGCGACAAGTCGGTGTCGCACCGGGCGCTGCTCCTCGGCGCGCTCGCCGCCGGGGACAGCGTGGTGCGGGGGCTCTCCGACGGCGACGACGTGGCCCGCACGGCCGCGGCCCTGCGCGGTCTCGGAGCCCGCCTCGCCCCCGGCGCGGCCGGGACCGTGGTCATCACCGGCGGGCGCGACGCCCTCCACGCACCACCCGGGCCGCTCGACCTGGGCAATTCGGGCACCACCATGCGCCTTCTGGCCGGCGTGGTGGCCGGTCGACCCTTCACGACCGAGCTGACCGGCGACGCCTCGTTGTCGAGCCGGCCCATGGACCGGGTGGCGGTCCCCCTGCGCCGGATGGGGGCCACCGTCGAGGGCCGCACCGAACTGTGCCTGCCGCCGCTCACGATCCGGGGCGGCGCCCTGCGGGGTATCGACTACACGACGCCCATGGCGAGCTCGCAGGTGAAGTCGTGCGTGCTCCTCGCCGGCCTGGGCGCCGACGGCGAGACGGTCGTGCGCGAGCCGGTACTCACGAGGCGCCACACCGAAGAGATGCTGATCCGCGCCGGCGCACAGTTGACCGAAGAGGACAGTGCCGACGGCTCGCACGTGGTGCGCCTCGACCCTTCTGAGCTCGACGGGTTCGAGCTCGACGTGCCTGGTGACCCGTCCCAGGCGGCGTTCTGGGTCGTCGCCGCGTGCGTGGTGCCCGGCAGCACGCTCACCGTGGAGCACGTGTACGTCGGACGGGGCCGACGCGGCTATCTCGACGTCCTCACCCGTATGGGGGCCGACATCGAAGAGATTCCCGTCACGGGCCCCGATGACCTGGGTGCCACCGCGGACATCGTGGCGCGCTTCGGCCCCCTCCACGGGACCGAGGTCCAGGCCGCCGAGATCACCGGCCTCGACGAGGTCCCGGTGTTGGCGGTGGCGGCCGCGTGTGCGTCGGGTGACACGGTGTTCCGGGACGTGGGCGAGCTGCGCGTGAAGGAATCGGACCGGTTCGCGGGGGTGGTCGAGCTGTTGTCGGTGTTCGGTGCGGGGGCCGAGGTCGACGGCGACGACCTGTGCGTGCACGGCACGGGCCGGCTCGTCCCCGGCGCCCTCGACGCGCGCGGGGACCATCGCATGGCCATGGCCGCCGCCGTGGCCGGCCTGGCGGCGGGGAGCGCCCCCACCCGCATCGAGGGGTGGGCCGCCGTCGCCACCAGCTACCCGGGCTTCGCCGCCGACCTCGCCGCGCTGCGCGCGGCGCGGCCGTGACCGGGACGGGGGGAGTGCGAGTGGTCGCCATCGACGGCCCCGCCGGGGCGGGGAAGTCCACCCTGGCCGAGGCCGTGGCCGCCCATCTCGGGTTCGAACGGCTCGACACCGGCGCGATGTACCGGTCGGTGGCCTGGTCGGTGCTCGAACACGGGGTCGACGTGCACGATCCCGAGGCGGTGGCCCGGCTGGCCCGGGACACCGACATCGAGGTGGGCGAACGCGTGCTGGTGGACGGCCACGACGCCACCGACGCCATCCGCTCGGTGACCGTGGACGCGGCGGTCTCGGCGGTGGCCGCCAACCCGGCCGTGCGCGCCGAGCTCGTGGCGCGCCAACGCGCCTGGGTGGCCCAGCGGGGGCGGGGGGTCGTCGAGGGCCGCGACATCGGCACCGTGGTGCTCCCCCATGCCGACGTGAAGATCTACCTGACCGCCGCCACCGAGACCAGGGCCCGGCGCCGGGCCCGCCAGCGCGCCGATGGGCGCAGCGTGGCATCGGTCCATGACGACCTCGTGCGCCGCGACCGCCTCGACTCGACCCGCCTCGCCTCGCCCCTGCCATCACCCGAGGACGTCGCCGCCGATGCCAAAGTGATCGACTCGACCGGCAAGTCGAGCCGGGCCGTGCTCGAGGAGGTCCTGGCATGCCTGTGAAGCCTCATCTGGACGTGACCGACGAGGACAGGGCCACGACCCGACGGCGCGCCGGGGTGCGCGTCCCGTCCTGGGTCTACCGCACCCTGCGCGTCCTCGTGCACCTCATCAACCGGGCCTACTGGCGAGTCGAGGTGGAGGGCGCCGACGCCGTCTCCGACACGGGCCCGGTGATCCTGGCCCCGGTGCACCGCAGCTTCATGGACTTCTTCGTGGTGTCGGAGGTGACGCCACGCAAGATCTTCTACATGACCAAGGAAGAGATGTGGAAGACGCCGCTGCTGGGGTCGTTCCTCGACGCCGTGGGGGCCTTCCCCGTCCACCGCGACGGGGCCGACCGCCTCGCCCTGGAACGGGCCCAGGACGTGCTCGAGCGCGGGGACGTCCTCATCTTGTTCCCCGAGGGCACCAGGCGGGCCGGCCCGACGATCGAGGAACTCCACGAGGGTGCCGCCTTCCTCGCCGCGCGCACCGGCGCGCCCATCGTCCCCATCGGGATCGGCGGCACGGCCGCGGCCATGCCCAAGGGGTCGAAGTTCGTCCACCCCGTGAAGGTGCACGTGGTGGTCGGCCCGCCCATCGCCGCCCCCGAGCGCTCGGCGCGGGGCCGGGTGCCCCGCAGCCAGGTCCATGCCCTCACCGAGCAGCTTCGGGTCGAGCTCCAATCCCTCTACGACGACGCCGAACAACGGGCCACGCCACCAGGCCGACCATCACGATGAAGCCGACGGCCGATGCCACGAATCCCTCGAGGACTCGGTGGGGCCGGTAGGTGAAGTGCACGAGCGAGGTCCCGGCGGGGACGCGCACGGCCTGGATCAACCCATGACCACGCACGGGGACGGCGTGGCGGGTGTCGCCGAGACCACGGCCCGCCGCGGTCACGACCGTGGCCTGCCACCCCGTGGCGAACTGCTCGGAGCGCACCAGCGTGGCGGGGTGCGCGGTGATGACGCGAATGGTCTCGTCGCCCCACGGCGTGGTCGAGACCACGTGGGCCGTCGCGGCGGGGCCACCTCGGGACCGGCTCTGCACCCAGGCGCGGCCGGCCGCCGAGGCCTCGGTGAAGATGCTGAAGGGGCCGATCATGCCGCGGTAGCGCCACCGCGCCGGCGTCACCGCGTCGCGTAGCGACCCGTCGATGCGGTAGGTGCCCTGCCCGGCGGTGTGCAGGATCACGGCGCCGATCTCGACCGGGGAACCGGCGCCGGTCTCGAGGACAAGGCCACTGGCCGGATCGGGACCGGGCATCGACACCTGCGCCGAGCCGGGCCGGGCCGGGGCCGAGCCGATCCAGATCGTGGAGCTCCCGTCGGGCGCCAAGAGGCCCACCCGCATCGACCCGGAGCCCGACTGCACCGGGATCGTGACCGAGGTCACCGACAGCACCGTGCCGAAGTACTGGGTCCGGGACCGGCCCGGCACGAGCGGCACCGTCGTCGCCGGCGGGAGCGCGTATTGGTAGTTGCTGGGAGAGGTGAGCGGGGGAGTGGTGGTGTCAGGGCGTGCGCCCGGCTGCGGCCCCACCGGCGGGATGCGGGTGGCCCCGGTGACCACGCTGAAAGGTAAGCCCGGCGGAGCCACCACTAGGTGCTCGAAATACTCGGGCACGGTGGCGAGAACGCCGAGGTCGAGCTGGGCGAAGGTGCCGTCGGCCAGCGCGCTGGGCTTCATCTCGAGCTGGCCGTGGGTCTCGGTGGCCTGTTCGTAATTGGCGTCGACGACGGCCCCGTAACCCTGGACGCTGCTCAGGTTGCGCAGGATGGTGAGGTCGGGCTCGCCGATGCGCTCGGCGGCGACCGAGTAGTAGCGGTCGGGGTCGAACAGCGCCACCCGGTGGTCCTCGCCGGCCGGCCCCTGGCCCTGGGCGGCGACCAAGGACGCCAGCGCGTTGGCCGAGGCGCTGTTGTCGGTGGCGCCCTGGGGGTCGGCCGATCCCTGGGTGAAGCCGTTGAACAGCAACAGGTCCACGATCAACAGCACCGCCAGGAGCCGTGGTAACCGCGCCCTGAGACGTCGGCGACGCAGCAAGAGCCATGCGGCCCACGCGGCGAGGGCACTCGGAATGGTGAGAAAGGCGATCAGGGGCCACAACGACGATCGGGTCACGTGACCGGGCACGTGCAGGAAGTGGGGGAACCAGGTCCCCCCGGCGACGAGGACGATCTGCAGCCCGATGACCGCCACGGGGGGGACGAGCGGGAGCACGGTGTCCGAGTGCCATCCGTCGGGCCCCGGCAGCGTCTTCCACCACCGCGACACCGCGATCTCGGGGGTGGGAGCCGATGTCGGCGCGGGTTCGGGGCCGGCGTCCGGTGCGATGGCAGCGTCCGCTGAGATGGTGGGGTCGGAAGAGGACGACAGCAGCATGTGGTCGACCCAGGTGGCGAACAGCACGGCGATGGCCAGGTCCACCTCGAGGAGGTTTCGGGACAGCAGCCGTTGACGGTTGAACAGCGGCAGGTGGAAGAAGACATGACCGAGGGGAGTGAAGTCCCCCCAGCTGAGCACCAGCCCCAAGGCCAAGATGGCGTACCAGACCCACCATCGGCTCGACTCGGGGTCGCGACGGTGACGCCGGGCCAAGAGTCCGAAGACGCCCATGAGGGGCATGATGCCGACGTAGCTCGACACCTCGGGAAGGTTGTAGGTGGCGAAGAAGTGCAGCGGGAATGCGCCGCTCGTACCGAGCACCAACGGATCGAGCCCGAGCACGCTCAGGGACTTGTTCATCGACCCCGACGTGAAATATGCGTAGTTGTGGATGGCCCGTTGCGACTGTTCCTGGATGAGCGCGCCGGGGACGAGTTGCGCGCCGGCCAGCGCCAGTCCGAGCACGACACCCGCCGCCACCCCGAGCGCGAGCGAGAGGCGGCGGGTCGGGGTCTTCCAGAAGAGCCACAGCGCATACACCGTCAGGGCGACCCCGCCGTCGAGGATGGGCTCGGCCGCGCCCGACAACCCCATCAGGCCGACGGAGGCGCCGAGCATCGCCACCCACGGCGTGGCCGAGCGGCCCGAGGGGCGATGGGCCAGCCGATCGAGCGCGGCGAAGGCCCACGGCAGCCACGCACCTGCCTCGACGAGGTCGATGTGCACGTTCTGGGCCGCCATGAAGCCCCCGTAGGCGAAGGCGACCGCACCCAGGCCCGACGCCGTCCACGATCGCCCCAGCACCCGGAGGAGCACGACCATCCCCAGCGCGGCGACCACCTCCACCAGGGCCTGGTTGACGACCCAGGCCAATGCACCAGGCAGCACGCTGAAGAGCCACGTGGCCGGATAGGCCGCCCCGGCGTTGAACCCCGACAGCAGGGGCGACCCGCTCCACAGATAGGGGTCCCACACCGGGGCGTGCCCGTGGCGGAGGTCGATCCCCACCAGGACCCGCAGGGGGAAGTTCTGGATGAGGTTGTCGTCGACGAGCCACGGCACCCCGGCCAGGGCGGGCAGGCCGAAGATGGCGCTGGGCACGGCTACGAAGGCGGCCAGCATCCACCGGCTGGAACGCTGGTGCACCAGACGCGCGGCGCGAGAAAGCACCGGCACCGTCTCCCGGGCGAATCAGGTCAGCTGCGGTCGCGCAGCCAGGTGCGAACGATCACACGCGCGTACTGCAGTGCGAAGAAGGCATTGTGCCCCTTCTTCGACTCACCCGATGCTCGCCGGTGCCACACGACGGGGCAGTCCGTGATCCGCCAGCCGCGCGTCGCCGCGCTGATGATGAGCTCGGCCGTCTGGTACTGGTCCTGCTCGAGGATCACGTCCTTGAGCACCTCGATCCTCAGGGCCCGGAACCCGTTCGACGTGTCCGTGAGGTGCTGCCCGGTCAGTGCGTTGATCACCGTGGCGAAGAACACCACCCCCGCCATGCGGACCTTGTCGGTGGTCTCGTCGATGCCGAGGCGCCGGCTGCCGATGACGAAGTCTGCGGTCCCATCGACCAGGGGCTTGATGAAGCCGGGGACCTCGGCGGGGTCGTTCTGGCCGTCGGCGTCGAGGGTAACGACATAGCTCGCTCCATGAGCGGCGGCGAGGTCGTAACCGAGGCGCAGGGCGACACCCTGGCCCATGTTGACGGGCATCACCGCGCAGTAGGCGCCGTGGGCGGCGACGATATCCTCGGTGCCGTCGTCGCCGCCGTCGACCACGACCAGGGTCGAGACAGCCAGACCCGCCACCTCCGACGGCACCGCCTTGAGCACGTCGTCGATGTTGTCGGCCTCGAGGTAGGACGCGATGAGTACCAGCACGGGCCCGAAGGTGGCGGTGCCGTGCCGGCGGCGGAAGTCCTGCCTGCCGAGCTCCATGACGAGCCGGCGTACGCCGTCGTGGCGGCGCATGGCGCGCGCCTTTGCGCGAGTCCGTGCCGTGACCAGTGTGGACCCCATCAGAAGCTACGGGGGCGGGCGAAGACCTCTCGCACGAGCGGCTCGAAATGCACGAGCGGCTCGGTGGGGTAGTCGGGGTCGAAGCTCGTCTGGTCCCATTCGTCGGCGAACCGCTCGCCCAACGCGAACCACGGTTCGCCGCGGTACTGCTCCCGGGCCTCAGGGTCGCCACCGAAGTGGTGGTAGTAGTGCCGGCCCTGGAAGTCCTGGTGGGTGAGGATCACGTGGAAGATCTCGTCGCGCACGTACGGCCGCAGGATCTCCGCCGCAATGCGGGGGTGGTTGGGCACCGACACGTACTTGCCGATGTCGTGGCACAACGCCGCCACCACCATCTCGGGGTCGGCCCCGGCCTCCTCGGCCCGCGTCGCGGTCTGGAGCGAGTGCATGAGCTGGTCGACGGCGAAGCCGTCGGTGATGCCACCCAGTCCTTCGAGCATGGCCAGGATCTGCGTGGCCACACGGGCCTGGCGCTTCGAAGTGAGGGCGCCGATCTCGGCCCACTGCTCGGCGCTCGATTCGTCCATCCGACGGAAGCTGCCGGAGCCGGTGGTTGTGGTCTTCGTGGTGGTGCTCATGGCGCCATTCTCGCACTCCGCACGCGGAGGCGCCGTGACGAGGGCCTTCCCGGTCGCCTCCTCAGAGACCTCACAGCTTGGAGCCGACCGGTTCCCGGGCGTCGTGGCCGAGGGGCGTGGCCTCGAGCGGGCAGCACACCGGGACCCCACCGCGGCGCCGGGCCCGGTCGACGAGGCGCGTGGTGGCGCCGGGATTGCGTACGAGCAGTGCAGCCAGGATCCCGCCCCCGGCGGCTGCCACCCCGGAAAGGACCACCGCGTGGCGGAACCCGGCCTCGAAGTCAGCGGGATGGAGATAACTGTGCCCGGACAGTCCCGACAACGCCGGCAGGAGCGCCACCGCGATCAGGCCACCGGCGCGCGCCACGTCGTTGTTGACCGCCGACGCCATCCCGGCGTGTTCGACCGGCGCCGAGGCCAGCGCCGTGGAGGTGAGCGGAGCCACAGTGATGACGAGGCCGAGGGCGAGGACGAGGACGCCGGGGAGCACCTCGGTGAGGTAGTTGCCCGACGGCCCGATGAGGCGCAGGAGCACCATGCCCACACCCACCACGACCGGACCGACCGCCATCTGCAGGCGGGGTCCGATACGCACCGCCAGTGCGCCGGAACGAGCGGAGAAGGCGAGCATCACCGCGGTGAGGGGGAGCAGCGCGCTCCCCGCCTCGAGCGGCGAATAATGCGACACCTGCTGGAGTTGCACGGGCAGGAGGAACAGCGCACCTCCGAGCGCCGCGTAGACCACGAAGGTCACGGCGTTGGTGGCACTGAACTGCTGGCTGCGGAAGATGGCGAGCGGGAGCATGGGGTAGCGCTCGCGCCCCTCGGTGACCACGAACGCCACGAAGAAGACGAGAGCAACGACGAGCATGGCGAGCACCAGGGGAGAGGACCAGCCGTAGGTCGGTGCCTCGATGAGCCCACCCGCCAGACCCACAAGGCTGATGGTGACGAGGGTGGCGCCCACCACGTCGACAGGTCCGGCCGCGGCCGGGTCACGCGTCTCGGGCACATGGCGCGTGGCCATCAGCACGACCGCGAGCGCGATCGGCAGGTTGATCAAGAAGATGAGGCGCCACGACACGGCGCTGATGAGAAAGCCGCCGGCGAAGGGGCCGATGGCGGTGGCGACGCCGCCGAGACCGGACCAGGCGCCGATGGCACGGGCCCGGTCGTCCTTGGCGAACGAGGCTTGGAGGATGGCGAGGGACCCCGGCGTGAGCAGTGCGCCGCCCACGCCCTGCAATGCCCGTCCCGCGATGAGCACGACGGCATCGGGAGCGATGGCACACAACAGCGATGCCACCGCGAACCACACCACACCGATCACGAAGATGCGCCGGCGCCCGTAACGGTCGCCGAGCGCACCGCCCACCAGCAGCAAGCCGGCCAGGGAGACGAGATAGGAGGTCACGACCCACTGCAGGCTCGAGACCGACAAGGCGAAGTCACGCCCGATGGCGGGGAGGGCGATGCCGACCACCGTGGAGTCGATGGCGGTCACCGCCGACCCGAGCACCGTGGCGGCCAGCACCCATCGTCCCGGGGCGCTCGAGAGCCTGAGCTCGACAGGGCCCCCCGTCGAGCTCACCCCGCCAGTCGGGCCAGCACGTCGGCGGCGGAGATCTGGCGGTCGCCGAGCGCCGCCCCGCTCCCGCTCGCCCCGATCTCGGGCGACGGGGCATCGAGGCCGGCGACACCCGGGGCCGGCCCGTCGGCGGGGGCCGGTGCGGCCAAGCCCACCGCCACCGCGGCGGCAAGGCCGCGCAGCAGGTCCCGCAGCTCGGGGGGTGGCGGAAAGTACTCGTCCTCGTCGGTGACGTGGACCTCCTCGACCCCGTGCAACGGCGCCAGGCGCGCCACCACCGCCTCCACCAGCTCGTCGGGGGCCGACGCCCCGGCCGTGACCCCCACGGTGCCCGCCAGGTCGCCGGGGAGCTCGGCGGCCTCGTTGACGCGCAACACGAGCGGGCACCCCGAGGCCCGGGCCACCTTTTCGAGGGCGCGCGTGTTCGAGGAATTGACCGACCCGATGACGACGACGGCGTCGGAGCGGGCCGCAATGACCTTGAGCGCCGCCTGGCGGTTGGTGGTAGCGAAACACAGGTCCGAGCGGTTGGGCATCCACAGCTCGGGGAACCGTTCCCGGGCCCGGTTCATGATGTCGGACCATTCGTCGTGGCTCAGCGTGGTCTGGGCCAGCAGCGCCACCGGGACCCCGGAGGGGATCTCGGCCGCGGCGACCTCGACATCCTCCTCCGAGCGCACCAGTCGGACCGAATCAGGTGCGACCGCCATGGTGCCGACCGCTTCTTCGTGGCCCTCGTGGCCCACGTAGAGCACCGTGTACCCCTTGCCGGCCCGCACCTTCAGCTCGTGATGGACCTTGGTTACCAAAGGACACACGGCGTCGACCACCACACGCCCGCGCCCGCGCGCCGCGGTCACGACCTCGGGCGCCGAACCGTGTGCCGAGAGCATGAGGGGGGCGCCGTCGGGCACCTGGTCCACGTCGTCGACGAAAATCACCCCCCGGGCCCGGAATTGATCGACGACATGACGGTTGTGGACGATCTCGTGATAGCAGTAGACGGGCGGCTCGAAGACCCGGACCATCCACGCCAGCGCCTTGATCGCCTTTTCCACTCCGGCGCAGAAGCCCCGGGGTGAAGCCAGTAGGACACGCTCGACCGGCACCTTCCCAGGCTACCGGCCCTGTGTGTCGTGGCCGTCGAGGCAAGGGGGCGTCGGGGACCAAGTAGCCTCGATGGTATGTCGGCGCCTCGGGTGGTCTCCGTGGCGGCCGCCTCCCCGGCGCAGCGGGCCGGCCTCAGGGTCAATGACGAGCTGCTCGCCGTCGACGGTCGGGTGCCGCGCGACGTGATCGAATACCGCCTCTTCGTCGACGAGGCCGACCCCGAGCTCGAGATCCGTCGGGGTCACGAGGAGTTCACCGTGCAGCTGCGAAAGCAGGCGGGGGAGGTGCCCGGGATCGAGGTGTCCTCGGCGCTGTTCGACCGCGTCCGCACCTGTGACAACCACTGCGAGTTCTGTTTCATCTACCAGCTCCCCAAGGGCATGCGGCGCAGCCTCTACCTGAAGGACGACGACTACCGGCTGTCGTTCCTGTACGGGAACTTCACCACCTTGACCCGGTTCACCGAGCTCGACCTCGAACGCGTCCTTTCCGAGCGGCTGTCGCCGCTGTTCGTGTCCATCCACAGCACCGACCCCACGCTCAGGGCCAGGATGTTGCGCAACCCCCGGGGCGCCATCAGCCTGCGGTGGCTACGGGCCTTGCTCGACGGGGGCATCGAGGTGCACGGCCAGGTCGTGGTGTGCCCGGGGGTGAACGACGGGGACGCCCTCGAGACGACACTGGCCGGCCTCATCGACGAGTACTCCGATCTCTCGACCGTGGCGTGCGTGCCGCTCGGGGTCAGCGATTACACGACCGAGCCGTCCATGCGTCCGCATACGGTGGCCGAGGCGGCCGCCGTGATCGACACCGTGGAGCAGTGGCAGGAGCTCTGCCTGCATGCGTTGGGACGTCGTCTGGTGTACGTGGCCGACGAGTACTACCTCCTGGCGGGCAGACCGTTTCCCCCCGTCGCCGCGTACGATGGCTTTCCCCAGCACGAGAACGGCATCGGCATGGCCCGCGCCTTCGAGGCCGCGTACCACGGCAACGTCTCGGCCGCCCACGGAGTCCAGCCCGGGTTCTTCTCCTGGGTCGACGGCGCTCCGGCCGCGGGCTACCGCGCCCCGCGCACCGACGCGGCGCTGATGCCCCCGAACCGCGACGACCCGGCTGGGTCCGCCGCACCCACACCGGTCGCCGTCCTCACGGGCGAATACGGGGCCGCCGTGCTCCAACCGCTTCTGGGCGACCGGGAGCACCACGTTCGCCTGGTCCCGATCCACAACGCCTTCTTCGGAGGCAACATCTCGGTCACCGGGCTCCTGACGGGGGTCGACATCGCCCGCGCCCTGGGCGACCAGCCCATGGGCCATCGCTACCTCCTCCCCGATGTGTGTCTCTCCGAGGGGCGCTTCCTCGACGGCATGACCGTGGCCGAGCTGCCCCGACCGGTCGAGGTCATCCCGAGTGACGGGTACTCGCTCCGCCTGGCCATCGGTGCGCCTCTGCGGGCACCGCCGCCGACTGCTTCTCGACGCCCGGCCCCGGTCACCGTCGCCCTGGGAGCGTCACGGTGAACGCTGGCGCGCCGGCGCGCACCCCGGGACGGATCGTCCCGGGCACGTCGGGGACCGAGGCGCGTCCGCTGGTGGTGATCGCCGGTCGTCCCAACGTGGGCAAGTCCACGCTCGTGAACCGGTTCGTGGGCCGGCGTGCCGCGGTGGTCCAGGAGAAGCCGGGCGTCACCCGTGACCGGCTCGAGCTCGACTGCGAGTGGAACGGCCGACCCTTCGTCGTGGTCGACACCGGAGGTTGGCTGGGTCGAGGTGACACACTCGACGCCAAAGTGGCCCGCCAGGCCGAGAGGGCGGTGGCCGCCTCCGACCTCGTGCTCCTGGTGGTGGACGCGGCCGTCGGCGTCACCACCGAGGACGACGAGGTGGCCCGCGTGCTCACACGCTCGGGGCGCCCCGTGCTGCTGGTCGCCAACAAGGTCGACAACGACCGGCGCGAGGCCGACGCCTGGGAGCTCGTTTCGCTCGGGTTGGGCGATCCCTGGATGGTGAGCGCACTGCACGGACGGGGGACCGGCGACCTCCTCGACGAGGTGGTCCGGCTCCTCCCCGATCCTTCGGCGGCGGCGAGCGACGCCGAGCCGGCCGGCACCGAGCCCGATGTGCCTGCGGTCCGGGTCGCCATCGTGGGCCGGCCCAACGTAGGGAAGTCGACGTTGTTCAACAGGATGATCGGCGAGGAGCGCTCTGTCGTCCACGATCTGCCGGGGACGACGCGCGACGCCATCGACACCCAGATCGAAACCGACGACGGCCCCATCCGGTTCGTCGACACCGCCGGGATGCGCCGCCGCTCGCGCACCGAAGAGGGGACCGAGTTCTACGCCATGGTGCGCGCTCTGCAGGCCCTGGACCACGCCGACGTGGTCCTCCTCGTGATCGACGCCACCGAAGGCGTGACACATCAGGACCAACGCCTGGCCGAACGGATCGGCGCCTCGGGAAGCCCGGTCGTCGTCGTCCTCAACAAGTGGGAACTGCTCGACACCGAAGGTCGGCGCGACATCGTCGATGCGGTCGACGACCGTCTCGCCTTTCTCGGCGAATCACCTACGGTCAAGGTCAGCGCCAAGAGCGGTATGGGAGTCCACAAGATCCTCCCCGCGCTGGGTCGCGCCGTGGAGGCCTACCACCACCGCATCCCGACGGGCGAGCTCAACCGCGCCATCCGCTCCATCCAGGCCGATCACGCCGCGCCCGGGGCACGCATCCGCTATGCGGTGCAGGGCGCCATCGACCCGCCGACCTTCACCTTGTTCGCCACCCGGCGCCTGCCCGCCCCGTACCTTCGCTACGTGGAACGCAAGCTCCGCGAGCACTTCGGGATCGGGCCAACCCCCGTGAAGTTCCGGGTACGGATCGGGTCATGAGCGACGAGGCGCCTTTTCCCCGGACATGGTCCGGTGCGGTGGCGCGCCAGGTCTGACCATGCCGTGGTGCGACACGTGCGAGCACATGGTCGAAGACGACCAGCTCACCGACGAGGGTGAGTGCCCAGAATGCGGTGAGCCCCTGGCGCGCCGCAAGATCCCGTGGCACTTCAAGCTGATGATCGCCGCCACCGCCGTCTACCTGGGCTGGCGGGCCTATCAAGGCATCGGGTGGCTCGTCCATCACGCATGACGGGTTGCGTCTAGACTGCCTTCTAGATTGTCGAGTTGCATCAACGGGCTGTGGCGCAGCTTGGTTGGCGCGCTTGACTGGGGGCGCATCGCCCCCGTGACGATGGTGTCGCGGCCTGACCAGTAGTGCTTGTAAGTAGGAGAACGCCCTACGCTGACGACGCAATATGTCGACCCCTGACGGTCACTGTCGGCGCGTTCGTTTGCATCGATTTACAGCTAGTGCCTCGTTCGGGGGCCCTACCGGTATCCGATTATCGGTTGATGGGTCTGCTCAGGCGTCAGAAATGGCAATGCGCAATCGCCGAATCATCATTTTTGAGGACTGTCCGGGGTGTGACAAAACCCAGTGGGTTTGCCCCAAAGGATCCCTGATTGGGCTCGATGGATACGGCCCTAGCGTTGTTCGATTGTTTGGTGCAGACTGCCGGAGTGATGAGATTTCGCCGGGCCGTGGTCCTGCCCCTCCTCGTGAGTGCAAGCTTTGCGGTGGCGTTGCTTGGAGCTGCCCCGGCGCAAGCTACGTCCTCGTCCCCAACGTTGATGGCCGGGCAAGAGTGGATGGTCAAAGACAATGACTTGGCTGTTCTTGGCGGACTGGGCAGCTACGAGTGGATT
>JGI12269J14319_10000726_pt1 | contig 31984 bp, 40 predicted proteins | sample PeaSoiSIISIP2007_FD_14319 | JGI IMG/M metagenome (IMG submission 14319)
TGGCCGAGCCACTCCTGGACCTTGGCGATGTCCGCGCCTGCATCCAGGGCCTTGGTAGCGGCTCGCGCGTGCGGGCGAACAACTGTTATCGCAAATGTAATCGTCCTGCAGCCTGTCATGTTTGACACGTGTATCGCCTGTTATGGACGGTTCTAAGACCCTCGAAGCGCCCCGCGGCGCTGAATTTCTGAGTCGTAAAAGCGGGGCGATGACGCTGGAGGCTGAGTTCGCGGGAGCGTTGAAGGCGCCGATCTCTTCGTAGGGGCCAGCTACCGGCGCTGGGGCATTCTGCGTTCGACAGTTAGGCTGGCTCGGACGTATCTTTGACTCGAGCGGTAGACAGGGTGGCGCGACTCCATGGACGAGGGCGTTGAGCGCACTTTCGAGATCGGCCTGACAATGGCGGGCGCCGTGTCAGCGGGCGCCTATACCGCGGGCGTCGTTGATTTTCTCCTTGAAGCGCTCGAGGCCTGGTATCACCAGCGCGATGTTGCCCCGGACGCCGTTCCCAGCCACGGTATCAATTTGCGGGTGATGAGCGGCGCTTCCGCGGGCGCAATGACCGCCGCCATCGTCGCGGCCAATGCGCTTGATCGCTTCCCATCCGTGAAACCCGGGTTGGACACGGCAAATGGGCGATCCAATCCATTGTTCACGGCGTGGGTCGACCGGATCGATATATCGGAGCTGCTCAAGCAGCAGGATTTGGCCGGTGGCGCGCGACCGGTCTCTCTTCTCGACACAACGATAATCGATCAGATCGGGGATCAGGTCCTTAATCCAAAGCCTGGACAACCACGAGCGTACTTCGCGCAAAACCTGCGTGTGATGGCGACGCTGACCAATATCCCGGGTGTCCCATACGCGTATCAGGCCCGTGGGGTCGGTGACTACCAGGAGGGCATGGTGTCGCACGGTGACTTCGTGCGCTTCGCTGTCACGTACGGTGGGACGGCGTCGGCGCCGCCGGTCAGACGCCAAGCAGGATGGTCCTACGAATATGAAATCGACCTCTCCAAGCCGCCATTAGATCCGCTCTTTAAGCGGACGGCTATTGCGTCCGCAGCGTTCCCTCTTGGCCTTCGACCGCGCGAGCTCACTCGGAACCGATCGGATTACAACGAGCGGCCAATTCTGTTGCAAGCAGGCGTATCTGGCCAACCTCCCTTCGTCGTACTTTTGCAGCCGGCCTGGCCCAGCGGCAGCACGCCCCAGGATCAACCCGCCTACGGCTTCGTGAATTTCGACGGCGGATGTATCGACAATGATCCCTTCGAGTTGGCGCGAAGTGAGTTGGCGGGTGGTCTGATGCAGCGCAACGACCGCGACGGCAGCACGGCAAGTAAGGCCGTCATTATCATTGACCCGTTTCCGCAAGTCATCGCAACGACTCCCGCCGAATCTGAGCGGGACGTCCCGCTGCAGAAGGCGCTCTTCGCGTTGCTGGGCGTCTACAAGGAGCAGGCGCGTTTTAAGCCTGAGGAACTCGCTTTAGCGGCGAGCGATGACGTGTACAGTCGATTTCTTGTTGCCCCGGTGCGCCCACAGCCTGGCATCAACGGCGCGCCCGACGACGCTGATAAGGCGGGTCCGTGGATTGCGTGCGGCGCCCTGGGGGGGTTTTCCGGATTTCTTAGCCGGAAGTACCGCCTGCATGACTACTGGCTGGGGCGTCGCAACTGCCAACAGTTTCTCCGGTCACATTTCACCCTCAAGGAAGACAATCCACTATTCGATGCCTGGCGCGACAAGCCGTGGGCACAGGCCTACCGAGTGCCGCAGTCATCCGGCGGAGCCAATTGGTCGGAGCTGCCCATTATCCCGCTGGTCGAGGCTCTTCGGGCAGAAGAAGCGCTTCCAGTTTGGCCGTACGAAGCATTTGACGCAAGTTCAATTAAGGATGGCATTGAAGCGCGCGCGAATGCGATCTTTCAACGATGGATGGAGGGCGAATCGGCGTTATCTAAGATCGCCAAAGTCGCTTGGTGGGCTTGGGGGAAGAATGCGTTGGCGGATAAGGTTATTACGGCAGTTAACCAAGGGCTCTCGGGGCAGAGGCTCATTGGATCAACCGATGAAACGTCTTAGCACTGACCTGCTCCCCCAGTTCAGTGCCAGCGAGGTGTTAGATAGGCATGGTGACGATACTTGCCGTTGCCGTCGGAGTCATGTGCTTCGAGCAGGCCAGCGTCTATTACCTGATGCCCTTCATAAAGCCGAGTCTGAATCTGAACAATACGCGGGTCGGGCTGCTGGTGGGCGCCTACTGTGTGATCTTCGCAATCTCCAGCTATGCCGCCGGCGTACTGGCTGACTCCGTGGGCAAGCACAAGATGCTGCTGGTCAGCACTACAGCGTTATTGTCGCCTTGCGCTGTGTTCTCGGGTCTTGCGAACCCGTTTATCGCATTGTTGGCGGTGCGTTTACTCATGGGTTTGCTCGAAGGGCCCATGTTCCCGATAGCTCAGTCCATCATCGCCCTGGAGTCGCCGGCGCAGCGCCGCGGCATCAACATGGGCATCGTCGGTAGTCTGAGAGCCCATGCCTAAGGTATTTGGCCCCGTCGCCGATAGGGTAAAATTACGACAGATCCTGATCACCTTTATTGGTCGGAAACCCGTCGTGCCGACGGCGCGGCAACGCGGCTCCGCCGGTAGCGCTTCTCGCTAACGCAAATCAGTCCCGCATTCGCTTGCTCTTCGCCGCCCATCGCTCGCGCGGGCAGTGCGTGTCAAAGGCTCTCCGCGTGGTGGTGTCACAGGCAATTCACGGTCAGTCGCGGATGCTCGTGCCGTCGCCTCGAATGGCGCAATAGCCCGCAGCTGACATACGGAGCAGCGTCGAGTACATTTGGCAGGAATCGGTTGCGCCGACAGCTTTGTTGGCGCTGGCTGATCGGCCAAAGCGGTGACTGCAATGCAAACTCGGCGGGCGTTGTTGACCGGGGGCGCCAGTGCCGCCGCGATCGTGCTTGGAGGTTTAGGCTATCGTGCATCGGATCGTGGCGTGTGGTCGGGCGGTGAGAGTCCGGCCTACTCGCCCTGGAGCGATTGGCAGGGAAATGCCGTCGATGGCACCAAGCGGCCTTTGCGCGCCGCGATCCTGGCGTCCAATCCGCACAACACTCAGCCTTGGCTCTTCGAGGTTAAGGGAAACGCGATTACGCTTTTTGCCGACCGGGCTCGCAATCTGGGCACGTTCGATCCCTTTCGCCGCGAAATGCATCTCGGACTTGGTGCGGCAGTCGAGAACCTCGTGTTGGCGGCGCGCGCATTCCGATCTGCGGCGATCGTCGAGCCCACCGACGGTACGCTCTCACTGTCACTGGACGATGCCCTTGCATCCGCCGCCCATATCGTTCTCACGCCGATGCCAGCCACGCAGGATGCGCTGTTCCACGCAATTCCCAAGCGCCACACAAACCGCGGCCCTTATCGAGCGGATCAAGGTATTGGCGCGGGAAGACTGCGCCGCTTCGCCGAGCTTGTCACGGACGAAACCGTGCGCGTCGTCTTTGTCGAGGACAGGTACGCCCGCAAAGATCTGGGCGCGATTATCGTGGAAGCCACCGGGCACATTGTCGACGATCTGCATATGTCGACCGATAGCGCCCGCTGGCTCCGAACGGGCCGGCGCGAGATCGCTGCACATCGCGAAGGCGTGACGGTTGACGTCGCTGGTCTTTCGCCTTTTGTGGCCGCAGCTTCGAAGCTTCTTCCCGATTTGGACGCGAGAACTGCTGACCGATTCTGGCTCTCACTCACACGCGAGACGCAGGTTCCGACCGCACCGGTGCTTGGTATGCTTCTCGTGCACGACCGGCTCGACATGCGCTCCGCAATACATGCCGGACGCGCGTGGCAAAGGCTGCATCTGGCTGCGACCGCCGAAGGAGTCGCTGCACAACCGCTCAATCAACCCGTCGAATGTATTGACCGTGACGCGATGCTTGCCAGAGCCGACGGCTTCGGAGCTGCTATTGCCAAGTTCGCCGAACTACCAGGCTGGGAGCCGACTTTCATTTTCCGTTTGGGTATCGCTGAGCGTGCAGCAGGTCCAAGCCCGCGGCGGGCGCTGGAGGAGGTCTTGAGAACGCAACACGCTTAGTCCCACGGCCGGCGAAGCTTTCCCGGTCGTCCTCGACACGAAAATGTTCGGCCGGGTTGGACAATGTCCGCACATTGCACGAACCGGAAGCTGGACCGCGCCTCACGAGTCGCAACTACGGATCGACTACAGGCAATTTGGGGTGCCGTCAAGATTCGGGTTTTTACGTACGCCAAGGATCGGCAACCAATTGATTCTACTGCAGTCGCCAGGTGACCTTAGAGCGCATTGGAGGTCATGTACACACGCGGCGGAGCAAGTGATTAATCTAGCACTGGTTCGCTCTCGTTAACGTACGTAATGATCCCTTTCTTGCAGCCATCCCTGATCGTCGATCTCACGTATCTGGTGGCTTATCGTGTCCGCCGCGGTGAACTTGAGGTCCTGCGGGTGCTGCACGCCGAGCAACGCTGGCCTGACAAGCTGCCTTGACTCAGAGGCGTTCGCGGAGCCGCTGCGCCTCGTGACCGCGGACCATAGTCCGCGGCCAAGCCGGCGCGAGAGAGCAGCGCGGCGGCTCCGGTCATCTTCAGTAGCATTCGTCGGTCCACGGATTCTACTTCTGAGGCAACCCAAGCAACTCCCGATCCTCGGCCTCCGTCAGCCCCTCCTCAAGCCAGCCCCGCAAAGCCGATTCTTTCAGCAGCCCTCGGATCCACCTTTGCCAAGGCAATGGCGCCAACTACTGAAGGCCTCGACACCCTCGCTGTAGCTGAACGCAGGTCGTTTCCAGTTGCACGATTGCCTCTGCCACAGAGTTCAGACCGGCCGGCAGTCTTACGCGAACTTCGGTCAAGGAATTCGCTTCGGTCTCCAGATTCAGGATGGTCAAGCCCCTGACCGGCAAATTGGACACCTCAAACATGCCATCGGTCCCGAGTCCAGTGCGATTCGGAGGAGTCGTGTATTCCACAAACCGATCGCTCAGGTATCTCAGCTGGTCGTCGGGATAGGGCTCTACGTCGAATGACGAATCCGGAATCAGATGCTCTTGCCGGACACGTGTGATGAACTCGCTGCCAAGCAGTGAAAAGAGCTGCGCGGCCACGATGGCGACGTGAAAGCGTCCGGAGGTTCCTCCATCCGAGGATTGGATCATGACGGCGGGCCCGGTGATCACTGGCAGGGGAAAGTAGGGTGGCTCAATACGCTTTGGCGTCACGACGAGAACGCTTCCGTTCAATCCGTCCCACACCCGGCAGGACCAACCCTTGGGTGCATAGACGCCGGGACTGTGCTCGCCCTTATAGTAGGCGATCTGCTCGGCCATGCGCTCCTCCACGGGGGCGGGCATCGATTCGCCCGTCTGGAGCCTCGCCGGTCCCATCTGATCGTTAGCGGGACAGCCGACGGCGGGTACCCGCTGCTGGATCTCAGGAATTGCTGCCGAAGCCATGTCGGAGCAAGCAAGCAACAGGGCAACACTCATAACGAAGTGCATGGGTGTTCTCAGTCGTCGGATCGCCACTGAAATGCGCGCACCCATCACCCACAGGGCCCGATGGCAGGGTCGTTTTAGCTGCAGGTCGGGGCCTGCGGCGCCATTAATCTTCATAAGCCAAACAAGGGGGACCTCAAGAAAGGGGCCATTACGTACGTTAAGGCGCCGCGACTATTGATTCTACTGGGCGAACCGTGTCGCCGGCATCGCCTGCAGCTCTCGGAGTCGCTGCAACCCAGCATCTGCGGCTTGATAGCTCGCCCACCGGTCGCGCCGAATAGAATGAGCTGTGTTCTGAACGGCGCACGCAGTGTCGGCGATTGCCGGACCACTGCCTCGGTCGCCGTTGTCGATTGGAATCGTTAGGAACGGTGGGAGTACGCGCGGCGTGAAACTGATTACAGACAGATCGGCAGTCTTTCGACTACCCATTGCCCCAGCCACCGCAGAAAGCTCTCAAAGGATAAATGCGCCTGCGGTATCAGAGCGATCAGTACCAACAGCGCGGCAGTGGCTGCAATTGAGTATCGGCTCGGTCGTTGTGACGCCCGATAGTACGATGCGAAGACTGCAACACCAATGCCCCCAACCAACCACCCGCTGGCTACCTCCTGAGGCGTATGCGCGCCGAGCGCGACGCGGGTAATACCGATGCCTGTCACCCAGACAACACACAGCACACCGGTCATCCAGCGCTTCGGGCGCGGCGCACCAGCCGTGAGTACCACTGCTGCGCCGCCATAGGCGACCACGCTGAAACTTGTGTGGCCGCTCAGGCTGTGGATATGTGACCAGTCGTAATGGCACCCAGCGAACCAGAGTTTGGCCAACGCGGTAATTAGGGTGACCGCCCCGACGCAGCAGAGCCAAAGGACCGCAGCCCGATGAGAAACGTCCAACGCTATCCAGACTGCGATGGCGATGCAGAGCGGAGTCAACACCGCAACATTGCCGAACTCGGTCACGAAGCGGGCAAAAGGCATGATATCAAGAAGTCACGCGTGTGCTCGGGGCGGCTTTCGATACAGGCCTCGCCTTGATTTGCGTGGCAAAAGTGCCGCTGGAAACATGGCGTTTTTCACGAGCGCCACGAAAGCGGCCCTCGCAAGTAATTGATTGTGAGCGGCTTTCTGTTCGCTAAAAAACATCGAAATTTCCCGCGAAAAACGGCGTCGGACGTCTGCCTTTCGACGTGGGACATGTGCACGATGTCTGCAGGAGGGTGAGCGCTTTTCAGCTAACAGGAACCGTGGCAAGATCAATCGGATATCGAAGTCACCTTGTATATTTCTCGGCATTTCCTACCGTTAGTTTTAGCACGAGAAATGAGACTACCCCAATATAGACGCAGCAGGTGAGGACGCGGCTCGAGCATCTGTGCCCGCTGCAACGGCATCAGGGGTTCAGCTGCCCTATTGCATCGTAGGCGCCCTTCAGCCACGTTCTGAACCGCTGTCGCTCCAGCAGGCCGAGGTGGGCGCCGCCCTGGTCCTCGGGCTGGGTGGCCGCCGAGAAGCTGCTGCTGTGCGCGTCGATTTTCAGCATCGTCGGGTCGTACAATCGCTTGATGTCGATCAGGCGCGCATTCAATGCTTGCGCCCGCTCCAGCAGCCCGGAGCGGTGCAGGATCCCAAAGTCGTCGCCGCGCAGGTGGTTCCGGACGACCACGTAGCCTAAGCGCTGCTCGTATTGCTCAAACAGCCTTTCGAGCAGATCGACCGAATCCTTGCCGGCGTCCATCACGTGCCAGTAATGAATATTCAGCCCGATCTCGCGCGCCACCTCGAGGAGCTGCGATTCATCCATCCATTTAGTGACCGGCTCCTGCGCCTGGGCCGCAAGATCCACCAGAATGCGGCGCTCCGCATTTTCCGTGGCCGCCTCGACGATTGCATCGAGGCTCTCGTATCGATCGACAAGTACAGGCGAGGTGTTGTTGGCGTAGAAGCGCATCAGCGCGCCGTGCGAGCGATCCGAATCGAAGCCCAGGAAGGGGATCGAGTGGTCGATCAAGTATTGAGCGAGAAGACGCGCGACGACAGACTTGCCGACGCCGCCCTTCTCGCCACCGATCAAGTGAATATTTGCCATAGGCCTTCCGCGATCAGGATCAGGATAGCGCGCAAATTAGCACAGTCGGTGGAAATGGAGGAGTGCTAAGGAGCGTAGGTGTTCTCAAAAGCGGCGCTGCATCCTGGCCGAGCGATGCACCGATATGTGGCATCGCGTACGGTATCGTTGGGGCGGGGGCAGCCAGGATGTTTGGCAACGGAAGCCGGTGGTTGGCCTGTCTGCCGCCGATATTGGTGCGTGGCTTAAGTTACCTATATTATTCGGATTCAAAGGGCGATTTTTTCCTAGATCTGCATCTCTTCTATTGGGGCCCATGTGTCATCTTGGCCGTTGAGTCAGCCAACTTCGTTGCGATTCTGGGACAGGTGTTCGTAGGCGTGTATGGTCGCCAACGGCTTAGCCATCAACTAGCGAAATAAAATTGGAGCAATGATGTTCAAGTTGCCGTTGCTAGTTCCCTATGGGATCGTTGCTTTTAACATCACTGCATGTGCAGCCCTAGTGCAGTTGCACTTTCTGGACATCGACTCACCGATTGCCAGGATGGGCCTCTGGATCTTGGTAGCGGGAGCCTGGGCGCTGGCATACGTCAAGCGTAACAAATACATTGTGCTGTCATAGAGACAGCATGCGAGATCTAGAGCAGGAATTCAGAAGTATTGCAACGGACGCCTACTACACTCGTTTAATCAATTTAAGGGCTCACAAAAGATTCAGGACCACTGCATCCATCTCCAAACGGTCCATAGGTGAGTCTGGTGCAACACGGGATATTTCGATCGCGACGAGGTCGCTTCGTTTCGATGCCGCCCCTATGCGAGTGCCATCGTGCTCCCAGATTTGAAGGCGCAGCAGAGTTCGTGGCGATCACGTTCAAGAGTCGCCGAGATACGTCACCGCGAGTTCGGCAACGACACCGGCGATGATCTTCTGCAGTATCGAGCGGAGGGTCATGGTGCGTTATCCCTCGGTAGTTGAATTGAGCGCAGCGGGCCGATATTACGGACAGTGCCCACGGTCCGCAAAAAGCGGTCCATCGCCAACCTTCCACCGCACAGCAGTTAGAATCAAATCAGGATCCGCTCCACCTCATCCACCGCCGCCTCATCGTCCCGGCGATCATACAACGCCGTCGTACGCGGGGACTCATGCGCCGCCATCTGCTGCGCGAGGGGATTGCTCGTCAACCGCTACGCCCGGATGCCTGCCAGGTGCAGCGGCTCAATATTGATGATCTGCTCAATGGAAGTGCGGTGCCGCTTGAGATCCGACGGGCCGTAGCTCCCGTCTGTGCTCACGGAGAGCGCTCGCGAGCTGTCGAGTTCAGCTCGCATACGAACGAGCTTTCGTCGACGGCGCTGGGCGCGACGGATCCCGCGAGGAAACGCATGCGAGTACCAGGTGAGCACGCCGACGGCGGCCCCGGTTTTCTATTCTCGGCGCGAGCTTGGTAAACCGCGAAAGGGCTCGAGGTCGGCGGTGGATCGATTGTTACCGTTACGCGTGCGAAGCGGCCCAGCGCCGGGCCGCCTGCTACCTGCTGCAGCGCCACGGTAAATGTGCGAGGGCCACGCGGTACCAATGTCGCGCGAGTGTTGATCAGCGGAATGAATAGGGTTCGGACCGCTTGCCCTTCAATAAACCTGACCACCTGGGGTTCGATCCGTTGATAGTCGACACCAGGGTGCGCAGTGCCGCGCTCCACTCGCCACGCGAATGCCCCGCGCCTCCTTGTCGCTTGCAGCCGCTTCACAGAGATAGCGATCAGCGACTGCACTGCGCTGGCGTGGACCGTCGACGCCTCGAATGAAATGACCCCGGAATCATGGCGCAAGGGCCTTGTTTCCGGGAATACTTCGGTATTGGCACGAGCCGTCGCCACCAGTTCAGAGGAAGTGGCCGAAGCTTCGGGCGGTAATTCAGGTGTACGGATCACGTCTCGGTGCGTGTCGAACCGGAACAAAACAGCGGCGCCAATCATCGCGAAGACCAGAGCTATCAGCCTCACGAAAGGCTGGGCGCGCCGATAAGCGCCGCGAACGCCGCCGAATCTGGCGAACGCCGCCAGTGCAATTCCAGTCCCGTTGGTTCGTGTCAAGCTCCGCGCTGCCAGACGGATCTCCTTGAACAGGCTGGGCAACGTTGAACGCGACACCCTATCGGCTGCGTGCATTACTGACCTTGGATGGCGCACCGCGCCGAGGTTGTCGCGTGCTGGTGTTGCGGCGCCTCTAGCATCAGCGCGGCGACGCCGGTCGGCGTCCGTCAAATCGCGCAGGAACTCCCTCACTGACGCCGGTCGCCGCTCACGCTCGGCGGACAAGCCGCGTTCGATGACCTCGAAAAGTCCAGCGGGAATCGCGCGCACGTAGGTTGGGGCCGACTTCGCTCGACCGTCCTCGAGCGATGGACGTCCACCAAACGGGTGCAGACCCCCGCTAAGAATGCTATAGCTCAGGCACGCGAGACTAAAAACGTCGTCGCGCCGCTCGGCGCGATTGCCCGCAAGTATTTGTGGACTTGCGTACAAAGGAGTAGCGGCAAGAGTTGGATCCGATCCCGCAGCGATACGACTGCCGGGACTGGCTGCCGACCCAAAATCTATTAGCTTTGCCGTGCCATCGTCGGCCACCATAACGTTCGTAGGTTTGAGGTCCCCATGAAGGATACCCAATGAGTGCGCGTGCTCGAGCGCTTCACAGCAGGTACCAATAATTCTCAGCGCATTCGCATGGCTGCCGGGCGTCTCCATCCAGATCTTCACGGTCCGACCCGCCACTAGCTCCATGCTTATGAACCAGACGTTACTGTCGCAATCGAGGTCGAACACCCGGACGATGCCCGGATGCGATAGGCATTGCATCTGCCGAAACTCGCGCTTCAGACGCGTAAGCGCCAGCGCATCGGCACGCCGCTCGGCACGCAACAGCTTTACAGCAACGAAGTTGGCTGGCATATCCGGGGGTGATACTCGGTGGAGATCCTTGGCGCGAAAAATAATGGAAGTTCCGCCACGCCCAATGACGTCTTCCAGTACGTAGCGGGAACGCAAAACGGAGCCGGTCGCTAGTTCCACGCCCATCTCGCTCGTGGCCGCGAGCTGCTGTCGGCCGGGCAACAGCTGAACCGTCGGAGTGTCGTCAAAGAGTGCAGCGCCGCGGGCGGCCGGGTCTGTCCGGTGGACCGCGACGTCGAATAATTGCGGGTCGTCATCTTGCGACTCATGACCTGACGGCTCGAGCTGCGGTTGCTGTACTGACGGCATTGCGGAATCGGCTGCCAGGGTTAACGGCAGGCCAGCAGCAAACCCGCTTTCATTGGCCGTCACACTGCCGGGGTTTGGAGGCGCGCTCACGCGAGTACTCTGCTCCTCTCTGTCTTATCTTATGTGCGGGCCCAAATTTGTTCGCCGGCAGCACCGGCCGCGCAACAAGTGCTGGCACCGGGAAGCGATTTATGACACGCCGTCAATGCCACAGCTGTCAGACCACACCGCATTAAGGCCGCCGCTGGTCTCTCAGTTCCTCTGGGGTATTACATAACGCAAATCGCGGGGTCGTAGCTCGCGAAGGATTGATCTGGCAGCGGCGACGAAGCCAAGACGGGGAGAGTGGCCGCTCCAAGGCGTCTATTTTTGCCTTTTCTTGAATATCGATAAGTGATGGTTACCGTCACTCAATGGAATTTTTAATTCTAGTATCAAGCACTTGCGTTTTATAGCACGGCGAACCAGACCGACACGCAAGCATGAAGAGCCTGGCCCCGCTCCCCTCCACGACTCTCCTTCTCGAGGCACCAATGGCCCCACTCGAGGGCCCCCGGACGCCGTCCGAGGAAAGCCGATAAAGCCGTCCATGCATTCTTTTATGAGGGGCAATCGCGCAACACCGCGCGCACCCACAAAACTGCTGTTTTAGCCCGGGAAATGAGACTACCCGAGCCGCCGCTCGATCAGGTTCAACTCGGCTCTCCGCGTCGCTATGCCGCGCTTGGATTGCTTTTGAAAGGCGTGCAGCACGTAAACAACTCCGGTGAATCGCACGGTATAGGCGGCGCGGTTGGCTTGCCGCGAGCACTTGGGCCAACCGAGATCAAGGCCCAGATCGGAAGCGTGTCAGACGCTTAGCGAGATGACGCATGACGAATAAAGGATATCGCTCTCCGAGATTGATGTGGCAGGCTTGGGTTAAAGGTCCGCTTGCTCAGGATCGGTTCCCAATTCGTATAGACGTGTTTGGAATTGTCAAGCAGTCGGTACACGCCACGTTGCTGTGCGAAATCGATTGCTTCTTCTATCCGCGTGAACGTAACGCATAGGCTAACCGCATTGCATTGATCATTGTGCGGAGCAACCCGGAACTTAGCACTCGGCGCGAGGATTGGCTCCATCGCGTCGTAGCGGCGACGCAGGCGCCCCATCATTGGCCTCAGCTTCGAAAGCTGGACGTCTAGCATCGCACCTTCGATTTCGGTCGCGCGCATGTTCATTCCTACGAAGGGAGCTTCGTCAGATATGTCCATAAGGTCGCGCGCGTATGAGCCGAGATCGTGAAAATTCAGCGCCCCGGCGAAAAGCCGGTCGTCGCCGGTCAGGACAGCGCCACCTTCACCGATATTGATATTCTTAAACTTGTTGAAGCTGAAGGCGCCGACGTCGCCGAACGCGACGCAGAACTTGCCCTTGTACCGAACGCCCACAGCCTGACAGGCGTCTTCAATGACGAGCAGTCGGTATTTGCGAGCGATCGGCATGATCTCATGCATAGCGCATGGCCGATTCAACATATGAACGGGAGTGATCGCTTTGGTGAAGGGTGTGACCTTTCGTTCTAGATCGATCGGGTCCATCGTGAGTGTGTCGTTGATGTCGGCCACGATAGGCACAGCACCGACAATGACCGCCGCTGCCGGCGTCGCGAGCCACCTATAGGCGGCCACCAATACTTCGTCACCCGACCCGCCCCCTGCCGCTGCAAGAGCGCAAATTAGCGCGCTTGTGGCATCACTCACGGTAAGCGCATATTTCGAGCCGACATAGGCGGCGAGGCGCTGCTCAAACGCAGCGCAGAAATGCGCCTTGTCGGCGTATCGTCACAAAGTTCTTTCTACGATCGCCGCTCTACTGCCAGCCACTCCCTTACGCCCAGATTCGCCATTGAGGACCTTCTAAACCGAGCTTCGTTGGAGTGGCCGGCTCATCGTGCATTGCGCCGGCAGATCCTTCAGATGCCACGCCAAACGCACCGCCAGCGCCAGCAAGGTGTGCGTCGGGGCAGCGAAGCCGGAAGAAGGAAATACCGAACAACTGCAAACATAGGCGTTGCGCGTCCCGAACGGTCGCAGGTCCGGATCGACGACCCCCTCCGAGGCGGACCTGGTCATTCGATACCGGTCCGATAATACGCGTATGCCCATTGCCAATCCATGAAGCCACGCTATTCTAGGGATAGGCCGCGCACGCGCAGGTCGTGACGCTCAGCGTTTTCCGACACATCACACAGCGCATCGAGTTCATCGAGCAGACTCTGGCCGCGGATCTTCTTGGCCGAGCGCACGATATCGGCGATCCACATGGATATCCAATACGAATCGATGTGAGCGACGTGCAAGGTGCTCTTGACCTTGCATGAGCGCAATAGCCCGGCTTGCTCGGGGAATGGATAGCCGTACTTCAGTACGAGCTCGAGCTCTCGCTGGGTCAGGTGAAGCGGTCGGATGTCGTCAGTCACGGCACGTCACCCGATGTGCGTGAGATCACTGGCGTGGAACTCATGGGGCGTGAGCAGGGTCACGCGCTTGTCGCGCACGTGGCTCAGAACATACGTCCGGTAGGTCAGTGGGTTCACTTCGTTGACCTTACAGCCCTCGACGAGACTGTAGTAGATGGCGGCGGGTCGGCCTGCCCGCTCTGAGCCTGCGAACAGAAATGCCTTTCTGCCTACGGCAGCGGGTCGCAGGCAACGTCCCGAGTAGTCGTTATCCGCCTCGAGGTAACGGGCTTGCGTGTACCGGCACAACGCATCCTAGTTCTTGAGGGTGTAGAGCACGGCATTGCTCAGCGCACTCTTGGGCAATACTGCATTGACCTGAACGTCGAGCGCGCAGTCGTGGAGGATAAAATTGCTCGATGTCATCCTCACCGCAGTAATGGTAATCGGATTCCTCGTGTTCCGATTTAGTCCGCGTTCCAGTGGCATTGTCGGCTTGTACGTTGCGTTTCTGGCGGTTGGTTTGATCTGCCTTATCAATCGGAAACGAAGTGGTATCGGTACCCGACTCAGGCTACTTCGCCATCGCCAATAACGTGCCGACGCGAACATCGGGGACGTTCTGGCCGGGAAATGCGCGGCCGCCATCTGAGAGAGCTTGAATCCGGGCAGGATATATCGCCCGTCCAGCGTCAGCTGCCACCTCTCATAGACTGAAAGACGAACTGGGATCCGTCCGTCCATGCGGTATTGAGTCCTGGGACCGCTGTCGCGCATCACGGTATTTGTGCCCCGATAAGGCGTCAATCGATGCGCCGTATTGGTTGCCGAGGCAAAATTGTCGAACCTTTGGGCCATGATTGTGATAAAAACATGAGGCCGGCGGGATCGATTGCGGTTCGAACTCACCCGTCACTATAAATAAGGTGGAGGTGGAAGATGCGGGCGATCATTTTGGCGTCGATGGGCATCTTTTTCACAGCGGCATCGGTCTTCGCCGCCGCACCCGTCGCCACGACCGAGGGCGAAGTATCCGGTATAAGTCTTCAAATCGAAGAGCTCAAGGTGAGCAACGGCACGGTGATGATGAAGTTCACCATTTCGAATGACGCTGCGGCGGCTTTCCCGACTTACACATTGAGAGACCGGGACGTTGCCAAGAGCGACCCGAACGCCGTGAGCGGTATCTATCTCGTCGATGTCGCGAACAAGAAGAAATATTTCGTTGTCGTAGACTCCGACGGCCACTGCGTCTGTAGTCGCGATGCCGCTGACATACCTTCGAAGGCAAGCGCCAATCTGTGGGCGAAGTTTCCGGCGCCCCCCGATAGCGTCAAGAAGATCGGCGTGGTGGTACCACATTTCGTGCCCATGGACGACGTGCCGCTGTCGCGCTGAGCGGGGGCGCCATGCGGCCCCATCTGCTGACCGCGCTGCTGCTGTGTGCGTTGCCTGCGCAGGCGCAAACACAAGCGCAACTAGAAGCGGGCCGCTCCGTCGATCTCGTCTTTAGCGCCCGCGATCTCGTCTTCACCGCTACGGATTTGAAGTTCGCCGTCGTCGATATGGGCGGCAAGACGCAAGACCTCCAGGTAAAGGAGACCGCCACCGAGATCCGCATCGAACTCGCGGCCGACGTGCTCTTCGACTTCGACAAGTCGACGATTAAGCCCGAGGCGGCTACCGCCCTCCACAGCGTCGCCGAGATCATCAAGGACAAGGGCAACGGCCGCACCGTGCACATCGAGGGACACAGTGACGGCAAGGGTAGCGCTTCCTATAACCAAAGCCTCTCCGAGCGCCGCGCCAATTCGGTGCAGCAGTGGCTCGCGCAGAAAGAAGGGCTGGGCCAAGTCAAAATGACGACCCAAGGTTTTGGAGCATCGAAGCCCGTGGCGCCCAACACTAAGCCCGACGGGTCCGACGATCCGGAGGGCCGCCAAAAAAACCGCCGCGTGGAGATCGTGGTGGCGAAGTGAAGCCGGTCTGCGAGGTCGGAATTTGGCATTCGACCGCTCTCATGCGGCTTTGGGCTTGAGCAGGGAATTGGCGAATACGGAGGATTGCAATGCTTATTCAATGTTTGAGCGTCCATACCGCTTGCTTGATGAGAAGCCGTTCGTGGAAGAGTGCTCCATAGGTGGAATCGGAAAACGCTCTGGCCGTGGCGCGAAGTTTTCTCCGGCGTTGTTGTGCCGTACCGTATCCCGAGCGGCTGCCAGCAGCAGCACGGCGGCACGAAGAGAGGCGATGCCGTGGGGAGATTTGATCATGAAGCCGGCGGGAATCGCGGTGCGGGGTGTCGAGGCGTTTATCGACCTCGTCGTGTGCTATGTGCTATGTGATGCTGTACGTCGTCGCCGCGATCACCGGGAAGACGATAGAGGGAGGCGGATTTAATCTCTCAGGTGCTCCGTTCATCGCCGGCGTGGGCCTTTATCGCCGCTGCGTCGGTCGATGCCACGCAGCCCGCGCGGCTCGGCCCGCACAATGGAGATGCGTGGAAGCTTTGGGGCGACGTGCTCGCGAAGCAGGAGTACACGAAGGATGCGCTCGCCAAGTACGACCGGGCATTGAAATACGCGCCGAACTGCAAGCAGCTCAAGGAAGCGCGAGAGGCAACCGCGAAACAGAAGAGCTGATTGGACTGCCGCGAAGCGTGCAGTCACCACAGTCAACTCACCACAGTCAACTTAGGGTCGAGGCTAATGTGTGAAAACCCAATGCGCAATTCGCCCGCGTTCGATTCTGTCCAATTTCCCCGGGACACGTTCTCAGAATCTCACGTACGTCCGCCAAAAACGGCGCGGCGCGCCACGCCAAACGACGCTTCGAGGGTTTTCACACATAGCCTCGGTCAACAGGCGCCGTCTCGCCGCCGGCCGACCGGCAACAGGTAGCAGCCGGCCACTTTGAGACATTCGAGGGATCACAATTCCTGTCCCGGACGCTCGACTTCGGTGGCGCAGGAAGATGCCGTCCTCGGATGTTAGCCTTTGAGAGGCGACAAGGGCCCCGCTGCCGTAGAATTTGCTTGGCTAGAGGCTGGGAAGGACGTGCAAAATGTCGCATTTTCGTAATCTATCGTTGATTGCTGCAATTTTTCTCGTAACCAACTGCGTGGTTCACTCGGCAAGGGCAGCCGAGCCTCCCGCTGACGTCTGCTCGCTGTTGCCTGCAGCTGAAGTGAACACGACCTTAGGACAAGCGTACAACTCCCCGCAAAAGAGCGTCGCTCCCAGGCCTTTCGCAAACACGGCGGAGGGAACAGATTGCAGTTATCGACCCAAGGGTGCCACGCAGAGCACTCTATTGTTCAGAGCATACTTTGATCCCTCGCCATCCGCCGCGGCGGATCTGTTCACCAGACTGAGCAAATTTTATGGCACGCCAACGCCGATCGCCGGGCTCGCGGAGACACGGCTTATTTTGACGAGGCCCATGGGCTCCATGTCCGCAAGGGCAACGTTCGTTTCTACATCAATCTTGATCCGATGGGCACATTCACTCCGACATTGGAGAAGAAGCTAAAAGACCTTGCCGGCCTCGTTAGCGGACGACTTTAGGGACTATCGATGGGCATCGCCGCTGGGCAGCGCGCGCTGCAGGGCAGGCAGTGGTTGAACAAATTAGATGTCCAAGATAGTGCGAGTTGAGCGTTGCTGCGGGTTGAAATGCCGGCCCGATTGCGGTCATTCGCGAGGGACTGCAATAGCTGGGATACCTGCGGCTACAGTCGCCGATCGGCCAAGAGCGGGATTCAGTTTGCCGAATTCATCGCCCTAAACCGGTCAGCCACGCCTCGCGGCGCCGAAGCCACGACGGCAAGCGTCATGCGGGTCGTCCTCGATCCAGTCAAGGTCGGTTACCGTGATTGTTGCGTCTGTTTTGCGAATCCCCCGGCCTGCCGAAGTGGATGCGCTGGCGCGACGACGGCACACGAAAGCCCTTTGCACTGATTTTCATTCCCATCCTTTCGACGCGGTTGCTACCGTGATCCACGCAGCGCCTCGAATCCGGAGATCACGTCGAAGAGTTCTTCGTCTATGCCACTCTGGCGCAACTGGTGGAAGGTGCCGTGCAGCTGTTCCAACAGGTCGTTGATGTTCTTATCGGCGCGTTCCATTGCCGCCAGGCGGCTCGCGTTCTCGCTGGCCAGGGATTCGGCGCAGGCCCGGAAGAGCGAGATGAAAAGGTATTCGCGGATAAGTGCGCGCAGAGTCGCAATGCCACCGCCCATGACCTCGGGCAAGCTGGAGGTCGGCCAATGGATTGTGGCCAGAGCTTGTTGCCATTGCGCATCGAGCGGCAACAGCCGCTGGCTGACGGCTTCGTAGAGCGCTCCAGGTAGCGGTCGGTTATGGAACACCCATAGAGGCGCATTCTCCGTTTTGTCCCGATGCGCTTCACTTTCAATTTGAATCTGCCCGACGAGCGGTGTGATGGCCTGCACGGAGTTCGGAACCGTGAAGAGTCCGACCAGCGGCAGGCCCGCGTCCCCCAGACGCGCATGAACACGCTCGCCGACCGCCCAGACGTGACATGTTCCCGCCAGAGCCGCGAGGGTCTTGATCGCATAATCGGCCACAACGTCGTTAAACTGGCCTACCAGACCCTGATCGGACCCGAAAACGATGGCGCTTATCGCACCTACATGGGTTGGTGCTTTCCGCTCCACCACGGTGGCTGCCGGCTCGCTTTCCCGAAAGCACACGCCCAACCCCAACTCCACGGTCCGATGGTAATCGGCCAACGCGCGCACCGAGTTCTCGTATTGTCCGATACTCGACGCCGCCATTGCTTTCATCGTGCGGACAACGGATTGGAGATCGCCGGCACTGGTAATCTTTCGGCGCAGGCTCTCCGTGGTGTCGCTCATGACTTATCCTTGGCTTCCGCCGTGGGCACCTTTGCAGCGTCCGACTTTGGTCCGCTATCAGGCTCTGAATTGGCTTTGGATTCCAATGGCGGCTTGAACGCGGGGTTGGCCTTAGATGCGGGTTCAGGCTTCAGCCCCGCTTTGGCATCCGGCTGGGGTTGGAAAGGGGCGAGCGCCTGGCGGGCGATCTCAATGATCGTATTGCGATCCTCATCGCTGAACTTGTCGGCGCTTTCGAACCGTCCGCACACTTGTGCTGAGATGTTCGCTGCCGCCTTCTGGACGGCGTGCTCCGCTTCCGGCATCTGCTCGAGCGCCACGCCGTCGAAGAGTCCCGCGGTTAATGCGAGCAAGACGGCGATTTGTGCCGGCACGGGCACCGGCGCGCATTCCGCCTGTTTGAGGCAGGCGCGGATCCGACGCCCGTGCCCGATGATCTTGCGGGTGTTTTCGTCTAGCCGGGCGCCGAATCTGGCGAAGCTCTCAAGTTCTTCGAACTGCGCGTAGGCGAGTTTCAGATCGCCCGCCACGGCACGGTAGGCCGCGCGTTGCGCTTTGCCGCCGACACGCGAAACGGATTTGCCGACATCGACAGCAGGCAGCACGCCCAATTCGAGCAGTGACGGTGAGAGATAGATCTGGCCATCCGTAATGGAAATCAGGTTGGTCGGAATGTAGGCGGAAATGTTCTGCGCTTCGGTTTCGATGATGGGCAGCGCGGTCAGTGAGCCACCACCAAGTTCTTTGCGCAAGTGCGTCGCACGTTCGAGCAGCCGCGCGTGAATGTAGAAGATGTCGCCGGGAAAGGCTTCACGGCCGGGCGGGCGCCGCAGCAGCAGAGACAGTTCGCGATAGGAGCGCGCATGATGCGTGAGGTCGTCATAAACAATCAGCGCGTCGCGCCCTTGCTCCATGAAATGCTCCGCGATGCTGGTCGCGGCGTAGGGGGCGATGAAGGCGAGACCGGGCGGGTCGTTGCCCTCGGTCACGACGAGGATGGTGTAATCCATCGCGCCCCTTTCCCGCAAAGTTGCCACGATCTTCGCGACGGCGGACGCACGCTGACCGATGGCACAATAGACGCACAGTACATTCTGGTCGCGCTGGTTGAGGATGGTGTCGATCGCAATGGCTGTCTTGCCCGTCTGGCGGTCGCCGAGAATCAGCTCGCGCTGTCCGCGCCCGACCGGAATGAGCGCATCGATGACCTTCAACCCGGTCTGCAGAGGGACCGTAACCGGCGCGCGATCCATGATGTGCGGTGCCGGGCGCTCGATCGGCAGGCGCTCGCTGGCGGCCACCGGCCCCTTGCCGTCGAGTGGCTGACCCAGCGGGTCGATGACGCGTCCCAGCAATCCGTCGCCCACAAGCACGTCCATGACCCGGCCCGTGCGCTCGACTTCATCGCCGGCGTTCAGATGCCAGTATTCCCCGAGCAGCACGACGCCGATTTCAGCCTCGTCCACATTGAAAGCCATGCCGAGCAAATCGCCAGGAAATTTCACCAACTCCTCAAAACCCACAGCGGGGAGCCCGGACACCTTGGCGATGCCGGTGGCGATGCTGGTGATCGTGCCCACCTCTCGCGGCGTCAGTTGCGGCGTGAATGCTTCCCGCACCTGGCCCATTCCAGCAAACGTGCGGTCAAGCATAGTCTCCAAGCCTTCAGGCTCGGTGATCATTGGCGCTTCGTCTCGGGCTTGGGTTCTTCGGGCTTAGAGGCAGTTGTGGCCTCGGACTTCGGGGCGGCCTTGAGTTCAGGTTTGTTTTCTTCCTTCAGAAGTTCACCGACGCCCTTTTCTAGAGACGCGAGGTAATCCGCGATGCTCCAAGCTATTTTTTGCCCATTCGTGGTGAGTTCGACCCCGCTGACGAGGTCCGGCGCGGCCTCGAACCGGACATGGACCTCGGCCGAGAAGGTCTCGTTGAGCGCATTTTGTATTGTCGCGCGTTGCGCCGCAGGAAGGTCGAACGCAGTGCGCACGAGCGCAGGCTCAGACGCTGTCTTGAGGGCTTCGCCGAGGCCCTCTTTTGCCTTGCCGTCCATCGTGCGGAGGCGACGGATGAACACCTCGCTTATGCGCTCTTCCAGACTTGTCGCGGCAAGATCCGTCAGTGCCTTGCGCGCGATGGCGAACACTTCCTGCTGGATCCGGCGACGGATGGCTTGATTGAGGTTGTTGGCGTCGCTTAGAAGCGCCTCCTGTCGCTTGGCACTCAGGGCGTCGGCTGCCTTTCGCGCATCGTCGAGGAGTCGTTGGCGTTCGGCGTTCGCTTCGTCCGTGGCCTTGCTCAAGAGTGCAGCGCGCTGCTGATCGAACTCCTCGCTCTTGTGCTGGAACTCATCGCGCTCCTTCTGCGCTTCGGCTCTCTTGGCGTCGGCATCCGCGAGTTCCGCAGCGATCCGCTTCTCGCGCGCATCGACGGCGTTCAGAATCGGCTTGTAAAGAAAGCGCTTGAGCAACCACACCAGGATGATGAAGTTGAGCGCCTGCGCACCGACGGTGAACCAATCGAAGAGCATGAACTACTTCCCCACGGCTCCGGCGATGACGTGATTCCAGAACGGATTGGCGAAAATGAGAATCATCGAGACCACGAAGCAATAGATCGCGATGGACTCGATCATTGCCAGCCCAACAAACAGTGTGCGTGTGATCGTCGTTGCGGCATCGGGCTGCTGCGCCAAAGAGCTCAATGCCGTGGCGACCGCTCGCCCTTCGCCGAGGGCCGGTCCAATACTCCCCAGGGCGATCGTCAGGCCAGCGGTGACGATTGAAGCGATGGCAATCAGCGTCATGCTATCCATAGTGTGTCCTCTCGTTGTCGTTGTTCATGCTCTAATGTCTGGCATCGGTTCAGGCCTGGACTTTCGACCGCGCGTGGCGGCCGCGATATAGACTGCGGCCAGGATGCTGAAGATGTAGGCCTGCACCATGCCGGTGAGCAGACCGAGCGCACTCATGGCGATCGGGAAGACGAAGGGCGTGATGGTCAGCAAAATGGCGAGAATCATCGTCCCGCTCATCATGTTGCCGAACAGGCGGACCGCCAGGGCCAGCGTGCGCGACAGTTCGCTGATGATGTTAAAGGGCAGCATGATGACTGTCGGCTCGACGTAAGATTTGAGGTAGCCGCCCAGACCCTGCTCCTCGATGCCAAAAAATGGCACGGCCGCCAACACGCACAGCGCGAGCGCCGCGGTCGTAGAGAGCGACCCCGTCGGCGGCTCGTAGCCGGGAATCACGGTACACAGGCTGGCCAGCGCGACGAATAGAAAAAGCGTGCCCAGAAAGCCGATATACGTTTCTGGATGGCGGAGGCCAACATCTTCGATCTGCTTCTCGATGCCAGTGACAATGATTTCCAGCAGGTTCTGCCAGCGGGATCGTTTGAGTTCGGTGGAGAGCTTGCGCGTGATGAGCTTCGAGCCGATGGCCAGCACGAGCATCAGTCCCCACGTGAACACAATCGTGCCGTTGAGTTTGAGAAACCCGTGCTGCCAGAAGATCATCTCATCCGGACTAAGGCGCATAGGGGGTCTCCGGTGCCCCGGAGTGATGGTGTTCCACCGGCGGGCGGGTCAGCCCCTGCACGACGAAGCGTGCCAGGATAAAGCCAAGGAGACACAGCAGCCACCGCTCCCAATTCTCGCGCCCGACAAAATAAAAGCCCGCCAGGGTAATACTCATCCGCAGCAACAGGCTGCCGAAGAACCATAGCGCGGGTCGTTGGGATGAAACGCCCTTACGCACCGTCCACCACAGGCCGCCGAAGAAGAACGCGCCGAGCAATACGCCCGCCCCCAACGCCGATGTCAAGGATAAGAATTCATTCATCGTTATCCTCCTGTTGGTCTCGCATCTCCTTGTCTTCCTTCGCGATCCAATGCCATGCATTTAAACAGCCGATGGCGAGTCCGGCCACCAACAGCGCCAGTGTCCAGGCATGCTTGCCCGGATAGTGTCGGTCCAACCAGATACCGAGCGCCGCGCCGAGGAGCGTCGGAATCGCCACCGACCAGCCGATCAGACCCATCATGCCCAGGCCGAACCAGACGGCCTGGGCGGAGTTACGCCGCGCCTTCATCTTGCGCGCGGCCTTTGCGCCGACCTCCTGACTGAGCGATGGCTTCTGCGTCGCGAGTTTGTTTTTGGGCTCATCAGTCATTGTGAAGGCTCGCGATGCGCCGAATGAGATCGCCTTCCATTTTTGCCAACACCCAGCGAACGCTTTGCTCGTGGTCGTCCAGGGTCAGAAACTCGCGCTCCACCGTCTCGCGCAATTGGTCGAGGTCCGGTCCGCCCGACGCCCGGCGCACGGATACGAGTACGTCCGGACCGGTCTTGACGAGCACCCCTTCGTCCACAGCCACGAAAACTTCCCCGTCAGATTTGGTCTCGTAGGTCAGTATCCCGGGCGCTAGCGCCGCCACACAATCGAGTCGATGCGGCAGGAGCCCAAACGAGCCGTCGCGCGTCTCGGCGACGATGCGAGAGACGCCGGTCTTTTCGGCGAAAATCTGGAAAGGGAGGAGAATCTTAAGATTCATGGGCGTCGGCGGCATGTTCGAGCTTGAGTTGAGGTTTCGCCCCGGTATTCGACTGCGGCTCGGACGCGGCTTTGGATTGCAACTCGGCGGCATCCTTCAATCCGGGCTCCGCAGCGGTCGACTCCGGCGTGGCCGGAGGTGCGCGCGGGACGGGTTTTGCTCTTGCCTTCGCTTCGTCGATCGTCCCGATCATGTAGAGCGCGCTTTCCGGATAGTCTTTGAATTCATCTCGCAGGATGCGCTCACATCCATCCAGCGCATCCTTGAGGCTAACGAGCTGCCCTTTGAGGCCGGTAAATTGTTCGGTCGTGAAAAAGGGTTGGGTGAGAAAACGCTCCAACCGGCGGGCGCGTCCGACGACGTTGCGGTCCTCCGCCGAAAGCTGCTCCAGACCGAGCATCGCAATGATGTCCTTGAGTTCGGCGTACTGCGCGAGCGTGCGCCGGATTTCCCGCGCCAGGCCGTAATGCCGCTCGCCTACGATACCCGGCGTGGCCATCTTGGAACTGGATTGTAGCGGGTCGATGGCCGGGAAAAGCCCTTCGCTTGCCCGCTTGCGCGACAGAACGATCGATGCGGAGAGATGCGAGAAGGTATGCACCGCCGCCGGATCGGTAAAATCGTCCGCCGGCACATACACCGCTTGGATGGAGGTGATGGCGCCGGTATCGGTGTTGGCGATGCGCTCTTCCAATCGCGACAACTCAGTGCCCATGGTGGGCTGATAACCCAATCGCGACGGCATCTGCCCCATCAAGCCGGACACCTCCATGCCAGCCTGGATGAAGCGAAAAATGTTATCGACGAGCAGCAGCACATCGCGGTGCTCGTCATCGCGGAAATACTCGGCCATCGTCAGCGCAGCATGCCCGACTCGGAACCGGGCGCCCGGCGGCTCGTTCATCTGGCCGAAGACCATCACCATGTTCGGCAACACGCCCGCTTCCTTCATCGCGTCGTAAAGCTCCTCGCCTTCACGACACCGTTCGCCAATGCCGCAGAAAATGCTTACGCCTTCGTGATGACCGATCATGTTGTGGATCATCTCGGTCAGCAGCACCGTCTTGCCGACGCCAGCCCCGCCGAAAAGTCCCGCCTTGCCGCCACGCTCCAGCGGCACGAGGACATCTATGACCTTGATGCCCGTCTCAAAGACTTCCGACTTGGTGGAACGGCGCGCCAGCGACGGCGGAGCCCGATGCACCGAGCGCCATTGGACATTGGACAATGCCGCTTCGCGATCTATGGTGTTGCCAAATACGTCGAACATCCGCGAGAGAATCGCTTTGCCCACGGGCGCTTTCAACGGTCCGCCCGTGTCCTCCACCGTCATTCCGCGAGCGAGACCTTGCGTGGGCGTCAACGCAATTCCGCGCACGTGATGCGCATCCTGCTGCGCCAGCACTTCGATGACGATTTGCTTTTCTGGTCCCGCAAGCAGCACCGAATAAATGGGCGGCAAATGCGCATCGAACCGAATGTCCACTACACTGCCGCGTACCGAGACGATCACGCCGAGATTCGATAAACTGGATTGTTTTACTTCAATCACGTAAGGAGCCTTGGGCTGGGTGGCATGAGGTTGCATAAAGCGTGTTCCTGCTGTCTTTGCTATGTCCAGGGGTTCGTGAGTTGCGGGATAGGTACATGCATTGGGCGCGGCCGCACTTCCAGTTTTGAATTTCCGGCAAGTTTCCCCCGTGTTGGTCGACGTACAGCTGGAGCTCGATGATGTTGTCTTGCATCGAGTTGATGGATACTCATTTGTCGCTCGATCTGCCGGCACAAACGGCTTTTCTTGTACCACGAATAGTCGCACTCGGTGCGTACCCCCCCACTGAGCCGAGGACCACGTCCATATCGCCTCGATGCTCGAGTGCCAAATATCGGGTGAAGGAATAAAAAATCAATGGATTCCGATCTTTAGGGTCATGTCAGATCGGGACAGTAGATATCTGGTGGCGACGGGCAAGTCAAAGCCCTCAAACGTTGAAGCAGACACAAGAACCCGGGGTCTCGCGATGAGCACAGCGCGGGCAACGCGAATTGCCGGGCGGGACTTCGTCACTGGCCTGCCCGAAAGCTGCCGGTCGTCACAAGCCGGTTGGGGTCAACTGCGGTCATACCGGGTGCCGACATGCTCGCCCCAAAGGGGCCGCTCGCCGCTTCCGGTAGGGTAATCGAATGGAAATGTGAGATGAAGGACCGAACGGTCCCATACATGGCGTAAATGGCCAAGTTTGTTCACCACGACAGCCAGCACTGTCGCATTACAGCGTCGTCGGGCGGTAGTCCCTCATTTGGTGGTGCTTATAGCTTAGGAGTTTACAAGCGCCAGCAAGCTGGTTTTCGCCGGCCAAGGATTGAGGCTCGCCGGCGTTTCGAACCCTACGGACGTACGACGACAACAGGCGCCGGTGCCACAACAACGGCTCGCGGATGGTAGTAATAGCCGCGAGCAGGCGCTACGACGCAACCGGTCAGAACAAGGATGGCTAGTGGAACCACTAACATAATCAGCCGCTTCATTTCCTGTCTCCTTAGATGACTGTCCCTGCAGCACACAACGCACAGCAGGCCGCTAGGGTGACAGGATGAAGAGCGCAGGGCAGGGCGGATTGTGACCCGGCGCCCTCTTTCAGCCGCTGCCTTCAGTGGCGCCGGCTTTTTCCGCGTTCTGTTGCTTTGTCTGAGGGGCGCGGAAAACTCGACGGCATAATAAGTCCGTGGAGCGGCTTTCGAGAGGGGGCCGCTACCTTGGTATCCCGCAATATCGCTCCGAAAGCCTCTTCCATAGCTAAAGCATCCGCCCGTGGCGGCGCTGCTGCCGAGCCGCTGCGCGGCCGTCTGACCTCAATCCGCGCGCGTCCCGCGCACTTAGACGAGAAGGGGAGAGCGTGCTTGCCCTGTTCCTGCTGACCGTACCACAGCCGACTTCGCCGTCAAGGCGCTCCGTTGCTCACTCGCTGCGCTCGTTCCTCTACTCGCCGGAGTGGCTGCGCCAGCCCTGACGGCTGCGCTGCGCTGTGAGGCGTCGGGCCTGCCGGCCCTTCGCTGATGCCTCCGTCACCGGGCAATTCCGCCCGAGCAAGATGGATGGATCATGAACGGAACGAACCTTTACACCACCGACGTCAAAACCGCGACGGCCTTTCGCCCCGCAACCCTCGAGGAGATCATGGTTGGAGCGCGACAGGCGCTCAGCAATCGCGTCCGGAAGGGCACAGCGCTGACCTCGCCGCAACTGACACGGGACTCTCTGACTCTCAACCTGGCTGCCTTGGAGCACGAAGTGTCTGCGGTCATTCTGCTGAACGGGAGACACAGGGTCATCGAATACGTCGAATTGTTCCGAGGCACGATCGACGGGGCATCGGTCCACCCGCGCGAAGTCGTCAAGGAGGCGCTCCGGCACAATGCCGCCGCGGTGATCCTGGCGCATAACCATCCGGCGTCGCCGAGCCCAGCCCATGAATCGCAAATCCAGCATCGCGATCGAGCCAAACACTGGCGTGAGTGTGAACACATGAAAGATCTAGACGATCGGAAACAGCCACTCCCAACCCAACGCCCCGCGTACAGCGGCGCCCACCGGTGATCGGTTACCCCGAGTCATCGAGCAGCGATCACTAGTGCGGCGGGATGCGGCTGCGACGCGCGTCTTGCAATTATGGTAAAGGCGACCGCACATATATTCGTCAAACAGTAAACGTCCGTACGGTTTGTGACGTTGTTATCGTCATCAGCCGGGAATTCCGTTTTCAATATGGTTTCAGGATCCGTTCTTCAGATTCGAGGGATGACCATGTACAACTTTGCCAAGAAACTGCTAAGCGTGGCGGCCGTCGCAATGGCGTTCGCAAGCCTTATCGGGACCGCGACAGCGGACACGATCTGGCAGAAAGACCATCCGCGGCGTACGCAAGTAAACAGCCGCTTGAACAATCAGAGCAAGCGCATTCACCAGGACGTCAGGAACGGCACGCTGTCCAAGGGTCAGGCGGCCGCGCTTCATCATGACGACCACCAGGTTCGCCAGGAGGAACGCGATATGGCCAGCCAGAACGGTGGTCATATCACGAAGTCAGAACAGCGCGTTCTCAACCAGCAGGAGAATGGCATCAGCAAGGATATTCCGCCCAAGTAACAGGCAAGTGCCGTACGAGGCGCGTATGGTCCCTAAAATTGCAGTAGCGCAGAGTCCCGGTTGTCAGCTTAGGATGCGCCCCACCTCATCGACCGCCACCTCGTCATCTCGCCGATCATAAGCGCCGGATGCGGGCGATCTGCAAGTCCGGTTCGATGAGCGTTGCGCCTTGAAAGCGCACGATATTCAGTAGCCTGAGATGGCTACCATGGTAAAGCCTAGCCAGCAGCCATGTACCGAGTCTTGCGTGGGGAGTGGCAACACTCACTGCGAAGCGTAGACAGGGAAATTGTAGGCCGGAATGTAAATGAATGGAGTGATTAACCCCGAAATCGAACGTGCTCGAAGCAGCCGACCCTATCTCTCTAAGGGGAAGGCGGAACCGCAAGGCCCGGCATTGGCGAGGATCGTGCAGTACTTCCGGGGTTCGTATCCACGGCATGCAGTTGAAGGATTTTGTGCGAACAAGGGAGATCCGGTGGGTTCAAGCGGAGCTTGTAAGGTCGAACGAGCCTACAAAGCGAGGACGACCTGACGGCTCACCGGAAGTCAGATTGGCTGACAGTACTCTGCGGTGGGGAGAGCCCACTACATGGGGAAGCGGCCGACGGAAGTTGAAGTGTTCTAGGGCGACATGAGCCTCATACAACGGAGGAGTACGGGCCACTATGCAACGAGTGGAACAGCCGATCATGACAACGGGACTAGAACGCATAGCAGCGAAAGCTCGGGAAGACAGGAAGCTGAAATTCACCTCGCTGGCACATCATGTGACCGAGAAACTGATCTGGGAAAGTGTCTGCCACATTCCCAAGGACTCAGCCCCGGGATGTGATGAGCAGACGGTGACGGAAGCGAAAGAGAGCTTCAAACAGTGGGCGCCGGGAATGCTCGGTGCGATCCACAACCAGGGGTACCGACCACCGCCGATCCTGCGGGTGTTCATACCGAAGCTCGGCAAGAAGGAGAAGCGGCCGTTGGGAATCCCGTGTGTGGCCGATCGGGCACTACAGCGCAGCGTGGCCGGTGTCCTGGCAGCGATCTACGAACAAGACTTTTTGCCCTGTTCGTTTGGTGGCCGGCCAGGAATCGGTGCTCATCATGCACTGGGAACGCTGACGGAAGTCATCGCGGGGAAACCCGTGAGCTACGTGTACGAAGCGGATTTGAAGAACTTTTTCGGCAGTCTCGACCATGGATGGTTACTGCGCTTTCTTGAGCACCGAGTCGGAGACCCACGTATCACGAGTCTGATTAGACGCTGGCTGAAGGCCGGCATCTTAGAGGCCGGTGAGCTCACGGCGAATGAGAAAGGTACCCCGCAAGGCGGCTCGATCAGCGTATTGCTCAGTAATCTGTACCTGCACCATGTCTTAGACCTCTGGTTCGAAAAGGTGGTCAAGCCGCGACTCAAAGGGCAAGCCTACCTGATCCGGTACATTGATGACTTTGTGATTTGCTTCCAGTATCGGGAAGATGCTGAACGAGTCCAGGCTGTCCTCGGCAAGCGCCTCGATAAATTTGCGCTGGCCCTGGAGCCGAGCAAGACCAAACTCATCGAGTTTGGTCGATTTGCACAACGGGATGCCCGCGCGCAAGGGCGACGTCCAGAGACACTGTATTTTCTGGGCTTCACGCACTTTTGCACGCGCAACCGCAAGGGCAACTTCAAGGTTGGCCGGAAAACGGAGAAGTCTCGGCTTCGCCGTAGTCTGGCTAACATTACGGCGCTCATGCGTGACATTCGCCATTGGTCGCTGCGCGACCAAAGGGAACGGCTCAATCAGGTCCTGCGTGGCCATTATGCCTACTACGGTCTGGCGGGGAACGTGCGATCCATGCTCAAGTTCTACCGCGCCGTGGAACGCTACTGGCACAAGATGCTTGGCACGCGTAGCTGGGCTGCTCCGTGTACATGGGAGGTCTTCAATCACTTGAAAGATCGCTTTCCGCTGCAGCGTCCAAAGGTCTATCTGCCTTACCGGCGGTTACAGGCCTATGCTGTGCTGTGAATCAATGACTGACGAGCGTAGTGCGGGAAATCTGCACGCTACGTTCTGTGGGAGCCGGGAGCGGGCAACCGCTCCTGGCGACCCGGTGGATGTGGAAACGGAGTTACGGTGAAGGTACTTGGGCACCGCCAGACGAAAGGGGCGGCAACAGACACCCCGAACCTACGACAGCCACGCCACATCTCGACTCTACCAATACCGGGCAAAATCGTACGGCCGCGGGATATTCACCGTACTCCAGCTCGGCGACGACGCTGGTTTCCAAGAACCCGCCAAGTCCAGCAGCTGCACGATTTCCGGAAGGCATGATCGCGTGAAGCTCCCCAAGTCCGTCGGACGAGGGAGCCGAGCCAGATACGATGCGTGGCGTACTCGGGAATGTCCTGCCGATCCAGGAGTCGAAGGAGATTTCCCAGCCGTGTAAAGCGGACCAGGCATTCGTTACCCAGGGCTGTGCCCGTGACGTCGCCGGCGACGAGAATCGGTGAGCGCAGCCAGGTCCCCGCTGTGCGCCACTGCGCGACAGACGGGATCGCCGAGGTGTATGCGCTTCGCGGCCAGACGACTGAGTCATGCATCGCAGTTCATGACCGGATCTGGGTCTGACGCATCGATACGCGGCGTGGGCACGCATGCTGTGTCCGGGATTCGCTGCGCCGACTCGAGCGATTAGAATTGGCCCAACGCCACGAAGGAGACCTGCAACATGGATTGTGCTACCACTCGTGCTTTGCTCATTCTCGCCATTTTCATAGGCGCCGCCGCTTGGGCGCCTGCAGGGAACGCCACTCCGCCGGGCGATGCCTGTGCGCTGCTTACCCCGGCGCAGGTAGGCGCAGCGCTGGGTGCCCCGGTCGCTGCGGGCACATACGTGACGCCCACATTCAAGAAGACCTGCACTTGGCAATCGACCACGGAAGGCGGCGGTTACGTCACACTAATGCTACAGGATGCTGGCAACTTCCAGAGCGGGAAGCAGTTACCCGCGATGGCGGCAAACGCAAAGATGTTCGTCACGTCGATAAGCGGTGTCGGGGATGACGCCTATTATCTGGCCGTGGGGGACCAAGTTGGCCTCATCGTCAAGAAGGGCAATATCGCCTTCAAGGTCGCGGTGTACGAACACATACCCGTTGAAAGCAAGCAGGCCAAGGAGAAGACGCTCGCCCAACAGGTGGTATCTAACCTCTAGACTGTCCATTGGAGCGCGCTCGATCAAAGAGCTGCGGTGCTGCAATTGGGGCGCCACATATGCGACATCGTTTGTCTTCGTGACCTGTGCGTGCGTGCGACACGTGCGGGGCGAGTTCGCAAAGTACGACCAAGGCTCTAAAGTTCGCCCCAAACTGGAAGCAGCTCAAGGAAGCGCGCGAGGCGGCGGGGAAGCAAATCACCTGAGCTGTTGTGTTGCTGGTCTGCCCGAAAGCTGCCGGTCGCGACGGACCGCTCAGGTTCAAGGAAGCGACCCTCCACCGATGGGCGAGTGGTGAACGTCGCTGACCGGCCAACGTTCGGGACGCGGAAATTCCAACCCCTAAGCGGTCGCCCGCGACCATCGGTCTACCGTAGGGCTGCAGGGGTCAGCCGGTCAATCGGCCCGGGGCTCCCGGCACCCATCGGCCGACCTTCGGCCGAGCGCGATCATTTGTCACCCGGCCCGGTGGGCGCGAGCAGATGTCCAAACAGCCTCCAGACGACCAGCGTCAAGACGGCGGCACCGCCGACCAGTGCGGCGTGCAGCAGCCAGAACTGCGTACCGGGCATGCGCTCCAGGAGCCCACCGAGCCAGCCAACGAGATTGTTGCCCATGAACAGGTGTAGGTAATACACCCCGATCATCGTGCCTGCGATCACCTTCGGGGATGCGCGCGCGTAGAGCGCCAGCCCGACCGGGAACACGTTTGCGAAGCCAATGCTGTTCAGGACCTCGAACACGAGCACCCATCCGACGCCGGCCTTGTGGCCTCCCGCGCTGATCGTAGCCGCGACGGCAAGCGACAACAGCGCACCAGCACTGATGCCAAGGCCGACAGTGATTTTGACGACCTCACTCGGCTCTATGAAACGTCTCGACCATAGGCGCCAGAAGGCCACGGCTGCGACCAGGGCGGAGACCGAAACCAACGAGTCAAGGGTGATCAGCCACGTGGTCGGCATCGTACGACCGAAGAACACCATGTTGACGTTGCTCGGTACCCAGAGCAGGTAGGCGTTGAAGATCTGCTGGTTTCCGACGGCGCCGATTGCAAGGATCGGCAATAGCAGGATCAACACCATAACGGCGGTGCGCTCGTCACGGCTCAAACCCGGCCGCGCAGCCGATCTGGTGCGGGCCGCTGCGTGTTCCGGCGCTAGCCATTTGCGCCCGGACAAGTAGATAACGAGCGAGATCAGCATGCCGACACCCGCGGCGCCGAAGCCGTAATGCCAGCCGTACACCTCGCCGAGCGTGCCGGCGATCAGCGGTGCGACGATGACGGCGCCATTGATGAACAGAAAGTAGATCTGGAATGCATCGGCGCGCCGCAGATCGCTCGGCGCGTAGAGCGCACCGACTTGGCTGGCGATGTTGCCCTTGAAGCAGCCGACCCCGGTCAGAAGGCACAGGAGTGCGATCAGGAACGACACCTCGAAGGCCATCAGAAAGTGACCGGCCGCCATCAACAGCGCGCCGATCGTGATCGTTCGAGTCCTTCCGAGCCACCGGTCGGCGATGATGCCGCCGGCGATCGGGGTCAAGTAGACGAGGCCGGTGTAGAGCCCGAAAATCGCCGAGGCGAGCGCGACCGTCGACAGCGGTGCGCCGTAGGCGCGCTCAACGGCGACGCGGAACGCGTTGAATCCGGCAATGTGTTCGATATGCCCCGGACGCAGCACCTGGCGGACCATGTACAACACCAGAAGCGTCTGCATGCCGTAGTAAGAGAACCGTTCCCACGCTTCGGCGAAGGCAAGATAGGCGAGTCCGCGGGGATGGCCCACGAAGGAATGGTCGGACTCCCTAGTCGCGTCCGCGGCGGTCAGGATCGCGCTCATGCCTGATAGTCAACGGCCAAGCATGAATT
>JGI12269J14319_10000732_pt1 | contig 31890 bp, 29 predicted proteins | sample PeaSoiSIISIP2007_FD_14319 | JGI IMG/M metagenome (IMG submission 14319)
CCCGCCGTCGCGCATCGGCGACGGATAGAAGGGCAGCAGCCACAGCGCATCGACACCCAGCCACTCGAGGTAGTCGAGCTTGGCCCGCAGCCCGGCCAGGTCGCCGATGCCGTCGTCGTTGGAGTCGAAGAACCCCCGCGTGAGCACCTCGTAGAACACACCCCGCCGGTACCAGTCGGCCTCACCCTTGGCCGGTAGTGCCGTGGGGCGGATCCCGGGCAGGCGAGCCCCTCCGGTGCGGCGCGCCGAGGAAGGAGCGCCTGCCGCCGGGCGGAGGCGCGATGTCTTGGCGGGACGGGACACGATCACGGCGCGACGACTCTCAACGCCCGACGAACCGGGCCCGACCGGGGCCGTGATCGAGGAACGACGTCACGCCCAGCCCGGCGTCCTCGGTGTGCGACACTTCCACGAAGGCGTCGACCTCGAGCTCGAGCGCGTCCGCCAGCGACATGTCGATGCCTTCGTCGATGACACGCTTGGCCGCGGCCAGGGCCTGCAGAGGGCCCGCTGCGAACGCGGCTGCCAACGACACCGCCTCGTCCAGCACGTCGTCGCGCGGCACCACACGGTCCGCCAGCCCGATGCGCAGCGCCTCGTCGGCGGTGACGTGGCGACCGGTGTAGATGAGATCCTTGGCCCGGCTCACGCCGACGAGACGCGGGAGCCGCTGGGTGGCGCCACCACCGGGGACGATGCCGAGGAGGATCTCGGGTTGACCGAGATGGGCGTCCTCGGCGACGACGCGCAGGTCGCACGCCAGCGCGAGCTCGAGGCCGCCGCCGAGCGCGTAGCCGGTGATGGCCGCGATCGTGACGCGCGGCAACGCGCCCAGAGTAGCCGTCACGGCGTGGAAGGCGGCCGCGATGCGTGCTGCCGCGTCCGGCTCGCGAAACTCACCGACGTCGGCTCCTGCCGCGAAGAGGCGCGGGCCACCCCACAGGACGACCGCACCCGGTGGATCCGCAGCCAGTTCGGCGACCATGTCGTGCAGGCGCCCGAGGAACGCCACCGACAGCGCATTCATCTTGGGACGCTCGAGCGTGACGAGCGCGACACCGTCGTGGCGCCGGTCGAGGGCGACCACACCCACCTCCGATGCCGGCGACGGGTGACCGGAGGCGACCATGCGCGCACCGTACCCGACGGTGCCCGCGGCGTCGCGCCATCGCGGATCAGAGGCGCAGCGGCCGGTGGGGCGGGGCGCTCCGCCATGGCGAGGGGCTCCCGGGGAGAAGACGGAGGGGGTGGGAGGGGGTACCACGGGACGCCGGTGAGTGGGATACCAGTCGGTGATGGTGGGGAGAGAACCGGTGGTGGGGGAGAACCGGTGGGGGTGGGCGACCCGGGCCTCAGTCGCCGGCCCGGGCGCCGTACACTGCACGCAGCAGCCGGTCGGCGGCGTCATAGGGATCGAGGCTGTGCTCGGCGACGGCCCGGGTGAGCCCGGCGAATTCGCCGTCGGTCCTCAGCCGGTCGACCTCGCTCTGGATGCGCGCCGCCACCACGATCCGGAACTCGCGCTCGAGGCGGGCGGCGCGTCGGCGCTCGAGCGCGCCGCTTTCCTCGAGATGCTGTTCGTGACGCGCCATCTCCGCCCACAGCGCGTCCACCCCGTCGCCGGTGGTGGCCGATGTCTCGAGCACGGGAGGGCGCCAGTCGCCGGGTGTGGTCAGGTCGAGCATCTGCTCGAGGTCGCGCCGCGTCTCTTTCGCCCCGGGCCGGTCGGCCTTGTTGATGACGAAGATGTCCGCCGTCTCGAGGAGCCCGGCCTTGTTGGCCTGGACGGCGTCTCCCCACTTGGGGTTGAGGACCACGATCGTGGTGTCGGTGGCCCCGGCCACCTCGACCTCGACCTGCCCGACGCCGACGGTCTCGATCAGCACGAGCGGAAAGCCCGACGCCGCCAGGACGCGGATGGCCTCGGGGACGGCGACGGCCAATCCGCCGAGGTGGCCGCGCGACGCCATGGAGCGGATGAAGACGCCGGCGTCGAGGGCGTGGTCCTGCATCCTCACCCGGTCACCGAGGATGGCGCCGCCGGTGAACGGCGAGGACGGGTCCACGGCCAGGACGCCGAGCTGGGCCACTCCCGCCGCGCGCGCCGTGGCGATGAGACGGTCGACGAGCGTGGACTTGCCCGCCCCGGGGGGACCGGTTACGCCGACCGAGCGCGCCTCAGACCCGCTTCGGTACGCCAGGGCGGCTGCGGCCCGGCTCGGGGCGCCACCGTTCTCGACCTGGGTCAACAGGCGGGCGAGCGCCACCCGGTCGCCCTGCGACGCCGCGTCGAGCAGCACGGCCGGGTCGGTGGACCGGTCGTGGCGGGCACCGGGCCGCGCCCCGGTGGAGTCCGCGCCGGAGCCCGATGGCGACGAGCCCGATGAAGACGACATGGCTGGGGTCATGACAGTGGCACGGAGCGTAGGCGGGACGGACCGGGGTCAGACGCGGGTCACGTCCGCACCCAGCGAGCGGAGCGTGGCGGGGAGATCCTCGTAGCCCCGGTCGATGTGCTGGGCGTCCGACACTACGGTCTCGCCCTCGGCCATCATCCCGGCCAGGACGAGCGCGGCGCCCGCACGCAGGTCCGGCGCCCGCACGGGAGCCCCCGACAGTCGCCGCACCCCGCGCACCACGGCGTGGTGGCCCTCGGTCCGGATGTCCGCACCCATGCGCCGTAGCTCGTCGACGTAGCGGAAACGCCCCGAGAAGAGGTTCTCGGTGACGATCCCCACCCCGTCGGCGACACTCAACATCGTGACCAGGAAGGGCTTGTAGTCGGTGGCCACACCCGGGTAGGGCAGGGTGGCCACGTCCACGCTGTGGAGCCGGTCGCTCGACGCCGCCCGCATGCCCTCGGGACCCTGGGTCACGGTCACACCGATCTCGCCCATCTTGCGCAGAACCATGTCCATGTGGTCGGGACGGCCGTCCTCGATGACGATCTCCCCGCCCGCCATGGCCACCGCCGACAACAAGGTGGCCGCCACGACCCGGTCGGGGATGACGCGATGGGACTGCGGTGCCGGATGCAGCTCTTCGACGCCGTCGACCTCGATGTGCGAGGTCCCCGCCCCCCGGATCCGGGCTCCCATGTGGCTCAGGAAATCGGCGAGGTCCGACACCTCGGGCTCGCGTGCGGCGTTCTCGATGACCGTGGTCCCCTTGGCCAGCACGGCCGCCATGAGCACGTTGTCGGTGGCGGTGTGGCTCGGGTACTCGAACACGATCCGTTGCCCGACCAGGCGGCCGTCGCGGCCTCCGGGGACGCGGCCCTCGATGTTGCCGTGCACGGTCTCGAACACCGCGCCCAGTGTCGACAGGCCGTGGAGGTGGATGTCGATGGGGCGGTTCCCGAAGTCGTCGCCGCCCGGGAGCGACACGCTGGCCCGTCCCGTGCGTGCCAAGAGGGGCCCGAGCACGACCACCGAGGCGCGCATCTTCTCCACCAGCTCGTAGGGCGCCTCGGGGACGAGCGTCGCCGGCGTGTCGATCACGAGGTCACCGGGGCCGCCGTCGGGCATGTCAGGAGCGCGCTCGACCTGTGCGCCGATGGCCTCGAGGACCTCGGCCATGATCTCGACGTCAACGATGCGCGGCACGCCGGCGAGCACGTGCCGGCCCGGCGCCACCAGGCACGCCGCCATCAGCTTGAGCGCGGAGTTCTTGGCGCCGCCGGCGCACACCGTCCCGTGCAGGGGCCCCCCGGGGCGCACGACGAAGCGGGCCATCGGTCCCGACCTGATCAGACGACCGGGTTCTCGGCCCAGCGACCGAAGACCGACCCCAGGGCTCCCACGATCTCGCCCACCGTGGCATAGGCCCGCACGGCGTCGAGGATGGCGGGCATGAGGTTCACCTCGGCGACCGCCGCGTCGGCCGCCACCGCGGCCAGCCTGGCGTCGACCTGGCGCTGGTCGCGTCGTTGGCGCACCGCCGCCAGCCGCTTGCGTTGGGCTTCGTCCACCTCGGGACCGATGTGCAGCGTCGGAGGGGCGGGCTCCTCGCTCCCTTCGGTGAAGGCGTTGACCCCCACCACGACCCGCCGACCGGTGGCCACCTTGCGCTGGAACACGTAGGCGGCATCGGCGATCTCGCCCTGGAACCAGTTGTTCTCGATGCCGTGCAGGACACCTTCGAGCATCGAGCCCTCGCCCCACTCGTCCAACCGGGCGAAGACGGCCTCGGCCTGGCGTTCGATCTCGTCGGTGAGCGACTCCACGAACCACGAGCCACCGAGGGGGTCCGACACGTTGGTGACCCCGGTCTCGTGGGCGATGACCTGTTGCGTGCGCAGGGCGATGCGGGCCGCCTTCTCGGTGGGGAGCGCCAGGACCTCGTCCATCGAATTGGTGTGCAGGCTCTGGGTCCCGCCCAGCACGCCCGCCAGGGCCTCGATGGCGGTGCGGACGATGTTGACCTCGGGCTGCTGGGCCGTCAGCGACACCCCCGCCGTCTGGGTGTGGAACCGCAGCTGCAACGACCGCGGCGACGTCGCCCGGTACCGGTTGGCCATCCAGCGCGCCCAGATGCGGCGGGCGGCGCGGTACTTGGCGATCTCCTCGAAGAAGTCGAGATGCGCGTTGAAGAAGAAGCTCAGCCGGGGCGCGAACTCGTCGACGGGCAGACCGGCCGCCATCACCGCCTCGACGTACGCGAACCCGTTGGCGAGGGTGAAGGCCAGCTCCTGGGCGGCCGTGGAGCCGGCCTCGCGGATGTGGTAACCCGACACCGACACGGGGTGGAACCTGGGCATCTCCGCCGCGCAGAAGCGCACCACGTCGACGACGAGCCGCATCGACGGTCGGGGCGGGAAGATGTACTCCTTCTGGGCCTGGTACTCCTTCAGGATGTCGTTCTGCAGCGTCCCCCCGAGCAGATGCCGGGCCACGCCCGCCTGCTCGGCGGCCGCCACGTACATGGCCATGAGGATCGGCGCGGGCGAGTTGATCGTCATCGACGTCGTCACCGATCCCAGGTCGATCCCGGCGAAGAGGTCCTCGGCGTCGGCCAGGGTGTCGACGGCGACGCCGCAGCGCCCCACCTCGCCCTCGGTGAGGGGATCGTCGGAGTCTCGGCCCATGAGCGTGGGGAGGTCGAACGCGACCGACAACCCACCGCTACCCGCCCGCAGGAGCTCGCGGAAGCGCACGTTGGTGTCCTCGGCGGTGCCGAAACCGGCGAACAGACGCATCGTCCAGAGCTTCGAGCGGTACATCGACGCGTACGGGCCCCGGGTGTACGGGGGGCGGCCGGGCCAGCCCAGGCGCTCGGCGACCTGGTCCTCGGGCCAATCGGCGGGGCCGTAGACGGGCTCGAGGCCGATGCCCGACATGGTCTCGAAATCGACGTCCTGCAGGGTCGACGAGTCGTAGGCCTCCTGCCACCGCGTTCGGCCCTCGTCGAGGCCCTCGTGGGGCGGGGTGTCCATGGGCCCCAGCCTAACGGGCGCCCTCCGGCATTCTCGGATTGCGACGGTCCACACCCAGCGCGGGGCGGCCCGGCCGGCGCGGCACGTCACAGCTGCATCTCGGGGTCGGAGCCGGACGTGGGCGGCCGCTGCGGACGGAGCGCGTTAGGGTCGGGGCGTGGCGCCAAACCCCCGCGCACCCGATCGCAACCTCGCCATGGAGCTCGTCCGCGTGACGGAGGCGGCGGCGATGGCCGCGGGCCGGTGGATGGGCCGCGGCGACAAGGAAGGCGCCGACGGGGCTGCGGTCCAGGCCATGCGCGTGGTGCTGCAGTCGGTGACCATGGACGGCGTCGTGGTGATCGGCGAGGGTGAGAAGGACCATGCGCCCATGCTCTACAACGGCGAGAACGTCGGCGACGGCACGCCCCCCGTGACCGACATCGCCGTCGACCCCATCGACGGGACCAACCTGACATCGCTCGGGCGCGGCGGCGCCTTGGCGGTCATCGCCGTCTCGGACCGCGGCACCATGTTCAACCCGGGCCCCTGCGTCTACATGGAGAAGTTGGCGGTAGGCCCCAAAGCAGCCGGGTGCGTCGACGTGCGCCGCCCCCCGACCGAGAACGTCGAGGCGGTGGCGAAGGCGCTCGGGAAGTCCGTACGTGACGTCACCGTGGTCATCCTCGACCGGCCCCGCCACCACGACCTCATCGAAGAGGTCCGCGCCAGCGGCGCCCGCATCAAGCTCATCTCCGACGGCGACGTGGCCGGTGCCATCTCCGTGGCGTGGCCCGACTCGGGCGTCGACGTCCTGTACGGCATCGGCGGCACACCCGAGGGTGTGATCGCGGCGGCGGCGCTCAAGTGCATGGGGGGCGAGATCCAGGGCCGCCTGTTCACCCGCGACGACGACGAACGGCGCGCCGCCATCGAGGCCGGGTACGACCTCGACGCCCTGCTCAGCACCGACGACCTCGTGAAGGGCGACAACTGCTTCTTCGCCGCCACCGCCGTCACCGACGGCGAGCTGCTCCAGGGCGTGCGCTACAACGACTACGGCGTCACCACCCAGTCCATCGTGATGCGTTCCCGGTCGGGAACGGTTCGCTTCGTGAACGCCCGCCATGCCCTGCACAAACTGCGCGAGTACAGCCAGATTGAATTCGGCTGACGACCGGGGTGCCACGCTGACCACTCCCCCGAGCCGGTACCCGTTGCGCAACGCCGATCCCGAAGAGGGTGCACGCCTCGGGACCCTGCAGTCGCTGCACGACGCCTCCACCATCAGGCAATTCGAGCGGCTGGGCATCGCACCCGGTTGGCGCTGCGCCGAGCTCGGGGCCGGGGCCGGCTCGGTGGCCCGATGGATGGCCGACGCGGTGGGCGAGAGCGGTTCGGTGACCGCCATCGACCGGGACACGACCCTGCTCCAGGACCTGGCGGCGCGTCCCAACGTCACCGTCGTCGAGGGCGACCTCATGACGATGTCGTTCGAGTCGTCGTGTTTCGATCTCGTGCACTCGCGGTCGGTGCTCATGCACGTCGAGGACCCCGACACCGTGGTGGAGCACCTCGTGCCGGCGCTGGCGCCCGGCGCCGTGGTCCTCTTCGAAGAGGCCGACGGTGCGCCCGCGCAGCGGGCCGCCTCCGACGGCGAGCTTCCGGCGCCGTTCCGGGAGGTGCTGGTGCCGCTGGCGGCGCAATGGACCTGGGCCCGTACCCTGGCCGACCGGCTGGTCGCCCTCGGCTTCACCGACGTCCACGATGACGTGCGCGAGGACCTGCTCACCGGGGCGACACCGGCAGCGGCGTTCTGGAGCCAGACCCTCGCCACCATCCGTCCCATCGTCACCGACGCCACGCGCATGGAGTCGGTCGGCCGCCGCGCCGTCGACGACTCGAGCTACGACGCCATGATCGGGCTGCTCGAGGACCCTGGGTTCAGCGCACCCTTCGCGGCCCGGCACCGGGTCTCGGCGCGCCGGCCGTAAAGCAGTCCCGGGACCCGCCGCGGCGTCAGGACCCTCGGGAGTCGCCTGCCCCGGCTACTTCCAGGCGGACCTCGGCTCGGCGCTGGGCCGCCTCGGCCTCGACCAGCTCCCGGTCCGCCGGCGCCTCCTCGCTCCTGTCACCGTCACGGGCACCGGCACCGGCACCGGCACCGGCACCGGCCCCCGTAGCCGTTGCGGCGAGGTCCGCGACGCGTTCGGTGGCGACGTCGAGGGCACGCCGGGCCCGGTCGACATCGATGTCCTGCGCCAATTCGGCGATCGGTGCCAGGACGGTGACGTGGTCGCCTTCGACCTGGACGAACCCGCCGTGCACGGCGGCGCGCTCTTCGGTGCCGTCTTCGTGCTGGAACCGAACCAGGCCCGGGACGATGGCACCGATCAGCGGCGTGTGACCCGGCATGTACGCGGCGTCACCGCCGTCGGTGCGCAGGAAGACGGTCTGCACCTGCTCCTCGATCAGGGTCCGCTCCGGAGTGACCAGGCTGGCCTCGAAGGTCGCCATCAGGGACGCGCCTACTCGCTGCCGGCTTCGAGCTTCCGCGCCTTTTCGAGCACGGACTCGACGCCGCCCACGTTCAGGAAGGCCTGCTCGGGCACGTCGTCGAGGTCCCCGTTGAGCAGCACCTCGAACGACTCGACGGTCTCGGCGATCGGCACGGTCACACCCTTCAGACCGGTGAAGACCTCACCGACGTTGAAGGGCTGCGACAAGAAGCGCTGGATCTTGCGGGCCCGGTTCACGATGAGACGGTCCTCTTCGGACAATTCGTCGAGACCCAGGATGGCGATGATGTCGGCGAGCTCCCGGGAACGCTGCAGGACGACCTGGACCCGGCGGGCCACGTCGTAGTGGCGGTCACCGACGATCTCGGGAGCCAGGATGTTCGATGTCGACGCCAAGGGGTCGACAGCGGGATAGATCCCCAGCGAGGCGATCTGCCGGGAGAGCTCGGTGGTGGCATCGAGGTGCGTGAACGTCGTGAACGGCGCCGGGTCGGTGTAGTCGTCGGCGGGCACGTACACGGCCTGCAGGGACGTGATGGAGCGTCCCCTGGTCGAGGTGATGCGCTCTTGGAGCTCGCCCATCTCGTCGGCCAGGGTGGGCTGGTATCCCACGGCCGAGGGCATACGGCCGAGCAGGGTCGACACCTCGGAACCGGCCTGGACGAACCGGAAGATGTTGTCGATGAATAGCAACACGTCCTGGTTCTTCACGTCCCGGAAGTACTCCGCCATGGTGAGGGCGGCCAGCCCCACCCGGAGCCGGACCCCCGGAGGCTCGTCCATCTGCCCGTAGACGAGCGCGGCCTTCTCGATGACGCCCGACTCCTGCATCTCGAGCCAGAGGTCGGTTCCCTCGCGGGTGCGCTCCCCCACCCCGGCGAACACCGAAACACCGCCGTAGTTGAGGGCCACCCGGTTGATCATCTCCTGGATGAGCACGGTCTTGCCGACGCCCGCTCCGCCGAACAGGCCGATCTTCCCGCCCTGGACGTAAGGCTCGAGCAAGTCGATCACCTTGATGCCGGTCTCGAACATAAGCGCACGCGGCTCGAGCTGGTCGAACGCCGGGGAGTCGCGGTGGATCTCCCACCGGTCCTCGACGGCCCCGATGTCATCGGTGTCGAGTGCCTCGCCGAGCACGTTGAAGACGTGGCCGAGCGTGGCGTCTCCCACCGGGACCGCCAGGCCCCGACCCAGGTTCCGCACCGCGGTGCCCCGGTGCAGGCCGTCGGTGGCCTTGAGGCAGATGCAGCGGACCCGTCCCTCGCCGATCTGCTGCGCCACCTCGGCGGTCACCGTGACCTTGTTGCCCTCGAGCTCGAGGTCCATCTCGACGGCCATGTTGATCTCGGGCAGCGCGTGGGGTGGGAATTCGACGTCGACAACCGGCCCCGCGATGGCGACCACTCGTCCCTCGGGACGGTTCCCGTTGTCGCTGGTGGCGGGCTCGGTGAGTGTGGTTGTCATGATGTCCTGGCTTTCTATTCCGTCTTGGCGGCGGCGGCCTGGCGCAGTGCCTCGGCTCCCCCGACGATCTCCATGATCTCGGTCGTGATGGCGTCCTGACGAGCGCGGTTCATTTCCCGGGTGAGGGCCTTGGCCAGCTCGTCGGCATTCTCGGTGGCGGCGGCCATGGCCCGCTGCCGTGCCGTGTGCTCGCTGGCGGCGGCCTCGAGCAACGCGCCGAACAGCGCCGCCTCGACGTAGCGCGGCACCAGCTCCACGAGGAGGTCGGGGGACTCGGGCTCGAACTCCGTGTACCCCTCGCGTCGTGGCGGTTCGTCGTCCGCATCTTCGTCCCCCGTCGGCTCGGGAAGGGGAAGGAGCTGTCGCGTCTCGACCACCTGGGTGCCCGCCGACACGTATCGGGTCGAGACGATCAGGACCTGGTCGATCTCCTCGGAGAGGAAGAGGGGCGTGATCACCTCGGCGACGCCACGGGCGTCTTCGAAGGTGGGCCGGTCCGAGAAGCCCGAGAACGACCGCTCGAGGGGGATGTGGCGGAACCGGAAGTACGACTGCGCCTTTCGCCCGATGCTCATGAGCGCGTTGTCCACCGACGATGCCTCGAAGCCCCGCACCGTCCGCTCGGCGAGACGGAGGACGTTGGCGTTGTACGCACCGCACAACCCACGATCGGCGACGACCGCCAACACCAGGACGCGCTGGGGCGACTCGGGCACACCGAGCACTCTTCCCGCCGTGTGCCCGGCATCGGCGGCAGCTTCGGTCAGGATCTCCGCGATGCCCTTCAGGTAGGGGCGGAACCCGGTCAGGCGGTTCTGGGCGCGCACGATCTGAGAAGCCGCGATGAGCTCGAAGGCCCGCGTGATCTTCTTGGTGGACTGGACGGTACGGATGCGCCGCCGCAGGACCTTCTCCTGGCCACCGGCCACGGCTCAGCCACCCCCGATCGCGACGAACGTGTCCTTGAAGGCCTGCAACGCGGTCTTGAGCTCGGACTCCTCGGGCAGGGCACCGGTGCTGCGGATGGACCCGAGGATCTCGGGCTGGTTGGCCCGCATGAACTCGAGAAGCTCCGACTCGAACCGGCGCACCTCGGACACCGCCACGTCGTCTACCCAGCCGTTGGAGCCCGCGTAGATCACGATGACCTGCTCCTCGACCGGCATGGGCGCGTTCTGCGACTGCTTCAGCAGCTCGGTGAGGCGGTACCCCCGGTCGAGCTGGGCTTGCGACACCTTGTCGAGCTCGGAACCGAAGGTGGCGAAGGCTTCGAGCTCGCGGAACTGGGCGAGGTCGATCTTGAGGGTCCCCGCCACGGACCTCATCGCCTTGACCTGGGCGGCGCCTCCCACACGGGAGACCGAGATGCCCACGTTGATGGCCGGCCGCACCCCGGAGTAGAAGAGCTCGGACTCGAGGTAGATCTGGCCGTCGGTGATCGAGATCACGTTGGTGGGGATGTAGGCGGACACGTCGCCGCCCTTGGTCTCGATGATGGGGAGCGCCGTGAGCGACCCGCCGCCGCGCTCGTCCGACAGCTTGGCGGCCCGCTCGAGCAGGCGGCTGTGGAGGTAGAAGACGTCGCCAGGGTAGGCCTCCCGGCCCGGAGGCCGGCGCAGCAGCAGTGACATCTGGCGGTACGCCTCGGCCTGCTTGGACAAGTCGTCGTACACGATGAGGGCGTGCTCGCCGTTCTCCATCCAGTGCTGCCCCATCGCACACCCGGAGTAGGGGGCGATGTACTTGAACGGGGCCGGCTCCGACGCCGGGGCCGACACGACGACGGTGTAGTCCATGGCGTTGTGGGCCTCGAGGGTGGCCACCGTCTGGGCCACCGACGACCCCTTCTGGCCGATGGCGACGTAGATGCACTTCACCCCCAGGCCCTTCTGGTTGAGGATGGTGTCGACGGCGACGGTGGTCTTGCCGGTCTTGCGGTCGCCGATGATCAACTCGCGCTGGCCCCGACCGATCGGGGTCATGGAGTCGATCGCCTTGATCCCCGTCTGGAGGGGTTCCTTCACGGGCTGACGGGCCACGATGCCCGGTGCCTGGACCTCGAGCCGGCGGGTCTCGGTCGACGCGATCGTGCCCTTGCCGTCGATGGGCTCGCCCAAGGGGTTCACGACCCGACCGAGGAGCCCGTCGCCGACGGGCACCGACAGGATGCGCCCCGTGGCTCGGACCAGCTGCTCCTCCTCGATGTGCGCGTCACTGCCCAGGACGACCGAACCCACCGTGTCCTCATCGAGGTTCAGGGCGATGCCGAGGGTCCCGTCCTCGAACTCCAACAATTCGTTCACCGCCACCATGGGCAGTCCACTGATCCGGGCGATGCCGTCCCCCACTTCGGTGATCCGCCCCACCTGCTCGGCGGAGACCTCGGGTGTGTACTCGGTGACGTGCCGCTGCAATGCCGCCGCGATCTCGTCGGCATTGATGGTCAACTCTGCCATCAGGTGTGTGCTCCTCGGGTTGCCCCCTCGTGCTTGAGGAGGTCTTCTTCCAATCGTTCGAGACGGCGCTCGGCGCTGGCATCGACGAGAAGATCGCCGATCTGGATCACGGCGCCGCCGAGAATGTCGGGCGCGGCCAGGATCTGCAGCTCCACCGGTTGGCTGGTGAGGCGCGCCAGGGCTTCGGACAGGATCCGGTGCTCGTCGGCGTCGATCGGGAGACCCGTGTAGACCCGCGCCACCCGCCAACCTCTGGCCCGCGCCGCCTGCTCGGCGAGCCAGTCGAGAGAAGAGGCGAGATCACGCACCCGTCCCTGGATCGTGACCTTGACGAGTCGAAGGGTGGCGGGGCGGACCTTCCCTTGGAGCAGGTCGTCGAGGATCTGGTCCCGGCTCTCGAGCGGCACCGCCGTGTCCGACAGCACGCTGCGCAGCGCGTCGGTCGACTCGATGATGCGAGCGAAGCGAAACAGCTCGTCCTCGATCTCTTCGAGCTCGGAGGTCTCGGGGACGTCTTCAAAAATGGCGTCGGCATACCCAGCCACGTAATCGCGCCACGCCGTCCGACTCACGATCGGCTCTTCGGCCGGAAGCTCCTCGGGAGGCAGATCGTGCATGTGGCGGGCGAGCTCGTAGAGCTCGTGCAGCAACGTGGGGAGCTCCTCGACGCGCCCGGTATCGACGGCCCGCAGCACGACCTTCAGGGCGACGGGATGGACCCGCGTGGTGAGCAGGTCCCGGAGCACCGCCTTGCGGGCGGAGGCCGGCACGGCGAAGTCGGTGAGCGCCACCGCCAGCTCGTTGGTCCGGGACACGAGATGGGCGATGGCGTTGACGTCCTCGGCGATCTGCGCGCCGAGCGGGTCCCTGGCCACGTCGGCCAGGAGTGCCGTCGTGTAGCCCCGAAGCGAAACCTTCACCCTCTGCTCTCTCCTCTTCGTGTCTTTGTTTCTCAGCCCGGCCGGTCGGTGGTGTTCAATGCGCTGTGACGTCCGACGGTTCAGCTGTCGGAGCCGCCCGACGAGGTGCCCACCGACGCCCGCAACGCGCTGACCGCCTCTTCGATCAGCGCCCGGTGAGTGGACTCGTCGATCTCCCGACCGATGACCTGGCGGGCCACCGAGATCACAAGCGCCCCGACCTTGGTGCTGACCTCCTCCACGGCGCGTTGGCGCGCCCCGGCGATCTCGGCCTCTGCCCGGGCCACGAGTCGTTCATACTCGAGTCGTCCCCGCTCTTCGGCCTGGGCCTTGATGCGTTCGGCTCCCTTGTTTGCGGCGGCGACGATCTCCTGGCCCTGTCGGCGGGCCTCGTCGAGTGTCTCCTGGCGCTGGTTGCTGGCCTCGGCAGCCTCGGCGCGCGCCCTGTCGGCGGCTTCGAGCGAGGTCCGGATCTCCTCCTGACGCGCCTGCATGGCCCTGTTCAGGGGCGGCAGGATCCATTTGGCGATGACCCCGACGATGATCAGGAAGGCAATGAACTCGGCGATGAACGTCCCGTCGGGAACAAGGAAGTTGCTGCTGCTGCTGCTCGAAGCTAGCACCGGGATACCTCACTACTTCTTGTAGAGGACGAACACGAAGAACGCCATGAAGGCCAGGTTGATGAAGTACATGGCCTCGACCAGACCAACCGTGATGAACAGGTAGAGGCGCGCTTTGGCTTCCACCTCGGGTTGACGTGCGACAGCAGCGATGGTCTGGCTACCGGCGAGACCGTCGCCGATGGCGGCGCCGACGGCGCCGCCAGCCAGGGCAAGACCGCCACCCACCATGGCACCCGCCAATTGGACTGCTTGACTCGTTACTGGGCCCGTTGCGGACATTGCTCCTCCTTGGATTGCAGGGTTTGTTCCGGCACGTGAACGCCGGCGCTAGTGCTCGGCATCCACCGTCGTCGCCATGCCGTAATAGACGATCGTCAGCAAGGCGAAGATGAAGGCCTGGATGAAGCCGATGAACATGTCGAACAGCTTCCAGGCCACGTCGGCCACGGGCACGATGAACACCGGCAGCAGCGCGGCGATGAGCAGGAGCATCAGCGTGCCGGCGAACAGATTCCCGAAGAGCCGGAGTGCCAGGGTGATCGGCTTCGTGATCTCCTCGATCACGTTGATCGGGAAGAAGAACGGAAAGGGCTGGAAATAGTGCTTGACATATCCCTTCAAGCCGCGGGCACGAATCGACGCCGTGTGCACGATCACGATGACGATCAACGCCATTGCATACGTGAGATTGACGTTGGCCGTGGGCGACGGCAGATACTCCGTTGCTCCCCGAGGCGAGCTCGGTATCACCTCGAGCCAGTTTGCGGTGAGGATGAACAGGAAGAGAGCCAGAGCAAGGGGAACGATCCGGGCCCCGGCGGGCCCCACCGTCGATTCGACCAGCTGGTTCACCTGGTCGACGGTTGTCTCGAAGAACAGCTGGAGCTTGCCCGGGACGCCTGAGGTGGCGCGTCGCGCCGCCAGGAGACCCAGAGCGATGACGATGATGCCCGCGATCAGGGTGGACCACACGACGTCGAGCTCGATCGACAACCCGAATATCTTGCGGGTGACATGGTTCGAGATGTTGATGGACCCGCTGGCAAGCAGGTGTACAGCACTGATCACCGGGGTGATACCCCCCGGAACACAGCCGTGATCATGCTGGACAAGAAGGCGGCTTGATAGAGCACGAGCCCCAGAAGGGCACCAAAGCCCATCGGAGTCACCAAGAACAGCAATGCCATCACGACAACCGTGGTAATGCCGAGTCGACCGAGCGTGCGTGCCGCCAGGGGGCGCCGCGCCGCCTTGCCGTCCGAGAGATGCTTCAAGCGGGCCACTGACGTGTCGACCCAGTGCGTATTGAGCGCTCCCAGCATGAGCCCCACCGCGATGCCGAGGCCGGCGACGGGATAGCCGACCAACGGCGCCACTACGAATCCGGCGACAGCCAACGCCACGGCCGCGATCCGGGTGCGGCGCAGGGCTCGGCCCAGACGCAACGCGTCGAGGTCGCCGAACTCTTCAAGCATCGGAACCCACGTGTGTGATGTCGGTCGGGAAACCCGCTACAAGAACTTCTTGATCTCGACGTACGCGGTCACCACCGCCGACACGACACCGACCCCGAGTCCCAACAGGGTGAACAGCGGGGACCGATGCGTGACTCCGTCGAGGTAGAGGCCGAGGATCACTCCCCCGGCCACACACAGCGCTATGGAGACCCCGAGGCCCGCCAGAGTGAAGAGGCTGGGGGAAGGCTTGTCGTCCACAACACTCGAGTCGGCGCGCGCCGCTCAGGGCGAAGATGTCGTCGTGCATCGCCGGAGCTCTCCCGAGTTCACTCGGCGTGCCCGGCGGCGGGGCCGGATGCAACCGTGGCCGATGCCCGTTCACAAGCACCGACTGGGAGCGGGAAGCGCACACCACAATCTTCGCATCCACCCCCTGAGCGCGGCAAAACGAGTCCGAACCAGCCACTATTTGCGCTCTGCAAAGAGATCTCCTGGACCTACGGGTGCCCCTTCACCCGGGAAGCGACGTGTGTGACCGGGGTGGCGCCACGAGGTGCATCGCTCCCGCCCGGCCTGATCCCGTTCCCGTCGTTCTCCCCGTTTTGGCCGCTTTCGCGGGCCCTGTTCACCGCCACTCCCTCCAACGGGGGCGACGACCCTCCCTCCAACGGGGGCAACGACCCGACTCGAGGGGGACCGGGCTGGGCGTCCTCGCCCGCAGCTGCCTCATTCTTCACCGCGCCGTTGCCGTTCATGGTGTCCTTGCGGAGCCCCGGATGGAACAGCGTGTACAGCGCCAAGCCGAGAACGATGATCCCGATGAGGATGACGGCGTTGGCGCGCTTGTCGAACAGGGGTAGCAGCAAGAACGCGGACAGGACCGCGGTCCAGGCCCACAAGATATAGACGGTGCGCCGGGGGCCGTGACCGAGGCGCAGGAGCCGGTGATGAACGTGGTCCTTGTCCGGGGTATGGAACCCGGTGCCCCTCGCCGTGCGTCGAATGAAGGCGAACGCCATGTCGGCAATGGGAACACCGAGGATGAAGATCGGGATGAACAGGGGCGCGAAGAAGAAGTAGGTCTGCCCACTGACGTCGGGGGTACGCCCTCCGATGAGCATCGTGGAGGCGGCCAGCAACAGACCCAGGAACAGCGCGCCGGCGTCACCCATGAAGGCCCGGGCGGGGTGCAGGTTGTGGGGAAGGAACCCGATGCAGACCCCGAACGCCACCACGGCGATGAGCGGGCCGAGATTGTCGGGGGGCAGGACCCCCACGTAGACGAGACGCAAGCCGTAGACCGCCAGCGCTCCCGAGGCGATGGCCACAATCCCGGTGGCGAGACCGTCGAGGCCGTCGATGAGGTTCACGGAGTTGGTGATGACGATCACCCACAACGCGGTGAGCAGTGGCGTCACATCGGGGGAGAGCACGAAGAAGCCGACGAAGGGGATCTTGAACTGGAACATCGTGACGCCGAGGAATACGAGCACCATCGCCGCGAGCACCTGCCCCGCCACCTTGGCCGGCGCCGACATCTCCCTGACGTCGTCGATGAACCCCACGACGAAGATCACCGCCGCCCCGAGCACGAGGCCGAGCGGCTCTGAGGACCCCGCGAAGAGCCCATGCAGCTGCCCCAATTGCGATGCCACCAGGATGGCGACGGCGAAAGCCAGGAACATCGCGGCACCACCCCCGTAGGGGGTCACTCGGGCGTGGACCCGACGCTCGTCGGGCGCGACCACGAAACCGGCCCGGGTGGCGAGATGGCGGATCGGGAACATCACCGCGAACGTGCCCACGGCGGCCACCGCGGCCACGATCAGGTATGCCCCGAGAGGGGGCATACCTCAGCGGCCTCCGGCTGGGCTCGGCAGCACGGCGCCTCTGACCAGCTCGGGATAGGGCGGGAACCCACCGCACAGGTCGAGGACCTCGCCCCGCACGTCGCGCAGGGCAGCTTCATCCCCGCGACCGCGCAGGGCGCGCCCGATCAGCCCCGCGATCCGTGCCATCTCCTGGGTTCCCATCCCAGCCGTGGTCTGGGCGGCGGTGCCGAGCCGCAGCCCCGAGGTCACGAACGGCGAGCGCGGGTCGTCGGGAATGGTGTTGCGATTGAGCGTGATGCCTGCCCGATCGAGAACCTCTTGGGCTTCTTTGCCCGTGAGCTCCGCGTCGAAGGAGCGAAGGTCCACGAGGAGCAGATGATTGTCGGTTCCTCCCGACACCAGCCGGAAGCCCTCGGTGACGAGGGCGTCGGCGAGGGCTCGTGCGTTGGCGACGACCCGGGCCGCGTAGGCGCGGAACGATGGCAGCGACGCCTCTCGGAAGGCCACCGCCTTGGCCGCGATGACATGCTCGAGCGGGCCGCCCTGGAGCCCGGGGAAGACGGCGGAGTCGATCACCTTGGCGAGGGCCTGGTCGCACAGGATGGCCCCGCCGCGCGGGCCCCGCAGCGTCTTGTGGGTGGTGAGCGTCACCACGTCCGCAATGCCGACGGGATTGGGATGCACACCGCCGGCCACCAATCCGGCGGGATGGGCGATGTCGAACATGAGACGGGCACCCACCGCATCGGCGATCTCCCGGAAGGGTTGGGCGTCGATGAGGCGGGGGTAGGCGGTCGCGCCGGCCACGATCAACTTGGGGCGTTCGCGCTTGGCGACGTCGGCCACCTCGTCGAAATCGATGGTCTCCCCCGGCGCGGCGGGGTCCCCCGATGCCGGGGTGACCCCGTAGGCGACGAAATGCCAGATCTTGCTCGTGATGCTCGCCGGCGAGCCGTGGGTGAGATGGCCGCCATGGTCCAGGCTCATGGCGAGGACGGTGTCCCCGGGCTCGAGCAACGCCTGGTACACCGCCAGGTTGGCGATCGCGCCGGCATGGGGCTGGACATTGGCGTGTTCTGCCCCGAACAGTGCTTTGGCCCGTTCCTGGGCCAGGTTCTCCACATCGTCGATGACCTGGTTCCCGCCGTAGTAGCGCCGGCCCGGATAGCCCTCGGAGTACTTGTTGGTGAGCACCGACCCCGAGGCGGCCAGCACCGCGGTCGACGTGAAGTTCTCCGACGCGATCAGCTGCAGGGTCGTCGATTGCCTGTCGATCTCGGCCCCGAGCAGTGCGACGACCTCGGGGTCGCCGACGAGCCACTGGTCGAAGGGGGACGACGCCCGACCGGCGCCGTCGCTTGCATCGGTCATCTTGTTCCTCTCGGTACTCTCAGGCGTCTTTCGCCCAACTCAGCGCGCCTCGAGCAGGTCGATCTCGTGGCCGAAGCATACCGAGGCACCTGTGCCGCCCCGGGGGCTCCCCCGACCCGAACGGTACGCTCGGCTCCCGTGGCCCTCGACCCCCGTACGCCGGTGCTGGTCGGCGTGGGCCAGGTGACCGAGCGCCCGGACCCCGAGTTCCCGGTCACCGACCGGGCCGAACCGGTCGAGCTCATGACGAGGGCGCTGCGCGTCGCCGGCGAGGACAGCGGTGCCGGTGACGACGGCCGGGGACTCTTGGCACGGGCACAGTCGCTCCGGGTAATCCTCCCCCTGAGCTGGCGTTATGTGAACCCGGGGCTGCTCGTTTCGGGGCGCCTCGGGATCGAGCCCCGTGAGCTGGCGTTGACGACGATCGGGGGGAACAACCCGCAGACCGTCGTCAACGCCACCGCCGTGCAGATCGCCGAGGGGGAGCTGGACGTGGCGCTCGTCACGGGGGCCGAGTGCGGGTTCACTCGCCTGGCGGCTCGCCGCGACCCGGAGCAACCTGTCCTGGCCTGGACCACGCAGCCCGACGACACGACGCCCCCGGTGATCCTCGGCACCGATCGAGCCGGCGTCACCGAGGGCGAGGCGGCTCGGGGGCTCGACCGGCCGCTGCGGATCTTCCCCCTGTTCGAGAACGCGCTGCGGTATGCGGCGGGTCGGACGATCGACGAACACCAGCGTCACGTATCCGAGCTGTGGGCACGGTTCTCGTCGGTAGCGGCGACGAACCCCTACGCATGGTCACGTCAACCGCGCTCTGCGCAGGACATCAGGTCGACGGGACCGTCCAATCGGATGGTGTCGTTCCCCTATCCGAAGCTGATGAACGCCAACAACCGGGTCGACCAGGGTGCCGCCCTCATCCTGTGCTCGGTGCAGGCGGCGCGTGAGGCGGGGGTACCCGAGGAACGGTGGGTGTTCCCGGTGGCGGGGGCGGACGTGCACGACCACTGGTTCGTGTCGCATCGACACGACCTGCGATCGTCTCCCGCCATCCGCATCGCCGCCCAGCGGGCCCTGTCGCTCGCCGGGATCACCATCGACGACGTGGCTCACGTCGACCTGTACTCGTGCTTCCCGTGCGCCGTGCAGATCGCCGCACTCGAACTGGGCCTGGCCCTCGACGATCCGGGCCGGTCCCTGACTGTGACCGGTGGTCTCGGGTTCGCCGGGGGTCCGGGGAACAATTACGTGACGCACTCCATCGCCACCATGGCGCAACGCCTCCGTGCCGATCCCGGCGCGGTGGGCCTCGTCACGGGCCTGGGGTGGTACAGCACGAAGCACGCCGTCGGGGTGTGGTCGACCACACCGCCCGCGGGGGGATTTCGCCATGCAACGCCGCAGGGCGACGTCGACGCGCTCCCCCGGCGCACCGTTGCCCCCGACTTCGACGGCGATGCCACCGTCGAGACCTACACCGTGGTCCACAGCCGCGACGGGGAGCCCGAACTCGCCATTCTCGCCCTGCTCACCGACGACGGGCGCAGGACCTGGGCGAACATCGTCGATCGTGACGACATGCTCGCCCTGATGAAACACGAGGGCTGCGGTCGCCGAGCGCACCTGGCTCCCGACGGCCGGGCCGAGCTTCGGTGACATCTACGACGGAGGTCCGATGACGCGCCGCCGCGAAGAGCCCGCAGGACGCGAAGATCGGGTGCGCGCCCGGGCGCAGCGTCAGATGTCGTCCACGCCGCTCAGGTCCACCCCCGCCGCCAGGAGCTGCGCCTCGAGCAGCGACCAGTCGTAGTAGTCGCGCCACGCGCTGATGCGGCCGTCGTCGTCGAACTCGAAGATGCCGGCCACGGGCACCGCCATGGGCGTGTCGTTGATCACGAACCGGTCGACGCGTTCGGTGAAGACCGTGTCCCGTACCACTTCCAATCGCTTGAACTCGAAGGAGAAGTCCGAGGCGAAACCCGTCTGAAGCTCGAAGACGGGTCTGATCTCGTCAGGGCCCTTGGCCGCGTCGCGGTTCGCCTCGCTCCAGGTGCCGTCGGGAGCGAAGAAGCTCGTGAGCCGGTCCGGATCGCGCTCGACCCAGGCCTCGAAGAAGGCTCGCACGGTCGCCTCGTGGTCCGCTGGCATGTGTCGCCCCTTTCGTACCGGCCCGACGTTGCCGGGGCCCGATTGGTCAGGCGTGAGCCTGCCACAACCGCAACAGACCCAGCCTCATCGTCCTCGCACCGCCGCGAGCACGTCGCCCCAGGCCACGGCGCCCTCGCGGAGGCACTGCACGTCATCGAGCACGGAGACCACCGTCGACGGGGCTCCGTCACACCGGCCACCGTCGACCACCACGACCGTCGGCCCGAAGGCGCGCACCACGGCGGCGGCGTCGGTGCAGGGTGCCTCCCCGTGCACGTTCGCACTCGTCGTCGCCAGCGCGCCCACCTCGCCACACAGGGCCCGCGCCACGGCGTGGTCGGGGACGCGCAGCCCGATCGTCCGGGCACCGCCGCCCAGATCCCACGCCAGGCCGTGGCGGCGGAGCACCACGATGGTGAGGGCACCGGGCCAGAAGACGTCGGCCAGATGTCGGGCCATCTCGGAAAGACCCGCCGGGCCGGCCAACTCCTCGGCCTGCTCGACCGACGCGACCAGGACGGGGAGCTCGAGTGACCGGGGCCGGTCCTTCAACGCGAACAGCATGTCGGTGCCACCGGGGATCGTCGGGTCCACCGCGAGCCCGTACACCGTGTCGGTGGGGACCGCGACCACGGCCCCGGTCCGCAGCGCGGCCACGGCGGCGTCGATGGCGACGAATCGGGCCGCGGGCTCACCGCTCACGCGAGGGGCCACCGGGCCACGAGGACCCGCGGGCGCCCCGCGAGGTCGTCCCACACGTGTGGCTTCTCGTAGCCGAGCGCCTCGGCTCGGTCTTGAGCCGAGCGGGCCTGGGCCGGAGCCAGTTCGACGACGAGGCTGCCTCCGGGGGCGAGCCAGCGCGGCGCCTCGGTGAGGAGGGTCTCGATGGCCTCGAAACCGGTAGGACCGGGCACCAGCGCGGCCACGGGCTCGTGGTCGCGAACCACGGGATCGAGCGAGTGCCACTCCGACTCCGAGACGTACGGGGGGTTCGACACGGCCAGGTCCAACTTGCCGGCGAGATCGGGTGCAAGGGCATCGAACCACGAACCCGGCGCGACGCGCACCCGGGCCGCGGCGCGCGCATTTTGTTGCGCCAGGGCGGCGAGGTTTCGGCTGCACACCTCGAGGGCATCCCGAGACTCGTCGGTCGCCCACACCTCGACGGGTCCCGTCGCCGACCCGGGCGCGGCCTCGCACTCCACCGCCAACGACAGCGCGATTGCCCCTGTCCCGGTCCCGAGGTCCACGGCGACGACCGATGAGCCCTCGGAGCGACGAGACCTCTGGGCGGTCAGCTCGCCGAGCGCAATCTCCACGACGTACTCCGTCTCGGGCCGGGGGATGAGGACGCGCCGGTCGACGTGAAGCTCGAGGGTCCGGAAGGCCCAGGTCCCGAGCACGTATTGCAGGGGCTCGCCGGCCCGACACCGGTCGACGACGGCGCGCGCCTCGTGCCACGCTGCCGGCGTCACCGGCACGTCGGGCGCCGACAGCAGGTCGACGGTGCGGATGCCGGTGACATGGGCGACGATCCATCGGGCTTGAGGCCCGGCACCCAGGGTCTTCGAGACAGAGGCGAGCAGGTCGCGCACTCGCAGGGGTGCCACCGACGCGCCGGCCGGCGTCATGCGCCCGCGATCCCCCGCCCCCGCTCGTCGGCGAGGAGCGCGTCGACGATCTCGTCGAGGTCGCCCTGGAGCACCCGGTCGAGCTTGTGCAAGGTGAGCTTGACCCGATGGTCGGTCACGCGGTTCTCCTTGAAGTTGTAGGTCCGGATCTTCTCGGACCGACCCCCTCCTCCGACCTGGCTGCGCCGCTGCTGCGACTGCTCCGCGGCGACACGGTCCTGCTCGAGCTTGAGCAGCCTGGCCCGCAGGACCTGCAGGGCACGGGCGCGGTTCTGGATCTGGCTCTTTTCGTCCTGCATGGAAACGACGATCCCGGTCGGGAGGTGCGTGATGCGGACAGCGGAGTCCGTGGTGTTCACCGACTGGCCCCCGGGACCCGTCGAGCGGAACACGTCGACCCGCAGGTCAGCCGGATCGATGGACACCTCGACCTCGTCGGCTTCGGGAAGCACCATCACCGTGGCCGCCGACGTGTGGATCCGGCCCTGGGACTCCGTCACCGGGACACGCTGCACCCGGTGGGTCCCTCCTTCGTGCTTCAAACGGGACCATGCGTCGGAGCCCTTCACCATGAACGTGACCTCGTTCAGACCGTCGCGCTCGGACGGGTCAGACGACAGGACCTCGAGCTTCCACCCGCGTGCTTCGGCGTAGCGCCGGTACATCTCGAACAGGTCCTTGGCGAACAGGTTCGCCTCCTCACCACCTTCGGCACCACGGATCTCGACGATGACGTTGCGACCGTCGTTGGGGTCCTTGGGCAGCAGGAGGAGGCTGAGCTCTTCTTCGAGCTCGGCGGCTTCGGAGGCGGCTCGATCGATCTCGGCGTTCACGACGTCGCGATCGTCCCCCGAGGCCTCGGTCAGCATCTGGCGAGCAGTCGCCATGTTCTCTTCGGCCTGGTTGAGCTGGCGCGCCACGGTCAGGAGGGCTTCGAGCTCCTTGTGACGTCGCGATGCGTCGCGCAGTCGAGCCTGGTCCGAGACGACAGCAGGGTCGCCGAGCGAGTCGAGCACCGCTTGGTACTCCTTCTCCCACGCGGCGAGACGCTCCGAGTCCATGGACACCAGGGTACCGACGTGTCGGCGCCCTTCCGCCGTCTACGCCGGTCGACGAAGAGAAGAAGAGGGGAGGAAGAGAATCAGTCGATCAGGCGCCCGGAGGCGCCAAGGTCAGGCGCGCTTGGCCTTCGACCTCGAACCACGCTGTCCGTAGCGGCGCTGGAAACGCTCCACTCGACCGCCGGAGTCGACCAGCTTCTGCTTGCCCGTGAAGAACGGGTGGCACTCGTTGCACAGCTCGGCGTGGATCTCCGCCTTGGTGGACCGGGTGGTGAACGTGTTCCCGCACGAGCAGCGCACGGTGGCGTCCACGTAGGAGGGGTGAATGTCTGCCTTCATGATTCCTCCAGTGTAGAGGTATCGGCGTCAGGTCGGGCCGGGCCTGTGCGGCCGGGCCGTCACCTCACGCTGCGGGGCCCTTGGCGATCTCGGCCAGGAACTCGTCGTTGCTCTTCGTGGTCCGGATCTTGTCCATGAGCAACTCGAGCCCGGCGGCCGCACTCCCGTCCGCGGCGAGCGCATTGAGCACCCGGCGCAGCTTCCAGACCTGCTGGAGCTGTCCCCGCTCGAACAGGAGCTCTTCGTGGCGGGTCGAGCTGGCGTTGACGTCGATCGACGGGTACAGGCGTCGCTCGGCGAGGCGTCGGTCGAGACGGATCTCCATGTTGCCGGTGCCCTTGAATTCCTCGAAGATCACCTCGTCCATCTTCGAGCCCGTCTCGACGAGGGCGGTGGCCAGGATGGTGAGAGACCCACCTTCCTCGATGTTGCGGGCCGCGCCGAAGAACCGCTTCGGGGGATAGAGGGCGCCGGAGTCGACACCACCGGACATGATCCGGCCGCTGGCCGGCTGGGCCAGGTTGTAGGCCCGGGCCAGCCGGGTGATGCCGTCGAGCACGATCACGACGTCCTTGCCCAATTCGACGAGTCGTTTGGCGCGATCGATCGTGAGCTCGGCGATGGCAGTGTGCTCGTCAGCTGGGCGGTCGAACGTGGATGCCACCACTTCGCCCTTGACCGAGCGCCGCATGTCGGTGACTTCCTCGGGCCTCTCGTCGACGAGGAGCACGATGAGGTGCACCTCAGGGTTGTTCGCTTCGATCGAATGGGCGATCTGCTTCAGGATCGTCGTCTTGCCGGCCTTGGGCGGCGAGACGATGAGTCCGCGCTGACCCTTGCCGATCGGTGAGAGCAGGTCGATGATGCGGGTCGTCAGCTCCGCCGAACCACTCGTCTCGAGGCGAAGCTTCTCGTCGGGGAAGAGTGGGGTGAGGTCCTCGAAGCGGGGGCGGTTCCGTGCTTCTTCGGGTGCGAGCCCCGACACGGAATCGATACGGATCAGCGCGGGGAATTTCTCGTTCGAAGCCGCGGGTCGACAGGCACCTTCGACGAAGTCACCCCTACGCATGGCGAAGCGACGCGCCTGGCTGATCGAGATGTAGACGTCCTTCGAGCTCGGGAGGTATCCCTCGGCCCGCACGAAGCCATACCCTTCGTCGCGCAGGTCGAGCAGGCCCCGGACCGGGATGAGCTCGCCGGAGTACTGCGCTTCCTGACCACCGCCCTGAAGCTCGCGCTCTCCTCCACCACCGCCACCACCGCCGGTTCCCGGCGTGCGTTCGCGGCCCCGCCGACGACGTCCCCGGCGATTGCCCGGCTCGTTGGCGTTGGAGCCTTGTTGCATGTGTTGACGATTCTGATTCTGACCGGGGCCCCCGGCCTGGCGGGCCGGCGACGGCGATCGGTCCACCGAGGAACCGGGCCCGTCGTGCTCAGCGGCCGCCTGGCCACCGGAAGACTGGTCCGAGGTCTGGTCGGTCAAGCCGTCGGTGCCGTGGGATTCCGCAGCATCGGATACCACGTCGACCTGGGATTCTGCCGAGGACGACGAGACGGAGGCGGACGACGGGGACGAGGAGCTGCCGTTGGCGCTCTGGCGCCCGGGCCCCGACCCGTTGCTTGCTCCGCCGTCGAGCTCGATCTCCTCAGCATCACCGTTCGACGCGGCACTCCGCCCGGCGCCGCGCGAGCGCGTCGGGGCGGGGGTGGCGCCATTGGCACTTCCCGCTGACACCTCCACACCCGCGGCGCGCAGGATCTGGTCGATGATGTCGGCCTTTTTGCTGCGTGAGTTGGTGTCGAGCGACATCGCCTGGGCGATGGCCCGAAGCTCCTCGCGCTCTTTTCGTTCGAGTACGGACCGCTCGAGCTGTTGCTCTGCAGTCATCAGTCACCTCGCTAGGTTGCGTCCCCGTTTTCGGCTCGGTGAGCCCGGACGCCAAGGGACACGGAATAGAGGGTAAAGCGCCCGGCGCGTTCTACGTCAGGCCCCCGCCTCTCCAACAAGTCACCGTCGGAGCACCGCCTGGGCGAATCCGGCTTCGAAAGCTTGTCGCCCGCGACGCCCAGAAGATACTGAGGGGCGGCGGTGCACACATGGTACCGGACACGGGGCCTCCTAAGCAACAACCCCATGCCACCCGGAATTGTTCCCGGGGGCGCAGGAACATCGGCCCTCGAACCGTTCTCGCGACCGCGGTGCCCTCCTAGAGTCCCAGGGCGGCGAGAACCGCCGAGTAGTCGGCCTCGACCGTCGCCGGAACCGAGATCTGGCTGATCGCCAAGTCAGGGTCCTTCAGCCCGTGCCCGGTCAAGACGCACACCACGGTGGACTCACTCGGGGCACCCGTCTTGATCAGGCCCGCCACCGACGCCGCCGACGCCGCCTCGCAGAAGACCGACTCCTCGGACGCCAGGAATCGGTAGGCGGCGAGGATCTCCTCGTCGGTCACAGCCTCGATGGCACCTCCCGACTCGCTCGCCGCCGCGGTGGCGCCGTACCACGACGCCGGGTTCCCGATGCGGATGGCGGTTGCCACCGTCTCCGGATTCTCGACGGGATGACCGTCGACGATCGGGGCCGCCCCCGCTGCTTGGAACCCGAACATGCGCGGGAGCTTGGTGGCATGGCCGGCCTCACGGTATTCGAGGTACCCGCGCCAGTAGGCGGTGATGTTGCCGGCGTTGCCCACCGGGATGCAATGGATGTCGGGGGCATCGCCCAACGTGTCCACAATTTCGAACGCCCCGGTCTTCTGCCCTTGGATGCGGAACGGGTTCACCGAGTTGACCACCGTCACCGGCGCCTTCTCCCCGAGACGCCGGACAATGGCCAGGGCCTCGTCGAAGTTCCCGCGCACCTGGAGCACGGTCGCCCCGTGCACCAGGGCCTGGGCCAGCTTGCCCAGGGCGATGTGGCCCTCGGGGATCAGCACGGCGCAGGTCATCCCGGCCCGGGCCGCGTAGGCCGCCGCTGATGCAGAGGTGTTGCCTGTCGAGGCGCACACCACGGCCTTGGCGCCTTCCTCGAGCGCCTTGGAGATCGCCATGGTCATGCCTCGGTCCTTGAACGAACCGGTGGGGTTCTGCCCCTCGAGCTTCAACAGCACCCGAGCCCCGACGCGCGCAGACAGGCGGGGCGCTTCGAGCAAGGGCGTATCCCCCTCGAGCAGCGTCACCACGGGCGTGTCGCTCGTCACGGGCAACAACGCCCGGTACGTCTCGATGATCCCCGACCACGCCATGACGAGCTAGGTCCCTTCCTCGTCGTCGATGACACGCAGCACGCCGCCAACATGGTCGACGACGTCGAGTCGTCGCAGCCCCGCCAGGGTGCGCTGCACGTCACCCTCGCGCGCCACGTGGGTGAGGAAGATCAATCGCGCTTCGTCGCCCAGCCCCACCTGCTCCATCGACCGGATCGACACGCCGTTGTCACCGAACAACCGGGCGACGGCGGCGAGCACACCAGGACGATCGGCGACGTCGATGTTCAGGTACCAGGCACAGCGCAGGTCGTCGGTGGGCCGGAACGTCGGGCGCACGCGGGGGACGAAACGGGCCGGGGCCCCGCTTCGAAGGTGGTGGGCGGCGTCGATGAGGTCACCGAGCACCGCCGATGCCGTGGGCCCGCCCCCCGCACCCTGGCCGTAGAGCATGAGCTCGCCTGCACCTTCTCCCTCGACGAACACGGCGTTGAACGCGCCCCGCACGGCCGCGAGTGGATGGGTTCTGGGCAACATGGCGGGATGGACCCGCGCCGAGATCTCGGGGACGTCTTCGGAACCGCCCGTCCGCTCGATCACCGCCAAGAGCTTCACCACGTACCCCAACCGGTCTGCGAAGGAGATGTCGACAGGGTCGACGGTAGCGATGCCCTCGCGCGGCACGTCGTCGGCGACGACATCGCAGCGAAATGCCAGGGAGGCGAGGATCGCCGCCTTCGAGGCGGCGTCGTGGCCGTCGACATCGGCGCTGGGATCGCGCTCGGCATAGCCCAGTCGCTGCGCCTCGACCAGGGCTTCGGCATACGAGACCCCTTGCTCCGACATCATCGTCAGGATGTAGTTGGTCGTGCCGTTGACGATGCCCATGACGCGCCGGATCCGCTCACCCGCCAGCGACTCGCGTAGAGGACGGATGAGCGGGATGGCGCCGGCCACCGCCGCTTCGTAAAGAAGGTCGAGCCGGGCTGCGGCCGCGGTCTCCGCCAGGGCAGACCCGTGCGCGGCGATCAACTCCTTGTTGGCGGTCACCACCGACTTCCCTGCCGCCAGCGCCGCGTCGACCAGCCCTCGGGCCGGGTCGACGCCACCGATGAGCTCGACCACCACGTCCACGCGCGGGTCGCTGACAAGGCCCTTGGCGTCTCCGGTGATCAACGACGATGGCACCCCCGGACGGGCTCGGGACGGGTCACCGACGGCCACCCCGACCAGCTCGAGGTGCACGCCCGAGCGCGCTGCGATGGCATCGGCGTCGGCCAGCAGGAGCGCCACGAGGGCCCCGCCGACGTTGCCGCAACCGAGGACCGCGACGCGCACGGCCTCTTCTGCACCGGCGTGGCGAACCTGGGTGCCCGCCGCGTCTTCGTCGATGCTCGGCATCAGCTCACGCTACCGCCCACCGGGTCGCCTGCTCGGCGCATCGCGGGCGATCGGCGCCATCGCGGGCGATCGGCGCACCGCGGCGCACCGTGGGCAATTGGTGGGTAATCGGTGGGTACGCAGTCACAGGTCGAGACGGGTCAAGTCGTCGTCGGTCTCGCGCCGCACCACCACCCGTACCTCACCGTCGGTCACGAACACCACACCGGGGCGGGGGACCTTGTTGTAGTTCGAGGCCATCGAATAGCCGTATGCGCCGGTGACGGGCGTGGCCACGATGTCGCCGACAGCCACGTCGGCCGGCAGGCGGGCGTCGGCCACGACGACGTCTCCGGACTCGCAGTGCTTGCCCACCACCCGCACCCGGCGCGGGCGGGGCGCGGCCGCCTCCCGGGGGAGGAACGCCTCATACCCGCTTCCGTAGAGCACGGGGCGCGGGTTGTCGCTCATGCCGCCGTCGACGGCCACGTAGGTCCGCAGGCGGGGCAGCTCCTTGATGGCTCCCACCCGGTAGAGCGTGATCCCGGCCGCAGCCACGATCGAGCGCCCGGGCTCGGCGGTGATGCGGGTGTCCGCTGGAATGCCGGCACCGCGACTGGCGCTGTGCACGGTCTGCGCCCACTCGGCGATGGAAGGTGCATGCTCCCCGGCGACATAGGGGACGCCGAGCCCCCCGCCGACGCACAGCTCGCGCAATCCGAGCGGGGCGAAGAACCCCGCCAGCACCTCCACCTCCTGCGCGAACGAATCCACCCGGAAGACCTGGCTCCCGATGTGGGCGTGGATACCGATCAGGTCGAGCCCGGGCAGGGCGCGCACGCGCGCCACGGCCTCGGCGGCGGCGCCCGACGCGAGCCCGAACCCGAATTTGGAGTCCTCCTGTCCGGTACGGACGAAATCATGGGTGTGGGCCTCGACGCCCGGTGTCACCCGGATCATGACGGCTTGTCGGGGGGTTCCCCCCGGCGATGCCGTTAGGCGCTCAAGCCGCCCGATCTCGTCGAAGGAGTCAATGACGATGCGTCCGACCCCCGCCTCGAGGGCGCGTGCCAGTTCGTCATCGGACTTGTTGTTGCCGTGTAGTACCAGGTGCGACGCCGGCACCTTGGCCAACAGCGCCACGTGGAGCTCGCCCCCGGTCGACACGTCGAGCCACATCCCCTCCTCGTGGGCGAGCCGGGCCATGGCCAGGCAGAGGAAGGCCTTGGTGGCGTAGGCGACCCCGTCGCCCCAGGCCGCCACCGCCTCTCGGCACCGGGCCCGGAGATGCTCCTCGTCGTAGACGAACAGGGGCGTCCCGTACCGTTCGGCCAGCTCGACGAGGCCCACGCCCCCCACGGTCAGGCTCCCGTCGCGACGCAGCTGCGCCGTCATGGGCAGCAGCGCACCGCGGACCGGGCCCTCGTCCGGGCCTCCGACCAGGTCGTCCATGGGGAAAGGCTACTCAGGGCGCTTCGCGGCCCCGGCTGCGAGCACAGGTGACGGCCGGGGAGCCCCTACATCGTCTCCGGGGCGCTCACACCGAGAATGTCGAGACCGATGCTGAGCCCCACTCGCGCCGCCTCGACGAGCCACAGACGAGCCTGGGTCAGGTCGTCGCCAACCGTGTCGGCCAGCACCGGGCAGTCGTGGTAGAAGCCGTGGAACGCACCGGCGAGACTGCGCACCCATGCCGTGACCTTGTGCGGCGCCCGGTCGCGACCCGCCTCGGCCACCACATCGGGCAGTTCTTCGAGGCTGCGGAGCAGCTCGAGCTCACGGTCACTAACGAGCAGGGACAGGTCCACGCCTTCGAGAGGGCGGCGCTCGATGCCACGCTCGGCGCGCCGGCGCTCGATCGATGCGATGCGGGCGTGGGCGTACTGCACGTAATACACGGGGTTCTCCATCGACTGGCTGCGGACCAGGTCGAGATCGAGCACGGCGGCCTGATCGAGCGACGACATGAGCGAGAGCAGGCGCGTGGCATCGGCGCCGATGTCGTCGATCAGGCTGTCGAGCGCCACGACGTTGCCCGCCCGCTTCGACATCCGACCGGCCTGGCCGCCCTGGACCAGCGACACCATCTGCCCGATCTTGATCTCGAGCCGGCCCGGTTCGACACCCATGGCCTCGACTCCGAGCATGAGGCTCTTCACCTGACCGGCGTGGTCGGCACCGAAGACGTCGATCACACGGTCGAATCTCCGCACCAGGAACTTGTCCCGGTGGTAGGCGAGGTCGCCGGCCAGGTAGGTGGCGTCCCCGTTCGACTTCACGAGCACGCGGTCGCGATTGTCCCCGAGCCGCGAGGAACGGAACCAGACAGCTCCGTCCTCTTCGTCGACCAGCCCCTTGCTGGCGAGGAGCTCGATCGTGTCGCGCACCGCACCGCTCTCCTCGACCGAGGCCTGGCTGTACCACTCGTCGAACACGATCCCCAACCGGCTCAGCGTGGCCCGGATGTTGTCGAGGATCCGCTCCGCCGCCCACCGTCCCGCCGCCTCGATGTCGTCAGGCCCGTCGTAGATGCCCGCCAGCTCGGTCACGTACTCGCCCTGGTACCCCTCCTCGGGAATAGCGTCGCCACGGCGGCGGGCCAGGAGGCTCTCGCCCAGGATCCGGATCTGCCCCCCGGTGTCGTTGACGTAGTACTCGCGGTGCACCTGCCAGCCGCAGCGCGTCATCACGCGTCCCATGGCGTCGCTGTAGGCACCCCACCATCCGTTTCCGACGTGCACAGGACCGGTCGGATTCGCCGAGATGAATTCGATCTGGACTTTCTCCCCGGCACCGATATCGCTGTTCGCGTACCCCTGTTCTCCGTCACTGACAACCTCGGTAAGGGTGTCGTGCAGCCACCCCGGTGAGAGATGGAGGTTCACGAATCCCGGTCCCGCCACCTCGACGGATTCGAGGTGGGGAGGGGGGTCGGCGCGCAGGTGCTCGGCCAATTCCTCGGCGAGCTGGCGGGGGGGACGGCCGAGCGCCTTGGCGTTGACCAGGGCGGTGTTGGTCGACCAGTCGCCGTGGTCGCGCCGGGCGGGCCGCTCGAGATGGACGGCGGCGGCGGGGACGTCGAGGCCCATCGACGACAGGGCTCGACTCACGGCAGCGGCGATGACGGGTCGGGCGGCCATGGTCCTGCCGAGGATGGCGCGCCACGGCCAGGGACGCAATTGCCGGAGCATCTGCTCGGCCGCGAACCCCGCTGCTACCTGCGACGGGCCCCTCTGAAGCCGGGTGGGAACCGTGGCCGGCGGGGCGGAGGGGCGGGCGGCGTCACCGGGTGGCAGGACTACAGTTCGTGCAGGCTCCCGCGCTGTCTTCTAGTGCGCTCGCGCCTGTCGTGTGTTCACCAGCCCTCGTAGCTCAGCGGATAGAGCACCGGCCTCCGGAGCCGGTGGCGCAGGTTCGAGTCCTGCCGAGGGCGCACTGCCGAGGGCGCCGAATCCGACCCGGGCGCGAAACCTTCGGTTCTGCGCCATCCGGGACGCGGCCACGGTACGACGCGTTCGCGACGTCGAAGGCAGTCGGAGCACACCCCGACGTGGACGACCCCAAGAACTGCCTGCTGATGAGACAACGTGAGCTTGCGACCACGGAAGCTCACGGTCATGCGGGAGCGGAGCCCGCACGGCCATCGGCAACGCCGACGACGCCGGGGCTTTGGAGCGTCTGTTCGCCACTGTAGGGAGACTCACCAGCTTGGTGATTGGCGGTAGCACGAGCCGGACTGAGGGCATCGCAGGGGATCTGCCAGCCTATTGACTGCAGGTATACACTGAGCGTATGCTCGCGGATATGAGCGTCCCCATGGCCCTCCTCGGGCTCCTCGATCGCGAACCGAGCCACGGCTACGACCTGAAGCGCGACTACGACACCTACTTCGGCCGCGGCCGGCCGCTGCCGTTCGGCCAGGTGTACGCGACCCTTGCCCGCCTCACGAGGGACGGAAAGGCGATAGTCGGCGAGGCTGAACCCGGAGCCGGTCCTGATCGCAAGCGCTACACGATCACCGAGACCGGGAAGAGCGAGATCGAGGTGTGGCTCGCCGAGCC
>JGI12269J14319_10000735_pt1 | contig 31802 bp, 22 predicted proteins | sample PeaSoiSIISIP2007_FD_14319 | JGI IMG/M metagenome (IMG submission 14319)
TTGCGGGCGGGATGTCGGCACTCACGGATGGCGAACGTCAAGCCGACCCTGACAATCCTCGCGGATACTTCGAGTGGGAACGCATCAAGCTTCTGCCCAAACAGCCGGATTGCATTCAGGAAGCCGAAGGCAAGGTGGTGAAAGTGATCTCGCAACTTCTTTTCGCGCTACCCGCCGGGCGCGAATATCGCGTCATCTTTATGCAACGGCCTATCACCGAAGTAGTCGCCTCTCAGGCGGAAATGATTCGCCGTCGCGGAACAACCGGCGCTGCATTGACTCCGGCGGCATTGATTGTGGGGCTGAGAGCTCATTTGAATCAAGTGGACGCATGGCTCAAGGATTGGGCTAATATCTCCGTCCATCGCGTGGAACACCATGACGTGTTACGGGAACCGCTCCGCACCGCGGAGTCTATTCAGCAGTTTCTTGGATGCCCCCTGGATACTGTAGCGATGTCACGGCAGATCGACGCATCGTTGTACCGCCAACGGTCCCCATCCGGAACCACGTAGCTTCCGGCGCCGTGTCCCGTGGGCTGACTCTCGATCAGAACTCGAAGTATCCTTCGGCAGAAGCCCGACGAGGGCCGCCATCGGTTCCCGTGGCCGGCAGCAAGCCTACGATTCCACGCAGGTTTTCCCAAGCCGCCTGGTTCAGAGCCGGATCGGAGCCGACCAGGTCACGGATCATGTTCCAGGCAGCAATGTTGAGCGCGCCCTCGGGTGGAGGGCCCATCGCCAGCGAAACCGAGCACTGCGGACAGAAACAGATCCGCTGGGCGGAGGATTTTTGCCGCGGTTTTATGCCCACCGTCTGCGCGAACATGTAAACCGCAACCGATTTGCGTCCGGCCTCAAGCTCACGATTACAGCGAAGGCAGAAAAGATTTTCCAAGAGTCCCTTCCTGAGTTACGTCGACAAGTTGCCGGCAACAAATATTGTCTTCCCGCCTCAGCAGCCCGCAAGTATGCAGAAAGATTCCCCGCTGGCGCGAACCTTGCAGCGGGCCAGAACCAAGCTGTGCTCTAGCCAAGAGCGAACGGTATCGTGCACTCTGCTGTTATGCGTGCTGACGCTGCGGGCAATGCAGAATCGCGTTCGACCAATGGCTGGTCGCCGTCCCGGACAGATCGGCCTTCCGTCAAATTCTTTCGCCTTTCGCAACTTCTCAGACTTCGCGGATGCGAACAGGTCGCCGCTGTTTGCTACCGGATTCGCGGCGGCGTCATCGAATTCCTGCTGGTGCGCACCGGCAGCGGACATTGGACTTTCCCGAAAGGCAGCGCCGAACCCGGGTTGACACACGCCCAAGCAGCGGCCCTCGAGGCCTTCGAAGAAGCGGGAGTTCATGGCCGGATGGAGGAAGCTTCGTTTACCCGCTACGTTCGTCGGAAGTGCGGCGACAGTTCGACGTTATCAGTCGAGAAATCCCGCGAAAAGGAGCACTCTATTCAAGCGCATCTTTGCGAGGTCCTGCGGCTCGAACCGCCGCAAGAACGCAATCGAAATCCAACCTGGTTTTCTGTCGAGAAAGCGAAGCAGCGTTTACGCAAAGACCGCACAACGGATTACGGAGACCAACTGGCTCGCGTGGTCGACCGCGCCGTGGCCCGCATCCGGCGACTGCGCGGAGAAGCCAGCAAGGCCACGAGCGACCCACAAAAAGATGGCCCACAGAAGGACGCCCTCCAGAAAGTACATTTCATCGACCGCCCCCGCAAAGTGACAAGCTCAGCCAAACCCTCGGGAACCGGCTAAGACGACTCGAATTGCCGCTTCATCCTCGTTTTGATCTTTGCCGGGATACGAATCAAGATTTGGTGGCGGCGGGAGGACTCGAACCTCCGACCTACGGATTATGAGACCGTCGCTCTAACCACCTGAGCTACACCGCCACGGCGTCGTAACCCCATGTTAACACGTCAATTTATGGGTTCAGGCAGGGCACCCGCAGTCCGGTTTTGTGTCCGCTGACTGTCCGATACGCTAACCGCCGCTCACTCCTGCTTCGCATGTCGGACAATTCACCGCCCCCAAGCCTGCATGTCGGCACTGGATTCGCGAATTTTCCGTACCACGCTATGCAAGTTCGTTGGCATCCGGTTGCGGGGCCTGTTGTACCCAGGCTCCCCTGCAAGCCATTGAAAGAATCGACGCAGTTGCGTGAGGGTCGCATATAATGTCGCTTTGCTGAGCTTCGCTCCGGACTGTTGACCTTTTCTTGCTCGGCAAGATGCTTCTTGAACGCAACGGCTTGTTTGACGTGGGATGTGACCCTTGTCACTGACAGCACGCGCTCATTCGTCTAGACATTAAGACATCCCGCCCCACGACGAGCAGGCCCCACCATAAAGGTGTGCCCCTGAGGCGAGACCTTCGAACTAGAAGCGCAAACAACGGGGGTGGCGGCTATGGCCACTTACGGTAAGTGGATAACGAGGTCTACGCGCATTGGCGCATCGCTCGGTGGTTTCGCCGGGTTTTTCTTTGCAGCCTATCTCACTGCGACCAGCCGCGCGCTCGCTTGGACAGATGTACTAGACACAGTGGGCTCAATTGCTCTTGTTCTTATCTACGCCAGCATACTGGGCAGCTTCTGTATCGTTATAGGCGGGCTGGCCGGATTGGTCTTAGGCACTGTTTCTTCCCCGCTTAGGTCATTCACCAAGAACGCCAGAATTCTCCACTTTCAAGTCGACCAGCGGGACGGGAACATCGAGAAACGGGATCGTGCTTCTTAACCCGTCGAGAGAACGCCACGGCCCGGCAAACGGGAATCGCGACCGAAGGCCGAGCGATGCTCCGTCCGCGCCCGGTCCGAAGGAGCAGCCCAGCCGCCCCAACCGCGTCGTTTCTACTCCGTACCTTTGCCGCTGAGCGCCACCCTTTGCGGGCTGGCGCCTCCGTTATCCTCTATGTCTGCGGCACAGAAGCCTATTGAGCTGTCAGGTACAACGTAGGCGTCCGAGCAACACACCTACACGGGTTGACGAAGGTCAGATCGTTTGGCAGTTGGCTCATTCGCTCAACCATTCAACAAAATAGCACTCCTGTGAGACCCAGCGAGACTTAGCTTTCAATGATGTGATCGCAGTCACGAAACGTGACATAATGACCCGAGTATCGCAAGCGGCCAAATACTTTGGCCGCTTAGCCGGAAGGGGTTTATGTTCCAGGTCGCTTCGCTGGCGATTGCCTTCCGCACATCCATGGGCCACTCTTTCCTCTGTCAGCGAAGCACACAACACATCTTTTTCAGGCGAGCCCTAGCGAACAAGCCGGAGAATGCCTCTCCTGCCCATGCAGTTACCCGATTCAGACGCAATTGGAAGATTGCTGGTTAGTCAACCAGCGGTTGTCGGCGATGCACGTGAAGGCAGAAACGAGGACACACCGATGCGGCGATATCTTATCTTTCTCGCGGTTGTGGTCGTTGGTTTAATTGTGTTTCTGTGCTTGCCATCGTCGGCAGCGAAGAAGTCGGCCTACGGGATCGCCTCGTTCGCAAAATATGTGGAAATTCCGGGCGCCACGCCGGTCGGTGCCGAGACCTGCACCACATGCCACTCCGATATTGCCGCGACTTTCCGGCATGCCTTTCATGCGCAGCAGGGTCTTGATTGCGAATCGTGCCATGGTCCCGGCAGCTTGCACGTGCAAGGCGGCGGAGACATTTCAAAGATCATCTCCTTCCGTCATCGTTCTGCTAACGACGCGAATGGAGTTTGCCTGAGTTGTCATGCCCAGGACGCAAAACTCCGTAATTGGATTGCAGGGCCTCACGCCTCCAACCGGGTTCGCTGCACCGACTGCCATGAGACCCACACCTATGCCAAACCTGGAGGCAAAACCGAAGCGAGCTTTAATGTGATGACGCCGGGCCGCGTGACTGCGGTGGAGAATTTGGTCCCCGAGGCTAAAGTGATCATGCAACCGCAATGGCAGGCGAACGATGCTTGCCTCAGATGTCACGAAACCCAACGAGGCCAGATGAGTTTGCCTTACCATCATCCGCTCCGTGAAGGGAAAATGAGTTGTGGCGACTGCCACGATCCTCACGGAGGACCTACCGGAAACAACTTGCGGATGGCGAATACCAACCAACTCTGCCTGGGCTGCCACGCGCAGTATCGTGGGCCGTACGCCTACCAGCACCCGCCGGTCACTGAAAACTGCATGCTTTGCCACAATGCGCATGGTTCGCCCAACACTAACCTATTGAGTGTGAGTGAGCCCGCATTGTGCTTGCAATGCCACGCGGGCCACCACAACGGCGCCGGTTTGCCTTTGTCCGATCGCTGCACCAACTGTCATGGGTCGATTCACGGCACCGATGTTGCTACGCCGACCGGTGGGAGCAGATTCATCGACAAAGGGCCCGCCGACCCAGCCCTGCGTTCGTCGTTCGGCTCGGGGACGGCGCTTGTTTCGTCGCATTCCAGTATGGCTGGTTCCGCGGGCCTACAACCCGTGCCGTCACATGCGTCAACGTCTGCGGTGGGGGCAGCTGGCGGTGCGCTGGGCATGATGTCATCAGGAAATACGGCTCCATTGTCGGGTGGAAACATGGAGGGCGGCGACCCGAATCCGCCGGAAACGTCAACCCAGAATTCCTACGGAGCGTATTCGATTACGCCAGGTTCTTACCGCTTTGTGGATCAAACGGGATTTGGCGGTCGGGTCGGAGAGTACGACTCGTTGCAGCAGTCGGCGGGAGCCGATGCCGAAAGTGCCTATGTCTCAACCCAAAATCACTTAACGGTGATTTCTCGGGCCAATGTCCTGAGCGGAGAGGATTACCAGGCTAGGTCTCAGGTCACGGCGGGTGATTGGGGAAAGTTCGGCTTTGATATGAGGAGTTTCGTGCAGCAACAGGATCATTATCCTTTCTACGCGTTCCCAGTGTTGGACGTCCCTCCTGGCGCCACTACTCCTCCTGACAGCACTGCCGATCTCATCCCTTCTCACGCGCAGTTTGCAGTCACGAGAAGGCTGGGCAAGGCCTATGGCCAAGTCAAGGTGCCGAACTGGCCGGTGCATCTGTTCGTGAATGGAGATTGGCAGGCGCGGGTGGGCGTAACCCAATTCGCGTATCTGGACGAGAACACGACGCCCGCCGTTTACGTTGGTGGAGTGAATACGACCTGCGGCGCCCAGTGCCACTACAACTCCCAGCTCCAACCGGTCAATTACACGACTCGAAACATTGCCGGTGGCGCGGATGTCGATCTCGGTCCGGTGCGCCTCACATACCAGCACGCCTTCAGCAGCTTCAATGACCGGCTGGTCTTCCAGACCGGTACTTTCACCGGACCCTTTACCCCGGAGAACGAAGGATTGTCGGTCATAAACCCTCCTCCGTCAGGCCCGCCGCCGCGGGATTTTCCCGCCGGAAACTACCCGATCGATATCCCTTCCCCAAGCCATGCTTCATCGGATCGCGTGAGCCTGAGCTGGGCAGCTTCCCCTAAGCTGACGTTCAACGGGAATGTCGACTACATGCGCTTAACCGATACGTTCACCAATAACCCGCAGAACCAGTTTGACACGGACGAGACGCTGAACTGGCTTCCTATGAATCGCCTTCGGGTAACCGTTGATTACCACCAACAAAACCTAATCAACAATTTCACTCCTTACTACACTCTGTACGGCAACGTGTCGTATCACGATCATGGGGAAGGCGTGCGATTGAATTACGAGTTGCCGAAGAACTTCGATGTGGAGGGCTACTACCGGCGCAGCGGGATCACCCGCTCCAACGCCTCGCTGTGGCCGCAAATATATTCGATCGACAATACCGACTTGCAGACCGTCATCCCCTCTTCAATCAGCAACACCACGGGACTGGCATTGCGTTATCACGACCGTGGCATGTGGAGTGCGCGCGCGGGCTACGAGTGGACCGGCACGCATGATCCGGGCTACCTTGTCGTGCCGGGGAGCAACAACCGGATTTTCACCGATGTGACACTTACACCCGCAAGGTGGCTGATATTCACCAATGACCTCAGCGTCATCGTACAAAATGCGTTTCCGGCGATTCCCCTTCCGAACAACACTGGCCTGCCTCCTGATTTTCAGCGGCGCGACCGCTTCTATATTGACACCGCCAGCGCCACATTGCCGGTTCTGCCAAATTGGAATCTCGGACTCGGGTATTCCTATCAGCAGAACAATCTGACAACCTACATGGCTTTTCAAAACGACAGCAGCGTCGGATATGTAATCGACGAGCCCCTCGTGCCGTACAAACAAATCAGCCAAACTTACTGGGGCGAGACTAACTACACCGTGAAGCAGCGTTTGGGACTGAATGTCAGGCTCACGTACAACTCGGCGCGCAGCGGATTCCGCCCGGACCTGAGTCCGAACGATGCGGCCCTGCTTGGGAACCAGTCCTTGATTTCATCGGGCGCCTTCGATTCAGGTATGTTCGCGGCGGCTCTGGGCAACCTGGGCTTCACTGCAACCCAGATCTCAGAAGTGATTGTTCCGCAATGGATCGGGCAATCGAAGGCTTACTATCTCTTCCCGCGCAAGTTCGAGGGCGGGCTGATTTTCTACTACGGTAGCTACAGAGACTATTGGAATCCGGACTTGAATGGGGTGCTGCGTACGTTCAATGTGTATGTTGGACGTTCGTGGTGACGAACACGTGAGGATGCGGAGAAACTGATTGGTGTCGCGCAAGCGTTAGACGAGGGCCTACACTCGTTCGTTGTGGGACGCTGCGTCACGATGAGCCGCACACCTTCGTCCGCAAGCTTGGACGCCGTATCCGGCGTAACCAGTTTTGAAATAGTGCGATTCACTGCGTCTCGTTCGTTCAAGTCGATGTCGTTCGGCTTGATCGGACTTCCCATACAGACCGACGACCGAATCCAGTCTTGGGCCTGATTGATTCTGAGAGGGGGCGCGAAAGAGTGTCAAACTTATCGTTTTCCAAGCACGAGAGAGCGCCGACTTCTCTATTGCAACTGATCATCGGAAAATTGACACTGGGTGTATGAAAGCGATTGCGGTTATCCCGGCGCGGCTTGCGTCTACCCGGTTGTCGCGAAAAATGCTGCGTGAGATCGCCGGCCAACCTCTGATTGGCAGGGTTTACGAGGGCGTCCGTTCCTCGCCGCTGTTGAATGACGTCATCGTGGCCACGGATTCCGATGAGATCATGCGCCTCTGCCGCCTGCACGGATGGAACTGCTGCATGACCTCGGCGGCGCATCGCAGTGGCACCGAACGCGTGCACGAAATCTCAAGTTCGGTCGCCGCGGATGTCTATCTTAACGTGCAGGGAGACGAGCCCCTGACCCGGACCGAACACATCGCGTCGCTGCTCGACCTGATGAAAGACCCGAATGTCCAAGTGGGGACATTAAAGACTCCAGCTCCAACGGAGGACATTGATAATCCCAATGCGGTGAAGGTCGTCACTGACGCCGTGGGCAGGGCACTCTATTTTTCGCGGGCCACCATTCCCTTCGACCGCGACGGTGCCGGTCCCAGTTATTTCAAACATCTCGGGTTCTACGCCTACCGCAAGGCCGCGCTCGAGCGTTTCTGCGCGCTGCCCGAGTCGTCCCTGGAACGGAGTGAGCGGCTGGAGCAGCTGCGCTTTCTGGAAAACGAGATTCCGATCCACGTGGCGGAAACGCTTTACGATACCGTTGGTGTGGATACGGAGGANGACTTGCGCAGGGTGGAGGAAATTCTCCGCCGGCGCGAGACGTAGCAAGCTAGGTCTCTACCACAGTGATCATCTGTTTCGAGAAGTCTGCGTCCTAGCCCATGCTTCTGCGGCTGCGACGCGTCGCGCGATCGCGGGATGCGATTGGAAAAACCATTCCACCCATCTGGCAGGAGAACGCTCGGCCAGATTCTGGTCGGCGAGTTTGTTCATGGATGAAATGAACGGCTCGACGCTGGCGATGGACTGAAATGCGTAGCGATCCGCCTGACGCTCGTTGTAGCGGGAATAGGCATTCAGCGCGGGTAACAAGACAAATGATAGAAGGGTCGAAACCAATACCAGCAACGGCAGATTGGCGAAGTCGGAAACGGTTACAAACCAGTGGGTCCGTTCCACGGCATAGTGCAGGGCCCAGTTTGCCGCCCAGAATCCCACCAGCGTCACCCCCGCCTGCACCGCGATGCTTTTCAGAATGTGACGGTGCACGTGATGCCCCAACTCGTGGGCCAGCACCGCCTCGATTTCGTCGGCGGAGTACTGTTCGAGCAGCGTATCGGCGAGGATAATCCGCCGGGTGCTGCCAAGTCCGGTCAGCGCGGCGTTGGCTTTCTTGCTCTTCTCCGAAAGATTCCATTTATAGACACCGCGGATGCGGGTTCCAGCACGCTCGCTCAATCCTACAAGCCGGGATTTGAGCTCGGCATTGTCGAGTGGCTCGAATTTATAAAAGATGGGGAACAAAACGACTGGTGCGAGCTGCGCCATTAGCACAAATAATCCCAGGAACGCGGCCCAAGCGATCAGCCACCAGTTTTGCGGGAACTCACGAATGATGAAATAAAGCAATTCGACAACAATGGACGCCAGCGCTAAGCCGACCAGAAACCCTTTGGCCTCATCCCACAACCACCCGCGCAGTTTCTGATTGGAAAGGTTGTAGCGATGCTCCACTCGAAACCCGTAGTACTCCAGTCCCAGGCCGAGCACTTTGCCGATGAGCATCAGCATCAGCACATAGAGAAAGACGGCCAGCGTGTAATGCTCGTAAGCGCCGTGCATCGCGAGGTCGCGAAGCGTGCCGTTCCATCCAGTCGCCAGCAGCACGAGAACGAAAATCAGGCTGAGGGAAAAATCGGCCACGCCCAGCCATCTCCGAATGCGGTTGTAACGCCGCGCTTCAGGCGAATCGGTCAGAGTAGACGCGGTGCCGGCTGCGGTGCTCATCCTTAGCTATTGATTATTGTACGCAGAGGCATTAAATGCGAGACACAAAAGTGCAATGGACGGCAGGCGGGGCTATCCATTGTTCACAAATATTTCCGCGCTGGACAAGATTTCGTTCACCAGTTCGGGGGACGCAGCCTCCGCATACACGCGCAACAGCGGCTCCGTCCCCGATGCGCGGAATAACACCCAGGCCTCGGCGCCGTTGCCCTCGGTGGGGGCATCGAGGAAAAACTTAATCCCGTCAAGGCCCTCTTTCTTTAAGACGGCGTAGCTGCCCAAACGTTTGGTTCCGTCGGCTCTGGCTCGCAAGATTGCCTGCTGCTTCACGTCCTCAGGAATGTGCAGATCGCGCCGCCCGTAATAGTGCGGACCGTACTCGCGCTGGAGGTCCGCGACCAGTTGGCCCAGTGGCTTACGCTCGTCGGCCATGACGTTGGCCAGCAACAGGCAATTCAGCAGGCCGTCGCGCTCCGGCAAAAATCGCGAATAGCCGATGCCGCCGGACTCTTCGCCACCGATAACAATTTCGCGCTCCATCATCAGATCAGCGATGTACTTGAATCCGATAGCGCACTCGTTCAATTTGCGGCCATGTTTTGCGGAAATGCGATCGACCATGCGGGTGGTGTTGAAGGCACGCACCACTTCTCCAGGCCATTTTTTTCTTACCAGCAGCCATTGCAAAAGCACGGAGAAAATCTTGTGAGAATCAACGAAGCTGCCGTCCTCGGCCACGGCGCCAATTCGATCCGCGTCGCCGTCGGTGGCAAGTCCGGCGTCACAGCCCGCTTCGACCACGGTTTCCTGCAGCATGGCCACGTGAGGAATGATCGGTTCAGGATTAATATCGGGAAACAGCGGGTTCAACTCCTGGCGGATGGCTACGTGCCGAATGCCTCGATCGCTGAAAATGCCCGTCAGCACACCGCGCCCGGAGCCATACATCGAATCTACCGCGAACTTGAAATTCGCCTTGGCGATCGCGTCGAGGTCGGCGAAGCGGGTAATGGCTGCAACGTACGCCTGCTTCAAATCAACTTCTCCAATCGCAGCTTTTTTCCCGCTGGGCATCGCGCCCACAGCTAACTCGTCTTCGATCCCCTTCATGATCGAAGGCGTGCCCGATCCGCCAAACTTGCCTTTGAACTTCACTCCATTCCAGTTCCACGGATTATGACTGGAGGTGACCATCACGCCGCCAGCGGCGCCGAGTTGCTTTACAGTAAAAGAAACCGCTGGGGTAGGTGTGTAATCATTGGCCAACTTCACCGGAATACCTGCCTCCGCCAGGACCTCAGACACGATCTGGGCGGCACGCTGCGAGTTGAAACGGGTGTCGTAGCCGACAATTAACCCGCAACGCGAGTCTTCGTGTTTAAGAATGTAGGCGGCAATCGCGCCCGCCACGCGGCGCACATTTTCAAAAGTAAAGTCGTCGGCGATGATGCCTCGCCAACCGTCGGTGCCGAACTTGATGGGAACGGTCATTGGTTTTGGTCGTTGGTCGTTTGCCATTGGTCGTCGGTACGCCTTCTGGTTTTGCCAACAACCAATGGTGAACGGCCAACGACCGCTAAACTAATTTACTCAATTTCTTCTCGTCCAGATACTTTACGATCTTGCCGACATCCTGCGCCTGATCGCGCGTAGTGATCAGCAGCGCGTCATCCGTCTCTACGACCACCAGATTGTGCACTCCTACGGCGGCCACAAATTTTCCGGGTGCGTGAATGTAATTCCCCGCCGCATTCAAGGTGAAGGTGCGCTGGCCGGTGATCAAGTTATCGTCGGCCGGTCGATTCTTGGCGACGTGATGCTCGTGCAATGCGGTCCACGACCCCAGGTCGTTCCAGCCAAAATCTGCGGGCAGGCAGAAGATGTTGGAGGTCTGCTCTCCCTTCGATGAGCGTGGCTCAAGCACGGCGTAGTCGATGCTGATGTTTTCGCATTTGCTATACAGGCGACGAAATGTTTCGGCAAACTTCCGCGTGCCAAAGCTATCGGCGATTTGTTCGAGTAGGGGCGCGGTCTTCGGCAGGTGCTCGCGCAGGGCGTTGGCCAGAGTTCGCGCGCTCCACACGAACATGCCACTATTCCAGAAATAATTCCCCGCCGCGATGAATTGGGCTGCGTGTTCGGCGTCGGGTTTCTCGGTGAAGTGGCGCACCCGGAGGGCCTTCTGGTCCGTCGGCGCACCGGTCTCGATGTAACCGTACCCGGTCTCGGCGCGGGTTGGACGAATTCCCAGCACCACGATGTTCTCGCCCGCGGCGGCGATTGCGATGCCTTTCTCTAAAACCTCGCGATAGCGTTTTTCGTCGCCAATCACGTGATCCGAAGGGAACAGTCCGATCACGGCTTCGGAATCGCTTCGAAGCAGAATGAAAGCCGCCAGGCCAATGGCTGGCGCAGTATTTCGTCCGACAGGTTCGGCAACGATCTGCGATTTGCTGAGGCGCGGGATCTGCCGCGCGATTTCCCGCTGCGAGTCTTCATTCGTAATGACCCAAAAACGCTTGGCCGGGGCGAGCGGCAGCAACCGCGAGACGGTTTGCTGGATCATGGTCTGTTTGCCGTCGAGGGCCAGCAGTTGCTTCGCCCGACGCTTGCGGCTCAGCGGCCAAAACCGCGTGCCGCGACCGCCGGCGAGGATTACGGGATAAAAATTCAAGGTTGTCTTCGACACGGATTCACACGGCCTTTTTCATGGTGAGTAAGATGCTGTTTCGGTTAAATCCTGGTTGCCGGCTCTGGCAGCGCACTGCCCGGCAAAGCTGCCTTCAGAAACTCCACTGCCCACTGGGGGCGCACATTAAATTCGCCGACCGACGCGGGCACGACGACCGCATCTCCTTTGGCGAGGGTTACCGGTTCACCGCCGCGCGCTTCGACCCCGGCGCAACCTTCCACCGCAACCAGGATTTGGACTGAACTCTTTCCCGCCGCGTCTCCCGCCTGTAAATCTGTGGTTCGGAAAACCTGTGGCTCTTTCAACTCGTACATTTCCACCACGAAAAAAGGCGATGCCACCAACGGCGACCGGCGATTTTTTGTACCATTCACGATCGTCGGAGCGGGCCGAATTACTTTTCCGGACGCCACTTTTTCTTTCACCGCCGCCAGACCTTCTTTCAAATGCAGCTCGCGCGGACGGCCATAATCGTACAGGCGATAAGTCGTGTCCGACTGCTGCTGGGTTTCCACGATGATCGAGCCCGGCCCCAGCGTGTGCACCGTCCCTCCTGCAACATAAATCATTTCGCCGGGAAAGATGTTGATCCAATTCAGCAACTCCTCCGCGCGCTGCTGCTGAATCGCTTGTTCAAACTGTGCCCGCGTAACCCCCGGCTTCAACCCCAACGCGACCTGCGACCCCGGTTTGGCATGCGCCACGTACCAGCACTCCGTTTTGCCGCAGGGTTGACCTACGCGGCGCGCGGCTTCGTCATCGGGATGAACCTGCACTGAAAGCTTTTCATGGGGGAACAGAAACTTCGTCAGCAAAGGAAAGCGACTGGGGTCGCTAGCGGCTTCCCCTACCAGTTTTCGGCCATGCTCGATGCTCAACTCCCACAGCGATTTGCCTCTCAAAGGACCGTTCGCTACTTTGCCGTTATCTCCCGTCAGCCAGGATTCTCCAATCTTCTCTTCGAAGCGATGGGTGGGATAGATGGGAGACAAGTCCAGCGTGCCCCAGGGGCGCGGGTCGAAGGCGGGCGACATTAAGAGTGGATAAAGATCGGTCATGAGGCGAAATCTAAGATGCAGTTCGCGGGAATGCGAACCAGTCGCGCCGGCATCTTGCCGGCTGTCCCGAGAGCATGGTGCCCTCGGAAGCGCGGGCGAGGACGCCCCCACGACAGCCTCTCGGACCGCGGCTCTCACTGAACCCGCTGAGCCTCACAAGGCCGCGAGAAACTTCCGCAAACGCTCCAACCCACGATCCAACTCTGCCATCGAGGTTGCGTAAGAAACGCGAATGTGGTCGCGGGTTCCGAAGCCTTCGCCGGGAACCGTGGCTACATGCGCTTCGCGCAACAATTTCCCCGCCAGGTCCGAAGCCGATTTCACTCCACTGCGCCCAAAGAACGCGGACACGTTCGGGTAGGCATAAAACGCGCCCTCCGGGAGCGTGCACTTCACGCCGGGAATCGAACGCAGCCCGTTGACCACGTGATCGCGCAAGTCGATGTACTCGGCCCGCATGTCGGTCACACATTGCTGTGGACCTTTCAGCGCGGCTACCGCCGCTTTCTGGACAATCGATGTCGGGTTCGACGTGGATTGACTCTGCAACTTATGCATCGCGCTGACAACTGCGCTGGGAGCCAGCGCGTAGCCCAGCCGCCAGCCCGTCATNGCATAAGTCTTCGAGAGCGAACCGATGATCACCATGCGTTCACGAAACTCGCGCAGCGATCCCACTGAGAATCGTTTCGGCGTGTAGTTCAAGTACACGTAACATTCATCGGAAATTATCCAGATGCCGCGATCATGCGCCAGACGCACCACCTCCGCGAGGTCTTCGGGTGACATTACTGCGCCCGAAGGGTTCGACGGCGAGTTCAGGATGATGAGCTTGGTTCGCGGAGTGATCAGCCGCTCGATCATTTTCGCGGTCAGTCGAAAGCCCTGAGCCTCGTCGGTTTCCAGCAATACGCAATTGCCGCCGGCATACCGCACAATGTCCTTGAACGAAACCCAGTAGGGCACCGGGAGGATGACTTCATCCCCGTGATCGACTAGAACCTGCACCGCGTTGAACAACGCTTGCTTTCCGCCGGTCGAGGCAATCACCTCTTCACGGCGATAATCAGAATCGAAATCCACGGCGTGGCGATGCACGATGGCATCGCGCAATTCAATCGTCCCGCTCACCGCCGTGTACTTGGTGAAGTTGCCCTGAATGGCTGCGATACCGGCGTCTTTGATGTGTTGGGGGGTGGCAAAGTGTGGCTCACCCGCTCCGAAATCGACGACATCAATCCCTTGCTGGCGTAGTTTGTCAGCCTCGGCCACGACTGCCATCGTGGCGGAAGGTTCGATTCGATTGATACGTTCGGTGAGTTTAAGCGTGGGCATCGCTTCCGTAACTGGAGTCATCCTCGTTGCCTCGACTTCGGTTTTCTGGCATTTGCTAATTTGATGGCCGGGTCCAGCTTCTCTTTCAGCCGTTGTTCAACCAACTCCGGAACCAGGTCTCTGACAGAACCACCCAATTGGGCGATCTCCCGTACCAGCCGCGAGCTTAGGTAAGAATACTGTAACGCCGGCATCATGAATACGGTCTCGAGGTCAGGCTGCAATTTGCGGTTCATCAACGCCATTTGCAATTCATATTCGTAGTCGCTGATGGCGCGAATCCCGCGAAGCACGGCACTGGCTTTGACCTTGGCTGCGTAATCGACCATCAGGCCGTCGAAGCTCTCCACCCGCACGTTCTTGAACTCCGCAGTCATGGCTTCCAGCATAAGCAGCCTCTCGGACAAGTTGAACAAAGGGGCTTTCTCCGCATTGCGCAAGATCGCAACCACCAGCTCATCGAAGATTTTGCTGCCCCGTGCGATCAAGTCCAGATGCCCATTGGTCGGGGGATCGAACGAGCCGGGATACATTGCAGTGACTTTTTTCAATGAGCCTCTTTGAACGGTGTCGCACCCACAATCTGGGATCAGCTTCGGTAACAGAGGATTCTATGCGTCCGGCGAAGCCAATGGCAATGCTTGTTTGCCCATCCCCTTTGTATGCCTTTGTGGCACCGCAAAGAAGCCTGTCCGTTGGTACAGGTAACAACCCCGGCGGTTACCCCGTCTCCTGATATAGCACGATGGTGGTAGTTCGTAACTTGTCACCAGCCCCTCTGAAAACTAGCCTGATAGCTGATGTCACCGGTCACTTTGCTGTTCTCCTCGGACGAGGAAAGCTCGCGCAGCTTGGTCCAGGCTCTAAGGGAACTTGAGCTTGAAATTGAGCCGTGTCCCGATATCTTTACCGCCATCGAGTGGCTCACGAGTCGGAGTTTTGACGTCATTGTGGCCGACTGGGACAGTGGGCCGGAAGCGGCATTCCTGCTGAAAAACGCACGCGAACTGAAGTTGAACAAGGCCGCTTTCACGCTTGCCCTCAGGAGTGGTGCATCCAACCTCGCGTTCGAAGAAGACAGCCCCGATATTGTGCTGACCAAACCACTGATCCCCGAACAGATCAAGTACGACCTCTTGAGCAACGACCGTTTTCTGGGCTGTATGCGAGCGTGGATCGCCAGGGGCGACTTTGCCCCAGCCCAGGGAACATCCGACCCGGTCGCGAGTGTAGAGAGTTTTGCAAGGCGGCCGCAGTTAGAACAGCCCTCCCCCATGCCGTTGGCCGGCCCCCCGGAGCCCTCCCCCTTAAACGTCACCTCCGGCGAAACCAACGCACCTCTGCACCTCACGTTTGCAACGTTCGACCGGGGACTTTTTCGGTCTCTGAACCAGCGGAATCGTCGCACGCCTAAGCCCGAAAAGCTCAAACGCTCAGGCCGCAGCAAATTGCTTTGGGGAGCGACTCTAAGTGTGGTCTTCGTTTCCGTCGGCTACATCTTCGGCCAGCCCCTGCGGGTTCAAAGCGTTTTTGCCAGCGTGGCCACGGCCTATAAGCAGGCCCTGCAAACGAAGTCGAGCAAGTTACGCCCGCCTGAACCTGATAGCAGTGCAGATGCCCTCATGCTGGCCCAGGCGGCTGCGCGGAGACGCTCTGGGCCTGTTCGATTTTCATCGAAAGAGAGCGCGGCTTCAGTCCGCCCATTCTCATTCGACGAAACTCCGGCGCCTCCCGCGGAAACGCTCCAAGCCGATGCTCACTTCGATCAGGATCGCCTCGCCGCGACTGGGCCGCGGGTGCTAATTCCTGAAAGCTTGAAATTGCCACAGCCAGAAGCCACTACCGTGGGAACTCCGACCGTTAGGCGTTCCCCGTCGTTGCTGAGTCAGGTAGAACCAGTGAGCCTGTCTGAGGATTTATCCCAGGCGCTGCTCCTGGATAAAGTGCAGCCCAGCTATCCCGAGCAGGCTTTGAAGGCTGGTCTTCAAGGTGCGGTGGTCTTGCAAGCCTGGATTGGAAAAGACGGCAGCATTCGCGACCTGAAGTTAGTGGACGGCTCCCTGCTTCTCGGCAAAGCCGCGGTGAAGGCCGTCAAGCAATGGCGGTACAAACCCTACCTCCGGAACGGCGTCGCCGTTGAAGCCGAAACCCTGGTGACGGTGAATTTCAAGCTGCCTTAGAGTTTCCCTCCTTCATCCGGCTGCGAATCGAGCGTCGGTCCGGTGTTGCAACAGGCACCGAGTTCACAACTTTTTACTTGTTTTTACGCAGGATTGACACATACCCGCGCGTGTTCAACTATGTTTGAGTCCGGGCTGATCCAGTCGTTCACCCGGATCAGGAGACCACGATGAAGATTACGCGGCGATGGAACGAGCGAACCCGGCTGATGCTGACGCTCGAGCTCGCCGTGGTTTTGCCCGCCGCCGCCCTGGTGATCCTGAGCGCTTTACACCTGACTGAAGTGCAACGCGATAAAGACGTAGAAGCAGCTTTCCAGCGCGATTTCAATCAGGTGCTCGCGATTTCCGAGAAGCAGATTAACCAGAAGGCTGACGACATGGTCGACGATGTCCGCGGCAATTTCCCCAGCGCCGGGGAGGCGTGCACCGAAACCCTGGACCGGATTCTGGCCACCCACCCTTACATTGCCCACGTCTTCGTCTATGAACAGGGCGGCGGATTGACTTTTCGTTCTCAGCCGTCGCGAATCAAGGATCCTTCATTCCAAACCGAAGCGGCGGACTTGTCCACCATGACCGGCGGGTGGCTGAAAATGGAATACAAAGATGAAGTAAAAGACATGGAGGAGATGTCCGGTCACGGGAAGTACTACCATTTTTTTGAGAACTGGGCCCCGCGAGGCGAAAAACACCTATATCAATCGGGCGCTCTCTTCCTGGCTCCAGCCGACTCCCAAGGGCATAAAGCCATCGGCGGAATTGTGTTTGATGCCGAGTACCTGCGTGATCACTTTTTCCCCGAAATGCTGGATAGTCTGTTGAGCCACCAGGATGAAAGAGGCGAGAGGAACCATGTTGTACTGATGCTGCATGCTAAACACGAATCCACGCCGTTAGCGGCTTCGGCGGGTTGGGATGGCGGCGAACCTGAGGTGGAACGAAACCTAGAGGGTGCATTAAGTGGCTTGACGCTGGCGATTAAGTTACCCGGAACGACGCTGGCGGCCATGGGCCAGCATTTCGTCAACACCAGCTTTCTTATTCTTGGCGTCATCTCTCTGCTGCTGACCGGCGGGATCATCATGACTCATCGGAATATNTCCCGCGANATGGCGCTGGCGCGGCTGAAGTCTGATTTTGTGTCCAACGTTTCTCACGAGCTACGGACGCCGCTCTCGCTGATCCGGCTCTACGCCGAAACCCTCGAGATGGGTCGGCTCAAGTCCGCCGACAAATATCAGGAGTATTACAGCATCATTCGCAAAGAGAGCGAGCGGCTGACGTCGCTGATCAATAACATTCTGGATTTTTCGCGGATCGAAGCCGGCCGGAAAGAGTACGACTTTCGCCAGACCGATATGCGCGAACTGGTCCGCAACACGCTCGAGTCCTATCGTTATCAGATTGAGCAAAATGGATTTGCTTTCGAGGAAAAGATCGCCGAAGACGTGCCGCCGCTCAGCGTCGATCGCGAAGCCATGGCGCGTTCGCTGTTAAACCTGGTGAACAACGCGCTCAAGTACTCGCAGGACCAGAAATATATCGGGGTCAACCTGTTTCGCGACAACGGCTCGGTGAAGCTGGAAGTGGTTGATCACGGCATCGGCATTCCGCAAGCCGAGCAGCAAAAAATTTTCGACAAGTTTTATCGCGTGGGCGATCCGCTGGTGCACAACACCAAGGGTAGCGGCCTGGGTCTTTCGCTGGTTCGTCACATTGTTCAGGCCCATGGTGGAGAAGTTCTAGTGGATAGCGTTCCCGGTCGAGGCAGCAAATTCACCATCAATCTACCCGTAGCCTTGCGGAACGCAAACAAGGCAGCATTGGCGTAGGCGCAGGAGACTGAAAGCATGGCGAAAATCCTGATTGTCGAAGACGAGCCGAACATGGTAGCGGGCTTGCGCGACAACTTCGAATTCGAGGGACATCAGGTCATCACCGCCGGCGACGGCGTGGCTGGCCTGGAGCGCGCGATCGCCGAATCCCCCGACCTCGTCATCCTCGATGTCATGATGCCGAGGATGAGCGGATTGGACGTGTGCAAACAGCTCAAGGCGAAACGTCCCTCGATTCCGATCATCATGCTGACGGCGCGCGGCCAGGAAGTGGACAAAGTGGTCGGACTTGAATTGGGCGCCGACGACTATGTGACCAAACCGTTTTCCATTCGTGAACTGCTGGCGCGGGTGAAGGCGGTATTGCGCCGGGCGAAGATCGCTCCTAAGGCCGAAGAGAAATATTCGTTTGGTGAAGTGGAAGTGAATTTCCGCAGTTGCCAGGTATCGCGCAAGGGTCATGCGCTCGATTTTTCGTCGAAGGAGTTCGAACTGCTGAAGTATTTCCTCATTCATCCGGGAGAGACGTTGAGCCGGGACCGGCTGCTTGAGGACGTCTGGGGATACGATCGCTTTCCCACCACGCGTACGGTGGATGCGCACATTGTTCGGCTGCGGCAGAAAGTTGAGCCCAAGCCGGAAGAACCTCGATTCATTCTGACTGTGCATGGTACGGGCTATAAGTTCGTCGGATGAAGAGTTTCGTGGAGAAGAAGAAGTGGAAAAAGTTCTGCAGCTTCGAGGTCAGCATCGGGAAAAGGTTGCCACGATTCGTGTGGATGACACGCAACTCATCCGCGGAGCTCAACTGGGCGATGCCGCGGCCTTCGAGGAACTGGTTCGCCAGTACGACCGCGCCGTGCTCCGCCTGGCTGTGCATCTCACCGGGTCTCAGGAAGACGGCCAGGACATCTATCAGGAAGCTTTTCTGCGCGCCTACATCAACATTGGCAGCTTCCGCTTTGAGTGCTCTTTTTATACGTGGATTTACCGCATCGTAACCAATTTGTGCCTCGATCACCTGCGAAAGCGATCTTCTCGTTATCGGGACCTGACCACCACGATGACTGCCGACGGCGAGGAAGAACAAATCCTGGACCGCATCCCTGATCAACGGGCAGGGGCCAGTCCGGAGCGCAACATGGCCAGCCGCGAATTGCGAGGCTGCATCCTGCGTGCCATGCAGAGACTTTCGCCGCGCGAACGAGTCGTATTCGAGTTGAAGCACTATCACGGCTTAAGATTGCGAACTGTTGCCGGCATTCTGAACACCAGTGAAGGCACCATCAAGAACACTTTGTTCCGCGCCACCCACAAGCTGCGCGACCAACTTGCCACAGTGCGGTAAGTCGGAAACATCTCAACTTCAGCCCAAGCTGAGGTTTTTTACACTCTTTTTACATCCCGGAGACAAAATGGAGAATTCACAGACTAAAATGCTCGGCTGGTGAGCCGCGACACCGCCGAAGCGTCGACCTTTGAAGGAGGCAGCTATGAAAACATCCCGATGTTTCCTCCCCGGAGTAGTTGTAGTTGTGCTGGCGGCAATTGCACCACGAGCGATGCAAGCCCAAGACCTGAATATTGATATTCTGCACACGTTCACCAGCGTGCCCGATGGAGCCGGGCCGGCGGCAACCGTCATCCGGGATGCGGACGGAAACCTGTATGGGACAACAGCGGCAGGCGGCGACGGCCGTTGCCCAGGTACTAACGGCGCCGGCTGCGGAACAGTTTATAAGATCAGCAAGAATGGCCGGTACACGATTCTGCATCGGTTCACGGGAGGGGACGACGACGGTGCATTTCCCGTCTCGGGCGTGACCCGAGACGCTGCCGGCAATTTATTTGGCACCACCCAGGGCGGTAACGGCAATCTCTCCACGATCTACGAGATAACGAAAACTGGCGGCGAAAAAATTCTTCGCTTTCTTACCAATTTCACCGGCGGTGCAGACGCCAACTCGACCCCGATATTGGACTCCAAGGGCAATCTTTTCGGAAACACGCAGTACGGCGGCGACTCCTCCTGTGGCTTCAATGGAAACGGATGCGGTGTCATTTATGAAGTGCAGGCAAACGGCGCATTCAACGTGTTGTATACATTTACTTCTCTGACGGAAGGGATTGAGCCTATTGGCAGTCCGGTCATGGATTCCAAGCGCAATCTCTTCGGTACCACGCAGTGGGGCGGCGATCTCAACTGCGAACAGACGGTCGGTTGCGGAACTGTTTACGAACTCGACCACACCGGCAAATACAAAACCCTGCACAAATTCACGGGAAAATCGGATGGATCCTTTCCCGGGTGTGTGGTCGATGACGGCGGCGGGAATCTGGTAGGCGTAACCGTCGCAGGTGGCGATCTCAGTTGCTCTCCGCCCTTCGGCTGCGGAACCATATTCCGGATCGACAAGGCCGGAAATCTCAAGACACTTTATGAATTTACGCCGTTTACCGAGAACAACAATGGGCACGGTTGCCTGGTTCGCGACTCCAAGGGGAACCTATACGGCACCAACGCCAACGGCGGGACGCACAATGCCGGCTATCTGGCCGTGCTGGACACCGCAGACCAGTACACGGTGCTCTACAATTTTCCCATCGCAAATTCACCGCAAGGGGGCGTGCCTTTGGGTGTGGTTCTGGGTCCGGACGGGGAATTTTTCGGCGTCAACGGAGAGGGTGGTGACACCAATTGCGGCGTAGAAAATTCGGGTTGTGGAACCGTCTTCAAACTGGCGCCCTGAGCTTATGGAACTTCTGGATCGCTGAGCGAGGACTCTGGGCTCGAAAAGCCGCATTCACTGCTTGGATTCAACCCTCTTCTGAATGTGGTAGATTGAAAATCTCTTGCGGATTTTTTTCTACTCCTCGGATCTGCTACGATTGCGGCGCCACGACCAGCGCGGTTGCGAGTTTTCAGCCCAAGCCAGCCTGTTTCTGCTCATCATATTAGCCAGTTCCAGCTTGGCGGATGCGGACCCTCACGAGCCTCCATTGCTCTCGACCGATGTCATTGTGCAACGATTGATGGCGGCAAACGCTCAGCGTGCACAAGGCCTGCGCGGATATCGTGGCAAGCGCATTTATCACGTGGAATATCACGGGACTTTCGGCAGCCACGAAGCCGGAATGCAAGTAGAAGCGACTTTCACCGCTCCGGACAAGAAGAGCTTCGAAGTCATTTCACAGAGTGGGTCGAAGTTGCTTGTCAACCACGTGCTGATGAAGCTGCTCAGCAGCGAACAGGAAGCCCAGCAGGAGCAGAACCGGAAAGAGTTGGAAATTAGTCCGATGAATTACGATTTTGCCTTGACGGGAACTGAACACACGCCAACCGGTGATCTTTATGTTCTCGCCGTAAGCCCCAAGGGCAAAAGTAAATATCTTTACCGTGGGAAACTCTGGGTCGACGCCCGGGATTTCGCCGCCGCCCGTATGCTAGGCGAGCCCGCAAAGAATCCATCCGTGTGGGTCAGCCATACCCAAATTGAATATCGCTGGGGCAAGATCGGAGGCTTCTGGCTTCCCGTACATAACGAGTCCGAGACCCAGGTTCGCCTGGGCGGCAAAGCCGTTCTGACCATCGACTACACCGACTATCAAGTCACGGGCGTAAATCGGGCCGGCCCTCGCAGTCCCGGTGAAAATCCAAGTCTGCCGGACCCCGCAGCCGTTTCCGCCGATCCGCACTAGGGTCGGGATTCTTTGCCCGAAAAAGGTTCGGCCCAGCAAACAAAATACTCACTAGTTCATCAAGGCCAACGTTTAGCCAAGGAGGGCTTTACAATAAGGCCGCTTCGCCAGCGTGAGCCGCTCGGCGCGATCGTTGTCGACCCCCCGGCCTCCTTCCGACCAGCGCAGAACATTTTGGCGGGGAGATGTGAAAATGGCTCAAAAGTTGTGGTCGCCGCTTCTGCTTGTCACCGTTGTTTTCGTGTTTCTCGCGCTTGTTTTGTCTCCGTTTCTGACCATCTCCGGCCAAAGGCTTTCGGAATCGAATAGGCAGGTGCCACAACTGAATATTCGTCGGTCAGGAACATCTTCAAACCCTGGCAGAGGTTCTTCCCCCTCGCCGCGCGGGCGAGTCCCGATTGGTTCGACACCGCGATTCCCCAGCGGCAATCCGATTTTCTTTAACCCAGAGACCTACCTTTCCGGGGGCGTGTATGCCTTTTCGGTTGCGGTGGGCGATTTCAATGGAGACGGGAAAGAAGATCTGGCGGTGGCGAATGAGTGCCAGGACAGCGACTGCAGCGGTGGCGTTGTGAGCGTGCTGCTGGGGAACGGTGATGGAACGTTTCAGCCGGCTCAAAGTTACGCGTCCGGCGGATACGAAGCCTACGCGGTTGCGGCTGGCGATGTGAATAATGACGGGAAAACTGATTTGATCGTGGCCAATGGCTGCCAGAGCGACAGCCAATGCACCAACGGCGTGATCGGCGTTCTACTGGGAAATGGGAACGGAACGTTTCAAACCGCGCAGAGTTACTCTTCTGGCGGAGTTGTGGCCTCCTCGGTTGCGATTGCAGATGTGAATCGGGATGGGAATCTGGACCTGATAGTCGCCAATGAGTGCCTGGACAGCACCTGCACAAGCGGCGGCGTGAGCGTGCTGCTGGGAAACGGGCATGGAGGTTTTCAACCTGCTCAAAGCTACGCCACCGCAGGGCTGACAGCCGTCGCGGTGGCGACTGGCAGCTTCAGAGCGGACCGAAAAGTTGATTTGGTAGTGGCCAACCAGTGTGAGACGAGTAGCAACTGCGATGGGAACGTGGCCGTTCTGCTAGGGAATGGAAACGGCAAATTTCAACCCGCGCAGAGTTACCCTTCTGGCGGCTATACGGCGGTGTCGGTGGCGACCGGCGATTTTAATAGAGACGGGAAAACTGATCTGGTTGTGGCAAACCAATGCCAGAGCGGTGGCAACTGCAATAACGGCAGCGTGGGAGTGCTGTTAGGAAATGGCGACGGAACGTTCCAGACGGCGAAGAACTACGTTTCCGGAGGAAACAATACGGCATCGGTTGCAGTCAGCGATTTCAACCAAAACGGAAAACTGGATCTGGTGCTGACTAATCAGTGTCAGATTGTCGGCAATTGCGCCCTGGGCAGCGTGAGCGTGTTAATGGGAAACGGGGATGGAACTTTTCAGGCCGCCCAGAACTACTTCTCCGATGGCGTTTTGGCCTACTCCGTGGCTGTGGGCGATTGGAATGGAGACAAGAAGCCCGATTTGGCGGTCGTCAATCAATGCCAACCCGGTGGTAGTTGCGACGGAACCGTCACTATCCTTTTGAGCAACGGCGCCGGAACCTTTCAAACCCCACCCAGTTTTGCCTCCGGAGGCTACGACGCCGATTCTGTGGCCATAGGCGATTTGAACGGGGACGGAAAACTTGACCTCGTCGTGGCGAATCTCTGCCAAGTCAACCCTTGCAAGCAGGGGAACAAAGGGACGGTCAGTGTGCTGCTGGGAAACGGCGACGGGACATTCCGGACGGCGCAAGCCTACGCCACCGGAGGGTTCGGAACCTCCGCGGTGGCCATTGGTGATTTCAACGGTGACGGCAACGCCGACGTTGTGGTGGCCAACCAGTGCAGCACGAGCAACTGCCAGAGCGGCGGGAGTGTCAGCGTGCTTCTCGGAAATGGCAACGGAACGCTGCAGCCAGCGAAGACATACTCCTCCGGAGCCGATACGGCCTTGTCGGTTGCAATTGCCGACTTCAACAAGGACGGACATCTTGATCTCGCAGTCGCTGACCAATGTCAGGATACGAGTTGCCAAAACGGCGCGGTCAGCGTGCTCCTGGGAAACGGCGATGGAACCTTTCAATCCGCACAGATCTATCCATCGGCCGGATACTATACCGACTCTGTCGCGGTCGGTGATTTCAACGGCGACGGGAATCCTGATCTGGCGCTGGTGAGCCAATGCCAGGACAGCACTTGCCAAAACGGCGGCGTGAGCGTGTTGTTGGGAAACGGCGACGGCACTTTTCAGACGGCGACGAGTTACAACTCCGGAGGATACCAGGCTGACTCGATTGTAGTAGCGGAACTGACGGCAAAAACGAGAGCTGACTTGGTGGTGTCGAACTTTTGCCAGAGCACGGCCAACTGCGACAACGGCATTGTCAGTTCGCTGCTTGGCCGGGGCGATGGAACCTTCGGCGGAGCACACCGGTTCAGTTCCGGAGGACAAAACGCGTATTCCGTCGTGACCGCTGACTTCAACGGAGACGGCAACACGGATGCTGTGGTGACAAATAGTGACTGTGTCTGTGTGCTGCTCGGCAACGGGGATGGAACCTTTCAAACAGCGATCCCTTACTTTCCGGGCGGGATATTTATTTCAACAGGAGACTTCAACGGAGACCACAAGCCGGATGTAGTAGTCGCGGGTGGCTCGCTTTCCATTGTTACCGTCCTGTTGAATATCGCGACGGGATATCGCCAGCCCACGACTACCACACTTGCGTCTTCGCCAAATCCGTCGGCCGTGGATCAGTCCGTTCTTTTCACCGCCACCATCGCGAATCAAATCGGCGGCTCGCCCACGGGGACGGTTACTTTCAAAGACGCTTCCACAGATTTGGGCCAGGGAACGGTAAGGAACGGACAGGCAACGCTGAATTACTCCTTCACATCGACGGGCTCGAATTGGATTGTCGCGGCCTACTCCGGAGACTCCAACTTCCTGCCCAGCAATTCAGCGCCGTTGCGGCAGGCGGTGCAAAAGGCGGTGACAACCACCACGCTCAAGTCCTTCCCCAACCCGTCGCAAACCGGGCAGACCGTGCAATTCACTGCAACCGTCGCCGGGCAATACGGTGGAACCCCGACCGGGATGATTAAGTTCAAGAACGGAGAGAGCTTGATGGCAGAAATTCCTCTGAGCGGCGGGGTCGCGCAATACAACACTTCCGCGCTAAGCAAAGGTACGCACCATATCTACGCCAACTATCAAGGGGACTCGAATTTCGAGGTCAGCCAAGGAACGGTGATTCAAGTCGTGCAATGAGCAGACAAAGCCTGGGGAAAAGGGCCGTTTAATTGAGGTCGCGGATACCTAAGTCCTTTTTTATGAATACATAAGATGGACCCGTGGGTTCCCGGCGACTGCCTCCTCCACTTCCAGTTGGGGCCCGTAAGCCGTAGGTTACTAATGGGCACTATTTTGACGCAGCAAACTCTCAGAAAGCGGCATCAAACCAGATATACTGTGAACACTTCCTAGGGAAGTGAAATTCCTTTCTGAGAAAACGAATCCGATGTCGATAAAGACCAAAGCTATAGTTCTTGCGTCGTCCGCGGTAGTGCTGCTGTTCATGGTGGTGGGCGGAATGGACGGCGTTCGCGCCTCCAGCAATGACGGTGCTTACCGTCAACTCCAGGTGTACAGCGAAGTGCTCTCTCGCGTGCGCAGCGAGTACGTGGAAGAGCCCAACATTCCAGTGGTGACTGCTGGCGCTCTGCATGGTCTGCTTGAATCGCTCGACGCCAATTCCAGCTACCTGAGCGCGCCCGAGTACGCGGAGTACAAGTCTCATCAAATCGATGCGAAGGCTGACATCGGCGCTGCCATTTCCAAGCGCTTTGGTTATGCTTCGGTGATCTCGGTTATTCCCGGCGGGCCGGCGGATAAAGCTGGGCTGCAGGACACTGACATCATTGAAGCCATCGAGAGCAAGAGCACGCGCGAGATGTCGGTCGGCGAAGTGCGCAGCCTGCTGGCCGGAGCGCCCGGTTCGAACGTAACTGTGTCGCTCGTCCGCGCCCGTCGCGCCGAACCGCAGAAGGTCGTAATCACTCGCGATATTGTTGCCATCCCGCCCGTGACCGACAAGATGCTCGAAGACGGGATTGCCGAAATCCAGGTCGACGCTTTCACCAAAGGTAAGTCCCAGGAAATTGCTAACAAAGTTAAGGCGCTGCAAAAGGCAGGAGCGAAGAAGTTCATCCTCGACTTGCGCAACTGCGCGGAGGGCGACGAGGCTGAGGGCATTGCCACAGCCAATCTTTTCTTGAATCACGGGACGATTACTTATCTCCAGGGCCAGAAGTATCCCCGCGAAGCTTTCAATGCTGATCCTGCCAAAGCCATTACCACCCTGCCCGTCGTTGTGCTGGTCAACAAAGGCACAGCTGGACCGGCGGAGATCGTAGCGGCTGCCCTTCTTGAGAACGCCCGCGGCGACGTTGTGGGAGACAAGACTTTCGGCGATGGTTCGATACAGAAAACCATGGAACTCGCGGATGGATCGGCTCTCATTCTCTCCGTGGCCAAGTACTACACGCCGACCGGCAAAGCGATCCAGGATACGGCAGTAACGCCAAACGTCGTGGTCGCTGACGCGGACGAAGATGGGCCGGTGCCGGATGAAGACGAGAATGCAGCGCCATCCGACGACACTACAAAGAAAGTCCAGGCACCCCAACCGGACCAGCAGTTGCAAAAGGCCATTGAGGTTCTGAAGAGCAGAGCCAGCTAGCGTCCGCCACGAGAGCCGCGGCGGCGAAGCGACTTCTTGTAGAGACGTAGCTAGCCACGTCTCTACAACCTGACTGCCACACAATCTGGGCAAAACACAGCTTTTGCCAAAATCTTGTCAAGCCCCCTAAATCGTCGAATTCCCCGCAACTCCCTGAATACACTACGAAAATAAAGTTCGAAACCATGTCATAGTTACCCCCTCCAATCTGTCACAATAGAAGTAGAGAGTAAAAGCAAGTCCCTCAAGAAGCGTTCCTCCGCAATCCCTTTAAAACATTTGCCAGGCTGGGAGTCGATCAGCTCCGGGGAAGTCTCCGCCGCAACTCCAGCAACCGCCCGCGAGGCAGGCAGCCCCGTGTGCTTGAAAGGTTCATCATGCTAAGAGTGCAGCACCACACCCCCCGTCTGGCGATTGTTTACAAGAATTTCGCTGCCGCCCAAAACGTGAGCCACATTGGCCTTGGAGTCAGCGCCACGCAGAATGCCAAGGCGCTGCGCGCGGCCGGATACATCGTCGAAATCTGGCCGATCAGTTCCTTCGCCGACCTGGAGGTCTTGATGAAGTCAGAGCAGCAGTCGCGTACGCTGGCGCATCACGTACCGCTTTCCCATCTGCTCATCAGCGCGCCCTGGATTCCGACGGCCAACCTGGCCAGCCTGGCGTCACAGAATCCCGACCTGGAAATCGCCGTGGTCAGCCACAGCAACATCGGATTCCTGCAAGCGGATCCACGTGCCGTCGAATTGCTCCGCCAGGGATCGGAACTCGCGCAGGGCTGTCCCAACTTCCACGTGGCGGGGAATTCGCAGCGTTTTCAGGCCTGGTGGCAGGCCACCTACAGCACTGCTATGACCTTGTTGCCGAATATGTATCCCATGGGTCCCGCGCGAGCCCGGCCGATGTGGCAAGGAGGCACGCTGCGTCTGGGATGCTTCTGCGCCATACGTCCGTACAAAAACGTGCTCACCGCGGCCGCCGCTGCACTCGCGGTAGGACAACGGTTGCGCGTGACCGATCTGGAATTCTGGATCTCCGGCGGCCGGCGCGAGGGCGGCGGGCAAACCATCGTTGCCGCTGTCCAGCAAATGTATCTGAATGTGCCGCGCGCCAAAGTAGTCGAGCGCAACTGGCAATCGTGGCCGCAGTTCCTGACTACGGTGGGGTCGATGGACCTGCTGCTGCAGCCTTCTTACACCGAAGGTTTCAACATGGTGACGGCAGACGGAATCGCGCAAGGCGTGGCCTCGGTGGTTTCCGACGCGATCGCGTGGGCGCCACGCAACTGGCAAGCCGCCACCGACGACGCCTCCGATATCGCCAACAAGGCCGTCGCGCTGCTGCACGACCCCGCGGCCGTGCAGGAGGGCGTCACCGCGCTCGAAGTTCACAACGCCATGGCGCTGATTGCGTGGGAAAAGTTTCTGCAGCTGTTTCCGTGAAAAGGAACCCACAAATTCACCACAGAGTCACTGAGAAGTCACTCTTGGTTTGTTCTTCTCTGTGTCTCTGTGCCTCTGTGGTGAAGGCGTGACTGTCCCACTAGTTTTCATGGCCAAAAGCTAAAAGTCCCCATGCTATTCTGAGGTCAATCCCATGAAGGTCATCTATCAAGACCTTCCACCGGCCGAAGTTGCCGGACGGAAGTTGGTGGGCCGTGTCCTGTTTGGCTTGCTGGTCCTGGTGGCTGCGCTGGTGGGTGCAACTGCGGGGTTGTTGCTGGTTTATTCCACTGATCTCCCGCAGGTCGAGCAGTTGGAGCATTACCGTCCCAGTTCCATCACTGAGCTTTACGACGGGCAGGGGCGCATCATTGGCTCGTTCGCGCTGCAAAGAAGAGTCGTTGCTTCTTACAACGACTATCCCCAGGTGTTGCGCGATGCCCTGACTTCGATTGAAGACAAGGATTTTTATCGTCACTGGGGCATTGATGTGTGGCGAATCGCCGGGGCGGCGTATCGAGACATCGAATCCGGCGGGCGAGTGCAGGGTGCGTCGACCCTCACCATGCAGTTGGCGCGCAATCTTTTTCTTTCCCCCGACCGATCTTTTCATCGCAAGATCGAGGAGGCGTTGCTGGCCATTCAAATCGAGCGGCGGTTTACCAAAGAACAAATTTTCACTCTCTATGCCAATCAGATTTTTCTCGGGCATGGAGTGTACGGTTTCGAGGCTGCGTCGGAGTATTACTTCGGCAAGCCGGCAAAACAGTTGACGCTTGACGAAGCCGCGCTGCTGGCAGGCCTGCCGAAGGCCCCGCAGATGTATTCGCCGATCAACCATCCGGATCGAGCGACCCGGCGCCGCAATCTGGTCATCAACGGCATGCTCGAGGATGGCAAGATCACGGCGCGGCAAGCGGTTGAGGCGCGGAACCAGCCGATTGAGTTAAGACTGCAGCACGATCCCAACTCGCTGGCACCGTACTTCGTGGAAGAGATTCGACGTTATCTGGAAAACAAATATGGCAGCAATCAGGTTCTTGAAGGCGGACTGCGAGTCCACACCTCGCTCGATATGGACCTGCAACGGACCGCGAACCAGGCCGTGCTCGACGGTCTGGCCGCTTATGAACGCCGCCATGGATGGAAAGGTCATCTGGAAAATGTGTTGGGCGGAAACGTAACTCTCGCCAACTATCAGCATCCTGATTGGGATGAAGAGCCCGAGGTGAGCGGTTACGTACACGCATTGGTCATGGCGGTTGCGCCCACATCAGCGGCAGTTAAGTTCGGTCGATATGTGGTAAACCTTCTGCCCGCTGATGCGGCTTGGACGCAACGGAAGCTTCCGGACATTCTCAAGCCGGGAGATATCGTCTATTTGAAAATCGTCAGCCTCGGCAACGACGGAAAGGCGCGAGTGACACTTGAGCAGGACTCGGGCGCACAGGGTGCACTGATCGCAATCGACAATGCGACCGGCGAGATCAAGGCGATGGTTGGCGGACGTGATTTCGAACTATCCAAGTTCGACCGAGCTACGCAGGCGCTCCGGCAAGTGGGATCGTCGTTCAAACCCTATGTTTATACCGCCGCCATCGATCTGGGAGCTAGACCGGACGACACCGTCGTTGACGCGCCCGTCACTTTCGAGACTGCGTCGGGCCCTTACACTCCGCACAACTACGATGAGAAGTTTGAAGGAACGATCACCCTTCGGCGGGCGTTGGCGCAATCGCGCAACATCCCCGCGCTGAAGATCGCCGACCGCATCGGAATAAAAATCGTGATCGACTACGCGCATCGCTTTGGAATAACTTCCAACATCCCCGCCTACCTGCCGGTCGCGCTGGGTGCAGCCGAAGTTACCTTGTTCGAGCAGACTTCCGCGTTCAGCGTTTTTCCTAATGACGGCGTCCGCATCTTGCCGCGCTTTATCACCAAGGTTGAGGATTACGAAGGCCGCGTGCTGGAAGAAGATTTTCCAGACGTGAAAGACGCAATCAGCGCGCGTACGGCGCGCATCATGACTTCTATGCTGCGGGAAGTGGTTTTGCATGGCACCGGGATTGCCGCGGCGAGTCTGAAGTATCCGCTAGCGGGCAAGACGGGCACGACCAACGATTTCACCGATGCCTGGTTTATTGGATTCTCGCCTTCGATCACTACCGGAGTGTGGATTGGTTACGACGAGAAGAAATCGCTCGGAGCCAAAGAAAGCGGAGCTCGCGCGGCGCTGCCCATCTGGATGGACTTCATGAAGGTGGCGCTGGCCGGAAAGGATCCGGGAGAGTTTCAGCCCCTGCCCGATTTGCCGCCGAGGCCAGTACACGTGGACACTATGGATACCGCGCCCGCGGCGGAAGAGTCACACTGACATTTTTTGTGGCGCCACAGTCACGGCGCTACGGAGCATCATTTGTTTAGAGCCGCGAAACTCTCGTCCAATACCCGCACCGCTTCGTCCACATCTGCTTTCGAAATATTCAACGGTGGCGACATGCGGATTACGTTGCCGTAGAAACCGCCTTTGCCGACCAGCAGGCCGCGTTTGCGGGCTTCTTCCATCAGGGCATTTGTGCCTGCTGGCGACGGCTGCTTGGTCGTATGGTCCTCGACCAGTTCGAGCGCCTGCATCAAACCCATTCCGCGAACGTCGCCAATGAGCGGGTGCTTCTGTTGCAGCTCTTCTAGTTTCTTCCGGAAGTGGCCGCCCACTTCACCGGCGTTGGTTCGCAGGTCGTCTTCTTCGATCACATCGATGACCGCTTTCGCAGTCGCGCAGGTGACGGGGTTGCCTCCGAAGGTCGAAATCGTCAGCCCTTGAAACGAATCGGCGATCTCGGGCTTGGCAACGGTCAGACCAATCGGTACGCCGTTCCCCATGCCCTTGGCCGCGGTAATCATGTCGGGTTCGACTTCCCAGTGTTCGATGCCGAACCATTTACGCCCGGTGCGTCCCCAGCCGGTTTGCACTTCATCGGCGATGAAGTCGCCGCCGTATTGCTTCACGATGTTGAAGGCTATTTTGAAATATTCTTTCGGCGGGGTAACGAAGCCGGCAACGCCCTGAATCGGCTCAGCAATAAAAGCCGCGATGCGTCCTGAAGTCGAAAACTGAATGGTGTTCTCAATATCTTTTGCACACGCGACCTCGCAGTCGGGATATTTCAGCCCCAGCGGACAACGGTAGCAATACGGATTCATGGCGTGAACAATGCCAACCTCGATTGTGCCTCGCCGCCAGGTGTTCATGCCATTCAGCCCGCGTGCCAATGATGAGCGTCCGCTGTAGCCGTGTCGCAGCGCGACCACTTCGAAGTTTCCGGTGTGCATGCGCGCCACCTGGATCGCGGTCTCGTTGGCTTCAGTGCCGCTGTTCGTGAAGTAAGACTTCTTCAAAGCTCCGGGCGTGATCTGCGCCAGCTTTTCCGCGAGCGTGACCATCGGCTCATTGGGAAAGCAGGTGGAGACGTGCTGCAGTCGGTCGATCTGAGCTTTAGTGCGTGAGGTAACGCGCGGATTGCAGTGGCCCACGCTGATGGTCACGATGCCGCCAAAGAAGTCGAGGTATTTCTTGCCCTCGACGTCCCAAACATGCTGCATGACGCCATGGTCCATGGGCAGCGGATCGGAGTAGTAATTCGTGACCGAAGGAAAGACGTACTCCTTCTGCTTGCGATTGATTTCTTCGCGGGTGAGTCGAGTTTTCTCTGCGGGAATCGTCGGAGCGCTCATTGTGGCATTCCTGTTGCAAAAATCAATCCATCATAAACCACGGATTCGTTCCCCGGGTGCCCGGACGAGGCGTCCGGGGCTACGTGTGCATGCCTCGA
>JGI12269J14319_10000739_pt1 | contig 31725 bp, 28 predicted proteins | sample PeaSoiSIISIP2007_FD_14319 | JGI IMG/M metagenome (IMG submission 14319)
GAGGCCAGGACGATGCCGGGCAGCGAGAACATCACGCGCCAGCCCAGGCGCGCGATCGTCGAGCCGAACCAGCCGCCCTGGGCGTAGGCGAGCTCGAGGATCAGGCCGATGATGATCGGCGACACGGCGAGGGGCACGTCGATGACCGCGTCCAGCGCCCGCGTGGCGCGCGAGGGATGGCGCGCGATCCACAGCGACGCGCCGACGCCGAAGACGACGTTCAGCGGGACCGCGATGAGGGCCACCTTGACGGTCAGCAGGATCGCCGCGTCCATCTGAGGGTCGCCCAGGGCCGCCCACAGCGATCCGAGCCCGCGGGCGAGAACCCGCTGGAAGACGAAGCCGAGCGGCAGGCCGACCAGCGCGGTCACGTAGGCGAGCACCACGAAGCGCAGGAGGCGCGACGGGCGTCTCATCGGCGCCCGTGGGTCAGGCGCCGCGACACGGCGCCGCACGCGGTGAGGACCACGAGCGCGATCACCAGGAGGGCGACCGACACCGCACCGGCGCTGCGCGTCTGGCCCGACGTGGTGAGCGAGTAGATGTACGACGAGGCCACCTGCGAGCGGTACGGCAGGTTGTTCGAGATGAACACCACCGATCCGTACTCGCCGATGGCGCGCGCGAAGGCGAGTCCCGTGCCGGTCAGCAGGGCCGGCGCCAGGACCGGCAGCGTCACGGTGCGAAAGACGTGCGCCGACGACGCCCCGAGGGTCGAGGCGGCGGCCTCCGCGTTGAACGTGAGCGACTCGAGCACGGGCTGGACGGCCCGCACGGTGAAGGGCAGGGTCACGAACATGATGGCCACCGTGACGCCGATCCAGGTGCCGGTGACGTTGACGTGGAACGGCGACGACGGCCCGTAGAGCGTGTAGAGGGTCACGCCGGCCACCACGGTGGGCAGGGCGAAGGGCAGGTCGATCACCGCGTTGAGGAGCCCCTGCCCCACGAACCGGTCGCGCACCAGGACCCACGCCGTGGCCAGGCCCGCCACGGCGTTGACTGCGGACCCCACCAGGGCGCAGAGCAGCGTGAGCCCGAGCGCGTCCATCGACTCGCGCTGGGTGACCGCGCCGAAGAACGCCGCGGGGCCGCCCGCGAAGGCCTTCGTCACCAGGGCCGCGAACGGGATCAGGACGACGAGGCTCAGGTACGTCACCGCCAGGCCCTTGAAGGACCGGCGCACCGCGGCGTGACGCGACCGGGGCCCCCCGGTTGGCGGCCCCGGTCGAGTCGTCGACTCGGCTAGGTCAGGACTGGCTGCCGGCAAACTGCTCCAAGTACGTCACGATTCCCTTCGATGGATAGGTGGTGGTCCCCCTGGAGAACACCACCTGACTGGCGAAGAACTCGGGGTCGACTCCGGGCCACCCCTTCGTGTTGAGCTGGGTCACGGTCACCAGGTCGGTCGGCTTCTTGAACGCGGGAAAGCTCCCCCTGGTCTGGGACCACACCGACTTGAGCACCGAGCGGTAGCCGAGGCTCGCCAGTATCCCCTGTCCGGCCGCCGAGAAGAGGTAGCGGTAGAAGGCCGTCGCCCCCGGGTTGGTCACGCCCGTCGTGGTCAGAGCCAGCGGATTCTCGATGAGCAACGTTTGGGGCGGCGTCACGATCTGGACCGGGTCGCCGGCGGCGACGGCGGCCAGGGCGTCGTCCTCGTAGGCGAGCAGCACGTTGCCGGTGCCGGCGAGGAACGCCGCGAGCGACGCCGAACCGCTCGTGGGCTGGGCCACCGTGTGGGCGATCAGCGACTTCAGGTAGTTCTGAGCCTTGTGCGCACTGCGGCCCTGGGCGATCTGGGAGGCGTAGCCGGCCAGCAGGTTCCACTTCGCGCTGCCCGACGTCAGCGGATTGGGCGTCACGATCTGCGCCCCGCTCTTGATGATGTCCGACCAGCCCTTGATGCCCAGCGGGTTGCCCTTGCGCACGACGAAGACGACGACCGAGTCGGTCACGATCCCCCTCGTCGGGTAGGTGGTCTGCTGTCGCTTGCCGGTGAGCGCCGCGTTGACGTGGCCGTAGGTCAGCTCCTGGTTCTTCCAGTTGCCCGGCACCTTGCCGTGACCGACCAGCGTCGTCACGTTCGACGGGTACGACAGGTTCACGATGTCCGCGGCCTGTCCGTTGATGACGTTGCTCGTCTCGGTGTCCGACGCGCCGAAGGAGTTGGTGAACGCGACGTTGTGCCCGACCGGCGTCGCCTGGAAGGCCGTCTCCAGCGCCTTGAAGGCCGGTCCGACGACCGAGTAGCCGACCACGTTGACCGTCGTCGGGGCCAACGTCGTCGTGGTCGTCGGCGCCACCGTGGTCGTCGTCGTGTCGGCGCGGGCCGCGGACAGTGGGAGCGCGGACGTGCTCAGGGCGAGGGCGCCGAGGGCGACGAGGGCGACGACCGATCTCGACCACTTCGGACGGGGGGCAAACATCAGGGCTTTCCTCCTCTAATCTCTATAATCTCTAGTGAGTTAGTAGAGAATAGCGTCACCGCGTGATCGGATCGGGCATTTCTGGTCTGCCGGCTCTCCTCCACCTCTTCACCAGGTATTTCACCGAGCCCATTTCTGGTCTGCCGGCTCTCCTCCACCTCTTCACCAGGTATTTCACCGAGCCCGTGACGTCGGCGGGCGCCGCAACCCCTGACTACTGTCTCTGCGTGGACGACGCCGACCTCCTCGAGCGCCTCCGCGCGGGCGACGAGGCGGCCTTCACGGAGTTGGTCCGGCGCTACCACACGACCCTCGTGCGCCTCGCCCGCTACTACGTAGGAAGCGACGCGAGCGCCGAGGACGTCGCCCAAGAGACGTGGGTCGCGGTGCTGCGCGGGGTAGATCGCTTCGAGGGCCGCAGCTCGTTCAAGACGTGGCTGCTACGCGTGTGCGCCAATCGGGCCCGCACGACTGGTGTGCGCGATTCGCGCACGATCAGCGTGGCCGTGGGCGACGCCGGCCCCAGCGTCGCGGCCCAGCGCTTCGATCAGGAGGGCGTGTGGCGTGACCCACCCACCCCTTTCACCGAGGGCGTCGAGAACCGCGTCGACAACGAAATGCTCGTCGCCGCGGTGCGCGCGGCGATCGCAGGACTAGGCGAGCCCCAACAGACGGTCGTAACGCTGCGCGACGTGCAGGGACTATCTACGCAGGAGGTCGCGCACCTCACCGGGCTCACCGAGGGCAACGTTCGCGTGGTCTTGCACCGGGGTCGGGCCAAGGTGAGGGAGGCGGTGGAGTCCACGATGAGGGAGGCGACGACATGAGGCTGCTGGCGGCTCCGCTCGTCTGTCGCGAGGCCGTCGAGCTCATGAGCGACTACCTCGAGGACGCACTCACGTGGCGCGATCGGCGACGCCTCGCACGCCACCTGGCCGGCTGCGACGCCTGCGACGCGTATCTGGCGCAGTTGCGCGCGGTGATCGCGGCGAGCGGGCGGGCCGAACCCGACGACCTCGACCCCGAGGTCCTGGAAGGACTGGTCGGCCTGTACCGCCGGTTCCGCGCCGACGAGGAGACCCCGTGACCATCTCAGCCGACACCCCGCCCGTTGTCTTCGGCGCCACCTGGTGCCCGGACTGTCGGCGGGCCAAGCAGTTCCTCACGACCCACCGGATCCCCTTCACGTGGGTCGACCTCGAGCTCGAGCCCGAGCGCACGGCCGAGGTGGAGGCGCGCAACGCCGGCAAGCGGATCATCCCCACGATCGTCTTTGCCGACGGCACCTTCCTCGCCGAGCCGTCCAACGACGAGCTCGCCGACGCCGTGGGGCTCACCCGGTCGGCGGCGCGCCGCGAGTACGACCTCATCATCATCGGGGGCGGCCCGACCGGCCTCACGACCGCGATCTACGGCGCGCGGGAGAATCTCAAGGTCCTGATCGTCGAGCGCTCGGCGCCGGGCGGCCAGGCGGGGGTCACCGAGCGCTTCGACAACTACCCGGGTTTCCCCGACGGCGTCGGCGGGGCCGAGCTCGCCGAACGCATGACCCGCCAGGCCGAACGCTACGAGGTCGAGATCCTCCAAGCGGTCGCCGCAACCGCGATCGTCAAGGACGGGCCGATGATCCGCGTCGACCTGTCCACCGGCGAGGAGGTCAGCGCGCCGGTGGTCCTGATCGCCACGGGCTCGACGTACCGACGCACCGGCGCAGACGGGGAGGCCGACCTCATCGGGGCGGGCATCCACTTCTGCGCGACCTGCGACGGACCCTTCTATCGCGGGGCCCCGGAACTCACCGTCGTCGGAGGAGGCAACAGCGGACTCGAAGAGGGCCTGTTCCTGACCCAGTTCGCCGACCACGTGACCATCCTCCAGGCGCTGCCCGCTCTGACCGCGAGCAAGCTCCTCCAGGACAAGGTGATGAGCCACCCGAAGATGTCGGTGCTCCTCAACGCCCGGGTCACGTCCTTTGACGCCAGCGACGACGGCAAGCTCACGTCGGTCACGCTCGAGCGCGACGGGGCGGTCGAGACGTTGCCCACCACGGGTGCGTTCGTCTTCGTGGGCCTGGATCCCAACACCGGCTTCCTCAACGGCTCCTTGGCCACCGACGAGCGGGGCTTCCTCCTCACCGATCACGACTTTCGCACCAACGTCGAGGGCGTCTTCGCCGCCGGCGACGTGCGGTCCGGCTCGACCAAGCAGATCGCGTCGGCGGTGGGCGAGGGCGCCGCGGTCGCCATCCAGATTCGCTACTACCTCGACGCGTTGGTGTCGACACCCGTGAGGTCAGTCGACGTGGCGTGATCCCCGGCCGCGCCGTTGACCCGCGGGACCGGACGCGACGATCAGAGGGTCGACTCGGGGTCGGCGCCTCGGGAACGACGGGCTTCGAAGAACTCTCGAAGGAGCGACGCCGACTCCTCGCCGAGCACGTCGTAGGTCACGTCCGCCTCGTGGAGAAGGCGGGGGTCGGCCAGGACGTTGTAGCGCGATCCGACGGCGCCGGCCTTCTCGTCGAGCGCGCCGATGACGACGCGAGCGACCCGGGCCACCAACAGGGCGCCCGCGCACATGACGCAGGGCTCCAGGGTGACGTAGGCCGTGACCTCGTCCATGCGCCAGCCGGGCCGGGCCGCCGCGGCGCGGCGCAGCGCCACGACCTCGGCGTGGGCCGTCGGATCCTGGTCGACCTCTCGGCGGTTTTCGGCCACGGCGATGACCTCGCCTCCGGCGACCAGGACGCACCCCACCGGGACGTCGTCGTGGGCGGCGGCGGCGCGGGCGGCGTCGAGGGCGGCGCGCATGAACTGTTCGTCGCCACCTCGTTCGTCCACGCCACCACCATCCCAGAAACGCGAGCCGGTCCGCGCGACGCGATCGCGCCCCCGGATCACGCCGAAGCGGTCGGTAGACTCGACGACGGAGGGGTGCGAGAGCGGCCGAATCGGGCAGTCTCGAAAACTGCTGTGTCTACGGGCACCGTGGGTTCAAATCCCACCTCCTCCGCCCTGGCGAGACGGGTGGCGCGAGCCACCCGTTTCGTCGTTCGAAAGTCGGCGTGCGTGGACGCAACTACGCTGAGGCGAAAGCGTCGCCAGAAAAGGAGTGCCATGGTCTCGTCCCTCCAGTCGTCGCTCGGAACCGAGCGCAAGGTCATCACTGAACTGCCCGGACCCAAGTCGCGCGCCCTGCACGAACGTCGCAAGGCGGTCGTCAGCGCCGGGCTCACCGTGGGCTTCCCCGTCTACATCGAGCGCGGCGAGGGCGCCATCTTGGAGGACGTCGACGGCAACCGACTCTTGGACCTGGGCTCGGGAATCGCCGTCACCTCGATCGGCCACGCCGTGCCCGAGGTCGTCGAGGCGGTGAGCCGCGCCGTGGCGGCATTCACGCACACCTGCTTCATGGTCGCGCCCTACGAGAGCTACGTCGAGGTGTGTGAGGAGCTCGCCCGGCTCACCCCGGGCGACTTCGCCAAGACCTCCGCGCTCTTCAACTCCGGCGCCGAGGCGATCGAGAACGCGGTGAAGGTCGCGCGCCTGGCCACGGGCCGCGAGGCCATCGTGGTCTTCGATCACGCCTACCACGGCCGGACCAACCTGACCATGGCACTCACCGCCAAGAACATGCCCTACAAGGACCGCTTCGGCCCCTTCGCCCCCGAGGTCTACCGGGTAGACATGAGCTATCCGTTCCGCGACGGGCGCACCGGCGCCGACGCCGCCGCGCGCGCCATCGGCCAGATCGAGAGCGAGGTCGGGGCCCATAACGTCGCGGCCCTGCTCATCGAGCCGATCCAGGGCGAGGGCGGCTTCGTGGTGCCGGCCGACGGCTTCCTGCCGGCGCTGTCGGAGTGGACCACCAAGAACGGCGTCGTGTTCATCGCCGACGAGATCCAGAGCGGCTTCTGTCGCACCGGCGACTGGTTCGCGGTCGAGCACGAGGGCGTCGTGCCCGACCTCGTAGCCACCGCCAAGGGGCTCGCGGGCGGCATGCCGCTCGCGGGCGTGACCGGCCGGGCCGAACTCATGAACGCGGTGCACGAGGGCGGCCTGGGCGGCACCTACGGCGGCAACCCCGTGGCCGCGGCGGCCGCCCTGGCGACGATCAAGACCTTGCGCGAGCGCAACCTGGCCGCCCGCGCGCGCGAGCTGGGCGACGTCATGCTCGCCGCCCTGCGCTCGCTCCAACAGGACGTGGCCATCATCGGCGACGTGCGCGGACGCGGCGCGATGGTCGCCTTCGAACTGATCCAGCCCGGCACGCTGACGCCCAACGCCCCGGCCGCCAAGGCGATCGTCAACTACTGCAACCAGCAAGGCGTCGTGGCGCTCAGCTGCGGGACCTACGGCAACGTGATCCGCCTCCTGCCGCCTCTGGTCATCACCGACGAGCAGCTCAAGGACGGCCTCAGCGTGCTGAGCGCCGCGGTGCGCGCGGCCGGCTGAGCGACCCGGTCGGTCGGCCGCGGCTCAGTAGCATCGTTCGAGCACCGGGCCGACCAGGGGAGCCATGAGCCGAGCAGGGAGGTCCCGTCGTCGGGCCGGGAGCGCGGCCGCCCTGCTCGCGGCGGGACTGGCCCTGGCGGCGTGCAACTCGGCGACGGCTGCCCGCGTTATCGTCGTCGGCCTCCCCTCGACCAGCATTGAGGTCCCCCTGTCGCTGACGGCGTGCACAACGGCGAACTCGTGCGTGGCCCTCGGGACGTCGTCGGTGGGGTCGGGACCCTCAGCCACGGCGGAGTTTCGCCGCACGAGCGGCCTCTGGGTCGCCCTGCGCACGCCGGACACCACGTCGCCGATCCTGACGAGCGCCTCGTGCTGGCGATCCGGCTGCCTGATCGGCGGGACCTCGGCGACGGGCGACCTGTTCTGGCGCTACCAGGCGGCACCGCCCAGCCTCAGCGCCATCGCGGGGCCCGCGCTCGGCGCGAGCGTGAGCGCCGTCAGCTGCTACGCCGCGTCCCAGTGCGCCGTCGTCGACTCGACCGGTCCCGTGGGCGACAGTCGACTGGTGGTCACGACTGACGGGGGCTCCACGTGGAGCACCCCGGAGGACCTGGCGTGGAGTCCCAGCTACGTCGTGACCGGCCTCGCGTGCGTCAACACGCTCGACTGCCTCATCACGGCCACGCACGTCGACACCAACCTCGCGTACACCAACCCCGTCATCATCGAGGTCACCCGCAGCGGCGGCATCACCTGGCAGTCGATCCCCGTCCCGTCGGGCGCGACGGCGCTGACCTCGCTGTCGTGCAACCCGCACCACTGCGATGCCCTGGTCTCGACGAGCGCCGGCGACGAGTGGGCCCGTTCACGTGCGCTCGGACGGGGCTGGTCCGTCCGACGACTGTCGGGCTCCCCCACGGCCATGGCCTGCACTCCGTCGGGACGCTGTGTCCTGGTCGGCAGCACCCATCTCGGGCCCTGGCTCGCCTCCACCCGCGCCACCTCCCTCGCGGTGGACGAACTGCGCTACGCCCCGTCGCCATTCACCGCCGTGGCGTGCGGCGCGTCACGGTGCTCGCTGAGCGCACCCAGCACCGTGGCGTCGTTCGTTCCCTAGCGCGACGACCGCACGGGCCGCAACGCGCGTCGTCGAGTGCGAGCCCGACTCGTTCGCGCGAGTGGCGCCGCGCAGGCGTATGGGAGGATGAGCCGGTGAGCTCCGCCACCACCGACCCGGTGCCGCCCGGCTGGTACCCGGACCCCGGCGGCGAACGCCAGTGGCGCGTATGGACCGGCCGCGACTGGTCCACGATGACGCGCCCCTACGAGGCCCCGGTGCCCGCGCCGACCCTGGTCCAGACGCTCGGACTCGTCACCGCGGTGCACCGGCTGCTTCGCTACGGCGTGGTCGCGCTCTTCGCGGGACTCGGGCTGCTGGAGTCGGTCGTCGTTCACGGTCCCGGCACGGCCCAGCCCATCAACGCGACGTTGGCCGCGACCCTCGTCACGACGTCCTACGCCCTCATCGTGATCGGCACGGCGAGCTACGCCCTGGCCGGACGCGAGCTGGTGGGTCGATGGTCACCGGCGGTGATCGTGCCCGGACTCAACGTCGTGGTCGTCAGCGCGCTGACCTGCGTGCACCTCGGCGAGAGCGGACCGCTGCGTCGCGTCGGCGTCGACGCCGCGCTCATCGTGCTCTACCTCCTGGGGCTGCGCCACCACCCCTACCTGGCGGTGATCCCGGCCGTGGTCAGCCTGGACCTCACGACGTCGCTCGCGCGACTCGGCCACCAGCTCGTCGCCGCGGGGTCGCCGGCAGGGGCCACGCCGTAGGATGACCCACGCGCGGGCCGCACGGCCGGCGCTGAGGAGACGACATGTCCTACGAGGAGTGGGGTCCGCTCGCGGGGCTCGTCGGCACCTGGGAGTCGGGCTACGACGGCCTCGACGTCTCGTACCACAACGAGGACGGCAAGCTCAGTGAGACGCCGTATCGCGAGCGCGCGACCTTCCAAGGATTCGGACCGGTCGACAACGGCGACCAGCGCCTCTACGGACTCGACTACCGCACCGCCATCTTCAGCCGGGACCAGGACCGGCCCTTCCACCACGAGGTCGGGTACTGGATGTGGGACGCCGCCGCGAGCCAGGTGACTCGCGCCTTCGTCCTCTCCCACGGCCAAGCGGTCCTGGCCGGCGCCACCGTCGCGCCCGACGCGACGACGTTTCGACTCCACGCCGGCGTCGGGTCCGACACGTACGGGATCCTGTCCAACCTGTACCTCGACGTGGTCGCGCACACCACGAGCTTCGACGTGACCGTCACGGTGGATGGTGACACCTTCAGTTACGACGAGACCACGGTCATGGAGCACAAGATGTGGCCGGCGGTCATCCTGCACACCGACCGCAACACGCTGACCCGCGTCAGCCGGGACGCCTAGCCCCGATGTACGAGTGGTCCGACGAGCACCGGGCCATCGCCGACGCCGTCCGGCGTTTCGTCGACGCGCAGATCCGTCCCCGACTCGACGACCTCGAGCACCACGGGGAGCCCCCCTACGAGGTCCTGCGCGCGATGTACGACGCCTTCGGGCTCAAGGAGATCGCCCGCGAGAGCTTCGCGCGCCAGCTGGCCCGCAAGCGCGACGGCGTCGACGGCGTCGAGCGGCGCGGTTCAGACCCCGCGGCCACCATCATCTCGACGATCGAGCTGTGCCGGGTCAGCCCGGGGCTCGTGACGAGCCTGGGCGTCTCGGCCGGGCTGGCCGCCGGCACGATCAATCGTCTGGGCACGCCGGCGCAGATGGAGCGGTGGGCGTTGGACCTCATGACCCTGGACAAGGTGGGGGCGTGGGCCCTCACGGAGCCGGACTCGGGGTCCGACGCCCTGGGCGGGATGCGCACGACCGCGCGACGCGACGGCGACGAATACGTCCTCAACGGCCAGAAGACGTGGATCACCAACGGCCCCTACGCCGACACCATCGTCCTGTACGCCAAGCTCGACGACGGCTCGGCGGTCGATTCGCGCGAGCGAAGAGTGGTGACCTTCGTGCTCGACGCCGGCATGCCCGGACTCACGCTGGGGGCGCCCCTTCGCAAGATGGGCCAGCACGCGTCGCCCACCGGCGAGGTATTCCTCGCCGACGTGCGAGCCGGCCGCGACCGGCTCCTGGGCGAGACCGAGGAGCCGCCCGGCGGAGGCCGCCAGAGCGCCCGGGACAACTTCGTGGCCGAACGCGCCGGTGTCGCGGCGATGGCGCTCGGCGTGATCGAGGAGTGCCTGCGTCTCAGCGTCGGCTACGCACGAAGTCGCCGCCTCTGGGGCAACGCCATCGGCGACTACCAGCTGATCCAGCTCAAGCTGGCCGAGATGGAGGTGGCGCGCGTCAACGTGCGCAACCTCGTCTTCAGCCACCTGGAGCGCTCCGTCGACGGGGCGGTCCCGACCTTCGCGGAGGCGTCAGCGATGAAGCTCTACGCCGCGCGCGCGGCGTGCCAGGTGGCCGACGACGCCATCCAGGTCTTCGGCGGCAACGGCTACATCGCCGACTACCGGGTCGAGCAGCTCAGTCGCGACGCTCGGGTGCTGCGCATCTACGCCGGCACCGACGAGATGCAGATCGTCGCGATCGCGAGGGACCTGCTGCGCGGGTAGTCGCCGTGGTCCTCGGCGAGCATCGCATCAAACTAGATTGAAGCGAGCGGCCCCTTTCCTGGCACCGCAGCGAGGCGGGGTGCATCGTGAGCAGCGAATCAGGGGATGCGTCAACGCCTCCCGTGACGGCGCTCAGCGCTCGCGTCACGCTGGACCTATCCCTCGAGCCGCCCCAGCAGAGGCGCTGGACGATCCTGCTCCGGCTCTTTCTCGTCATCCCCCTGTGCATCGCCTTCGTCGCCGTGGCGGTGGCGGCCGCCGTGATGATCGTCCTCTCGTGGTTCGCCGCGCTCTTCACCGGACGTGTACCCGACGGCTTCCAGACCCAGCTCACGGGGTTCTATCGCTTCGAGGCCCGACTCCTGGCCTACGCGTACCTGTTGGACGACGTCTGGCCGGGCGTGCACTTCTCGTTCCGGCCGGGCGATCCGGTCGATCTGGAGATCGACCACGTGCCCTTGCGCCGCTCGGCGGTGTTCTTCCGCATCATCTTGGCGATCCCGGCCCAGATCGTGGGCTACGTGCTCCTGGGCGGGGTGTGGCCCTACGTGTTGGCGATGTGGGTCGTCGGGCTGGTGCAGGGTCGGACCCCGAGGTCGCTCCACCAGACGGCCGCCCTGGTCTTGCGCTACCACCTTCGCCTCTCGGCGTACTGGGGTCTCCTCACGCCCACCCAGCCGTTCAAAGGTTTCTTCGGCGATGGCGTGCTCGACTCCTCCGCCCCGTCGGCGGCGCCGCCCGAGCCCGCACCGGCTGCGTCGAGCGGACCGTCGTGGGCCCCCCCGGCCATCGCGTCCGAACCAGCGGCCCCGAGCGAGCCGTCGCCGGGTGGGCCGTGGATCGTCATGCGCCCGGTCAGGGTGCTCCTGGTCATCGCCATCATCTTCGGGATCGCCAGCGGCGTGGCCAACAATCGCTGGGATCACAATCGCTACTACGGCTTCTACTTCCACTGGGGCGTCGTCTCCAACAACGACCGCGCCATCGTCACCTCCGCCAACAACACCGTCGTGTCGTCCCTCGAGGCCCTGGACAAGGCGGTCGCCACGTGCACCTCGCTGACGTGCGTGACCACCGCGGCGGCCACGGCGGCCGCGAGCGTGAACGGGTCGCTCTCCACCATGGAGGGCAGCTACGTGGTCGAGGGCTCGGCGAGTACGACGTACTCTAACTTCCTCTCGATCCTCACCTCCGAGGAGTCCCTACTCACCGCCATGAGCTCCACGGGCACCACGGTGGCGCAGGACAGGACGCTCTTCGCCAAGCTGCAGACCGACCTGAAGGCCCAGTATCCCGCGGCCCTCGCGTTGGTGAAGGCGCTCTAGGCACACCCCGGGGACTCGCTCGACCTCATCGCGTCCTCGCCGCGGTGACGTCGCGCTCGCCGGGTCGCGCCGGCGCTAAACGCACCCGGGCGCACCGAAGCAGTCGGACGCCGTCACCGCGCCACTGGCGCGACTATCGGACGTACCTCTGGTAGCCCGCGATCCAATCGGTCGTGAAGACGCGACGGGCCGCGGCCAGGCTGATCGCTCCGTCGCAGACCATCCGGTGCATCGTGTTCTCCAGCGTGTCCTTGCGCGTGGCGCCCCAGGTGACGCCGCGCGGTTCCGGCCAGAGATTCTTGACCGACGTCGGGCTCCCGCCGACCTCAAGGGGAATGAGGTGGTCCTCCTCGTAGTCGCCCGCGCGCGTGTCGCCCGCGAGGTTGTAGCCGCCGTCGAGCTGGCGATACTTGAGCGCCTCGGTGTACGACTCGGGCGGGCGGATCCGACTGGTGTAGCCCGGCACGCAGATCGTCGAGCGGATGTTCGCCTGGGTGACCCCCTGGTTCGCCGCTCCCGGCGTCAGCCTCGGATTGGGTAGGCCGGGGTTGCGGGCGGCGAGCGCGGGCCCCGCGACCGCCATCGTCGCCGCCACGACGGCCACGATCGGCCACCGGACGCGGCCCGGGGCCGTCACGCCCCGCCTTCGGCCCGCAGTCGGTCGGCCACGCCGCACCAGCCCTTGTACGCGCGCATCGCGGCGGGCGCCTGGTCGAGCGCCGCCAGCAGATTGTCGCGGACGTCGACGTGTGCGGCGATCACCTCGTCGAGGGACCGGACGTAGGTGCGGATCGTGAAGACGATGGCCCCGGTGTCGGGCAGGCTTCGGATCGTTTGGCGCTCGACCCGGAAGGACCAGTCGGTCACCGGTCCGTCGATCGAGCCGCGCGCGGCCTCGGGCTGATGCAGGTCGGCGCGGTCGAGCAGGGTCCAGTTCAGCCGCCAGAACGAGCGTTGCGGCCTGAGGCGGTCGAAGACCGACCTGGTCGCGCGGCCCAGCTCCTCGGGGTAGCCGGGAACGGGACCGTGAATCTCGTCGAGCGTGGTGCCGATCTTGGTCGCGAGCGACCAGCGCGAGGGGAAGCACACGCTCGCCGCCACGAGCCGCCACGCGTCGCTGCGCACCAGGACGCACAGGTCCTCTTGGACGAGCCGGCTCGCCGACACGACCGGGTGTTCCGCGTCGTCAACCTGGAGTTCCAGTTCCGGGTGATGGGCACCCAGCCAGCCGACGACCGCGGCCAGCAGCTCGGCGCTCGCCTCGTCCCCCTCCGGACGGGTCGCGACGACGACGTCGCGGCGTTCGCGCACCAAGCGGTCCTTCAGGGCCAGCTGCGCCGCGCGGTCGTCGTCCACTTCGAGCCAGTGCGCCTCGTCGAGCGGGCGCAGCCCCACCGAGAGGCGCCAGCCGCGCTCGTCGAGCGGGACGTAGTGCGCCGGCGCGCTCACCGGCCGCTCCGCCCCCGGGTCACCCACCAGTAGAGCAGGAGGATGGCCGCCGGGACGCCCACGACGACGGCGCGCGCCGCGGGCAAGGGGGCCGCGGGATGGACGTACGCCCACCAGGGCGCCGCGATCACGTGCAGTGTGGCCATGTCGGGGCCATTCTTGCCGGATGGCTAGGTCGTCGCGCCCGTGGTTGGCGGCATCAACTTCTCCAAGCGCGCCACGATGTCGGAAATGGCCTGGTCCTGGGCCAGGAGGTGCTTTTGGATCTCCTCGGCCTCCTTCAGCACGGCCTCGGCGTCCTTGTAGGTCTCCTCGGCGCGCTTGTCGGCCGCGGCGGCCTGGATGTTCTGGCCCACGATGATGATGGGCAGCAGCACCAGCTGCAGGAAGCTGCTCGACAGCCAGACCACGATGTAGTAGGTGCCCTGCTTGATGGCGTCGGGCAGGGCCAGGAGCGCCAGGATCGTGAAGATGTAGGCGGCCCACATGGTCCCGACGATGAGCGTGGTGCGCAGTCCGATCTTGTTGTTGAGACGGATGATCGGGTTCTGGTGGTCGGTGCGGCGCAGGTCGGCGGTCTTGACCGGACCCTGGCGCCTTAGCTCCTCCGCCCGCGGGTGGCGGACGTACTCGTAGATCGTGGGCATGAGGTGATTTTCACACCCCGACGAACCTCAGCGGGGGACGGTTCTAGCCCTCGACGAGGTCGGGGGAGGTCTCCATGCCCTTGCGCCACACCGAGCGCGCCATGATCTTGGTCACGTCGACGCGGTCGCGGTACCTCTCGGCCACGTCGCGCACCTCTTCGAGGAGGCCCTCGGACAGGACGGTCGGGTTGAGGCCCAGCGCCATGAACCGGTCGCGGCTCACGTTGAGGTCGTTCTCGACCGCCTCGCGTCGCGGGTTGGGCAGGTTGGCCACCTTGACGCCGGTGATCTTCGAGATCAGCTCGGCCAGGTCGCGCACGCGGTAGGTCTCCGTGACCTGGTTGAAGACGCTGACCTTGTCGCCCATCGTGGGCGGGTTCTCCAAGGCGATCTGCACGCAGCGCACCGTGTCGCGGATGTGGATGAACGCCCGCGTCTGGCCCCCGGTGCCGTGCACCGTCAACGGGTGGTCGATCGCCGCCTGCATCAAGAAGCGGTTGAGGACCGTGCCGTAGTCGCCGTCGTAGTCAAATCGGTTGATCAGGCGCTCGTCGCGGATCGTCTGGGGCGTCTGGGTCCCCCAGACGATCCCCTGGTGCAGGTCGGTGATGCGCAACTGGTCGTTGGCCGCGTAGAAGGCGAAGAGGAGCTGGTCGAGGGTCTTGGTGAGGTGGTAGATCGAGCCCGGGTTCGCCGGGTGCAGGATCTCGCGGTCGATCTCGCCGTCGGGGGTGGGCACCCGCACGGTGAGGTAGCCCTCGGGGATTGGCGCCGAGCCGGACCAGCCGTAGCCGTAGACGCCCATCGTGCCCAGGTGGACCAGCGCGATGTCCAGGCCCGACGAGACGATGGCCGCCAGCACGTTGTGCGTCGCGCGAACGTTGTTGTCCACCGTGTAGCGCTTGGCGATCGTGTTGCGCATGGAGTAGGGGGCGGCGCGCTGCTCGCCGAAGTGGACGATCGCGTCGGGGCGCTCCGCGCGCAGCAGCGTCTCGAAGCGGTCGAACTCCTCGGCCAGGTCGAGGTGGACGAAGCCGATCTCCTTGCCGGTCACCTGCTGCCACGCGCGCAGGCGCTCGCCGATCGGCCTGATGGGCGTGAGGGAGTCCACTTCGAGCTCGAGGTCGATCTCGCGTCGGCTCAGGTTGTCCACGATGACCACGTCGAAACCCGCGTCCGACAGGTGCAGCGACGTCGGCCACCCGCAAAACCCGTCACCGCCCAGAACCAAGACCTTCACGACTCTCCTTTGACCTGCCGCGCCAGGGCCTCGCGAGGCGTCCACGACGGCGTCGAACCGCGTCAAGGCTACCAAAGGCGCGGTACGGCTCCTTCGGGCACCGGCGCCGCTAGCCGCGACGCGCGCCGTGTGGTTCGATCGACGCGAGACCGGGCACGCGCGGCTGGGGTCCGACGCCGACGTTGCCGTAGCGGTGATTGGTGAGCGCCACGCTCTGCTCGAGCAGCCACCGTGGTCCCTCGATCGCGCCGGCCTGGGCCAGCGCACGACGATCTACCGACACGCCGCGGGCCAGCAACGCATCGGCGGGCGCCACCTCGCGGCTCAGCCAGCGAACCCGGGTTCCCTCGACGCAGCGCTCAACCAGCTGGTCGACGCTCTCGCGCACGTCAACGCGGTCCGCGAGTGACGCGTCGGCGGCGCTCGTCGCGATCGCCACCCCGGTGATCGACGAGATGGCCGCAAGATACGCCGCGTCCTCGCTCGTCCAACGATCGTCCACGCGCACGATCGGCGCCACCGTGGGCCGCCGGAAGCGATGGACGTTGCGCTCGATGCGCAGCCCGGCGGGGTCCACGGCCTCTCCCCCCGACCTGGCCCACCACTCGCGCAGCTCGCGCTGGGCCGCGGCGACGTCCGTGGCGCGCGGCCAGCGTCGCAGGGCGGCCACGTAGTTCGGTCCCCCCGCCTTCGCCGTGGGGCCTACCGCACTGCGCTTCCATCCGCCGAAGGGCTGGCGGTTCACGACGGCTCCGGTCGTGGCGCGATTGACGTAGAGGTTGCCCGCCGCGACGTGCTCGAGCCAGTACTCGCACTCGGACGTGCTGAGAGAGTGCAGCCCCGCAGTGAGTCCGTAGGCGACGCCGTTCTGCCAGCGCGTCGCCGTGGCCAGGTCCGGCGCCGCCATGACGCCGAGCACCGGACCGAACCACTCGTTGAGGTGGCTCCACGAGCCGGGGCGGACCCCGAGCTTCACGCCGGGACGCCAGAGGTATCCGGCGTCGAGCGACGCGGGTTCCACCAGCCAGCTCTCGCCCTCGTCGAGCGCGGTGAGCGCGCGCGCCAGCGCGCCCTCCGCCGGGCGGATCACCGGCCCCACCATGGTCCCCAGGTCGCAGGCCGGTCCGACGCGCAGGCTCGCCACCGCATCGCGCAGCTGGCGCAGGAAGGCCCCGTCGGTGAGGAGCGACGACTCGACGATCGCAAGGCTGGCCGCACTGCACTTCTGGCCGGCGTGGCCGAAGGCCGCGTGTACCACGTCGCGCACGGCGAGGTCCACGTCGGCGCAGGCCGTCACGACGATGGCGTTCTTCCCGCTGGTCTCGGCCATCAGGTGGATGTCGGGCCGCCACGCGGTGAACCGCTGCGCCGTCTCGAATGATCCCGTGAGGATGACCGCGTCGACGCCGGCGTTGGTGACGAGGTGACGGCCGACGTCGGCGTCACGCGTGGGCAGGAACTGCAGCACGTCGCGTGGCACTCCGCCCTCCCAGAACGCCGACGCCACCTCCCAGGCGGTCGCGACCGACTCGCGCGACGGCTTGAGGATCACCGCGTTGCCCGCGACGAGGGCCGCGGCGACACCACCGCTGGGTATGGCGTAGGGGAAGTTCCACGGCGGCACCACGACGACGACCCCGAGCGGCGCCGACTCGCCCACCTCGCGGCCTCGGGCCGCGTAGTAGTGCGCGAAGTCGATGGCCTCGCTCACCTCGGGGTCGCCCTCCGCGACGGTCTTGCCCGCGTCGCGCGCCATCACCGCCAGCGACCGGGCCCGCCGCGCCGCCATCGCCGCGGCGACGGCGTCGAGAACGTCGGCGCGCGGCGCGGGGCCACGCGACTCCCAGGCCGGGCCGGCGGCGCGTGCCGTCGCGATGACGTCGTCGACGCGGTCACGGTCGGCGACGCCGTAGCGGTACCAGACGTCGCCCCCCGCGCTGGGATCACGGCCCTCCCCGGTTTCGGGTCCCGGCACGCCCACCTCGAAGCGCGACGATGACAGCTCGTCGAGCACCTCGACCACCGCCTCGACGTAGGCCGGGTTGGCGGGGTCGCCGTCGCGGGCGTTGGTGAACGAGGTGAAGTCCTGGTCGGACGGATGGAAGCGTCGCGGCGACACGGACACGTCGTGGCGCCGCGCGACCGACTCGGCGAACCGGCGCCGCTGCTCGTCAAAGACACCCTCGTCGCGCCCGATGGAGAAGGCGGCGCTGAGGTAGTTCTCGGGCGACGTGTTCTCGTCGAGGCGGCGCACCAGGTACGCCACCGCGGCCGCGAAGTCGTCGCGCCGGGTGGCCGGCGTGTAGAGAAGGACGGTCTCACCCGAGCGCGCCAGCGCCAGCGCCTCGGCGTTGGCCATCCCCTCGAGCATCTCGACGTCGACGCGCGACGAGACACCTCGCGCCGACGCCACCTCCAGCGCCCACGCCAGATGAAAGAGGTTGTGACTGGCCACGCCGACGCGCACCGCGACCGTCGCCTCCGGTCGCAAGGCCACGTCGAGCAGCCGGGCGTAGCTCGCGTCCACCTCGGCCTTGGTGGCGTAGGGCGCGGCCGTCCACCCGTGGAGCTCGGCCTCGGCGTGCTCCATCGCCAGGTTGGCCCCCTTGACGAGGCGGACCTTGATGGGCGCACCGCCGCGCGCCACCCGGTCTCGGGCCCACTCCACCAGGTCGTCGAGCACCGCGTGAACGTCGGGCAGGTACGCCTGGAGCACCACGCCAGCCCCGAGACCGACGAACTGCGCCTCGCTGAGCACGGTGCAGAACGCGGCGACGGTCAGGTGCAGGTCGCGGAACTCCTCCATGTCGAGGTTGACGAAGACCCCTTCGCGCGCCGCCGCGCGAAAGAGAACGCGCAGTTGCTCGTTGACGCGGCGCAATGAGCCGTCGAGGTCGACGGTCACGAGTTGGCTCACGATCGAGGAGAGCTTGACCGAGACATAGGTGACCTCGGAGCGCGTCATCATCTCGATCACCCGCGCGAGGCGGTCGTCGGCCTCCGCGTCACCCAGGACGGCCTCGCCCAGGACATTCACGTTCGCGTGCAGTCCCTGGGCCCCGCGCCGATCGAGGTGGCGTCGCAGGGTCGCGGGCTCGGCGTCGAGGATGAGGTCGCTCGTCAGGCGGCGGATCCGTCGGTGGACGACCGCCAGAACCGGACCCGGGGCCAGCCGTGACGCCACCGCGGCGGCGCGCAGCGCCATCACGTTCCAGAAGCCGAAGCCCGCAGCGGTCGCGCGTCGCACCGCGTCTCGCAGGGTGGCCGCGGCCCGGTCGCGGGACGTGAACCGCATGACCTCGTCGGTGAGCGTCACCGTCACGCCCAGGGCACCTCGGTCGCGCAGCAGTCGGGCGAAGCGGCGGCGCGCGGCGCGATCGCGGCGCCCGAGCAGCTTGGAGGCATCGGCCAGGAGACGTCGGGCGCGCGCGACCGCGAGGTCACTCAGCGCGTCGATCGCGGGGTCGGTCGTCGTCACGCAGTTGGCGTCCTGGTGCGCCCGACGACCCCGCTCCCCACGACCACCGACGTCACCCCCGGTTCAACGGCCCTCATCGTTTCTACTACGCGCGTCGCGGCGACTCAGCGCGTGAGCGACACGTGCTCGGAGACGTCGAGCAGCTCGACCCACGTCCGTCCGGGGGTGAGCGAGATGACCTTGCCCGCGCGGTTGGTGTAGACGATCGGTCGCTTGAGTGACGCGCGCGACCAGCGACCCCGGATCGACGAGTGCTTCGTGAGGATCTGGACGGGCCCGGTTCCGGTGAGGACGGCCTCCGCACCCTCCACCCCCACACCGCCGCGGTAGTGCACCCACATGACGATCACGTTCTTGGGCGAGACGCGCCGGCCCAGGGCGTCCACGTCCGGCGCGCCGAAGATCGAGCGGTCCCACGACCGGGACCTCGGATTCCACGCGTAGGACGTCGCGTAGCCGTTGGCGAAGCCCACGGTGAAGGACTTCGCCGGACCGGCGAGCGTCGGTCGCGCCATCGAGTAGGTGAAGAGAGGCTGAGGAGGTCGCGGCGATCCACCCTGATGGATCAGGCGTGCGACGTCGGCGAACAGGTTGTGCGGCGGCGGTCGGTGGTCGTCGCGGAACATCATCGATCCGGCGTTGGACTCGCTGAAGAGCTTGACCGGTGCAGTCTTGATGCTGTCGATCGCGTACTGGGCCCCCCCGGAGAAGACGAAGATGCCCCCCAGGGGATAGACGACCTCGCGGTCGGTGCGTCGAACCGAGCGCACCGGACCCACCCGCGCCGGCGCCGACGAGTTGAAGACCGCGGCGAGTCGGGTGATGCCACCCTCGACGATCTCCTCGTAGACGACGTCGGCCTGATTGGTCCCGAACTGGGGGTGCGCCTCGTAGGTGTTGTCGATCTTCACCGTGACCGCGGGGCGGTGCGCCGTCACCCGGGTCGGGTCGGGCAACCCGGTCAGGGGCGCGGTCGGTCCGGAGTGGACCGTGGTCGTCGTCGTCGACGTCGTCGATGTCGTGTCCGCGCTCGAGAGCGGCGTGCTGACACCGGCGACGACCAGGATGAACACCACCGCCGCCAGGGTGCGCCGCACGCCGGAACCTTATCCGTGCGCCCCCCGCGCCGCCACGTCGGGCGCCGCGACTCGTCGGCGCCGGCCCCACATCGAACTCACACGAATCTCGCACCCCACTCTCAGGCACCGTCCCTAGGTTCGGCCCATGGCCGAGCTGTCCGAACGGGCGCAGATCTCGCGACTCATCCACCGCTTCGGCTTCGGTCCGCGGCCCGGGCAGTACGAGTCGCTCGTGAAGCTGGGCCTCGCCCGCACCCAAAGGTCGATCCTTGACGTTCCCGCGGTGGATCCTGGACTGTCGACGGTGGTCACGCCGACGTTCCCCAGCTACGGCTTCCTACCCGCGTCCCAGATGCGGGCCCTGCTGGCCCAGCAGAACAACGAGCTCCTCTTCTGGTGGCTGGACCGGATGGTCCTGAGCCACAACGCGCTGCCCGAGCGCATGACGTGGTTTTGGCACGGGCACTGGGCCACCGCGGTGAGCAAGGTCGTCTATCCGTTGCCCATGCTCCAGCAGAACCAGACGCTGCGGGCCAACGCCCTCGGGAACTTCAGCACGATGAGCGAGGCCATGATCACCGACTGCGCGCTGCTGTACTGGCTGGACTCGGAGCTCAACGTCGCCACGTCACCTAACGAGAACCTGGCGCGCGAACTGATGGAGCTCTTCACGCTGGGCATCGGGAACTACACCGAGAACGACGTCCAGGCGGTCGCCAAGAGCCTGACCGGCTATCGGGTCACGCTGGCCACGGGACAGGTCACGTACAGGCCCGCGCTGCACGACAACTCGGTCGTGACGATTCTGGGCACGACGAGCTCCTTCACCGGGCCGAGCGTCGTCGCCCTGCTCACGTCGCTGTACACGAACCAGCTGTTCATCGCCGAGCGACTGTGGTTCCGATTCTTCGACTCGTCGAGCCCGCAGTCGGACGACTCGATCGCCACCGCCTTCGAGTCGCGCGGCATCGCTCGGGCGGTCAAGGCCCTCGTGCATCACCGGGCCCTGGCCAATCCCGCCCACTCCCAGGCGAAGTCGCCGGTCGAATGGTTCGTGAGTGCCTGTCGCGCGCTCGGAGTGCGCCCGTCGACGCTGCCCACCCCCCAGGTCGTCATCAGCGGGCTGGGCAACCTCGGCCAGGTCCCCTTCAACCCCCCCAACGTGGGAGGGTGGCCGGCCGATCAGTTCTGGCTCACCGCGGCGTCCGCGCAGCAGCGCATCTCGCTCTCGTCGTTCCTGATCGAGCACGGTGACCTCACGCCGATCACCTCGCTCAGCCCCCGCGAGCGGGTCGAGGGCTCGGCGTTGTGGCTGGGCGTTCCGGAGTGGGGACGCTCGACGAAGGCGCTGCTGACCAAGGTCCGCACGGATCCGACGCAACTGGCGTGGCTGGCGCTGAACGCGCCCGAGTACGTGGTGAACGCATGAAGTGCGAGAACATCAGCCGCCGGGACTTCCTCAAGCTGACCGGCGCGGGCGCGCTCGCGAGCACCGTGCCGCTGTCGGTGGTCGACGTGATGAAGGCGGCGGCGGCGAGCCCCCTGCCCGCGGGGCAGGCGATCGTGGTCATCGTCACTCTCTACGGGGGCAACGACGGACTCAACACGGTGGTGCCCTACGAGGATCCCGTGTACTACTCGTCGCGTCCCGGCATCTCCATCGCGCCCACGGCGGTGCTGACCCTCGCCGACGGACTGGGCCTCAACGGATCGATGTCCGGGTTCGGGTCCCTGTGGGCCGCGGGGCGCCTCGCCATCGTGCGCGGGGTGAGCTATCCCAATCCGAACCTGTCGCATTTCGCCTCCATGGCGATCTGGCAGAGCGCGTCGCCGGTCGAGCCCGTCGCCAGCGGCTGGATCGGTCGCTGGCTCGACACGCAGGCGCACAACCCCATGCTGGCCATCGGGATCGGATCGGTGCTCTCGCCGTTGCTCGCGGGCGTCAAGCAGAGCGGCTCGGTCCTTCCCACGGGTGGCCTCACCCTGCCCGCGGGGGCGGTAGGCAGCCGTTTCCAATCCCTCGGCCAGCACTCGTCCACCGACACCGCGCTGCAGATCAGCGCGGCCCGGTCGTTCACGGATCTCTTCTCGCTCTACCACAGCGTGCAGGGAGCGCTCGCGTCGCCCGCGCCCACCCCGGTCGACCTCAGCACCGCGAACGCCGGGGTGCCGAGCCTCAGCCAGCAACTCGACGTCGTGGCGACCCTCATCGCCGCGAACGCGCCCACGCGGGTGTGGGAGGTGTCGCTCGGCGGATTCGACACGCACGCCGACGAAGTGAGTGCCCAGACCGCTCTGGTGGGCGGTGTCGCGGGTTCCGTCGCCCGGTTCCTGTCCCAGATCAGCGCCACGGCGCACGCCAACGACGTCACGGTCCTCGTCTACAGCGAGTTCGGACGGCGCGTGCGGGCCAACGCGTCGCTCGGAACGGACCACGGCTCCGCCGGCCCGGTGTTCGTCGCTGGCAACGCCGGTGCCGGCGGGTTCTTCGGCGACGAGCCGTCGCTGTCCCAGCTCGATCCCACCGGAAACCTTCAAGTGACCACCGACTTCCGCGACGTCTACGGGGCCATCCTCGAAGACCTGCTCGGCACCCCGGTCGGCCAGGTCATCCCGGGTTGGACGACCAAGCTCCCGATCTTCGCCGCGGCGTGACGGGTCACCGCTCGTCGACCCGTGGTCGTCGTCCGTGACGTCGACCCGCGAGCCGCGGGCACTGACCAGACCCCGGGGACGACAGCGCCGCACGAAATAGGGTCGGTGCCATGAACCCAGCCATCGAACTCCTCGCCGACCGACTCGTGGCGACCCGCTTCCGCCAGGAACCACTGGAGGCCGCCCTGCTCGGACTCACCGACGGTGCTGGCGAGCTCGCCGACCTGTCGGCCGAGACGCAGCGCGAGTTGAGGGACTCCTTCGCCTCGGTCGGCGCATCCGCCGAGGCCCTGGCCACGTCGCTCAACGAGGCGGCCGGTGACCGCGATGAGGTCGACGTGCTCACCCTCGACCTCATCCGACTGTCCGCGACGGCGGCCGCGGCGGCGATGACCGTGCCCCTCGACGAGTTCACCGTGACCGACCTCTACGTCACCCCGTTGTCGGGCATCCTCGCCGTGCTGCCCATGCTGCCCCTCGACACGGACGACCGCCGTCGCGACCAGCTGGCTCGGCTGGCCGCGGTGCCGAGGTTCCTGGATCAGTCCGCCCAGCGCCTGCGCGACGGCGCGGGAGCGGGACTCACGCCCACCGCCCGGGGCGTTCGCGCGGCCGTCGCCCAGATCGACACCGTGCTCGCCGACACCGCCCTGAGTGGACTGCGTCGGACCCTCGAGGGGACCAACGACGACTTCTGCGCCGCCCAGGACCGGGTCCTGGACGAGGTCGTGGTGCCGGCAGTCCGGCGCTTTCGCGAGGTCCTGGAGAGCGAGAGCCTCCCTCTCGGGCGCCCCGACGAGCGGCCCGGGCTCAGCTGGCTGCCCGACGGCGAGGAGATGTACCGCACGATGATTCGCGTGTCGACGTCGACTGACCGCACCGCGCGGGACCTGCACGCCACCGGGCTGGACATCATGGACCGGCTGAACGACGAGTACGCCGCGATCGGTTCGCGCCTCTGGAACACGAGCGACGTCGCCGAGATCCACGAGCGCCTGCGCTCGGACCCGGCGCTGCGCTACGCGAACAGCGAGGAGATCCTGGCGACGGCGCACGAGGCGGTCACTCGGGCGGAGGCCGCGGCACCAGGGTGGTTCGGCCTGGTGCCGCGCACGCCGTGCGCGATCGAGCCCATCCCCGAGGCCCTCGCCGAGGGTTCGCCGCCCGCCTACTACTTCACGGGCGCCCTCGACGGCTCGCGGGTGGGCACCTACTTCGTCAACACGACCAAGCCGGCCGAGAGGTTCCGCCACCTGGCCGAGGCGGTGGCGTTTCACGAGGCGGTGCCGGGGCACCACTTCCAGCTGACGATCGTCCAGGAGCTCGAGGGCAACCACCTGGTCCACTCGGTCTTCGCCGACGTGGCCACCGCCGAAGGGTGGGGGCTGTACGCCGAGCGCCTCGCCGACGAGATGGGTCTCTACAGCAGTGACGTGGCGCGCCTCGGCATGTTGAGCACGGACGCCTGGCGGGCGGCGCGCCTCGTGGTCGACACCGGGCTGCACGCCCTCGGCTGGTCGCGCGAGGCGGCGATCGACTGGATGGCGGGCCACGTGCCGATGAGCCACGTCGAAGTCGAGTCCGAGGTGGACCGCTACATCGCCGTGCCGGGCCAGGCGCTGTCGTACATGGTCGGCCGCTTGGAGCTCGAGGCGAACCGGCGCCGCGCGTCCGAGCGCTTGGGGGACCGGTTCGACGTGCGAACTTTCCACGACGTCGTCCTCCGGTCGGGGCCCGTCCCGTTGCCCGCCCTGTCGGCCGCGATCGATCGGTGGCTCGACTCCTTGAACTAGGAGCCGGGGTCTCCTTCGGCCCAGCACCTCTCACGTCACGTGCGCCGGCGGGGCCTCGCGGCCGGCGCCTGACGAACTTTCCCGAAGTCGGTCCGGCGAGATAACTATGCTCCCTCAGGACATGACCGCGGAGACCGACACGGCGGGTAGTTCCTCACGCACGCACGGCGAGCCCGATGCCGCCGCCGTCGTACTCGATCGGGTCACCAAGGCCTTCCGCGGGCCGACCGGTCTCAAGACGGTGGTCAATGAGCTCTCGCTGACGATCCGCGCGGGTGAGTTCTTCTCCCTGCTCGGACCGTCGGGCTGCGGGAAGACGACGACGTTGCGAATGATCGCGGGACTCGAGCGCGTCGACAGCGGCCGGATCCTGCTCGACGGCGAGGACGCGACGAACCTGCCGGCGCACGCGCGCAACGTGAACACGGTGTTCCAGAACTACGCGCTCTTTCCCCACCTGACCGTCTTCGACAATGTGGCCTACGGACTGCGCCGCCAGCACGTCGCGAAGCAGGAGCTGCGCCGCCGGGTCGGCGAAACGCTGTCGCTCGTGCACATGGAGGGATACGCGATGCACCGGCCCCAGCAGCTCTCGGGGGGCCAGCAGCAGCGCGTGGCGCTGGCCCGGTCGGTCGTGACCCGCCCGACCGTCCTGCTGCTCGACGAGCCTCTGGCCGCCCTCGATCTCAAACTGCGTGAGTCGATGCAGGAGGAGCTCAAGCGACTGCAACGCGAGCTCCAGCTCAGCTTCGTGTTCGTGACCCACGACCAGGCCGAGGCCTTCGCCATGTCGGACCGCGTCGCCGTGATGGAGGGTGGCACCCTCGTCCAGGTGGGCTCGCCCGAGGAGCTCTACCTGCGCCCGGCCACACGTTTCGTGACCACCTTCGTCGGTCGCGCCAACTTCATACCCGCGTCGCTGGTCGAGGGCGCCACGACGGCGCGACCCGACGACATGGCGTCGCGCCAGCTGAGCGAGACCGAGGACACCGCCGGGGCGGCCGGCGCCGAGCCGTCGGTCTTCGTGCGACCGGAGCGACTGCGCCTCCGTTTCGAGACGTCATCGGTCGCGCTCACCGAGCCCCGCGTGCGCGGCATGGTCGTCGACAAGACGTTCTCCGGGGGATTGACGACCGTGCGCGTGAGGGTCCGCGACGACGTCGAGCTCTCGGTCACCTGCGACAGCGCGTCGCCCGAGGCCCATGAGGCCACCGTGGGCGGATCCGCCGTCGTCTCGTGGCGTCCCGAGGACGCGACACTGCTCGACCGGTGATACGGTGCGGCGGCGACGGCATTCTCGAAGCGATGGTTCCCCCCGGTCCTACCAATCAACGCAGTGAGGAGAGACGGTAACCATGGAGCACGACAGCAACGAAGCGACCCTCCGCATCCTGGCGCCCGAGGGCCATCCCCTCACCCGGCGCGGCTTCATGTCCCTAGCGGCGATGGCGTCGGCCGCCGCGCTGACCGCGGGTCCGGATCTGGCGGCGTCCGCGGCGTCGATGAGCCAGCTGGTGTCGGCGGCTCGCAAGAGCATGAAGTCGATCGGCAAGTCCAAGAACCTGTACCTGTACACGTGGGGCCAGTACGACAACCCGACAACGTTCAACGCGTGGACGAAGGGCGCCGGATTCACGATTCAGGTCGGCAGCTACAACTCCAACCCAGCGCTCATCGCCAAGCTCGAATTGGCCAAGGGCACCGCGGGCTACGACATCGTCGTGCCGACCGGCGGCTACGTCCCCGAAATGGTGGCCAAGGGCCTGCTAATTCCCCTGGACCGGTCCAAGCTGCCGAACTTCAAGAACCTCGACCCCGCACTGTTGAACTTCCCCTGGGACCGGGGCAACAAGTACACGATCCCCAAGGACTTCGGCACCACCGGCTATATCTACGACACGTCCATCATCACCCGGAAGATGACCACCTGGCTGGACTTCGTGAAGGCCGCCGCGTTGCCCGCGGTCTCGGGCCGGGTCTCGGTCCTCGACGACCCCGACGACGTGCTCGGCATCGCGCTCTGGAGCGAAGGGGTGGACTGGAACACGTTCAGCACGTCGAAGCTGCACACGGCCATCAACTGGCTTATCAAGAACCTGGCGCCGCACGTCAGCAACCTGGACTCGTATCCGGGTAGTACGGGGGGCCTCACCAGCGGGACGTACGTGCTCTCGCAGGCCTGGAACGGCGACGCGCGCCAGGTGTTGCTCAAGGATCCCACGCGGTTCAAGTGGGTCGTCCCCTTCCCGAAGTCGGAGATCTGGATCGACACGTGGGCCCTGGCCAAGGGCGCCAAGAACATCGACACCGCTCACGCGTTCCTCAACTTCATCCTGGACCCCAACGTGTCGGCCAACGAGATGGAGTACACGGGCTACAACACGGCTGTCAAGAACGTGCGCAGCTACCTGCCCAAGAACCTGCCGCAGTCGGACGTGATCTTCCTCACCCCGGACCAAGAGAAGCGCCTCGTGGCCTACNAGGTGAACTCCACGATCAACCTGCGCACTCAGCTGTACACCAACTTCAAAGCCGCCATCGCCTCGTAGCCGCGCCAGCAAAGCCGCGAGAAGCGTGAGGCCAACGTGTTAGGTCGCAGCAGCCTGCGCAGTTTCACCGGCCTCACCTACGCGTGGTTCGCGCTGTGGTTCCTGGCGCCCGCGGGCATCATGCTGATCTACGCATTCGGCCACACCGCCGGGCTGACCCAGGCCGGACTCGTCAAGTTGAACCATCTCGGCTTTCAGAACTTCTACCAGGCACTGCGCTACCCCGCCGGGCAGGTGCTGGTGGTGAGCCTGGAGAACGCAGTGCTCGCGACCACCCTGTGCGGGCTCATCGCCTACCCCGTCGCCTACTTCATCGCGCGCCGTCTCGGCCCGCGCACGCGGGTGCTGGTGCTGTTGCTGGTGGTGTTGCCCTTTTGGACCGACTACCTGCTGCGCATGCTGGGCTGGCGCATCTTCCTGAGCCCGCTGGGCCTGCTCTACAACGCGATGCACGCCGTTGGATGGCACGTCACGTACGTGTCCCTCCTCGACACCCGCACCGCCGTGATGATCGGACTCGTCTACAACTACGTGCCCCTGTTCATCCTGCCCCTCGCGGTGGTGCTCGAGCGCATGGATCCCCAGCTAATGCAGGCCGCCGACGACCTCGGGGCCAGGCCGTGGACGATCTTTCGCACGGTCACCTTCCCGATGTCGATGCCCGGGGTCGTGGCCGGGACGGTGCTGGTATTCGTGCCCCTACTGGGCGACTACGTCACTCCCACGCTGATGGGCGGGGCCCGCGGACTCATGATCGGCAGCCTCGTGGCGTCGGAGTTCAACGAGGGGCAGAACTGGTCCCTCGGCGCCGCGATGGCCATCTTGCTGATCGTGATCCTGGTGGGGATCGTGGCCGTCAGCTGGCTGCTCGCCACCGGCGCGCGCTACCTCGTCGCACGATCACGACGGCGTTCGATCGAGCGCGGGTGGGCCGCAACGTGAAGACCACGACGAGCAAGTGGGTCCTGGGCTTCATCACCACCCTGCTCGTCCTCTTCCTCTTCCTCCCCCTGGTGGTCGTGGTCGCCTTCTCCTTCAACGGCGGATTCGACGCGTTCCAGTGGGGCGGCTTCAGCGCCGCCGCCTACGGACAGGCCACGCAGGACTCGACCCTCATCACGTCGCTGCGGATCTCGGTCGAGGTGGCGGTGGCGACGGGCTTCCTGAGCATGGCCGTGGGGCTCATCGGGGGTCTCGCCAGCACCGGCCGACGTTGGACGCACCGGCTGCTGTTCATCCTGTTCGTCGTCATCCTCGCGACCCCCGAGATCGTCGGCGCCAGCGGCGACCTCCTGTGGTTCGTCACCCTGGGCGTCTCCAACGGCTTCACGCGCCTCATCATCGCCCACTCGATCTTCGGTAGCGCGCTGACCGCGCTCATCGTGCGCGGGCGCGCCCTCGGGCTCGAGCCGGCCGTCTTCGAGGCGGCCAACGACCTCGGTGCGCGCACCATCACCATGCTGCGCACCATCGCCGTGCCTCTGTTGGCGCCGGCGCTGATCGCGGGGGGGCTCCTTTCCTTCACCTTCAGCCTCGAGGACTTGGTGACGTCGATCTTCGTGAGCACCGCGCAGACGACGCCGCTGCCCGTGTTCATCCTCGCCTCGCTGCACTCCCAGTTCCACACCGACATCTTCGCCGTCGCGGTCCTCCTCTTCGTCTCGACGACCGTGCTGTTCATCGTGGCGCTGGCCATCATGGGCGGAGGATCACGCTCGCGCATGCGGCGCGGTCTGCGCCTACTCGCCGCGGCCCCGGCCCCGGCCGAGACGGGCGCGTAGCCCTCTGAGCGTCGTCGATCGCCGCCGGTTCCTTAGCGGAGGTGCGGCGCTCGGCGCGGGGTGGCTGATGACCGGCGCGCCGCGCCCGCGCGTCATCGAGGCGGCGCGAGCGACCCCTCCGGCGGGGTCGGACCTTGGCGCGGTGCGCCACGTGATCTTCCTCATCCAGGAGAACCGGTCCTTCGATCACTACTTCGGCTCGTATCGAGGGGTCCGCGGCTTCGACGACCACCCCAGCGACTCGCTGGGCGTCTTCGCCCAGCCGGACCCGGCGAACACGACTCGACCGCCCCTGGGAGTCCAGCTTCCCTTCCACCTCGACTCGCGCGCTGGAAACGCGGAGTGCACTCACGACATCACCCACGAGTGGCTGGCCCAGCACCAGAGCCTCGACGCGGGCGCCATGGATGGCTTCGTGACGACCCATACCGCGACGACCTACGACGGACCCGACGATGGGCTGCTGACCATGGGCTACTACACGCGCGCCGACCTGGCTTTCCACTACGCGCTGGCCGACGCCTTCACGATCGGCGACCACTACTTCTGCTCGGTCCTCGGGCCTTCCCACCCCAACCGGCTCATGGCGGTGTCGGGGACGATCGACCCGGCCGGCACACGCGGCGGGCCGGTCTTGACCACCAGCCACTCGCGCGACATCCTCTTCAGCGCCCGGTGGACGTCGGCGCCCGAGCTGCTCCACGACGCCGGGGTGAGTTGGAAGACGTACACCGCCCCGGGTCAGGGCTACGTGCCGCGCTCGCCCGAGCTCGGCTTCGGTGACGCGGTGCTCCAGTACTTTGCGGCGTACGCCAAGCCCACCTCGCCGCTCTTCCAGCGGGCCTTCCTTCCGACCTACCCGGCCGACTTCGTCCACGACGTGCGCCACAACACGCTGCCGGACGTCTCGTGGATCCTCCCGCCCGACGGATACGACGAGCACCCGCCCGCGCCGCCGGCGTACGGGGCGTGGCTGATCAGCCAGGTCCTGGCCACGCTGGTCGCGAACCCCAAGGTCTGGGCCCGGACGGTGCTGTTCGTGACCTACGACGAGAACGGCGGGTTCTTCGACCACGTCGCGCCGCCCACGGCCCCGCCCGGCACGCCGGGAGAGTACGTCAGCGCGACCCCCCTGCCGGCGACGGCGGGCGGCGTGACCGGGCCCGTCGGTCTCGGCTTCCGGGTGCCCCTGCTCGTGCTCTCGCCCTTCAGNCGGGGCGGCTACGTGTCCTCGGACGTCTTCGACCACACGTCGCTCATCCGATTCCTCGAGGCCCGATTCGGCGTGCGCTCCCCCGAGATCTCCGCGTGGCGCCGGGCCGCCGTGGGCAACCTCGTGTCCACACTGCGACTCAGCCGGGCCAATCTCGCGCCGGTGCGCCTGCCCGCGACGTCGAACTACCGGCGCCGGGCCCTCGGCGCCGAGGGCTGCACGCCGGGTGACCTCGCCGAGACGAATACGCTGTTCCCGTCGATACCCCAAGCACCGACCCAGACGATGCCGACCCAGGAGCCGGGGGCCGGGCGAGCCCTCCCGTGAACCTCGTCGCGACGACCATCGACCTGGTTCGCTAGCGCGACGAGAAGTAGCGACTCATGGGATCGAGGTAGCTCTTGTGCCAGCCCCCGTTCTCGTAACCGAGCTGGTCGGCCGGGACGTTGGAGTGACGCACGGTAACGAGGGTCCCGTCGCCCTCGGCGTCGAAGGTCACCTCGATCACCGAGTCGGCGTGCTCGTCGGTGAACTGCGCCGTCCGCCACGACTGGACGATCCGGTGGAACGGCTCGAGCTCCATGGTCTCGCCGTGGATGTACTCGTCCCACGCGCTGAAGCGCCCGCCCACGACGGGGTCGATCCGCGCCGCGCCCCCGGTCATCGCGCTGTGCAGCTCGCTGGACAGCCACGCCCGGTAGACGTCCTCGGCGCGCGCCGCGACGACGCCGGACACTTCGAAGTCATAGGTCATCGATCTCTCCCGGGCCGCCGGGGACGGCCCCGACGCCACGCCATGAGCCTACGACGGCGTCGCCGGCTGATCCGTGGCCGCCCACGGAGGTCTCCTAGCGCACGGGCATGGGCGTCAAGACGCGAGCGGTCCAGTTGTTGAGGAGTCGGGCGAGCTGGGTGGCGCCGATCGGCCGCGAGAAGTAGAAGCCCTGCCCGGAGTCGGTGTGCTCGCCGAGCAGCTTGCGCAGCTGCTCTTCGGTCTCGATGCCTTCGGCGATCGTGACGATGCCCAGCGAGCTCCCGAGCTGGACGAGCGTGTGAACGAGCGTCGCCGCCTCGGGCGTCTCGGCCACGCCCGAGATGAAGCTGCGATCGATCTTCAAGATGTCGATCGGGAACTGGCTCAGGTACGAGAGCGATGAGTAGCCGGTCCCGAAGTCGTCGATGGCGAGGCGCACGCCGAGGAGTTTGAGCGCCCGGAGCCGCTTGACCGTGGCCTCGACGTCGATCATCAGGGCCGTCTCGGTCAGTTCCAGGACCAGCCTCTGGGGATCGAAGCCGCTCGTGCGCAGGGCGTCCTTGACGTCGTCCAGGATGCGCTCGCGGTCGAGCTGCTTGGCCGAGAGGTTGACCGAGACCGAGAGGTCGCGCCCGTCGCTCGTCCAGGCGGCGCCCTGACGGCACGCCTCGTGCAGTACCCATCGCCCGACCGGCACGATCAGCCCGCTCGACTCGAGCGCCGGGATGAAGGCGTCGGGCTGCATGACCCCACGAACGGGGTGGCGCCACCGCAGTAGCGCCTCCACCCCGGTCACCGTGCCCGACGCCAGGTGGACGATGGGCTGGTACTCCAGGAAGTACTCGCCGTTCTCGAGGGCGCTCTCCAGGTCGATCTTGAGGCTGCGTGAATCGGCGACCGCCTCCTGCATCGAGGGCAGGAAGACGACGGCCCTCTTCTTGCCGATGCCCTTGGCCCGGTACATGGCGATGTCGGCGTCGCGCAGCAGGTCCTCGGGCACGGCCCGAATGCCTTCGGCGACCCCGATGCTGGCCGACACGCTCAACGGCACGTCGCTGCCGGAGATGTCGAAGGGCGCGCGCAGCACGTCCAGGATCCGTTCCGCGAGCGCCTCGGCGCCGGGGGTGAGCGACGCCCCCTCCGCCAAGACGACGTACTCGTCGCCGCCGAGGCGACCCACCGTGTCGCCCTCGCGCAGGATCTTGGACAGGCGGGCGC
>JGI12269J14319_10000743_pt1 | contig 31675 bp, 35 predicted proteins | sample PeaSoiSIISIP2007_FD_14319 | JGI IMG/M metagenome (IMG submission 14319)
CGCGAGCCTGGCCGCCCTGCGGCGGGCGGTCTCGGCCGACCCGGCCATCGCCTTCGCGGGGTGACCGGGCACGTGCGGGCTGAGCTCGAGGTCCGCGACCTGACCGTGGAATTCCCCTCCGGCGGGTACGTGGTTCGTCCCCTGAGCGGCCTCTCGTTCAACGCCGACGACGGCGAGCTGGTGGTCGTCCTGGGACCGAGCGGGTGCGGGAAGACCACGTTGCTGTCCTGTCTCGCCGGGCTGTTGACCCCCACCTCCGGGTCGATCTCGTTTCGCCACAACGACGTGGGCAACTTGACCGGCCCCGCCCTCGGTGAGTACCGCCGCTACACGGTGGGCGTGGTGTTCCAGGCCTTCAACCTGATCCGCAGCCTCTCGGCGCGCGCCAATGTGATGGCCCCCCTCCGTTTGGCGCGCCTGCCGTACAAGGCGGCAGCCCAACGCGCTGACGACCTGCTCGAGGTCGTGGGTCTTTCCGACAGGGCCGGGCACCGTCCCGGGCAGTTGTCAGGAGGACAGCAGCAACGCGTTGCCATCGCCCGGGCCCTTGCCCACGATCCCCCGTTGGTGGTGGCCGACGAGCCCACCGCCCACCTCGACTACATCCAGGTCGAGGGCGTACTGCGATTGTTGCGCCAGCTCTCGGTGCCGGGCCGCATGGTGCTCGTTTCGACACACGACGACCGCATCACCAACATCGCGGACCGCGTGATCGAGCTCGCCCCCCATTTCGCGGCCGCCGACCGGGCCCCCGAAGAGGTGTCGTTGGCCGATGGCGAAATCCTTTTCGAGCAAGGAGACCGGGGGGACCTCGTCTACCTGGTCAACGAGGGAGAGGTGGAGATCTACCGGGTCCGTGCCGACGGGGCCGAAGAGGGTCTGGCTGTCATCGGGGTCGGCAACTACTTCGGTGAGCTCGGTCCCATCCTGAACCTCCCCCGCAGCGCCTATGCGCGAGCCAAGGGGGCCTGCCGCCTGACGGGGTACACGGTCCGGGCCTTCCGCCAGCGGTTCCCGGGCACGGGGGTGGCCGCGAACCCGGCGGCCGGGAGTCCTCTCTGACCCGATGGGAGCGGTGGGGGGCGACCTCGTAGAATCGCGCCCGTGGACCACGCCGTGCTCACGCGCTACAGGGTGATGGCTTACCTCACCGCCGTCCTGCTCATCATCCTCGTCTTCGTGGGCATCCCTTTGCAGGTGGAAGGCCACCCCGGGGTGGTCAACATCTTCGGAACACTCCATGGGTTCCTCTATCTCGTCTACCTCGTCGTGGCCTTCGATCTGACCCGGAAGCTCTACATCCCCGTGGGCCGCACCCTCCTCGTCCTCCTCGCCGGCACCGTGCCCTTCGGAGCGATCATCGCCGAGCGCAAGCTGACGTCTGAGTACTCCAAACAGACACGCGCCGCTCGAGCCGTGACCGGGCCCGACATGGGCACGGAAACCTCGGGAACCGCGCCGGAGCAGGCCTGACCCCGCCGTGTCCGTCCCGGTGCCGGCCGCGCCTCTCTCTCACCCCGTCTCTCCCCCCGGTTGCTGGTGGACGCGGCGGTCTGTGCTGGCCCACCTCGCCCTCGTGGTGTGGGTTCCGGGGTGCGCCGTCGCCTGCTGGTGGCAGGTCGGAGTGGGCTTGTCGGGGGACTCGCTGGGCTGGATCTACTCGGTCATGTGGCCGTGCTTCGCCGTGTTCGGCACGATCTTCTGGTGGCACTTCGTGCACGACGATCCCGACACGGTGGGGCGGCGCGGCTTACGCCGGCTCCAAGAAGCGGCCGCGCCCCCTACCGTCGAGCAACCCGGTTCGCAAGGGCACGACGGGGCCGCCCCCGATCCCGGTGAGCTCGCCTTGGCACGAGCGGAGGCCGAAGATCCCGAGTTGGCCGAGTACAACGCCTACCTTGCCGCTTTGTCCCGGGATCCACGTCCGAGCACGTGGCGAAGCCGCTGATCAACACTGGTGAGAGGAACGACGCCATGCCCGCCGGCCCCGCCCGACAGCCGCACATACCGGAGCCCGTCGCCGCGCTGGCCGGTGAACAGCCCCTCAGACCGGTGTGGGAGAACGAGCTGGGAGGGCTCACCTTCGAGATCGGGAGCGGTGTCGATCGCTACTTCGTGAAATGGGCGCCCGCGGCCAGCGGGATCGACCTGGACGCCGAGGCAGCCCGGATGAGCTGGGCAAGCGTCTTCACGCCGGTGCCCCGGGTCCTGGACCAGGGCGCCGACGACACCGGACGCTGGATGTCCATCAGCCCGGTGCCGGGAGACAGTGCGGTTGCAGACCGCTGGAGGAGAGATCCGGCGACCGCGGTCAAGGCGATAGGGAAAGGATTGCGCGCCTTGCACGACGCCCTCCCCGTGGACACGTGCCCGTTCTCGTGGTCGAACGAAGACCGCGTGGCCGACGCCCGGGCCCGGGCGTCGGCGGGGCTCGTCGATCCACAGCGATGGCACCCCGTCCATCGGTCTCTGTCCCTGCAACAGGCTCTCGACGTCCTCGCCGATGCACCCCCGATCGACAGAGCCGTGGTCTGTCACGGAGACGCCTGTGCTCCCAACACCATCCTCACCGCCGCCGGCCACTGGTCGGGCCATGTCGACCTCGGGGCCCTGGGCGTGGCCGATCGCTGGGCCGACCTCGCCGTCGCCACGTGGAGCACGCAGTGGAACTTCGGTCGTGGCTGGGAGAGCCGGTTGCTCGCCTCCTACGGCGTCCAGAGCGATCCCGTTCGCACCCGGTTCTACCGCCTCCTCTGGGACCTGGGACCCTGACCGACCGTCGCTCCTGTCCGCCCGACCATCGACCCACGGACCCCCATCTTCGGCCCCACTCGGGAAACCCCATGTGCGACCATCGGACCGTGGGAACAACCGGCCGGCGCTCCGGAGACGCAACCGCGGCAGAAGTCGTCGTCAGGCCCTACGAGTCGCGCGACCGACCCCAGGTGCGACACATCTGCCACGTGACCGGCTACATGGGAGAGCCCGTCGACTGGCTGTGGCGCGACACCGAAAGTTTCGCCGATCTCTTCACCGCGTACTACACCGACGCGGAGCCGGAGTCCGCGCTCGTCGCCGAGCGCGACGGCGTCGCGGCCGGGTATCTGCTCGGCTGCGTGGACTCCCGCCGGGCATGGAGTCCGGCCGGCATCTTCGGGCGCCACTTCCTTCGGCGCGGCATCGGGTTCAGGCCCGGCACGGCCGGCGTGGTGTGGCGTTCATTCGGCGACGTGATCGTCGACGCGATGCGTCGCCGGCTCCCACCCGCCAGCGTGTACGACGAGCGCTGGCCCGCCCATCTGCACATCGACCTGCTCCCCTCGGTGCGCGGCATGGGGGTCGGTGCCACCCTGATGCACAGGTGGCTGGACACGCTGCGCGACGTGGGCGTACCGGGCTGCCATCTGGAGACCATGGGCGAGAACCATGGGGCCATCGCCTTCTTCGAGTCGATGGGCTTTCGCCGCCGTGGCGTTCCAAGCTCGGCGCCGGGGTTTCGCTCCCCCACCGGCGAACGCAACACGGTCCAGCTGATGGTGTTGCCCTTGAGCACTGAAGGACGAGGGATGCCGGAGGAGGGCAGGAGGAGCAGAACTTAGGGCGCCCTAATTCGTCGGGCACACCGCTGGGCACTCCTCAAGGCCCATTTGCGGTCCGCCGATGTCACAACAGTGACCGAGCCGCGCCCAGACGCGAACGGTGGCGCAGCTCCCCATCACTGGAGCCTCCAGCCACCCCCGGCCCGGGAGACCGACGGGCCTGCCCCTCACCAGGGAGAACCGGTGTCGATGTTGCTGCGCCGGTTGCGGGACCGGGACGCCGCGGCACCCTCTGCGGTTGATCCCACGGGCACGGACCCGGCCAACCCCCCACCCTCGGGTCGCCCCGCACCGCCACCGGCGGGTCCGATCCGACCGGAGCAGGCCGTCGTGGTCGGACCGCAACGCCTCCCGTCCCGCAGCACGCCCGAGCCAGCTCCCGGGCCCGTCCCAACCTGGTCGGCGGAACCCGAACCCGCGTTCCGGCTCGGGGCCGACGCCCCTGGCGAACACTGGAGCCGGCTCGAAGTCGACCAGCCCGTCGTCCCCGACGACCAACTTCTGCCCCGTCCCAGGACGCGGATGGGCCCGCGCGTGGGGGTCGTCGTCATCGCCTGCGCGTTGGTGGCCGTGGCGTTGGCACTGGCACACGTCGGGCCCTTCAGTTCCTCTCCCGGCGTGGCATCGACACCTTCTCTGACCACCAGCGCTCCGGTCGAGATTCGTGGCACGTGGAGTGCGCTCGTCGGCTTCGGTACCTCGCTCTCGGCGGAAGCCCTGCAGATCGACACCGAGAATCTCTCGACAGGACAATTCACCGCCGCCGTCATGTCACCGATCGGCGTCGAAACGATGACCGGCACGGTGGCCGGTTCGACGATGACCTTCAAGATCACTCTCGGCACGAGCACCGACAGCGGCACCGCCACCATTTCGACCACCAACGGCAAGCTCGAGATCCAAGGCACCTTCTCGAACTCCAGCGGGGCAGGGGGGAAGATCTTCGCCACCCGGACCTCCACCTGAGCGATCAGGCGAGCCCGCCGGGGACGACGAGTTAGAGGGTCGCATCAGGGCACGTTTGCACGGATTGAAATATCACGAAGTGCAGCGTGATCGGCGTTACGGTTCTGCCAACGGATGTAACGACATCTCGAATGCGTCCGTGACCATGACGCGGTAGCCGTCAGGGTCATCGACACGGAATTCGCGGTTGGGCCCGGGCGCTCCAGGGCCGATGGGACCCGGCTCGAATCCTGCCTCGCGGAACAGCTCATGCAGCTCCTCCAGATCGTCGGCGTAGACGTAGAACTGCACGGCCTGCTCGGCAGCAACGACGGGCCCACCGGCTTCCTCCAACATGAGCCGTGCTTGGTGCTGCTCAAGCCAACACCAGACCCGATGTCCACCTGGCTCAAAGCTCTCTAGGACCTCGAAGCCGAACAGTTCGTAGAAGGCAGTCGAACGCATGACATCCCGCACACGAACGAACGGCACGAGCCCCTGCACGTAGGGCCGGTGGGAACTCACGAGCGGACGATACCTCGTGGCGCGGAGCGGCCCGTCTGGCGGCGGTGGGACTGCTGGACCCAAGGGCGTTTCACCAGACCAGGGAGACAAGCCCCGGGATGAATTGCATCCGTTACCGAGCAGTCGGCGTCGAGTAGCCAAACGTTGCCCGATGCGGCACTAGCTGTCCCGCACCCCGGCCGGCTTGTCCCCGTGCAGAGCCACCCTGAGCATCCGTCTGCGATCCGTCCCGAAGTCCAGCAGGGCGTAGTGCATCGTGCACCGGTTGTCCCAGAACGCCACGTCACCCTCTTCCCATTTCCACCGGACCTGTCGCTCGGGTGCAACCGCGGCCTCATAGAGCAACCCGAGCAGTGCGTCACTCTCCCGCCGGCGCAGTCCGTCCACCTTGTCGGTGAACAGCGGGTTCACGAACAGACTGCGTTCGCCTGTTTCCGGGTGCGTCCTCACCAGGGGATGCCGAGAAGAGGTCACCGCAGTGCGACCTGCAGCCTCTCCACCTGTCGGGTCACGGTCCGCGAAGTAGCCGCCGGCCTTCCTGGCCGAATGGGTGGCCGTCAGGCCTTCCACAAAGGCGCGTAGCGGTGCCGACAGCGACTGGTACGCACCGGACATGTCCGTCCACATCGTGTCGCCTCCCACGGGCGGGATCTCCACGGCGTGCAAGATCGCCCCGAGCGGTGGGCGCTCCTGGAACGTGAGGTCGCTGTGCCACACGTCGGCACGAGCGCCCTCTTCCGAATCAAGGGGGAGCACCTCGGGATGGCCCTCCAGGCTGGGCTCCACGGGGTGGGCCCCGGTCGGGGTTCCGAACCGCGACGCCACCGCGGTGAGTGACGCCGCGTCGAGGCACTGGCCTCTGAACCACAACACCTTGTGCTTCAACAGGGCCGCTCTGACACCCGAGACCGTCTCCTCGTCCATCTCCGGAGCGAGACCAACACCATCGACCACGGCTCCCAAGGCAGGGCTCATTGCGTGGGTGTGCACGGCGCCAAGTTAGACGCTGGTCCCGGCCGCACCGGGCCGTTTTTCACCGCCCGTGTTCACCGCCCGTGATCACCCGGTCGTGTTCACCGGGCGAAGGCATGCCAGCCCAGCCACATCCACGCCACCACGAGCAGGTATCTCCCCACGCGACTCCAGGTCACCCAACCGACCAGTGCCCCCAGACCGGGGAGACCACCCTTGCCCGCCACGGCGAGGATCTGGCCGAGGACGACCGTGGCTCCGAGCACCCCCCAGACGATCAGCGTGATGTGCCGGTCGATCATCGGGATACCAGGAACCACCCGAGACCGAGCCATGCCACCACGGCCACCGTCTTGCCGGGGCGAGTGGCGTCAAGGAGGTCGATCAGGGAGCTCAACGTCGGGTGCTCGACTCGCGGCAGGCTGACGAGGCAGTAGAGCTCCCAGCCCGTGACGACGAGGATGGGGGCCATCCATACCCGCCATCGCCGGCCCAACCGCCGCCCTCGTCTTCCGTCGACTCCCTCCGGTCGCGCCCCACGGGATCGACCGGCTCGGAGATCACTGCGAATCGTGACCGCAGCGACGACAGCCACCGGAACGGCAGTGGCGACATCGGCGACCCACGTGAAGGGGTGGGTGAGCGCCACGAGGACCGCATAGCCAAGAACGGCCACCGCCCCCGCGACGACCCGGGATCTCTGGTGTGCGATCCGGTGCAGGTGCTCCACACCGTAGGTCTAGCCGTGGTGGAGGAGCGCAGCAGGCCCCCTCTTGCACCGCAGCCCGTGGAGTCGGGCGGGACAGGGGCCACCCGTATCCCCGTGCACGTCGTTGTGGAGCCTACGAAGAGCCGTAGTCGAGTTGCGCGTACCAGTCACCCCGTCCCTGCGGGGTGAGATCGAGGACGTGCCACGCCGGCGTGAGCAGATCGATGCCACGTTGGTCGATATCGTCCGACATGCGAGGGTGACCGCTGTAGAAGTGGTGCGGCACCCCATCGGGGTCCAGCCTGAACACCGACACCGTGGAATCCTGGTTCCCGTCGGTGTCCTCGCTGCCCAGGTCGTACTTGAACGTGTTTTCGCCACAGCTCAGCAGCCGGACCCGGTCCCACCCGCGAGCCCGGGCATGCGTCCGCAGCGTAGCGACGTCAGCCGCAGCCACCACGGCGAAGTCGACATTCTGGGCGACATGGTGCGCGACACCGTTGATGCCGTCGATCCACATCGTGCACATGGGACAGGGGGTGCTCTGTGCCTTGCCGTACATCAGGTGGTAGATCACCAGCGACCGATCAGGTGAGGTGAACAACCCGCTGAGCCGCACCGGGGTCACCGGATCGTCACCGGCACCAAGGCGGCGTGGCCCCTCGGAGAACACGTAGTCCTCGACCCCCGTGCCCGCCGGCAACTGTCGTCGCATCGACGCCACGTGCTCTCGTCGACGCATGAGCTCGATCTCGGCCTGTCGGAGCTCCTCGCGTTTTGCCGTGTACTCCGACGTTTCCCGAAGCCGGGTCTGATCCACGATCCTCCTCCTTCGGCCGGCGCCGTGTCCTGACGGTGCACTGTAATGAGTAGGCAAGTGCGGGTGTGCGGGTTGACTTCCCAGATCCACCGGTACACTGAAGGCGGTCGTCCCGGCGGCAGGAGGTGCACTGATGACTGCAGCGGACGAGACGCCCGTGATCGCTCCGGTTGGCGAGGACCTCCCGGTGCCCGGTGCCATCTCCGACGAAGAGCTCACCGCCCTGGCGCTCGCCGCCGACCCCGATCAGCCCCTGGACGCTGATGCAGTGCCTCTGTCGCTCTATCTGGCCAGCAGCCCGGGACCTCTCCCCGAGTGGTACATGGCACCGGTGACGGCCCGGCACAGCGGACGACGACAACGGGCGGTCATCCTCTCGATCGTCGGCGCGTTCCTGTTGATCGAGGCGTTCGGTCTGTGCAGCACCTACGGGCAATTCCCATTTCACTGAGAGCGCCGTAGCGGGCGTCGCCGGCGGTCCTAGGGGACCTGACGGTCGCTTTCGGGCCGGTTGAAGGCGAGACGGGTGAGCGTCCCCCAGTGGAAGCGGGTATACGAGCGCAGACGCCAGACATCTCCGACGGCGCCCGCGTCCTCCAGCAGGTGGTCGACATACTCGATCTTGTCGTAGGGGACGGCGGGAACGAGGTGGTGAGCGGCATGGAAGTTGTTGTTCCAGTACACCCAGCGGACGAAGGCGTTGGACCGAACCGACCGCGTGATCTCGAGGACGTCACCACGGCCGGTGGCACCGTAGTGCTCGGGGACCAGGAGCACCGGAAGCAGCCCGAAGACCCCGATCACGTAGGGGATGAGCCACACGTTCACCGTCACCCACGGGTCGATGACCATTCCCGTCACGATCGCACCCACCACCGCCAGCAGGAGAAGCGCATTGAGCCTGATGGCTCGGCGCTGGCGGTGCGTACGCACCCAGGACGGCGGCTTCCCGAGGATGGTGACGACCGTGTAGGCGGTGTTCTCGAAGAGGACCAGGAGACCCCCGAGCACCATCACCGCCACATACAGCCGGCGTGTCGAGAAATTCAGCGGAGTCCTCTCGGGATCGCCGTCCTGAGCGGTCCGGGCGTGGTGCTCGAGGTGATAACAGCGGTACGTGGCAAACGACGCCAGGACGGTGATCGCCGCCGCCGTCCCGACCACGGTGTTCCACGTCCTGGAGGCGAAAAGGTGTCCGTGGACGGCTTCATGGGCGATGGCGGCGTTGCCGACGAACGCCAAGGCGACGACCAACCACACGACGACCCAGACCGCCATCTCGTTCGCCCAGATGCCGACGCCGGCCGCCACCACGGCGGGTCCCCATGCCAAGAGCAGATGCGACACCGTCGTCCGGGGTGACGTGCGCCCGAGATGGCGGTCGGCCACCACGGCGCGGACCCGGTCGACAAGGGCGACATGGGCGGGCTCGGGTGGGACGCCGAGCTCCTCGCGACCCGTGTACTCGCCGGGTTCCCTTTCGACCGTTGAAGCCGGAGCGATATCCATCATGGAACCAGCCCCTCAGGGTCACGAGCGATACGGCGTTCCTCGCCCCGGAGCCTACGAATCTCGTGGTCGGGCGGCAACCGGGGGGCACCGGCTCTCGTGGGCACGGGCCTTCCTGTCATGAAGGGGTGGGCATCTCGCTGAAGGGTCCGAGACCGCACCGCTGCAGACTCACGACCCCCACCCGTCAGAGGGTGCTCAGCTGAAAGACTGGCCACGAAGCCACTTGACTGTCGAGCCACGGGTGCCGGAGGATTTCCCCGGTGGGACACTCGACCTCGATGACGCGCACCAAGCGGCGAGCTCGGGGCAACGTTCGGGTGGGGCCTCGATCGGTCCATGTCGCCGCGGTCCCAAAGAGCCCAACGTGGCGCTCTGATCGTGTGCCGGTGGATTCGGCGTGAGCAAACGGGAGTGGCAGCGCCTTCATTTGCGTGGAGCACATTGGTGGGAGGGCACGTGCTACCCCGCCGATCGCCAACGAGAGAACGTCAAGGCAGACGAGCTGAAGACCGAGACCGAGGACCGACTCACCGAGCTTCTGGCCGAAGGGTGGACAATGGTCTCGGTGGTCGCCGCAGGGCCGGTTCTCCTCTTTCAAAGCCGCGTCGGCGCGCTGTGGCAGGAGGCCTTCAACGTGTTCCTGGAACGTGCGGTGAACGCAGAGATTCACGAGCCCGAGAACTGAAGGCGGCGATACTTCCACCTCCACCGGTCGGGCCCGCGTCGCAAAGCCCGAGCGCCGGCTCGTCGGGGTTAGTCTTCGGAACATGGCCTTTATCATCCGCAAGTTCCTTGCCGTCCTCAGGGTTCGGCGGGAACGCCGCAAGAGATAACGCCGCGAAGAAGAGCCGCTCGTCGATTCCGGGCTACGGACCGGCCGCTTCCTACAGGAAGAGTGGCTCTGACCGCTCGATCTGGGACTGAAGCGTCTGGACCATCCCGGCCAGCATGCGCGTGGTGGCCTCGAGCACTTGGAGTTGGTGCAGGACGTGCATGGCCAAGGCGTTGGCCTGTTCGGGGTCGCTCATGTCGATGTCGAACCCCGACTCCGAGAGTCGTTGCGCCATGGGGGAGGCCCCAAGGGCGTCCAACATCTCCTTGGCCCTCTGGAGTGTCGGCTCCGAAGGCGAATAGCTCATCGGGAGCACTCGAAGCAGGGGAGGTTGACCCTTTGGTACGCCCCGCTCGTCACCCTCGATTCCCCGTGCCAATGGTCCACGATTACACCCCGTCCAGTGACAGCTGGACCTTACGCCGGACCCGGTTGCGTGTCGAGCATCCCATCCGTGCGCCTTTCCGCGGGCCCGACGGTGCGGGCCCGCCAGGCCGGCTCTATAGGCTCCCCCGCGTGAGCTCGTTCGACCTCGTCATCTTCGACTGTGACGGAGTGCTCGTCGACAGTGAACGACTGGCAATTCGCACCGAGGCGAAGATCCTCTCCGGACTCGGATGGCCGCTCACCGAGCCAGACATCGTGGAACGGTTCGTCGGTCGGTCGGCGGCGTACATGCAGCAGGAGATCGAGCGCCACATCGGGCGAAGCCTCGATTGGGAGGCTGATTTCGAATCTCGTTATCGGGAGGTGTTCGCACGTGAACTCGTTGCTGTCCCCGGGGTGGTCGAGGCTCTCGGGCAGTTGGCGGTCTCGACCTGTGTCGCCTCCAGCGGGAGCCACGAGAAGATGCGGTTCACCCTCGGCATGACCGGACTCATCGATCGCTTCGAGGGTCGGATCTTCAGTGCAGACGAAGTCGAGCGCGGCAAACCCGCTCCTGACATCTTCCTTCATGCCGCCCGACAGATGGGAGTCTTGCCGGCACGGTGCGCGGTCGTCGAAGACAGTATCTCGGGCGTCACTGCCGGCCTCGCAGCCGAGATGGCCGTCTTCGCTTTCGCCGGAGGAGTCTCGAGCCGGTCGCAGCTCTCGATCGGAGGCGCGGTCGTCTTCGATGACATGCGGGAGTTGCCCGGACTCCTGGCTGCCGCAACGCACAGGCTCCCAGGAGCAGCTCGCTGAGCAGGACGTGAACGCGAGCTTGACCGGCTGTGGTCCCCCACCTCCTGCTCCTCCTGACCTTCGATCTGATCCGGACACTCGGTTTGCCGAGCAGGCGAGCAACGGCGTCATAATGCTCTGGCCACCGCCACCGAGCCGTCGCCCGAGCGAGCTCCGCCGATCCCGTCATGCGAGGAATCAGATGTCGTTCACACCTGTCCCCATCCACGCCCCCTCCGCCGCGGTCGTCGCCGACGCCCTCTCTCCCTCGGATCCCAACGGGACGGTCCGCCCGTGAAGGGCCTGGCGAGGTGGTGCTTTCGCCATCGCAAGACGGTCCTCACCTTGTGGCTCGTGGCGTTGGTGGGGTTCTTCGCCATCGACCGTGCCGCCGGCAGCGCCTTTTCGACCAAGTTCCAGTTGCCCAACACCCAGTCCTTCACTGCCTTGAACCTGCTGGAGAAGGAATTCCCCGCGGTCTCCGGGACCTCTGACCAGATCGTGGTCCGCTCCACGTCGGGCACGGTCAGTGACGCGCCGGTCAGGAACAGGGTGCTACGCATGCTGCACGAAGTGGCCACCCTGCCCCACGTGCGTTCGGTGTCCGATCCCTTCACCCCCGAGGGTGCGTCCCAGATCAGCAGGGACGGCACCATAGCGTTCGCCACCGTCACGTTCGACGAGCAGACCCAGGCGTTGCCCAAGGCCGCGGTTGATCGCGTCATCGCCACCGCCCAGGCGTCCGGAGACCATCAGCTCCAGGTGGCACTGGGAGGTGGGGACATCGAGAACGCCGAATCGCAGCCCGGGTCCAAGAGCACCCTGCTTGGTGTCGTGCTCGCGCTGATCGTCCTGGGGTTGGCATTCGGGGCGCTCTTTGCCGCCTTCCTCCCCCTCATCACCGCGCTCATCGCCATCGGTACCGGTTACTCGATCACCGGGTTGCTCAGCCATGTCTTTTCCGTCGCCAGCTTCGCCACCATCCTGGGTGTCCTGATCGGTCTCGGAGTCGGCGTCGACTACGCCTTGTTGATCGTGACGCGCCACCGCACGGGCGTGAAGGGTGGACGCACCATCGAGGACGCGGCGGTGAACGCAGTGAACACCGCGGGACGGGCGGTGTTCTTCGCCGGTATCACGGTGTGCATCGCGCTGCTCGGCCAGTTCGCCCTCGGCATCTCCTTCCTCTACGGCATTGCCGTCTCGGCGGCCATCACCGTGGCGCTGACCATGTTGGCGTCACTGACATTGCTCCCGGCTCTCCTCGGCTTCTTGGGGATGAAGGTGCTGAGCCGCCGCCAAAGGGCCCAGTTGGAGAGAACCGGACCGGTGGCCGAGCAGGTCACCGGTCTGTGGCGCCGCTGGGCGAAGGTCGTCGAGCGGCGACCCGTCCTACCCGCCGCCCTCGCCCTGGCGGTCGTCGTCGTGATCGCCCTTCCGTTCTTCAGCCTCCACCTCGGTCTCGACGACGCCGGGAGCGACTCGGCGAGCACCACGACCCGCCAGGCCTACGATCTCTTGGCCCGGGGCTTCGGACCGGGATTCAACGGACCGTTCCAGCTGGTGGCCGAGCTGCGCTCCCGGACCGACGTGCCCAAATTCGCCACCTTGACACACACGCTGGCGCAGCAACATGGGGTGGTGGCAGTCACTGCACCCGTTGTCAGCCCCCGCGGGACCGTGGCGATCGCCAACCTCTACCCGTCGACGAGCCCACAAGCGACTCCGACGTCGTCGCTGCTGGCCCGACTCCGCGACGACGTCATCCCCAAGGCGCAAACCGGAACCGGATTGACGGTCCTGGTGGGAGGGGCCACCGCCATCCAGACCGACTTCTCCCACGTCTTGTCGTCGAAACTCCCTCTCTTCGTCGCAGTCGTCGTCCTGTTGGCCTTCCTGCTGTTGATGGCCGTGTTCCGAAGCCTGCTCATCCCGTTTGTCGCCTCGATCATGAACCTCTTGTCGGTGGGGGCGGCCCTCGGCATCCTGAACGCGGTGTTCTCGTGGGGATGGGGACGGTCGCTGTTCGGCATCTCCGGCACCGCCCCGGTCGCGGTATTCGTCCCGGTCCTGATGTTCTCCATCCTCTTCGGGCTGTCGATGGACTACGAGGTGTTCCTGGTCAGTCGGATGCACGAGGAGTGGCTTCTCAAGGCCGACAACCGCCAAGCCGTGACGCTCGGGCAAGCCGAGACGGGTCGCGTGATCACCGCCGCAGCGGCCATCATGATCCTCGTCTTCGCCTCGTTCGTGCTCGGCGGGAGCATCGTCATCAAGCAGTTCGGCATCGGTCTCGCCAGCGCCATCATCGTCGACGCCTTCATCGTCCGAACGGTGCTGGTCCCCTCCCTCATGCACCTCATCGGCAAATCCAACTGGTGGCTGCCCAAGTGGCTCGACAGGGTGATCCCGCACATCAGCGTGGAGGCCGGCGACATCTCCGAGCCTGTACCCGTCGATCGCGTCCCCACTCGTTCGACGCACCCGTAGCACCCGAGGTCCGAGGGGGCGGTTTCCTCGGGCGAGACGGCCGAGGCCGGCGCACGGCACTACACGGGCTCGCCGTCCTCCAGCAGCCGCCGCAGTTCGTCCCGAACAGCCCAGAGCGACCGCTCGACGTCCTGCAGTTCGGCAAGGAGGGCGGAGGCAGCCTCCCTGTCGAGGGGCGACGGCCCGCGGGTCGACTCCGACAGCTGCTCCGGTGCATTCGAAGCGGGAGCAGGGTGCGGCTGGGGCGCTCCGTAATCGGGATGCGATTCCGGGGGGTACCACTTCCCGTCACTGGCCCGCCACCAACCTGCGCCTTGGCTCACGTCCGACATTGCTCTCCCCTTGCCCGCAGAGGCACAAACGCTAGCTGGAGTTAGCGATTGAGAGGGGTGGCGGGGACGGGTTCCCATGGCACCAAGGGGGGCAACCCAGAACCCGACCCCGCTCGTTCCCCTCTGGCCATCTCGGAGACGTAGGGATAAGGACCGCCGCCGAGTGCCCTGCGGAACGGTACGCCGTGGGATCGGGCATGTCTACGGAGCTCGACGGAGGCCCCTGAGCAGGGACGACGTCGGAGTTGCGAGGCCGTGCCGCACCAAGTGGATTCACCCGGGGCAACCCCGTGGAATCCCCGTCTAGGAATCGGGAACGGCCCGACGTAGCGTGATCCCAGGGCTTTGCGTCCGCTCGTTCCGCCCCTCACAGCATGCTCAACCCTGCGCTCGAGGATCGGCGGGGAACTGGCAGCGTTCCGTCCCGTCTTCACTCGGGGCGGGTTGCCCGCTCCCCGCCACCTCGAAGGCCGCACCCCACACCTCAAAGCGGTCGCCCCTCATCCCGGTGGACTTCTTTGGGTCGGCCCCCAAGTCCTCAGGATGGCCGGTCAGCGTGCCGATACGACTCCCCAAGCGCCCATCGAACCGGATCGCTCCAGGGGGTTGTGACGCGCCATGACGTACGGCACGGACGATTTCACAGAAGAGGAGAAGCGGGTCCTCCTCGCCGGCATGGTCGGCGGACGTGAGAGAGACGCCGTGTGGCTGAAATTCCCCAAGGCCATCACGAGCCTCGGCGAGTGCGGACTGGTCCGCATCGGCCAAGAGGTGCTGGGCAACGGCACCGTCTCCTCCTTCCCTCTCTGCCTCAGTCCCGCTGGTGTCGTAGAGGCCAAGAAGCTGCAAGAGGTCATCGAACTGGCCTCTGGTCGGTAGCGGGTATTGGCGCTGGTCCAAGTGGCGCTACGGCGTGCCGATCGGCGCCGGTGACACCGGCGGCCAGTCCTCCCATCGGTATACGGCGCGGCCGTCGACGCTTCAGCGATTGGGGGTGTGCACGATCGACCACGCCGTTCCGTTCCAGTGCTCCGCCAGGTTGACCTGGGCCGTCGAGTTCTTGACGAAGTCGCCGACGGCGAGGCAGTTCGATGTGCTCGTGCAAGAGACGCCGGTGAGAACGCTGCTGGTCGATCGTCTCGGAATGGGGTTGGAGACCACCGACCATGCCACTCCGTTCCAACGGGCGATCTCAGAACCGGCCCCGACGGCGGTGCAGTCCGACGGACTGACGCACGAGACAGCGTTGAGGACAGGCAAGGGGGGCGTGGACACGACAGACCAGCTGCTGCCGTCCCAGTGCTCGATCAGCCCGCTCCCCCCGCCGAAATGGTCGGTCGTTCCGACAGCCATGCAATCCGACGGGCCGTCACACGAGACACCGGAAAGGCCGCTCAGTGCCCCGGCGATCGGCGCGATGACCCAGGTTGATCCGTCCCAGGTCCCGATGAGCGGCTCGGCTTGGAGGGTCGGGCCGGGAAGTGTCCAGTACTCCGTGTACCCGACTGCGACGCAATCGATGGCACTCGTGCACGACACCCCCACGAGGGCGTTCAGCGGCGACGTTTCGGACGATGGATAGGAGCCTGAGAGCGACCAGGTCCCAGGCCCGTTCGACTGCTCGGTGATGGCGCTGAACTCGCCCATGCCGGAATAAAGTGTCCCGCCGGCCGAGCAGGCGGTGGCTACGCAGGAGACTCCGTAAAGAGTTCCCAAGCCTGCACCCGCACCACCGATTCCCTGCCAAGCGCTTCCCACCAGATGGTCGAAGGATGGTTCTGAGTCTGCGTTAACGGTGGCCCAGCAGTTCCCCACCGCAATGCACGAGACTCCCGACAAATACGCGGACCGCGGATTTGGAGTTCTCGTGTATGACCACGAGAGTCCATTCCAGCGTTCAGCCAAGGTGTACGCGACACCGGCGTGTTGGTAACTGCCTACCGCCACGCAGTAGGAAGAGCCCACACAGGACACTCCCGACAGCGAATCGTGATGCCGACGAGCAGCGGCCTGTGCCGGTGACGTCGCGATCCCAATGGTGGCGACCCCGACGACCACCGTTGCACAGGCCAGGATCAGCGCGCGACCTGGCAGGAAGCGTTTTCCCTCACCAGCGCGACCGATCGAATGTCCAGGGACAGCGCCCATTTCCATTCTCCTTCTGTCGCCATGTGCTGGAGGAGATGCTTGAGCTCGGCTTTCCCCTCATCGAGGGGGCAGCAACCATCCGGCGGCATCGGCAGCCTACGCCCCCATCACCGGAAACGCCTGAGGTCGGGATTCCCGGTCCGGCCGTCGGTCAAGGACGGCGGGTCATACCAGATCTGGGATATACCAGCTATGGGATATATCATACATGGGATATCCCATAGCTGGTATGGACCGATGTGCAGCCAGGAGAACACTGCACGGCGATTCGGGACGGCCCCTCGAAGCCAGGGCCGGGCCCCACCATCTGCGATCACTGATCACCGCGGAATACTGAGCGCTTCGGCCCCGCGCCCTGACCGCTCACTGGCACTTTACGGACGGGATCTCGGGGCCGAGCCGACCCCTCGGGGTGACCTCTGCTGATCGAGGAGGCCGCAGTTCAGTCAGGCTTGGCGTAGGTGGCCATTCCGGCGAAGTCCAGGACCACACATGGCTCGTCACCGACGGTCCAGCCGTCATGCCCAGCCGGAATGGAGACGACGTCACCAGGGCCGATCTCGAGTTGGGTGCCGTCGTCCATGAGGATCACCTGGCGACCGGACAGGACGTACCCGACGTGGGCCGCTTGGCAGCTCGGTGTCCCGGCGATCGGCTTCACGTGGTCGGACCATTTCCAGCCTGGCTCGAATGTGGCAAGGCCCACGACACCGTCGCCGATGTCGACGATCTTTACGTGACCCTTGTCCCGAAACGGTCGAGTGTCATCAGGGTTGTCGAACCGCTTGCGCTCCAGTCCCGCCATGACCAGCCCTCCTCGTCGAGCCTGACTTCGAAGATGTCGTTTACCTCAATCAGCCCTCGAGATCAACTGAGAGTGATCGGCCAGGCGCTCGAGTCGAGGGCGCCGCTCAACCGGGTCGCTCCGCATCCTCTTACCGGTCGGGCGGCCACCGGGCCTGAGTGCGAACAAGCGGGACTCTTCGCGCGCGCCATTTGGACACATGTCGGCGGGCAGATCGCTACGCGGAACCTTCTGTCGCAGATGTCCATCGTGGGTCCGGACCGGTCCAGGCGATGAACGCCTCGGTGGCGGTGGCATCGGGCGAAGCGGCCAACGCATCCGCAAAGACCCGCGGACTGCGCATCTGATCGGAAGGAATGGGGCGGAACACGATATGGGCGAACTCGATCACCTCGGCGGGGATCACGACGTCCATGCCGAGACTGCGGGCCAAGTCCCAGGCGTGGATGAAGAGGTCGAGGGCCGGGTAGCTCAACCCATCGCCGATAGCGCGCCTGCCTACAGGCGATTCCACCACCATGGTCAGGTCGACGCCTGCTACAGCCTGGAGGGCAGGCGTGACGAGTGTGTCCCACCAAGTGCGGGGGTCGCCTTCAACGCTGGCACCAGGCGGATTCCCCGGCGACCACACGGGCTGTTCACCACGAAGCAGCTCGGTTCCGAACCCTGTGGCGGTGCCGACGTGACCGAGAACATCGAGCGCTGTCCACCCTGAACACGGTGATGGCCGCTGCCAGTCAGGATCTCGAAACAGCGCCACTGAAGCCGAGAAGAATCCGTGCCCCTCGACGTACACGGTGTCTGGTGACCACGACATCTCCCGAGTATCCCATCGTCGACAACCACTGCCCAACGACACCGCCGCCCCAAGCGTTTCGCAGCTCTAGCCCAACTTCGTCAGGACGTTCCGCGTGATCTGTTCAATCTGTGGGTCTCGCTCCGCCAGCCCGTGAGCCCAGTCGGTCGACCCCGACGTCAACACCGTTGCACCCGCGTCGTTGGTGTACGTACCCAGGACCGCGTGGCCGTGACGGATGCGTTCCATCGCCTCAGGCCCACGCGTCCCGAACACGCGTGACGCGATGTACTCCAACTCGCTCGGCTCGTCCGGCTTGGGCGGACGAGGCGCGGTCTCGCGTGTGAAGTGCTGTGTCGGGCACGTGCCAAGGATCTCGAAGGTGGACGGCGTGCCGTCCTCGCCGGTCGGATACGGCAGCCCGTCGCGGTACGTGAAGGCGCACCCGTCGCACTCGTAGCCGACGACGGTCGCGCCCGTACCGAGCACGTCGCCGTAGCCAAGCCCAGTGCCGTCGAAGATCCAGTGATCGGCGCGGTGCACGGTGTAACCACCGAGACCGGCGGTCACATTGCGACCTATGCGGTGATAGCCCCCGCGGGTGAACGAGACGCCGGTCATGGAGTTCTCCGGGCGCCCAACGACCACGTCGGACCAGAACGTCGTCACCTCCGTTTCCCGGTCGGTTCTCATCAGCGGGTCCTTCTTGAAGAAGCCTTTGTACCCGACCATTACGTCCCGATCGTCGCCCTCGATGCGCACCTGCCACAACGAGGTATTGCCCGAGAAGAACGCGGCATTCCCACCGTTCGCGATGAACGATTCGACTGTGTCGCGCATTCCGCGGGACCAGTACTCGTCGTGGCCGATGGACAGATACAGACTCGCGCCATCCAAGACCTCGGGGTGCGCTTCGAGATCAGCATTCGTACACACACCGATCTCGAATCCCTCGCGTTCTCCCCACTCGATGAACGGCAGCTCCCAGTCGGGCCAACCCGCCGACCCGGCATAGCCCGACAGATGGTTGATCTGGACATATCCGACGTGCGCGGCATTCTGCGGATCGGGTGCGCCTGTCCCCGTCACGCGGCGGCCCTTACCCGGCGGCTTGTAGAGGTAGCCCGCCGACATCGGTCGCTGCATGGACACGTGGGTGCCACCGGTGTACAGGTTCGGTCCGCCGAAGTCGTTGTAGGCGTGCCACGTATTCGTCGTCAGCGCGGCCACAATGCGCGCACCAGAAGACGGGCGCACGACGAAGAATGCGTAGGCGCGCCGCACCTTCTCGCCGACGTCGATCTCCATGACCACCTCGTAGTAGCCCGACCGCCACGCCGGGTCGACGTCCATCGTGATCGCGGCAGGCCAACCGCACCCCTTCGAGGAAGCATCCTTCGGCGTATCGTGCTCGTCGGCCGCCACGGCGTCGGAACTGAACACGACCTCCCGGCGCACGCCGACGCGCGCCACCTCGACCCGCACCGGCCGCCCGTCGGACGACGACATGTGCAAACCAACCTGCCCGCCCGAACACACCGATTGCGGCCAGCAGTACCCCGTAACGACTTCGCGCCCCATCTCCCGACCTTAACTTGGCCAGGACGCTTCCACCTTGCCGTTTGCGGCGTCAGTAGCGAACGCTGGCAGTGCCTTCGCCGCGGCCTTCTCTGTCCCTTTGCAATGGGTGCGACACGTGCCGTGGTCGCCTGGTAACGGGATCTGCCTGGTCGTTGCCACAGGACAAACGCTCCGTGTCAAACGCTCCGTTCGTGGGACACGACCAGACAAGCCAGGCTCCACCCGGTATGTGGTTGGGCAAAATTCCTGGTCCAGTGGTGGGCGCAGGGGGACTCGAACCCTCGACCTCAGCCGTGTGAAGGCTGCGCTCTAACCAACTGAGCTATGCGCCCGAGCCAGCGATGGTACCGCGTCGCCATGGCCCTCACGTTGCCAGGGCCCCGCCCAACCCGTGGACCGAATCTCGGCGCTGTCACGGCTCGAACATCGGACTCCCCCGCTTTGGACCTCCGAGCCCGATGCTGAACATGGCGTGCTCCACGGTATGGCCATCGATGATCCGGAGAATGGAGTCGGTGTCCATGTGATCGGCGACCATGTTGGCCAACTTCTCGAACCGGGTCTCTCGGATGGCACCGAAATTCGTGTCGGGACACACGGCGAAGGCCCGGCCGGCTCGCAGGGCCGTCTCAGTCAGGAACGACCGACGGAAGCCGTCGTTCTCGAACAACCCGTGCCAAGGCGTGCCGGCGACCGAGCCCACCCGGCAGCCCACGTCGGCGAACAGCGGGGACCCATCGGATCTGGACACGACTCCGTGATGGATCTCGTACCCCTCGACGACCATGGCTTCGGGCAACGTTCGTGAGGGACGCCCCAGCACCTTGTCGGCTCCGAAGGTGGTGTGCACGGGCAGCAGTCCCAGACCCTCCACGGTCCCGCGCCTGCTCTCGATCGGGTCGTCGATGGACACCCCCAGCATCTGGTATCCGCCGCAGATTCCCAGGATGGGGCGGTCGGCATCGGCGAGCTTCACGAGCGCCTTGTCGATTCCGCGACTTCGGAGCCAGCTCAGGTCCTCCACCGTGGCGCGGGTCCCGGGCACGACAACGAGATCGGCATCGAAGATCTCCTCGGGACGCGAGGCGAATCGGACGATCACCCCGGGCTCGGCGGCAAGGGGATCGAAATCGGTGAGGTTGCTCGACCTCGGCAGGCGGACGACGGCCACCCGCAACACCTCGTCCCCGAGCGCAGCACCGGCATCCCGATAGGCGGCGGGATCAGGGCGATCCTCCTCATCGATCCAGAGATCCTCGACATGCGGCAGCACGCCGAGTGTCGAGCGACCGGTCAGGGCGCGCAGCGTCTCCAGGCCCGGCTGGAGCAGGGAGCGGTCCCCCCGGAAGCGGTTTACGACGAAGCCCTGAACCTGTCGTTGATCCTCGTGTTCGAGCAGGGCGAGAGTCCCGACCAACGACGCGAACATCCCTCCCCGGTCGATGTCCGCCACCACGACGACCGGCACACCCACGGCCCTGGCGAATCCCAAGTTGACGATGTCGAAGGCGCGGAGGTTGATCTCGGCGGGACTGCCCGCTCCTTCGCAGATCACGACGTCGAACCTCGACCGCAGGTCCTGGTAGGACTCCACGACGACATCGAGGAAGCGTCCCCGATCACTCCAGTACCGGTGGGCATCCATCTCGGCCGCCGGTCGTCCCAACACGACCACCTGGCTGCGGGAGTCGGTCCCAGGCTTGAGGAGCACGGGGTTCATGACCGCCTCCGGCTCGATCCGGGCCGCCTGTGCCTGTGCCGCCTGGGCACGCCCGATCTCGTCGCCACCCCGGGTGACGAACGAATTGAGCGACATGTTCTGGGCCTTGAAGGGAGCCACGGAGATGCCGCTCCTGGCGCACCAACGGCAGAGGCCGGCCACCAGCGTGCTCTTGCCGGCGCCCGAAGACGTCCCAGCGACGAGAAGGCCGCCCGTCAACCCGCGGAGTCCGCTTTGTCGCTGACCCCGGCCGAGTCGAACGTTGCCATCTCCGCGAGGATCTTGGCGGCCGCCTGCACGATGGGCACCGCCAGTGCCGCACCCGTGCCCTCCCCCAGTCGCATGTCCAGGTCCAGGACCGGTGACAGCCCGAGCTCCTCGAGGACCGCCGACGATCCCGGCTCGCTCGATCGGTGCCCGACGACGAGATAGCCGACGACCTCGGGAACAAAGGCCGCCGCCACCAGGGAGGCGGCCGCGGCGATGACGCCGTCCACGACGACCGGAACCCGCGCCGACGCCCCGGCGACCACAAAGCCACACAGCGCGGCGATCTCGAAACCCCCGAGCTCGGCGAGCACGACCAGAGGCCCGGAATCAAGAGGGACGCGGCTGAGCGCCTGTTCGATGACGGCCCTCTTGTGCACGAGGGTCGCGTCGTCGATGCCGGTGCCCCGTCCGGTGACGTCTTCCGGGCGTCGACCTGTGCATGCCGCGATGAGGGCCGCGGCCGAGGTCGTGTTCCCGATCCCCATGTCCCCCGTGACGAGCATCCGAGCGCCGGCCGAGACCGCTCGTCTTGCCACGTCGACCCCGACGTCGAGGGCGGCCCGGGCCTGTTCGCCGGTCATGGCCGGCTCGACGGCCAGGTTCCGGGTGCCGGGCCCCACGTTTCGGCGCACCAACACGTCGGAGTCGGTGGGAATCGGTGTCGCCACCCCGACGTCGACGATGACGACCTCGGCACCGGCATGGCGGGCCAGCACGTTGATGGCGGCACCTCCGGCACAGAAGTTGGCCACCATCTGCGCCGTCACCTCTTGGGGCCACGGCGTGACCCCTTCGGCCACCACTCCATGGTCCCCGGCGAACACTGCCACCGTGACCGGTGCGGGGACGGGGGGAGGACAGGACCCGGCGATGGCGCACAGGCGGATGCCGATGTCCTCGAGCCGGCCGAGCGACCCCCGAGGCTTGGTCAGGCGGTCCTGGTACTCGGCCCCGGCGGTAGCGGCGGCGCCGTCGACGGGCCGCACCGTGCGACAGGCTTCGGTGAAGCTCTGACCGGTCATGATGCGCCTTTCTTCTCGGCGGGCACGATCCGCGTGGGACCGTGCCCGTTCGGAGGTCCCACGGGGACGGTGTCGCGGTTCCCCGATCCTTCGATCGAGGACAACGCTTCTTCGAGTCGCTCGAGCCCAGGGGGAGCAGGAACGGCGATCCGTACCATCTCGGGCATTCCGAAGCTCGTGCAGTCGCGCACCATGATCCCGTGGGGGGCGAGACGGGCCCGCAATCCGGGTGCTTGCACGAGCACCCAATTGGCATCGGAGGGTCGGGGCTCGAGCCCATGGCCACGCAACACCGCCACCAGCCGGTGGCGCAGCTCCCCGACGCGCGCAGACCAAGCGGGGAGATCGACCCGTGCCAGCAGGTCGGGCAGGGCGGATGCCACCAACCCGTTGACCGACCACATGGGTTGGAGGCGGCGCAAGCTTTCGATCGTGAGTGCTCCGCCCCCGGGAACGAGGACGTAGCCGACTCGCAGGCCCGGGCACGCCAGGAGCTTGGTGAGCGAACCCACCACGACAGCTCCGGGGTCGCCCCGGGTCCAGCCGCCCGCGGCCAGGGCGTAGAAGGCCTCGTCCCACACACCGGCGTGCTCGTCGTCGCCCGCGAGCAGGCCGCCCGGGTTGTGGGGATTCGAGCGCCACAGAGGACCTCCCCCCCGGGGGTGCAGGGAGAACTCGGGCTCGAGCACCCGCCCTCCGACCACCTCGGCCACCAAACGGATCGCCTCCGAGCCCCCGTTGGTCAGGAGCAGGCGTCCTGAGTCGACGCCCATGGCCCCCGCGAGCGCGGCGGTCGCCCGTGCCGGATCGGGGTAACGACGCAGCGACCCGAGGTGACGGCGCAGCACCGGCACCGGATCCGGCGCCACCGGGTTGAGGGACTGAGACAGATCGAGCATGTCCTGGGGGTCCACCCCCAAGTGGGCCGCCACCGCGGCCGCGTCCCCGCCGTGCGGGCCCGGAGGTGGCAGAGGTGGGAGCGGCGGCAGCGCCGTCATCTTCGCCACAGCCCCAGGAGCCCGACGGTGCCGAGCACGAAGGCGAGCGCATGGCACACGTCGTCGGACAGCTCCACGGCGCGAGAGATGTCGCGCGGTTCCACGACGCGCCCCGTGCCGAGAGCGGGGCGCTGCTCGGTGTCGGCCCCATAACGGTTCAGGCCGCCGAGACGAAGACCCAACGCCGCCGCAAAGGCGGCCTCGGCCACGCCGGCGTTGGGGGACGGGTGCGACGGAGCCTGGGTCCGCACCGCCCGCCAGATCGCACCGGCGGCTCCCGGCCGCACCGCGGCCACCAGGATGGCGGTCAGACGGGCGGGCACGAACGCCGCCGCGTCGTCGAGGCGGGCGCTGGCCCATCCGTAGCGGAGATAGCGGTCGTCCCGGTATCCCACCATGGCGTCCATCGTGTTGACGGCGCGATACCCGAGGACACCGGGCGCACCTGCCACCGCAGCCCACCACGCCGGGGCCACCACGGCGTCCACGGTGTTCTCCGCCACCGACTCGACCACGGCACGGGCCATGTCCGACACGTCGAGGCCGGCCACGTCGCGCCCCACCAGGCTCGGCAGGAGGTCGCGGGCGCGGCCCAGGTCCGACCCCTCGAGCGCGTCGCCCACCGAGGTCGCAACGCCTCGCAACGCCTTGCCGGCGACGGCGAGGTACGTGGCGAGCGCCGTCGATCCGACCACGGCACCGGCCAGCAACCCCAGCCCGGTCCCGAGGGCGGCGTGCACGACCCCCGAAGCACGAGTGTCCCGGTACGCCGCCTTTTCGAAACGCTGCATGCACGACCCGAAGAGCCGCACCGGGTGCAGGCGCGGCGGGGGCTCTCCGGCCACGCCGTCGGCCATCATCCCGGCGGCGGCCGACAACGCTCTCGGCACGGACCTCCGCGACCTTGGGCACCTCGCTGCACGGCGGGCGGGGACGGCGGTCACCATTTGGCCGCCAGCACGAGGAGGCCGATCGTCTCCCCGACCACGCCGGCGGCACCGAGGACGTCTCCGGTGAATCCGCCGATCCGCCTGTGCGCGAAGACCACGACCGCAGCGATCGCCACCACCTCGGCCGCGAGTGCGGCCAGTCCGTGCGCCCCCCGGCCGGCGACGGCCATCCCGACGGCGAGCGTCGCCCCCACCACGCCCGGAACGACGGCGCCGGCGATGCTCCGAGGAAGGACGACAGCCACGCCCTCGGCCCCCCCGTCGTCGGGTCCGGCCTGATCCGCCTCGCCGGGGGAGGCCTCGACGAATGCGGTGGCGAGACCCCCGGGCCGCGCATAGCGCAAGCACCGGGCGACCACGGCCATCGCCGCGCGCGATCCGCACCACAGGGCACCGACAACGAGAGGAGCCGCAGCAGTGGAGGCGAACGCCCCGTAGCGGAGGATGAGGACCACGAACACGGTCACCGCGCCGAACGCGCCCACGGCGGGGTCGGCCATGACCTCGAGCCGACGTTCTCTCGCCATCGGTGCCAGCAATCCGTCGCCGGCGTCCGCCAACCCGTCGAGGTGGAGATATCCCGTCAGAGCGGCGTCGGCGGCCAAGGCGATCCCGGCCGCGGCGGCGGGCGGCCAGGCCCGCCCCGCCAGCCACCACACGGCGCCCACGGCGAGCCCGATGGCCCCACCCACGACGGGGAACCAGTCCAGCGTGGCCGGAGAGGGCGCAGCCGCGCCGCCGAAGGGAGTCAGGAACGCCAGGGCCCTTCGCATCAGCGGGCCCGGGGTGGGTCGAGACGAAGAACGCAACCCGCCACCACGAGGAAGACCTCGTCGGCCCGGGCGGCCACCGCCTGGTTGAGTGCGCCCACCGCGTCGCGGAACCGGCGCCCGTCGGCGGTCGAGGGATGGACCGAGAGCCCGACTTCCTCGGACACCACCACCGTGTCCCCATGGCGCGCCACCAACGCCGAGCACAGGTCTTCGGCGTCCACCTCCATGGCCGGGGCGGCGCCGACCCACGGTCCGAGAGAATCGAGCAAGACCGATCCTCTGACGGTTCGGAGCACGTCGGCGAGCCCTGCGCCCGCCTGGACGGTGCGCCACTCCGGGGGACGTCTCTCCTGGTGCCGTCGCACACGAGCCGCCAGGTCGGCGTCGTCACCCACCTCGAGGGTGGCCACATAGGTGACCGGCGAGGCCAGCCCGGCCGCCACGCGCTCAGCCAGGTCCGACTTGCCTGACCGGGCGCCACCGAGCACGAGCGTGATCACGCCCGCGCTCCCCCGCTACAGCCGGCCAGCACGGCGCGGTGCACGGCCCTTGCGAGTCGGGCGCCCCACTGCGAACGCGGACCACCGAAGGGGTGGGCCGCCCCTTCGTCGGAGCAGACGATGCAGACGGCGTCCGAAGCGGTGCCGGTGGCGGGGACCCCTGCATCCCACAATGCCTGTGCCTTGGCCTCGGTCACGCTCATCACGGCGTTCACCAGTGCCGCGGGAGACAGGTGCTCGGGGACGATCCCGACGATGTTGATGGTGCCCGGCTGTCCGGCGCGGTGTGGCCGAGAGCTGTCTGCGCTCGGGCCGTCCAGGCCCGAACCGTCGACGGGCTCGTCGGGCGCGGCCGCCCACGTCGGGAAGGTGATCCCGACCGAGACGTCGACACGGGCGCCACCGTCCTCCTCGCGGCACAGATGGCGGAGGTCCACCGCGGTGAGCATCCCCACGCCCTGACCGGTGAGCCCGCGTGCCGACGCCAACTGGGCAAGGTGCACCTCGGGATCGAGCCGTGCATAGGAATGCGGCACCTGGGCGTTGATCACCCACTCACGCCGTCCGAGCCCACCCCCGAGCGGTGCAGAAGACACCATCGACATGGGTTCGGGGAAACGCCACACGAGGAGGCTGAGCCCCTCGTCGGGTCCGCCGTACTCGGACAGCCGGGGATCGACGTCCGTCCCCCGAGGGCGAGGCGAGAAGCGCACCATGGTCAGTACTCGATCCCCTTGCGCGCTTTGATGCCGCGGTCGTAGGCGTGTTTCACCTTGCGCATCTCGGTCACCGTGTCTGCGATCTCGACGAGCTCGGGGGCCGCGTCGCGCCCGGTGATCACGACGTTGGTCCGCGGGGCGCGGCCGGTGATACCCGCCACCACGTCGGCGACGTCGACCCAGCCGTAGGTGATGGCATAGGTCAGCTCGTCCAGGATGAGCAGGTCGTAGCGGCCCGATGCCAGCTTGGAACGCGACAACTCCCAGGCGTGACGACCCTTGGCGGCCGTTTCGTCGAGGTCGGTGGACTCCCACGTGAACCCGTCGCCCATCGTCGACCACTCCACGCCGAGGTGGTCGGCCAGCTTCCGCTCGCCCACGTTCCACTTGCCGCTCTTGACGAATTGCACGACTCCGACCGACCAGCCCCGGGCCCATCCCCTCCCCATGACACCGAAGGCCGACGACGACTTGCCCTTGCCGTGACCGGTGTTGATGATGACCAACGAGGACACTCTGGCAGGCCGCGCTGTCCCGGCGGGCGGTTCGACGGCAGCATCGTCGGGAGATGTCATGTCGTTCTCCTTCGTCATCGCACGCGTTGGGGAACGACGACGAGGTCGCCCTCGGAACGCAGGACCCGGACATGGGCACCGAAATGCCCGGTCAAGACGTCTTCGGTGAGCACCTCGTCGGGCTTGCCGATAGCCACGGCCCGACCGTCGGCGAGAAGGACGAGGCGGTCGGCGAACTGGCCGGCCAGGGTGAGGTCGTGCAGGGCGCTGAGCACGGTGAGGTTGCGCTCCCGCCGCAGCGCGTCGACCAACTCCAGGGCCTCCACGCGCCGGCCGAGGTCGAGCGCACTGGTGGGCTCGTCGAGGAGCAGGACTGGTGCTTCCTGGGCCAGGGCCCGGGCCAGCACCAGACGTTGCAACTCCCCGCCCGACAAGGTGGCGAGCCGGCGCTCCGCCATGGCGCCGAGGTCGAGGGATTCGAGGAGCACCCCGCACACGCGTCGGTCCTCGGTGGTCTCGAAGCCGAAGTACCCGATGTGGGGGGTGCGTCCCAGCAGCACGTATTGCCCGACGGTCATGTCGGGGGGAAGCACGGGCTGTTGGGGAACGTACGCCACGAGGCGCGCCAGGTGCCGGGGTGACAAGTCGGACACGGTCTCGCCGTCGACCCTGATCGCTCCGTCGTGGGTGACGAGACCGGCGACCGCACTCAGCAAGGTGGTCTTGCCGGCCCCGTTGGGCCCGATGAGCCCGACCCACTCCCCCGACCCGATCTCCTCGGTCAACGAGGAGACCGCAGGCGTCGAGCCGTACCGGACGGTGACAGTTTCGAGAGAGATCACGGTTGGTCCCTCACGTGCTTCGACCTACACGCCGGGACCGCAGGACGAACAGGAAGAAGGGGGCACCAACGAAGGCGGTGACCACCCCGATCGGGATCTCGCTGGGCGCCAGCACCGTCCTGGCCGCGACGTCGGCGAGGATCAGGAAGGCCGCGCCGCCGATCATCGACACCGGCATCACCACTCGGTAGCTGGCGTTGGTGGTCAGGCGCACGGTGTGGGGCACGATGATGCCGACGAAGCCGATGAGGCCGCTCACCGCCACCGCCGCCGCGGTGCCGAGTGTGGCGGCGGCAACGACGGTGAGGCGGACCCGGGACGACCGCACTCCCAAGCTGTCGGCCTCGGCTTTCGCCCACCCGGAGCACGTCGAGGAGTCGTCGGTGCGCCATCAGCACCAGGGCACTGACCGCCACGTAGGGGAGGATGAGCAGCACGTCGGACCACGTCGCCACCGTCAGGCTGCCGAGGATCCACCCGTAGACCGCTTGGAGGTCGGGCGCGTGCTGTTGCTGGAGGAATGTCTGGATGGCCGTGAGCAGGGCGGCGACCGCCACGCCGGCGAGCACGATCGACACCGTGGCCTGTCGCCCCACGGTCGCACCGATCAGGTAGGTGAGCGTGACCGCGCCCACCGCTCCGGCGAAGGCCGCCAGGGGCAGGAGCTCGGAGAGGCGCGACCCCGCCACGATGACCACGGTGGCTCCGAGGCCCGCGCCGGCGGCCACGCCCAGGAGATACGGGTCCGCCAGCGGATTGCGGAACACCCCCTGGAACGCGGCTCCGCCTCCGGCCAGCATGGCGCCGACCATGCCGCCCAGGACCACCCTCGGCAGCCGGATCTGCCACAGGATGTCGGCGTCGATACGACTCACCCCCGAGTGGAAATGCACGAAGGGAACATGCGACGCCACCACGCGCAGTGCCGCCGAGAACGACACGTCGGCGGGCCCTATCGACACGCCGAGCACGACCGCGCCGACCAGGGCGCCCAACGCCACGACCACCGCCCGGCGCGCCGAGACCGGATGCAGCGTCGAGCCTGGCACCTCCGACACGGCAGGCGGTCGCACCGGGGCGGTGGGGGTTCGGGGCAAGGTCGTGCTCATGGCCCAGCCCGGTGCTTCGACATTGCGGTCTCCACCGTCTGCAACAACTCCACGATGCGCGGCCCCCAGCGCGACGCGATGTCGTCGTCGAGCCCGACCACGTGCCCCTGGCGGACAGCCTTCATCGTCGACCAACCGGGGCGAGCGGCCACGGACTGCGCCGTCTGACCACAACAGATGGTGTCGGCCAGGAACACCCAGTCCGGGTTCGACTGCACGATGAACTCCGCCGACAGCTGCGGGTACCCGCCGCTCGAAGCCACCGAGGGTGCGTCGTCGGCGATGTTGCGAAGTCCGAGAATGCCGAGCACCTTGCCGATGAACGTGGAGGACGTCACCGAGTAGTACGACGGCTCGAGCTCGTAGTAGTAGGTCTGCCCCACGTCGGACTTCGGCGCGTCCTTCACGATCGTGGCGATCTGGGACTTCACGTGGGCCGCCTCTGCCTCCGCCGCCCGCACGTGCCCCGTGGCCTGGCCCAGCTGGTGGTACTGCACATAGGAGTCGGCGAGCGTCACGGCGGGCGGAAGGGACAGCACCGGGATGCCGAACGCGGCTAGCCGCCCCGTGAGTGCGGTGCTGTCGCCCGCCACGACTACGAGGTCGGGCCGGTACGACACGATGGCCTCGATGTTCGGCGCCAGCTCGTCGAGATTGGTGCGAGGCGCATTCTTGGGGTAGTCGGAGTACTTGTCGACGGCCTTCACCTGGCTGCCGGCGCCGATGGCGTAGAGCATCTCCGTGGCGGTCGGGGACAGCGACACGATGGCATGGGGGCGCGCCTTGATCTTCACGGTGCCGTTGGCCGCCGAGATCGACGTCGGAAACGAGCCGCTCACCGAAGAGCCGGCGCCGGTCGGACTGGCCGAGGAACTGCTACAGGCGGCGGCCAGCAAACCGAGCCCGGCGCACAGCACCAGGAGCGTTCGGTGCGAGCGCTTCACCATGTGGTCATCCTCCATCGGGTAGCGGAGGACGAAGTGCGCCCGCTGCGACACCCGATGGTGGTGTCCAACGAACCGCCCTTCCTCCGAGGACAGGTTTCGCCGGTGCAGGTCAGGCGTCCGGGCTCGTCCCTCGAGAGGGCATCACCGTTGCGGGACAGCGCCGGGATCTCACCGGCCTTCGCTGGGCCTCCACCACTCCGGCTGGCAACCGAAGCGCTCTGACGTTACCCCTGTGCCGGGAGCGGCGCCACCGTCACGTAGCGGTGTCCGAGGAGCAACGTCACGCCGGCGCGACCTCGTCGAAGCCGATGGCCGCCTCGAGCGCGGCCGCCGAACGGATCACCACCAGGTCCGCGTGCTGGGGGCCCACGAGCTGGATCCCCACGGGCAGGCCCTCGGAGGTGAGCCCGGCGCACACCGATGCAGCCGGGGAGCGCGTCATGTTGAAGGGATAGGTGAAGCGAGCCCAATTGGCCTCGACCTCGCCGTTGACCAACCCCTGGCCTTGCAGGGCGCGCGGCGGAGGCGGCCCCGCGCACGTGGGGGTCAGCAACAGTCGCACGTCCCGAAAGAGCTCGACCAGACGCAGGTTCAGGTCGTGACAGGCATCGAGCGCCCGGACGAGGTCGAGCGCCGTCACGTGCTCGGCGGCCCAGTCCACCTGCGCGGCCAGGAGCGGGTCGACCTTGTCCCAGAGCTCGGTACCACGGTAGGGAGCGAGGGTCCGCCAGTTGTAGGCCACGGCCATCGTCAGCCAGTCGCGCACGGGGTCCTCGTCGAAGACGGTTTCGATCTCGACCACCTCGGTCCCGAGTGATTCGAGCCTCCCTACGGCCTCCTCGCACCGCGCCCGGACCTCGTCGTCGAGCGGCGCATAGCCGAGCGTGGGCGACCATGCCACCTTGGCCGGGAGTCGTGGGTGGTCGAGGGCGGCGAGCCAGGACGCCTCCGGACGCGGGAGCGATCGGATGTCGGTGGGGTCGGGACCGACGGCGACGTCGAGGGCGAGGACTACGTCGCCGATGCGCCGGGCCATCGGTCCCTTGGTCGACAAGTCGAGCCAACCCGCTCCCTGCACCCCGCCCGAGGGGATCCGCCCCAGCGACGGCTTGATGCCGCTCAGCCCGCAACACGACGAGGGGATGCGGATCGAGCCTCCCCCGTCGGACCCCGTGGCGAGCGGGACCATTCCCGAGGCGATGGCGGCCGCCGCGCCGCCCGAAGAGCCGCCCGGGCTGTAGGCCAGGTTCCAGGGATTGCAGGTCGGTCCGAAGACGGCGTTGTCGGTGTCGGCCTTCCATCCGAGCTCGGGTGTGTTGGTCTTCCCCACTACGACACAACCGGCCGCCCGCAGGCGCGCCACGAAAGGAGAGTCCGCGACTTCGGCGGGACCGCCGGCGAAGACGGCGGAACCGTGCGACGTGACGAAGCCCTCTGCATCGTCGAGGTCCTTGACGCCGATGGGGATTCCGGCCAGCGGGCCCGGGTCCTCGCCGGCGGCCACGGCGGCGTCGATCCGGTCCGCCGCTTCGAGGGCCCCGTCGGCGTCGACGGCGACGAAGGCGTTGACTCTGGGGTTCAGCGACTCGATGCGTTCGAGGGCGTGGGCGACGAGATCACGGGCGGTGCGTGTGCCCGACCGCACCTGCTCGGCCAGGTCTGCCACCGCCTCGCGTCGGAAGTCCATCTCCCACGCGTAGCACGCCCCGACAGTCGGCGCCCGACCACGGGGTGGCCGGGGACGCTGTCGGAGGAGATGGACACGCCGGTGTGGCGCACGGCAACCTGGACCGATGCCCTCCCGGATCGACGGAGCCGCTCTCGACCACGTGGCGGTGGCCGTCGAGCGGTGGTCCGACGCGTGGCCGCGCTACGCCGTCGAGCTCGGCGGGACGTGGAGCTCAGGGGGCCTGAACGTCGGCTTCGGCCCCTCCCAGCTCCGGTACGCCAACGGCGGGCGTGTCGAGATCCTGCAACCGTGGCGCCCCCAGGACAACCCGTTCCTCCGCCGCTTCCTCGACCGCCACGGGCCCGGGCCCCACCATCTCACCTTCAAGGTGCCCGACCTCGCCGCGGCCCT
>JGI12269J14319_10000751_pt1 | contig 31543 bp, 40 predicted proteins | sample PeaSoiSIISIP2007_FD_14319 | JGI IMG/M metagenome (IMG submission 14319)
CGCGCTGGTCGCCGAGTACGGCGACTACGGCGCGGCCGACGTCGTGGCCCACCTCGACGTCGGGGAGCCGAGCGAGCCGCTCGACCTGGCGCCCGTCACGAATGAGCGGGTGCCGGTCACCACGGCGACGGCGTCACCCCTGGCCATCTGACGTCGACGCCGCGTGATCCGCCCCTCTCTGCCGCAGAGCGACGCCCACGCTCGCCCCTCAGCGGCGACCGCCTCGTCCGTCGAGCGTCGTCAGAGCCCCGTAGAGGTCCGGTCGGCGGTCTCGAAAGAGACCGAAGGCGGCCCGCGTCGCCTTCAGCTCGTCCAGATCGAACGTCGCGAGCAGTGACGCCTCACCCTCGCGGTCGGCCTCCGACGTGATCGCGCCCGTGGCGTCGGCGATGAACGAGCAGCCGTAGAAGGTCAGCACCGTCGGGTCGCCCACCTCGCGTCCGACCCGGTTCGACGCCACGACCGGCACCATGTTCGCCGCGGCGTGGCCCTGCATGACGCGCTGCCAGTGCGATGAGGTGTCGTAGCCGGGGTCCGTGGGCTCAGAGCCGATGGCCGTCGGGTAGCACAGGATCTCCGCTCCTTGCAGGACCATCGACCGGGCGCACTCGGGGAACCACTGATCCCAGCAGATGCCGACGCCGATGTCGCCGGCGGCTGTGGCGAAGACCTGGAATCCCGTGTCGCCCGGCGAGAAGTAGTACTTCTCCTGATATCCCGGGCCGTCGGGAACGTGACTCTTGCGATAGAGGCCCCGCAGCGATCCGTCGGCGTCGGCGACGGTGAGCGAATTGAAGTAGCTCTGACCCGCGCGCTCGAAGAACGAGATCGCCAGGACGATGTTCAACTCACGCGCCAGCGAGCGGAATCGACCCACGATCGACGAGCTGGCGAACTCCTCGGCCAGCTCGAAGTTGCCTGGCCGCTCGTCCTTGCAGAAGTACTGGTCCGCGAAGAGCTCCTGGGGCACGATCAGCTGGGCACCGTCGCCCGCGGAGCGCCGCACCAGGGTCTCCATGCGATCCAGATTCTCCGCGCGCGACGCGCTGCACGCCATCTGCAGGGCCCCCACCGTCAGTTCGCGCATCGCGGCCTCCGAGAGAAACGGCCGAGCCGGCCGTGTCGGCCCATGGTATCGACCGTCCGCGCCATGCGGCGTCCGCGCCGCGGCGCCACGAGGCCTCGTTTCACGTCCCGGTCCCGCTCCCTAACCTGTGTGGCGACAGATCGGAGGCGAGCCACGATGAGCACTCGGGACACATCACCGGACGACCGTCGGCGGGCCGCGACGGATTGGAACGCCAGGGTCATTGACGAGTTCCGGTCTCACGACGGCCAGGTCGGCGGCAACTTCGCGGGGGCGCCCGTGCTGCTCCTTCACACGCGAGGAGCCAGGTCCGGCGCGGAGCGAGTCAATCCCATGATGTACCTCGACGAAGGGGGCCGCACGTTCGTGTTCGCGTCCAAGGCCGGGGCGGACACCAACCCCGACTGGTACCACAACCTCGTCGCCCACCCTCGCGTGAGCGTCGAGCTGGGCACGGAGCGCTTCGACGCCGACGCGACCCCCGTCCACGGCAGCGAGCGCGACCGGATCTTCGCGATCCAGGCGGAGCGCTACCCGGGCTTCGCGGAGTATCAGAGCAAGACGCAACGGGTGATCCCCGTTGTCGAACTGGCCCGCGTCTAACAACCCCGTGTCGCTCGGCGGACGTGCGCCGGCGCTAGATGACCTTCAGGAGCTTCAGGATCACCACGACGATGAGGCAGAGCACGGCCAGGCGGATCAGGAAGCGGAGATTGATCTTGGATCGACGTCGAAACCTCATCATCGGACCGGGTTCCACGTCACGCGCCGCGCGACGGGGCGCCACCGGTGCCACCACAGCGACAGCCGGGACTCACGAGCGTGCGCGACGTTGTCGAAAGGGTGCGTTCTCGGAGTGTACCCCTCGCCCTCCACGCCGCTTCGCGCGAGTTCGGCCGCCCCGTTAGGTTTGGCGTGTGCCCATTACCCCTGACACGAAGGACTGGACCTGGGTTCTCACCCGCGCGTGCGACGCGTGCGGGTTCGATCCGGTCGGAGTCGAGAGGTCCCTCACCAGCACGGCGATCCGGGAGAACGCCGCGGCGTGGGTGCTGGTCCTTCAGCGCGATGACGTGCGGACCCGTCCATCCGAGGATCGCTGGTCGGACCTCGAGTACGCCTGTCACGTACGCGACGTGTACCGCGTCTTTGATGAGCGCCTCGCCCTGATGCTGAGCCGGGACGACCCGCACTTCGCGAACTGGGATCAGGACGAGACCGCAGTGAAGGACCGCTACGACCTCCAGGACCCGGGAGTCGTCGCGCGCGAGCTCCTCGACGCGGCGAAGTCCTACGCCGACCGCTACGACTCGGTCTCCGAGGGGGAGTGGACACGACCGGGCACCCGGTCCAACGGCAGCCGCTTCACCGTGGAGTCACTCGCCGTCTACGGACTGCACGACCCCTTTCACCACCTCTGGGACGTGACGAGGGCGAGCTGAGGGGCGGGCGAGCTCGGTCTACGCCGCCGCGCTCAGGACGGCCCGGGCCGCGGCGCCCACGCCGATGCTGATCACCGGGTGGAGGGCGGGATTGAGCCATCGCATGACGAAGTCGAGGTCGGACGCGGGTATCGCGACGCACCCGGTGGTCGGCGTCCCGTTGCCCACGTGCAGGAACATCCCCGATCCGGCGCCCCGCACGATGGGGTCAGTGTTGTAGTTGATCACGACCGCGTGCGCGTAGGCGCGACCCGCGTAGTACAGGTTCTCGGAGTTCCCCCCGGGCGAGTCACGGCTGATGACCAGCTGGTTGTATCCCGCGGACCTCGGGTTCTCGTCCCACCAGTCGCGCGGACCGGTTCGCACGTACGGCAGNCGCGTGCCGTTGTCGGGGGCGCTGCCGAAGGCCCGGGTGATCGTGAAGACGCCCGCCGGGGTGCGGCCCTGGCCCTCCCTGGTGCGGCCCACGCCGCGGTCTCCGACGTCGGCGCGAAACGGTCCCCCGACCTGCGTGTACTGGCCGCTCGCGAGCAGGGTCCACATCCGCAGAGTCCCCACCACCGACCGCGGGGACGCCACCTGCACCGTGATCACCTGGCCGGGCCGCGCCGTCGCCGCACCCGACGGATCCGGCGCGACGAGCCCCGCACCGAGCACGGCGGCGAGGGCGAGGATCCGCCAGGGCGGCAGCGCCGTCACGACGACGCGCGTGGCGACCGCGGGCGACCAGCGAGTGGGCGGCACCACCGGCAGCCTACGGGTGCTCGGCGGCGCGCTCGCACCGCGAGGGGCCGACGGGTCGACGCGCCTCTGGTCAGCTTCGCCGTGACGCCACGAACCGGCGCCGAAACTCCGCGGCCGACATCTCGTAGATGTCCTCGGGGCCGTCGTCCTTATCGATCTGTTGTCCCACCACGTGGAACCCGAAACGGCTGACCAGCCGCACCGACGCGTCGTTCGCCGGGCTCACCGAGTAGCGAAGGGTCCGCACCTCGGACTGGTCCACCGCCCACGTCCACATTCCGGTCACGGCCTCGGTGCCGTAGCCCTGGGCGCGGAAGGCCGCGTCGATGCCGAGCCCGATCTCCACCATGCCATCACCGTTCGGGGGCGCGTGAAAGCTCGTGCTGCCGATGATCACGCCCGACTCCCTCAGCACCATGAGGCGAACGAACCACTTGTTGCGGGTGGGGTCGGCCCTGACCTGGGGCACGCGCCAGTGCAGCGGCCGATTCTCGTCCACCAGGATCCGATGAGGATTGGTGTAGGGACGTCCGACGTAGATGTCCTGATTCTCCGGATCCTCAAAGAGCGTGATCATGTCGGCCACCGCCAGGTGGTGCAGGATCATCCGGGGCGTCTCGATCGCCGGCTCCACCGTCGTGGTCACCCGAAGAACCTATCCATCTAGGGCCTGACTCCGAGTCGCGCCGCGCGGTCCACCGGCCAGGTGCCGCTCGGTCCGTGAGTAGTTTGGCCCCACCGACCTGCGCGGTCGCGACGGGGAGGAGCCCGATGAACCAGCCGACACTGGTGCTGCGAGGCGGCAAGGTGGCGTCGCCCTCGTCGCCCGGTGGCTTCGCCGAGGCCGTCGCCGCCACGGACGACTCGATCACCGCCATCGGGACCAACGAAGAGGTCGACGCCCTGCGCGGACCCGCCACGCGGGTCGTCGACCTCGCGGGCCGATTGGCCGTCCCCGCGTTCGGCGACGCCCACGTTCACGCCATCTCCGGCGGCCTCGAGAGCCTGCGCTGCAATCTGCTCGGACTGCGCGGGCGCGACGAGTGCCTCGAGAGAATCGCTGCCTACGCGTCGGGGTTGCCCGCCGAGGAGTGGGTCCTCGGGGGCGGCTGGTCCTTGGAGGCCTTCCCCGGCGGCGTGCCGAGCGCGGCGGACCTCGACGCGGTGTGCGGCGGTCGACCGGCGTTCATCCCCAATCGGGACCACCATTCGGCGTGGGTCAACAGCGCCGCGCTCGAGCGCGCCGGCGTCACCGCCTCCACCCCCGACCCCTTCGCCGGACGGATCGAGCGCGACTCGGCGGGTCATCCCTCCGGGGCCCTGCACGACGGCGCCATGGGACTCGTCGCGCGCATCCTCCCGGCAACCTCGACAGAGGAGCTGGCGCGAGCCCTGCGCTCGGCGCTCGCGCGCCTGCACGGGCACGGCATCACCCACTGGCAGGATGCGTGCGTCGGCGCGGCGGGCGAGATCGGTGTCACCGACACCTTCGACGCGTACGTGGCCGCCGCGCGCGAGGGATGGCTGACCAGCCGAGTCCGGGGCGCCCTGTGGTGGGATCGCACGAAGGGGCTCGCACAGGTCCCCTTCCTCCAAGGGCGGCGAGAGGTCGCCCCGGAGGGGGCGTTCCGGGCCACCACGGTCAAGATCATGGTCGACGGCGTGTGCGAGACGTTCACCGCCGCGATGTCGCGCGCGTACCTGGGCGAGCCGGGCCGCCACGGGACCCATCGCGGCGACCTCTTCGTCGAACCCGAGCAACTGCGAGAGGCCGTGGGCGCGCTGGACGCGGACGGCTTCCAGGTCCACTTCCACGCCATCGGCGACCGCGCGATCACGACCACGCTGGACGCGATCGAGGCGCTCGGCGGGTCGCGACGAGGGGTGAATCGCCACCACCTGGCCCACCTGCAGTTCATCGCGCCCCGGGACCTGGACCGGTTCGCCACCCTGGACGCCGGCGCCACCTTCCAGCCGCTGTGGGCGTGCAACGACCCGCAAATGCAAGAGCACACGATCCCCTTCGTCGGCGAGGACCTCACCGACTGGCAGTACTCGATCGGCTCGCTCCACGATCGCGGAGCCCGAGTGGCCTTCGGTTCGGATTGGCCGGTCTCGAGTCCCGATCCGCTCCAGGAGATCCACGTCGCCGTGAACCGCGCGCTGTCGGAGAGCTTCGGCCGCCCGGGCACGGACGAGACGACCAAGCCGTTCCGGCCCGACCAGGCGCTGACGGTCGGCGCGGCCCTCGACGCGTTCACCAAGGGAGTCGCGTACGTCAACGGCGACGAGGACATCTTGGGCGTGCTCGAGGTCGGACGGCGCGCCGACGTGGCGGTGCTGGACCAGGACATCTTCACGATCCCCGCGCGCGACATCGGCGACACGACGGTCAACCTGACGATCGCCGGCGGGAAGGTGGTGCACGGCGACGAGTAGGCCGCGTCCGATGCGACGCGGAGTCGCTGCGTTCCCGGGAATCGCGGGAGCGATGAGCGGGGTGCTCGCGCGGAGCCCAACGACCCCGCGGCGCTGTCGGCGATCAGGTGCGAGACTCGATCCGTGGGGTCTCCCGTGGTGGACGGTCTGCGAGCCCTGGAGCTCGGCACGCCGGGACCGATGCGCGCGCGCCTCAACGAGCTCGTTCTCGCCGGGTTGAAGCGAGCGACGGCGGGCACCGCCGATGACTACGGCGACGAGGCATTCGAGCACGTGGGCGAGCGGTTGGCGCTCGTCGACGACGATCTCACCAAGGTCGGTGAGGTCGAGGTGACCGCCACGGAGCTGACCACCTTCGGCGCCGTTCCCTGGTCCTTCGCGCAAGCCGAGGGGGAGGGCGACGCGTCGATTCACCAGTGGCGCGAAGGGCACCGCAGATTCTGGAGCGACGAAGGCGTGTCGGTCACCGACGACTTGGCGGTGTTCCTCATCTACTTCTCCCTGGTCGAATCATGACCGCGGCGCCCACGACGCGAGAAGGGCGCGGGTGGCGGAGTGGCCCGGGTTAAGATCAACGAGACATGACCAGCATCGTTCAACCCGACCCCACGGACGTGGTGGCGAGGTTCGGAGCCGCCTGGGCTGCGCACGATCTTGACGCCGCGCTGGCGCTCGTCACCGAGGACTGCGTGTTCGACAACACCGATCCCGCCCCTGACGGCACGCGGTGCGTGGGCCGCGATGAGATTCGTCGCGCCTGGGCCCCCATCTTCGATGACGCCAGCTCCCTCTTCGAACCCGAGGAGACCTTTGCGGCCGGTGACCGCGTCGTCCAGCTGTGGCGGTACTCGTGGTCCGACGGCCACGTGCGCGGCGTCGACGTCATGCGAGTGCGCAACGGCCTCGTCGCCGAGAAGCTCTCGTACGTCAAGGGCTGAGCCTCAATCCGCGGGCGGCCCCTCGTCGATCCGCGTGGTCGTGGCCGCGTCGCGGCGTCGCTAGATTCGGGCCGTGACGACTGACGCCGCGTTCATCGACACAGTCCTCGAGTCGATGCTCCCGTTGGAGGTCACGGCGCGGCCGATGTTCGGCGAGTACGGCCTGTACTGCCACGGCAAGAACTTCGCCCTGGTGTGCGAGAACACCGTCTTCGTGAAGGTGACGACGCCGGGCGGCAAGATCGCCGGACGCATCGCCCAGGGACCTCCCTACCCCGGCGCCAAGCCCGCGTTCAAGATCTCGTCCACGCGTCTCAAGAGTCGAGAGTGGCTGGTCGAGCTCGTCGAGGCCACGACCGCGGCGTTGCCTGCGCCCAAGCCCAAGAAGAGGGACGGCGCGGCGCGTTGAGGTGCGCGTGCGTGCGTCGTTCATCGGTGGTGCCCGTCGCGCTCACGGTCTCCTGATTACAATGCGGGCACTCCGCGAACCGAAGGAGCGGCCATGAGGCGCGTCATCGTTGTGGCTCCCCTGGTTCTCGCCAGCGCCCTCGCTCTCGCCGCCTGCGGCTCGTCGACTCCCACCACGACGACCGTCGCCCCGACCACCCTGGCCCCGACGACCACGACGACGAGCCCGTTGACGCAGAACCTCGTCGTCACCCCGGCCGTTCGCCGGAGCATCCTGGCGGCGGGTGCCGCGTACCACCAGCTCCCCGTCACCGACTACGTCGGCCTGTACGCGGGACGGACCTTCTACGCGTTCGATCCGGCGACCGACACGTACTACGCGGCGGCGAGCCTCGACCCGAGCCCGTCGTCGTACCAGGCGCAGGTGGGCGCGCAGGACGACGGCTCCTACAACCTCTTCACGCGCAGGGCCGGCGCGGCGAAGTGGACCGTCTACGACGACGGCCTCGGCGGCGTCCAGGGGGGCATCTGCCCGATCCACCTGCCCGCGGCCGTCCTCGCGGTATGGAACTGGAAGGCCCACAGCTGCTACCCGCCCGCGGTTGGTTGACGACCGCACTTCGAGCAGCGCACACGATCAAGGCCGCGAGATGTCGCCGCCGCGCTACGACTCGGACCCGGGTGAGCGGGGGACGGTAACTTCACTACGTGGAACCGGCGCCTGAACTGATCGCCCTGGTCGAGCGAATCCTGCGCAACTACCAGCTCGGCGATGGCGGCGCGGTGATCGACGTCGTCAGCCGCGAACCGGGCACGGTGCTGATCGGCTTCGACGAGGCCGAGTGGTGGGAGGGCTTCGACACGATCGCCGCCCTGATGAGAGTCCAGATTCAAGAAGCTCACGAACTCGTCCAGTTTGACCATCTGGTCATGCACGCCAACGCGTGGAAGGAGGGCACGGTGGGCTGGGTGTCGGCTCGCGTCAGCGGGGCCGGCGCCGCGCCCGGGACGGGCACTCGCTTCACCTTCGTGTTCCACGAGGAGGGCGCGTTCTGGCGCGTCGTCCAATGGCACACCTCGCTGCCGACGTCCAACGAGGATGCCCTGGGCGTGACGCTGACGACGTCGCTCGACGAGATCCTGGTCATGGTCCAAGGTGACGCCACCGAACTCGCCCCGACGGCGCCCGACGGCTCGGTCACCATCATGTTCACCGACATCCAGGGGTCGACGTCCCTGATGGAGTCGCTGGGCGAGGCGCGCTGGCTCGAGTTGCTCGCCTGGCACGACGGCGTCGTCAAGCAACAGACCGCGGTCTTCGGCGGCAGCGTCGTCAAGAGCCAGGGCGACGGGTTCATGCTGGCATTCCCGGCCGCCGGCGCCGCAGCGGCCTGCGCCGTGGCGATTCAGCGGGCCCTGGGCGCCGGGTGGACCGGCGTCTCGCTGCCGGTGCGCATTGGGCTCCATAACGGAAACGTCAAGACCGAGGCCGGCGACTTCTTCGGCCGCACGGTGGTGGTCGCCGCACGCGTCGGCGGGGCGGCGTCCGGCGGTGAGATCCTGGTCACGCAGCCCGTCCAAGAGTGCCTGGGCGGCGCCTTCACCTTCGACGGCGTGCGCTCCTTGACCCTGAAGGGACTGGCCGGACAGTTCGCCGTCTTCCCGCTGGTGTGGCGCTGAGCTAGTCGGTGCCGGCGAGCGCCACCAGTGCCCGCTCGGCCGCGCGGCGCACTCGTGGCACGGGGTCCGTGCGCAGAGCGACGACCGCCTCGAACGCGTCGTCGATCCGATGGCGCGCTACCACCTTGGCGACCATCTCGCGCACCCGCCACGCCGGATCGGAGGCGGCGGCCACCAGCGGTGCCGTCGCCTCCTCGCCCCATGCGTACAGCAGGCCGCGAGCGGCCCAGACGCGGGGCCAGTACCCCCCCGGGCCGCCGTCGCGTCCGGCGAGCACCGCGGTCGCGTGCAGGTTCCCGAGCTCGACGAGGAACTCGTCATCCACGTCGCGGCCCGCGAGCAGGTCGATGATGTCCCCGACCACGGCCTCGCGACCCCGGCGCGCGCACTCGGCCTCGATCCTCTGGCGCGGAGTGGTTCGCGGCGACGCGCTCACGTCGCGCTCGTGCGCAGCTGGTCGACCCACGTCGCGGCGCCGGCGAAGGAGACGCGCCGTGCGTCCGGCCACTCGTCCACCGAGTGCCAGGCAACCTCAGGAGGCGTCCCCGGCCACCGGGGCACGAGATGAACGTGCAGGTGGTCGATGCCGTGACCGATCGTGGTCACGTAGACCCTCTCGGCCCCAGCCCGGCTGAGCGCGGCCGACCACCTCGAGATCGCCACGCCCACCGCCGACGCCTCGTCGGGCTCGAGTCCGGCGAAGCCGGCGACGTGTCGCCGGGGCGTCACCATCAGGTACCCGAGGTACACCTCGTCGCGCGTGAGGGGCGGCACGTGAAAGGCCACGACCAGTTCATCCGCCTGGAGCGGCCCACCGGGCACCGGCGTCTCGCCGGTACCCTCGCGGCACACCAGGCAGTCACTCACGATCGTTCCCCCCGGTGCCGGCCACTCCCAATCGAACCACACCACGGTGTTCACCGGCTGACGCGCGGCGCGCCCGCGCGTCTCCTAACCTCCACTGGGGCAAAGGGGTGCTGATGATGCGAGGCCGTCGGCTGTTCGCGATGTCGGTGACGTCAATGATGGTTCTCGCCACGCTGAGCGCAGCGGGGAGCACGGGCACTACGGCGGCGGCCGGTGCCGCCACCGCCACGACTCCGGGTTGCGGGACGCCGGCCCGCAGCGGGNCGACCACCCTCTCCTTCACGATCGCGGGCCGATCGCGCACCGTGATCGTCCACGTACCGCGGGGCTACCGGTCAACGAGCGCGGTCGCGCTCGTGTTGAACATGCACGGGACCGGTGCGACGGCGCTCGACCAGGACGAGTTCTCCGGCATGAACCTCACCGCTAACGCGCACACGTTCCTCGTGGCCTACCCCCAGGGGTTCATCCCGCTGGGGTCGGGATTCGAGTGGAACGTGCCCAACGAACCCCTCTTCGGCGGCACGCCGGTCCCCGCGGGATCGGCGAACGACGTGCGCTTCCTCACGACCCTCGTGAGCAAGCTCGAGGCGAAGTACTGCGTCAACACCAACGAGGTCTACGCCGCGGGCTTCTCCGGTGGTGCACGCATGGCCAGCCAGCTCGCGTGTGACGACTCGTCGACCTTCGCGGCGATCGCCGCGGTGTCCGGACTTCGCCGTCCCCAGCCGTGCCCGACGTCACGGCCCGTGCCGGTGATCGCGTTCCACGGACTGAGCGACCACGTGGACCCCTACCAGGGCCACGGCCAGGCCTACTGGACCTACTCGGTGCCCGCGGCCGCGGCCCAGTGGGCCACGCAGGACCGGTGCGCGTCCACTCCCTCAACCAACGCGCACGGCGGCTACACGGTCACGATCTACCACCACTGCGCCGCGGGCGCGGGCGTGTCGCTGTACGCCATCACCGGCGAAGGCCACGAGTGGCCGGGTGGGCCGAACATGCCTCCCTCGATCACCAACGCCCTCGGACCCCAGTCCTTCGCGCTCAACGCTGACGATCTGATCTGGGCGTTCTTCGCCGCGCACCAGCGCCACTGACTCGGCGCCGCCGACCTCAGCGCAGCATCGCCACGGCGCGCCGCCACGTGGTGTCGAGGTCGGCGTCGTCGGGGAAGCGTCCCGAGAGCTCCAAGTCAACGAGTCCGTGCACCAGCCCCCACACGGCGCGGGCGTGCTCGTGGTCCCGCCCGGTCAGGGCGATGATCATCGCGGTGACGTCGCGCTCGAGCCCCACCGGCAGGCGGTCGCGCAGGAGCGGGCGGCGCATGCAGATCTCGTACAGGTGGGGGTTGGCGAGGGCCCACGCGCGATACGCGTGGGCCGCGGCCGGCGCCCACGGGCCGGCGGCCACGATCGCGGCGGCCAGCTCCTCGAGGCCACGAGCCTGCAGGTCCGCGATGATCTCGTCCTTGTCGCGCACGTGCTTGTAGATGCTCGCGGCCTTGAGATGGAGCCGCTCGGCGAGCGCGCGCATCGACAGTCCCGCCACGCCCCGGTCGGCCAGAAGCTCATAGGACACCGAGCGGATCCGCTCGCGAGTCGATTCGAGGCCGTTTCCCATGCTATCGTCAGGCTAACACTGTTAGCCAGGGAGTATCATGTCCGTGTCCGGCAAACCCCGATGGTTCCTGCGCCTGGACGGTCTCGTGGTGCTCGCCGCGACCGTGATCCTCTTCGCTGGCGAGCATCAGCACTGGTGGCTCTATCCAGCGCTCGTCTTGGTGCCGGACGTCTCGATGGTCGGCTACCTGCGCGATCCGAAGGTGGGCGCGTTCATCTACAACGTCGGTCACTCCTACCTCGCGCCGGCGGCGCTGACCTTCACCGGCTGGCGCACGCAGAGTGGCCTCACCCTCGCGCTGGGCCTGATCTGGCTCGGCCACGTCGGACTGGACCGCGCACTGGGCTACGGCCTGAAGTACGACGAGGGGTTCGCGTGCACGCACCTGGGCCGCATCGGACCGGTCCGGGAGCACGCGGCGCGCTGAGGCGCCGGAACGCGTGCGCGAGCCGGTAGACAGTGTGGATGACTTCTCCGGGTCCCTCGCGCGCCGACGCGAAACGCGGTCCGCTGGCGCTCGTCGGGTCGGGCGAGTACCTGACCCAGATGTTGGAGATCGACCGCGGCCTCCTCGCGGGGCGCGCCCCGCGCATGGTCCAGCTGGCGACCGCCGCCGTGCCCGACGGCGCGGCGGTCGTCGACAAGTGGCACCGGCTCGGACGCGAGCACGCCGCCGGCCTGGGCGTGGAGGCAGTGGTGCTCGACGTGCGCACCCGCGAGGACGCCGAGAACCCGGCGGTGGCCGCGCAGGTGCCTGGCGCCGGACTGATCTACCTGTCCGGGGGCAATCCGGGATACCTGGCCGACACGCTGCGCGGGAGTTCGCTGTGGGCGGCCATCCTCGCGACGTGGCACGACGGCGCCGCTCTCGCCGGGTGCAGCGCCGGCGCGATGGTGATGGCGTCGTGGGTGCCGTCGCTGCGCCACCCCCGCGAGGGCGGCACCGAGGGTCTGGCCGTCCTGCCGCACCTACGCGCGATCCCGCACTTCGACGCCTTCGCCGCGCGCATGCCCGACTTCCTCACGCGGTTCCTGATCCCGCGCGACCCGGCCGTGACCGTGCTGGGCATCGATGAGGACACCGCCCTCGTCGGCGGACCCACGGAGTGGAGCGTCCAGGGCCGGTCGTCGGTCTGGCGCCTCACCGGGGAGGGTCGCGAGGAGATGCCGGCGGGGACCACGCTGACCACGCCGATCTCCGTCGCGTCGAGCTAGGCGTCCAGCCACTCGAGGCGTTGGAGCCGGTGCAGGATCGACGCGACGTCGAGCGCCACGTCGGACGCCGGCGCGTAGGTGTCGAGTTGGGCGCCGGCGAGGCCGTGCAGGTGCGCGGCCAGCGCCCCGGCCTCGAGCGGGTCGTGCCCGCGCGCGATCGTCGCCGCGATGAGGCCCGTGAGCACGTCGCCCGTGCCCGCGGTGGCCAGGGCCGCCGTCCCGGAGCGCACGACGCGCACCGTCCCGGCGGGGTCAGCCAGGACGGTGGTCGGACCCTTCAACAAGACGACGCAACCCAGATCGCGCGCCAGGGCCCGCGCCGCACCGATGCGGTCGGCGGGCACGCCGGCACCGCTCAGGCGCGCGAACTCGCCCGCGTGCGGGGTGATGATCCAGCGCGAGCGCGCGGTGGCCACGAGTGAGCGGTCCAGGCCGTCGGCGTCGAGCACGACCGGCACCTCGACGCCCGCCAGCAGCTCGCCCAGCCAGGACGCGGCGTCGGGGCCGAGGCCAGGCCCGGCCGCCACCGCGCGACACCGCGCGTCGACGCCCGCGGCGTCCGCTCGCACGACCTCGGGCGGCAGGTCGGCCAGGGTCGTCACGTCGCCGCGCGTGGAGAGACGGATCATCGAGGCGCCCCCGGCCAGGGCGCCGCGGGCCACCAGCCCGGCNGCACCGGGCATGTGAGGGGANCCGGCGAACGCCTGGACCGCGTGACTCCACTTGTGATCCTGGGGTGAGCGGTGCACCAGCGTGGCGAGGTCCGCGTTCTCCATCACCGCGTCCGTGAACTCCCCGACGATCCCGAGCCCGGCGANGCGAACCTCGCCGGCCAGCGCCGCGGCGTCGCCGGTGAGGTGGGCGTACTTGAACGCGCCGAGCGCCACCGTGACGTCGGCGGCCAGCGGCGCGCCCAGCACGTCGCCCGAGTCGGCGTCGACGCCCGAGGGCAGGTCGACCGCCACGACCGTCGTGCCCGGGGCGAGCGCCGGGGCGGCGTAGGGACGCGAGCAGCCCAACCCGAACGCGGCGTCGACCACGAGCTCGTAGCCCGCGAGGGTCGCCGGCTGGTCGGCGACGGCGATGACGTCCACCTTCGCGCCGCGCCCGCGCAGCCACGCCGCCGCGACCCGGCCATCGGCACCGTTGAGCCCCGGACCCACGACGACGGCGACCCGGGCGCCGTAGCAGCGGCCGAGGCAGCGCTGAACCTCGAGTCCGACGGCGGTCCCCGCCGCGGTGACGAGCGCGTCGACGCCGCGCGACGCGACGGCCCTCGCGTCGGCCTCGCGCATCTGCGCGGTGGTCAGGATCGGCAGCACGCGACCTCCCGGCGCTCGTGACCCCTCCATTCAACACCTGCGCCGGGGTGGTCCCTTCGCGACGCGACGGCGATGGCGCGCCGACCCGTACACTCGCCTCGACGAAGGAGGCGCCATGCCCAAGAGGAGTGCCCACACCAGTTGGACCGGAGGACTGCAGGACGGGACGGGACGCGTCGCGTTCGTCTCGAGCGGTCAGGGCGTCTTCGACGTCTCATTCCCCAAGCGCGCCGCCGAGGACGCCGACGGCGTGACCAGCCCCGAGGAGCTGATCGCCGCGGCCCACTCCGCGTGCTACTCGATGTCGTTGACCGGGGCGATCGCCCGGGCGGGCGCCACGCCGGTCGGGCTGGAGGTCGACGCGACCGTCAGCCTGGACCCCGACCCCGCCGGGGGCTTTCGGATCTCCTCGGTCGCGCTGCGCGTGGTCGGCCAGGTCGACGGGCTGGACGCCGAGGGCTTCGCGCTCGCGGCCGAGACGGCCAAGGCGAACTGCCCCGTGAGCAAAGCCCTGACCGGGACCACCATCACGCTCGAGGCGTCGCTGGCCTGAAACCCGGCGCGACACCCGCCGCGCCGGGTCCCCAGTACCTCAGTCGATCTTCACCCAGAGCACCGACTCACCGCTGCCCTCGACGAAGCAGCCCTTGGTCGAGTCGATGAAACTGAAGAAGTCCGGGTCGGCCGCCAGCTTGGCGTTCGACTCCTCAAAGTGAGCCAGGCTGTCGAATGCGGTGAACCACGCCACTCCCCCGTAGGGACCGGTGTGTCGCTGGACGAAGACCGAGGGCGTCCCGGTGATCGAGCTCACCCGCGACGTGATCTCGATGCCCGCCATCACGCCGCGCATCGCGTCGCCCACTGAGAGGGTCGCCGAGATCGCGCCGACGTACCGAGCGTTGCCGGGCTCCCCGGAGAGCTCCGAGACGGTCTGGGCCAAGGAGTCGTCGATGCCATCCACCACGAACTCGCGACCAGCCATGGCCTTCTCTATGTACTTCGCGTCGCCGACGAGCGTGGCGAAGGCGGACTCCAGCGAGGACAGGTCCTCCCACCACGAGGTCCAGCTCACGGTGCCGAACCCGGGTGACAGCGTCCTCGCCCACAACTGAAACTCGTGACCAGCCGTCTCGGTGACCAGGTCGCGCATCGACCTCGCCCACTCGAGGCCCTTACCCCCGGTCAACCGGGCGTTTCGCGACATCAGATACATACAGCCTCCCCACTACCCCTCCGTGAAGTTCACGGCCCGCCCGAACCTAGTGCGCCGCACGCCGGCGCGCTCGGGAGAATCACCGTCTGACGAGGCACGTTTGAGTCCTTGTCGCCTTCGCGTCACCGACGAGGGACCGCGTGTCCTCGAAGGGCGGCGCCAACATCGCGGTAGCGTGACAGCGCCCAAGGAGGCCACATGCCCGACCGACCCCAGCGGATCTCCTACGTCGCGGTTGACGAGATGGATGAGGCCACGCGAGCCGAACTTCACCGCTGCGCCCTGGAGGGCACGCCGCGCCCGGAGAGCTCGGCCGTTCGCGCGCACTCCCCGGAGGCGTTCTGGGCCTTCACCGACTCCTGGGCGGCCCTGTTCCGCGGCGGCGTGGTCGACCATGACCTCAAGGAGCTGTGCCGGCTCTACGTCAGCCGCTCGGTGAAGTGCGAGTACTGCGGCAACCAGCGCAGCGTCGCCGCGCGCGACGCCGGGCTCGCTGAGGGCGCGGCGGACGACCTGATGAACTTCGAGACCTCGGGCGCCTACGACGAGCGCCAGCGCGCGGCCCTGGCCTACGCCGAGGCGATCACCTGGCGACTCGACCCCGACGACGCGTTCTGGGATCGACTGCACCACCACTTCGCCGAGCGCGAGCTCGTCGAGCTGGCCTGCTTCATCGCCCTCACCATGGGCCAGCAGAGCTGGATCCGGCTGCTCAACATCGACCACCACCAGGTGCTGGCGGGGACGGCGGCCGCGATGGCCCCGGGCTTCGAGGATGCTGACGCCGAGGCGCGCGCCCGCCACGACCCCGCCTACTGGGCCGCCCGCACCCCGACGTCACCCCGGGGGTAGCGCGCGCCGCGCGGGGCTACGTTGGATTCGGGCGCCCGGGAGGCAGGCATGGCGAGCAGGACCGACGAGGAGACGGAGGGACGCGGACTCCTCGCGCCGATGACCTCGGCGGCGCCCGACACCGACGTCGACCACGCCGACCCCCGACGCGTCGAGCTGCGCGCGTGGCTGGACGAGCATCCGCACCCCAGCGGGCGCACCCTCGCCGAGGCCGGACTGGTCGCCCCCCACCTGCCCGCGCCCTGGGGCCGGGGCGCCGACACGGCCTACCAGCTGATCATCGACGACGAGCTGAGCCACGCGGGCGTCACGCGTCCGATCAACCCGATCGGCATCGGGTGGGCCGGCCCGACCATCGTCTACGCCGGAACGCCCGAGCAGCAGGCGAGGTGGCTGCCGGGCCTGCTGAGCGGCGAGGAGTTCTGGTGCCAGCTGTTCAGCGAGCCCGACGCCGGCAGCGACCTCGCCTCGCTCACCACGTCGGCGACGCGCGACGGCGACGAGTGGGTCGTCTCGGGCCAGAAGGTCTGGACGAGCTACGCCCACATCGCCACCTGGGGCATCCTGCTCGCGCGCACCTCGAGCGAGGGGCCCCATCAGCAGGGCATCAGCTACTTCGTGTGCCCGATGAAGGCCCCCGGGGTGAGCGTGCGGCCGATCGTGGACATGACCGGCGACCACGCCTTCAACGAGGTCTTCTTGGACGGCGTGCGCCTTCCGGCCGACTACCTGATCGGCCGGGAGAACGACGGCTGGCGCCTGGCCAAGGTGACGCTCTCGAACGAGCGGGTCTCGCTCTCGGGCGAGGGGGCGCTGTGGGGACGCGGCGCCACGGCCAAGGACCTCGTCACCCTGGTGGCCGAGCGTGGCGTCGCCCACGACGAGTTGGACCGTGACGACCTGGTGCGCTGCTGGTCCCACGGCGAGATCCTTCGACTCTTGCGCCTGCGCCTCCTGGAGGCGGCCCTCGCCGGCCGCGAGCCAGGACCCGAGGCCAGCGTGCGCAAGGCGCTGGCCGACGACCACGGCCAGGAGGTGATGGGGCTGGCGCACCGGCTCGCCGGCGCCGCGGGCATGCTCACCGGACGCGGCCCCGGCGGCGAGGACGGCGCCGAGGGCGAGGCCTGGTCGTACGGGCTGCTCTACTCCCAGGCGCTCACGATCGGTGGCGGGACCTCGGCGGTGCAGCGCAACATCATCGCCGAGAAGGTGCTGGGCCTGCCCCGGGACCCGTCGGGGTGACCCCGACCGTCGTCGTGTGCGACGGCGACCAGACCGGCCAGGAGCTGCTCGACGAGTCGCTGCGCGTGATGGCCCCCGAGCTGCTCGGCGTCACGCTCGACATGGTCCACTACGACCTGTCGCTCGAGAGCCGGCGACGCACGAGCAACGGCGTCGTGCGCGACGCCGCCGCGGCCATGCGCGCCACCGGGCTCGGGCTCAAGGCGGCCACGATCACCCCGCCCGAGATCGGCGGCGTGGGCTCGCCCAACCGGCTGCTGCGCGAGGGGGTGGGCGGTTCGGTGATCGTGCGCACGGGCCGGCGCCTGCCCGGGGTGAGCCCGGTGGTCGCCACGACCAAGCCGATCGTCGTCGTGCGCATGGCCGTCGGCGACGCCTACGGGGCGGCCGAGGGCCGAAGCGGCAACGTCGGCTCCTTCGACGAGGTCGCCTGGCGCACCGAGCGCATCGAGCGATCGGCCTGCCGCTTCGTGGCCGAGTACTCCTTCGTCGCCGCGGCCCAGGTCGACGGCGTCGTCTACGGCGGTCCCAAGTGGACCGTCTCGCCGGTCTACGAGGGCATGCTCAAAGAGGAGATGGACGCCGCGGCCGCGCGCCACCCCGAGGTCATCTACCGCCCGACCCTGATCGACGCCTCCTACGCGGGCCTGCTCACCGACGTCCACGAGCACACGCTGGTCATCCCGTCGCTCAATCGCGACGGGGACTGCCTGAGCGATCTGGTGCTCGCCATGTTCGGCTCGATCGCCGGCGCCGAGTCGGTGCTCCTGGCGCTCGACGAGCGCCTGCACCCGGTGGTGGTCATGGCCGAGGCGCCCCACGGCACGGCGCCGTCGCTGGAGGGCAAGAACGTCGCCAACCCCATGGCGATGCTGCTCGCCGAGGCCGCGCTGCTCGACCACGCGGCCGCCCTGCTCGAGGACCCCGCGTTCCGCGTCGCGGCCACCCGCTTGCGCACCGCGACCCTGGACGGGGCCGCCGCCGGCGTGCGCACCTTCGACCTGGCCGGGGACTCCTCGACCAGCGGGGTCGTCGACGACGTGATCGCCCGGATGCGCGCGAGCGCGTGAGGTGGGCTTCTACGCGCGCCAGGTCGTGCCGCGCGTCCTCAACTGGGCCGGCGGGGCGAAGGCGGTGCGACCCTGGCGCGAGAAGGCCTGCGAGGGCCTCGCCGGCACGGTGGTGGAGATCGGATTCGGCGGCGGGCACAACCTGGCCTTCTACCCGCCCGCGGTCACGACCGTCTACGCCGTCGAGCCGTCGTCGCTCGCGTGGCGTCTCGCCGCCCGGCGGGTCCAACGCTGCCCCGCGACGGTGACGCGCGTCGGTCTGGTCGGCGAGTCGGTCCCCCTGGAGGACGCCACGTGCGACGCCGCACTCGTGACCTTCACCCTGTGCACCGTCGCCGATCCCCGCCGCGTGCTCGGCGAGGTCGCGCGCCTGGTGCGCCCCGGGGGCTCCGTGCACTTCTTGGAGCACGGCGTCGCCCCGGACCTGGGGGTCGCCCGGTGGCAGCGCCGCCTCGACCCGCTGCAGGGTCGCCTCTTCGACGGGTGTCACCTGACGCGCGACCCGCGAGCGCTGCTGGAGTCGGCCGGCCTGGCGGTGACGTGGAGCGAGTCGGGCTACGTCGGGGGGCCCCGCCCGTGGACCTACGTGACGGTCGGCGTCGCGTCGACCTCGGCCTGAGACACCTCGTCCGGGGCTGCGGGCGCCGCGGACCTTCGACGGTCCACCAGTCCTTGACCCAGCGCCCAGGCGCCGACCGCGGCCACGGTGAGCCCGCCGAAGAGCACCGCGGTGCCGGTGAAGGCCGAGCCGACGTGGCGGATCCCGGCGCGAGCGATCTGCGTCGTCACGTCAGTGGACGTCGTGACGTGGTGCGCGGCCTCGTCCAGCCCGAAGCCGATGAGGGCGAGCACGGCGGTCGGTGCGCCGAAGCCGAGGGCCACCGCGACGATGCGCCAGGCCGCCGAGCGCACCGCGCGAGCGGCGGTCAGCGCGACGCCCAACGAGCCCACAGCCACCAAGACGATCTCGGTGATGAGCAGCGAGCGTGAGTGGTGCACCACGAGCGAACCGTGGGGCACCGTCACGACGCCGTGGCGCAGCGACGCGGGCCGCGCGGGCACGGCGGGGTCGACGCGGTGCATCACCGAGGTGATCCGGTAGTACAGGGGACGCAGGTCGATGCGCGCGCCGCTGCGCGACTGCGCCGCGGTCAGGGCCACCGTCAGGTCGTGGCGCGCCAGGCGTTGGGCGACGGGGTCGGCGAGCGCCACCTCGACCGCCAGGACCATCAGGGCGTGGCGGTGCAGGATCGACGACGCCACCGTGGCGGACAGGTCGTGCTCGAGCGTGTCGACGAGCTTGGTGGCGACCGCGTCGCGCGCCGACTGCGTCGTCGCGACGGCGACGAACGTGTCGGCGAGGGCCGTGGGCGAGCCGGCGAGCGGCCGCAGCGTGGCGAGGAAGCCGGCGCCCACCAGGACCAGGGAGCTCAGCGCGAGCAGGACCACCGCGATGAAGCGACGGCTCCGCTCGTGGCTGCGGGTGGCCTCGGTCACTTCGCCGTCCTTCCCACGCTCTCGCCGCTGGCGATTCTGGCAGCGTAGGCGATGGGCGCGAGGGTGAGGACCAGNACNCCGGTNACNACGGCGTTCACTTCGGGCAGCTGCTGGCCGAGGCGGATGGCNCCGAAGATCCANAGGGGCAGAGTGTTCTGGGCGCCGGCGGTGAACGTCGTGACGATGACCTCGTCGAAGCTGAGGGCGAAGGCGAGGAGCGCGCCGGCGATCAGCGCGGTGCGCAGCATCGGCACGGTCACCAGCCGGAAGGTCTGTATCGGCGTGGCGCCGAGGTCGCCCGAAGCCTCGATGAGTGACATCGACGTGCGGCGCAGGCGCGCGATGATGTTGTTGAAGACCACGACGATGCAGAACGTCGCGTGGCCGACGACGATCGTGTACAGCGAGAAGGGGATGCCCACCAGGTTGAAGGCCGACTGCAGCGCCAGTCCGGTCACGATGCCCGGCAGCGCCAGGGGCAGCACCAGGAGCAGCGAGACCGTGTCGCGCCCGAAGAAGCTGAAGCGGTGGATGCCGAAGGCGACCAGCGTCCCCAGCACGAGCGCGATGACCGTCGCCGCCACGCCCGCCTTCAGGCTCAGCACGAGGGCGCTGCGCACCGCGGGGTCGTGCCAGGCCACCGAGAACCACGACAGCGTCCAGGCGTGGATCGGGAACGTCTGGACCGTCGACTTGCCGAAGGCGAAGAGGACGATGACCAGCAGCGGCGCGCTGAGGAAGATCACGACCAGGACCGAGAAGACCGCCAGGGTGCGCCGCGAGAGATGGGAGAGCTTCATAGCGCGTCGAAGGCCCCGGCCGCCCGGGCCACGAAGAGGTAGACCCCCATGATGACGATCGACACGAACGCGAGGGCCGCCGCGAAGGGCAGGTTCCCGCCGTTGATCGCGCTGTCGTAGACGGCGTTGCCGATGAAGTCCGAGCTCGATCCGCCGATGAGCAGCGGCGTGATGAAGTCGCCCAGGGTGAGCGAGAACGTGAAGATCGACCCGGCGATCACGCCCGGCAGGACCAGGGGGAAGAGCACGCTGCGGAAGGTGAACCACACCCCGGCCCCGAGGTCCGACGAGGCCTCGAGCAGCGAGTCGGGCACGCGCTCGAAGGCTCCGTAGATGGGCACGATCATGAATGGCAGCCAGAGGTACGAGAACACGATCCACATGGCCACGTTGGTGTAGGCGATGTGGCTCGAGGGCAGGTGCAGCCACCGCTCGACGCCGGGCAGCACGCCGCGGTTCGACAGGATGTTGATCCAGGCGTAGACCTTGGCCAGGTAGCTGGCCCACAGGGGCAGCAGCGTCAGGGCGAGCAGGAGCTGGCGCCACCGGCGCGTGGCCACCTTGGCCAAGAAGAAGGCGAACGGCAGGGCGATCACCGCGTCGGTGAGCGTCACGGCGACCGCCATGATCACCGTGCGCAGGATGATGTGCCCGTAGACCGACTGGGTGAAGATCTGGTCGAAGTTCGACCACGTCCATTGGTACACGACGTTGCCGGTGAGCGAGTTCGTCGAGAAGAACGCGGTCGCCAACATCGCCCCCAGCGAGGCCAGGTAGATGACCAGGAACCACGCCAGGGGCGGGGACAGCATGAGGACGCCACGCAGCCAGGGGCGGCGCCACAGCGCCGCCCCTGCTCGATGGCTCAGGCGCCCCCCGCTCGGCGCGGCGGGCTCTATCCGATTATCTGGGTCCAGGCCGATTGCCATTGCGTGAAGTCCACACAGTTGTTCTTACCGTTGTCGCAGGTCGACAGCGGGGTCTTCCAGAACTTCAGCGTGGAGAAGTACGACTCCGGCGCGTTGGCGTGGTACTGGGCGCAGCCGCCCGCGGAGATCTGGTTCATGATCGCACACGCCTGGGTGTTGGCCGGCGTCTCGCCGAAGTACATGGCCTCTTGGGCCTGCACCTTGGGCGTGGTCACCCACTGCATCCACTTGTAGGCGCAGTTCGGGTGCGGCGCGTTGGTGGCCAGCAGCCAGGTGTCGGCCCACCCGGTCGCCCCCTCGCTGGGGATCGTGTCGGCGACCTTGGCCTTGTTGGCCTTGAGCGTGTTGGTCTGGTACGGCCACGCCGCCCCGGCCACGACCGCGCCGTTCTGGAACAGCGAGATCTCCTGGCTGGCCAGGTCCCAGTACTTCTTGATCAGCGGGTGCTGCTCTTTGAGCAGGGACACCGCGGCGTTGAACTGGGTCGAGGTCAGCTCGTAGGGATCGGTGATCTTGAGCGAGGGAGTCTGCTTGGACAAGAACAGCGCGGCGTCGGCGATCTGGATCGGGTTGTCCGGCACGGTGATCTTGCCCTTGTACTTCGGGTTGTAGAGCACCGACCACGACGTCGGCGCCGTCTTGAAGGTCTTGGTGGAGTAGAGCAGGACGTTCGGGCCGAATTCGTAGCTGACCCCGTAGTGCACGCCGTTGATCGTGTTGAAGCCCGGCGCCTTCAAGAACGGGTGGAACTGCTTCCACGAGGGGATCAGGTTGATGTTGACCGGCTTGACGTCGCCGCCGTAGATCAGGCGCAGGTCCGCGTCGCCCGACGCCGACACCAGGTCGTACTGGTGACCGCCGCCGTGGGCCATCAGCGAGACCATCTCACTGGAGGACCCCGCGTACTTGACGCTCACCACGCACCCGGTGGCCTTGGTGAAGGGAGTCACCCACTGGGGCTGGGCGTAGCCCTCCCAGGCGATCAGGCTCAGCGCGCCCTCACCCTTTCCGACCGACGCCTGGGGCGTCATGCCCTGCGTGGGTGGCGTCAGCGACGAGGCTCCCGACACGGTGACCGGCACCACGACCGCGCTGAGGACGAGCACCAGCGCGCCGGGGCCGGCCCATCGCCGGATTGGTGACTTACTCATACAGCTCCTTTGTCAAGTGCCCGGGCCGGCTCTCAGCACCGGGCGTGGTCTCCAGGGGGAAGGCGTCGGCGAGGTCCCACGAGATCGTGACCTCGCGTGACACGACGAAGGTCTCGCTGGCGCCACGGGAACGATTCTGGCTCACCGCGGTCATGGTCCGCCCGTCGGCCAGCTCCACGGTGTAGCGGGTGATCATGCCCAGGTAGGCGACGTCGATGATCCGACCTGACTCGAATGACCGGCCCGCGGGGGCTGGGCCTGCGGTGAGCTCGATCTTCTCGGGGCGCAGCACCGCGCGGCCCGCGGGAGTGGCGATCACGTTGGACGTGCCGACGAAGGACGCGACGAACTCCGTGGCCGGGTGCTCGTAGACCTCCGCCGGGCGCCCCACCTGCTCGACGTGCCCGTCGCGAAAGACCGCGAGGCGATCGCTCATGGTGAGCGCCTCTTCCTGGTCGTGGGTGACGTAGATGAAGGTGATCCCCACCTGGCGCTGGATGCGCTTGAGCTCGACCTGCATCTCCTGGCGCAACTTCAGGTCCAAGGCTCCGAGCGGCTCGTCGAGCAGCAGGACCTCGGGCTCGTTCACGATCGCGCGCGCCAGGGCGACGCGTTGGCGCTGGCCGCCCGAGAGCTGCGCGGGCTTGCGCTGGCCGAAGTCGTTCATGCGCACCATCGCCAGGGCCTGGTCGACCCGGGACACCCGTTCGGTGCGCGGCACGCGTCGCACTCGCAGCCCGTAGGCCACGTTGTCAGCGACTGAGAAGTGCGGAAACAGCGCGTAGTCCTGGAAGACCGTGTTGACCCCGCGCTGGTAGGGGGGCAGCCGGGTGACGTCGACGCCTCGCAGGTGGATCGATCCCTCGTCGGGCACCTCGAATCCGGCGATCACTCGCAGCAACGTCGTCTTTCCCGAACCCGAGGGACCGAGCATCGTGAAGAACTCGCCCCGAGCGATGTCCAGATCGACCGACGCCACCGCGGCGTGCGCCCCGAAGCGCTTGGTGACGCCGCGCAGGGAGATCCCCTGGTCAGTGGCGGACTTGATGGCGGTCGGGGACGTCAGCGTTGACATCAACCGACCTCCCCGCGCAGCATGTGAGCACACTACACCGGGGCTTTCTCAGCGGGGTCGCGGCGTGACGCCGCGAGGTCAGACCGCCGGGTGGGTGGTGAACACCGTCGTGGTGGTCACGGACGGATGCGTGCCGGACGGCGTCGGCGAGAGTTGGATGTAGCCGTGCGGCGGCAATCCGAGCAGCACTAAGGCCTGGTCGCGCGCGGTCGTAGCGACGACGATGGCCAACGAGTACCGCGCACGCGCGGTGCTGCGCTGACCCGGATTCGTCGCGACGGCGAGCTCGGCGACGAGGGTCTTCTTCGCGGCGGCGACGGCGACGCGATATTGGTGGTCGATGGCCTGGACCTCGGCGCGATAGACGCGCGCCGCGTGGCGCGACCCGGGGTCCGCTCCGGCGCCCACCGGCACGACCACCGCCAGTGACAGGCCGATCGCCAAGCCGGCGATCGCTCTCGAAACCCGTGTCGTCATTGATGCCACCTCAACTCCATCTGGCACAAAAATACCACCGGGTCCTGTGATTCACCTGTGAGTCGACCGTCACGTGAGTGCGAATATGGCCCGCCGGGACGCCTCGGGCGTCGCTTCACTACGCTGGGCGTTCACGGAGGTGCGGGTGGCCAGCATTCTCGTGGTCGATGACGAGGCGGGGGTTCGCGACCTCCTCTGCGACGCCCTGCGCATCTCGGGCCACGAGCCCGAAGCCGCCGGCGACGGCGACGAGGCCCTGGCGCTCTTCCAGCTCCGTTCGTTCGACCTGTGCATCGTTGACATCAACATGCCCAACATGGACGGCTTCGCCTTCGTCGAGACGGTTCGCCAGCACGAGGACCACACGCCGATCCTCCTGCTCTCGGCGCGCGACGCCGCGCCCGACGTGACCCGCGGCCTTCGCGTGGGGGCTGACGACTACGTGCGCAAACCCTTCGGTCTCGAAGAGCTGCTCCTGCGCGTCGAGGCGATCCTGCGGCGCAGCGGCACTGACACCGACGAGGAGCAGGTCTACCGGTGCGGCCCGTTGGCCATGAACCTCGACCGCCACGAGGTCACCTACGGCGACGAGACGCTCGAGATGTCCGCCACCGAGTTCCACCTGCTCGAGGTCCTCGTGGCGCGCAAGGGGCGCCTCCTCACCCGCGAGCAGCTGCTGCGCGACGTGTGGGGCATCGACTTCGACTCGGAGACCTCGGTGCTGGACACCTACATCTCCTACCTTCGCAAGAAGGTCCACCGCGAGGGCTTTGCGCCCATCGTGACGGTGCGCGGCGTCGGCTACAAGCTGGTCGACAACGGCACCGAATGAAGCTGGCCACTCGGCTCACCATCCTGCTCGTCGTTCTCACGACCGCGGTGGCCGCGCTCGTCGGGTGGTACGCGGTCTACACCAGCACCCGCGCGAGCTACGCCGCGCTGGACGAGACGATCACCTCGGTCGTGGCCGCCGGCGCGGGCCATCCCCTGACCGCGCTGTCGAGCGCCCTGGCCGTTGTCCAGGAGAACAGCTACGACCTCACGCTCGACCTGGTGAGTCCGGGCGGCGTCGTCACCCAGATCGTCGCCGGCGACACGCCGCTGGCGCGCCCGCCGACCGTCGCCGACGTGCGCGCCTCCCTGCACGGCGTGCACACGTCGAGTGACCTGCCGGGTTTTCGCTACGAGTCGATGAGCGTGGGCGGGGGCGACCACCTGCTGATCGCGACGAGCACCGACCTGATCGACCGCCGGAACCGCCAGCTGGAGGTCCGCATCGCGGTCGCCGCCGCGATCGCCGCGGCGCTGTTGGGCGTCGTCGCGCGCGTCATCGTCCAGCGCGACCTGCGCACGGTCGACCGGCTCATCGGCTACGCCGGGGACGTCTCGCGCGGCGAGTTCGACGAGGTCATCCCTGCGCCGAGCGGCAGCCGGGACTTCCAGGACCTCCAGGCGTCGCTGGCTCACATGGTGGCATCGCTCCAGCGGACGATCGAGGCCGAGCAGCGCATCGCCCGCGTGACCCAGCAGTTCATCGGTGACGCCTCGCACGAGCTGCGCACGCCGCTCACGGTCGTGCGCGGCTACGTCGAGCTGCTGGCACGAAAGGACGTGTCGGAGGAGCAACGCATGCGCGCCATCGAACGCGTGACCACCGAGGTGGCGAGAATGGACCGGTTGGTTCGCGACCTGCTGTTCCTCGCCGAGGTGAACGAGGTCCCCCGCGTCGAGGTCACGCCGATCTCGCTCAGCGCGCTCGTCGAGGGCGCCGCGCGCGACTTCATGACCGACCACCCGAGCCGGCCGGTCACCGTCGATGTCCAGCCCGACCTCGTCGTGGCGGGGCGAGCGGACTACTTCGAGCGGTTGCTCGGCAACGCGTTGTCGAACGTCGCGCGCCACACCGCCGGGCGCGATCCGGTGCGCGTGAGCCTCGCCGCTGACGCGCTCCGGGTCCGCCTCGTCGTCGAGGACGGCGGACCCGGCCTGCCCGACGAGATCTACGGGTCGGCGCCCGAGCGGTTCCGCCGATTCGACGAGGCGCGCAGCCGCGCGACGGGCGGCACCGGACTGGGCATGAGCATCATGGCTGACGTGACGCGCGCGCTCGGCGGGTCGATGACCACCGCGCGCAGCGACCTCGGCGGGCTGGCCATCACGTTCAGCTTCACGCGCGACGCAGGACCGCCCAGGTAAAGGGCTGCTCGACGCCCGCGGGCGTCACGTGGACCTCGCGCTCGCTCGACTCGAGCACGAAGGCCTCGCCGAAGGCCTCGGCCAGTTCGCCGGCGCCGTAGCGCGCGACCGCGAGTCCCGAGCACTGCGTGGGCCCGTCCGGCGCGAAGGCGCCGATGACCGCCACCGCCCCGGGGCGCAGGACGCGGGCCGCGACCTCGGCGTAGCGTCGCCGGTCGCCCGGCAGGACCAGGAAGTGGAAGAGCGCGCGATCGTGCCACAGGTCGAAGTGACGCTCGGGACGCCACGCGAGCACGTCACCCTCGACCAGGGTGACGAAACCCATCTCGTCGTGCGTCGCGATCTGGTCGAGCGCCTCGCGCGAGAGGTCCACAGCGGTCAGGTCGAGGAAGCCGCGCTCAGCGAGGCGTTCGAGCAAGCGCGAGGCGCCCGCACCGACGTCGACGATGGCTGACGTGACCGAGGCGTGGGTCTCCACCAATCGCAACGAGACCATCGGCTCGCGCTGGTACCAGCTGAGAGAGGTGGGAGCGCGAGTCGCGTAGACCTCGTCCCAGCGGGCGCTCGCCGTCGCGTCGTCGCGCGGCGTCACCGCTACCTGGTGTGCTTGATCAGCTCGGAGCGGTGTTGGAACTCTTGGGCGTCGATCTCGCCGCGGGCGAATCGCATCTTGAGCGTCTCGATCGCCGTCTCGTCGTTGGACGGCACGTCGTGAACGCGCCCGTAGTGAAGCACGACGAGCGCGACCACGAGGGCGATCGCGACCCAGACGATGATGGTGGTGATTGTCCCGCCAGCCCACCAGCCGGATCCCGCCGCGTGGTTGTAGACAGCGAAGGGCATCTCGACCCTCCTTTCACTCCTAAGGGCCACGCTAATGGCATCTGGCGGGAACCGAGTTCGCGGCGACGATGGGGCCGCGAACTCGGTGCCCGTGCGACCCCGCGACGGTAGTTTGGGCCGATGGACCTGCCCGCACTCTCCGTCATCGCACTGGACTGCCCGGACCCGTTGGCCCTGGCCGACTTCTACTCGCGCGTCACCGGTCTGGCCGTCGAACCCCTGGGGGACTTTCCCCCCGACCAGGTCACTTGGATCGAGCTCGTCAATGAGGGACGCCCGACCATGGGCTTTCAGAAGATCGACGGCTACGTCGCGCCCACCTGGCCCGAGGGCGCCGTGCCCCAGCAGGCGCACCTCGACTTCGCCGTGCGCGACCTCGACGAAGGCGAAGCGCACGTCCTCTCAGCCGGGGCGACCGTGGCCGGCTACCAGCCGGGGCGCACCTTCCGCGTCTACTTGGACCCGGTGGGCCACCCCTTCTGCCTGGTGCTGCACACCGAGGATTAGACGCCGCTGAGCAGCGCCACCCCGAGGACCACCGCCGCCGCCGGGAACGCCACCCGGCGCAGCGGGCGCTCCTTGAAGACCAGCGATCCGATGAGCGCGGCCCACAGGACTCCCGTCTCGCGCAACGCGCTGACCTCGCCCAGCGCCGCGCGCTGCTGGGCCCAGAGAACGACGGCGTAGCCGGCCACCGACAGGACCCCGGCGCTCAGCCCGATGACCACGAAGCGCCGGCCCGGCCACCAGGCCACGCGGCGCGTGGAGGCCGCGCCGACGGTCCACAACGTCGCCTGGATCGCGAACAGCGTGACCGCGTAGCGCAGCGTGTCGTGGCTCGCGCGCACGCCCAGGCCGTCGACCACGCTGTAGACGGCGATGGCCGCGCCGGTCGCCAGGGCCCAGACCAGGTGGGCGTGCCCGACGCGCGAACCGCTCCGGTACGCGGCGAGGCTGACGATGCCGATGACGACGGCGCCCACGCCGGCCCCGGCGCGAAGGCCGAGGTGCTCGCCGGCCACCACCAGACCGCCCAACGTCACGAACACCGGCGCCGCGCCGCGCGCGACCGGGTAGGACTGGGAGAAGTCGCCGCGCCGATACGAGCCCATGAGGAACGCCTCGTAGCCCAGGTGGCAGCAGACCGATCCGGCGATGTAGGCCCAGGCGGCGGAGCGGGGCAGGCCGATGAAGGGCCACGCAACGAGGCACAGCGTCGCCGTGCCGAGGTTGATGAGGGCGAAACCCGCGAGCTGGTCGGTCAGGCTCTTCGCGAGCGCGTTCCACAGCGCGTGCAGGGCACCGGCCCCGAGGACCGCGAGGACCACCGCGGTGCTCATCGACGCGNCGGGCAGGGGGTCGGCGTCGCGCGGGGCACGACCCATCCTAGGAAGCCCGTCTCCCCCGGGACCTTCCAATCGACCGGTATAGACTTGGCCCTCGCGCCTCGGGGTCACCCGGACGTCGAGGACCTGTGGTGCAGCCTGGAGTGCACGCCGCCCTGTCAAGGCGGAGGTCGCGAGTTCAAATCTCGTCAGGTCCGCTCGACACCCCGCGAGGGTGGCGAGGAGGTCGAGTAGCTCAGTTGGTAGAGCGCGCGCCTGAAAAGCGTGAGGTCACCGGATCGACGCCGGTCTCGACCACCAGGTCTCAGCGCGGCGGCGCCGGCAGGGGTCGCACCCGGATCCGCGCGTGGTGCCCGCTGCGCGTCGCGCGCCAGCGGCCACTGATCCACAGGCGGCGTTGGAGGCCCAGCGCCAGCAGCTCGGCCTCGGTCGCCGCGGTGCGCACGACGCCCAGCGGCTCGATGGCCGCGACCACCGAGCCGACGCCGATACGCCGCACCAGGTAGGCGCTGAGCGCGCCGCGCCGCGCGAGGTTGCAGTAGCAGTACAGTTCGTCGGGTCTCGCTCGGGGTGCCACGACGCGCACGCTAACGAGACGGTGCGACAAGGCCGCCCCCTGACGAAAGAGACGACGTGTCCGATGTGCCGTCCCTGACCCCGCGCTACGCGCCCCAGCCCGAGGGCGTGGCCTGGCCGGGCGCCGAGTGGCCGCGGGCCGAGGGCTCAGAGGAATTGGCGCGGGTCGTCGAGGAGGCCTTCACCGCGCCCGAGCTCGCCATCACCCAGGCCGTCGTCGTGGTGCGCGGCGGCCGCGTGATCGCCGAGCGCTACGGCGGCGAGGTGCCGTTCTTCGACCGGCCGCCCGAGCCGGTCACCGCCGATACCACCTTGCTCTCGTGGTCGATGGCCAAGTCGATGCTCCACTTCGTGATCGGCACGCTGGTCGATGAGGGTCGCCTCGACCCCGACCAGGCGGCGCCGATCGCCGAGTGGGACGACCCCGATGACCCGCGCCGCGCGATTCGCATCGCCGACATGCTGGCGATGCGCGACGGGCTCGGCTGGATCGAGAACTACGTGATCGGCGAGCGCAGCGACGTGGTCGAGATGCTCTTCGGCGAGGGACAGGACGACGTGGCCGGCTACGCGGCCGCAGTCCACGCGCTGCACCCACCCGGCGCGCACTTCAACTACTCGAGCGGCACGAGCAACCTGCTCAGCCGCGTCGTCGCCGGGCTGGTGGGCCGCGGCGGCGCCTACGAGTCGTTCCTGCGCCACCGGCTCTTCGATCCCCTCGGCATGACGAGCGCGACGCCGAAGCTAGACGCCACGGGCGTGTGGGTCGCGTCGACCTTCGTCCACGCGACGGCGCTCGACTTCGCGCGCTTCGGCGTGCTGTACCTGCGCGGGGGCGAGTGGGACGGGCGCCAGCTGGTGAGCCGGCGCTGGACCGACACCGCGCAGCGACCGCTCAGCGTCGACCCCGAGAGCGGCCACCTCTACTCGTGGCACTGGTACGTGACCGGTGACGAGTTCGGCACCTACTGGGCCAGCGGCTACGAGGGCCAGATGATCAACGTGGTGCCCGCCCTGGACGCGGTGGTCGTGCGCCTGGGGCGATCGCCCGAGGAGAACTGGCCCGCGCGCGACGAGTGGCGCGGGCGCGTGCTGGACGCCCTGGCGCGCTAGGCGCCCTCGAAGGAGAAGCCGAGGTCCGGCGCGCTGAACAGCGCGTCGAAGGTCCACCCGGCGTCGGCCACCATCGCGGCCGCCGTCCCGCCGCGGTCGACGACCGCGAGGATCAGGGCCACCTGCGCCCCGAAGTCGGCGACCACGCGGGCGGCCTCCAGCAGGCTCGTGCCGCGCGTGACGGTGTCCTCGGTGATGACCACGCGGTCGCCCTCTAGGAGCGTGCCGGCGACGCGCCCGCCGCCGCCGTGGTCCTTGACCTCCTTGCGCACGCTGAAGGCCCGCAGGTGACGCCCGCGGGTCGCCGCGACCGCCGCGGTCACGAAGGAGACCCCGTCGGCGCCCATGGTGAGCCCGCCGAGCGCCGTGGCGTCACTCGGGATCCGCTCGAGCACGAGCGTGGCGACGTCGACCATGGCTTCGGGGGCGAGGATCGTCTGCTTGGAGTCGATGAACCAGTCCGAGTGTCGACCCGACTTCAGAGTGAAGTCGCCGCGGCGCACCGAGTTCGCCATCAGGTGATCACGGACCCGCTCGCGCGCGTCGCTCACGTCAGCACCACCGCGCCGGAACCGGCACGGACCTCCCCGACCAGGTGCGCACCGACCGTGGCGCGCGCGAGGGCGAGCGCGGCCTCGGCCACGCCGGGCTCGAGCGCCACCACCATGCCCAGCCCGCAGTTGAAGACCCGGAGCATCTCGTCGGCGTCGACCGGTCCGCGACGCTGGATCTCGAAGAAGATCTCGGGCGTCTCGAAGGTCGAGAGGTCGATCGCGGCGTCCAGCGTCGCCGGCAGGATCCGCGCCACGTTGCCGACGATGCCGCCACCGGTGACGTGGGCCGCCGCGTGGACCCCCCCGCCGAACGCCTCGATCAGCGCGCGCACGGTCGGCGCGTAGATGACCGACGGGCGCAGAAGCTCGTCGGCCAGCGTCACGCTGGCCCCCGGCCAGGCCGGAGCGTCCAGCGCGGCGTCGTCGTTGAGCAGGACTCGGCGCGCGAGCGAGTAGCCGTTGGAGCGCAGGCCCGGCGACGCGAGGCCCACCAGGACATCACCGGCGCGCACCCGGTCGGGGCCGAGCTGGGCGCCGGCCTCGACCACGCCCACCGCGAAGCCCGCGAGCTCCACCTCGTCGGGGTCCATCACCCCCGCGTGCTCGGCCGTCTCGCCGCCCAGCAGGGCGACACCGGCGATCCGGCAGCCCTCGGCGACCCCGGCGACCAGCTCCTCGAGGCGCGCCGGGTCGAGGGACCCCACGGCGACGTAGTCCAGCACGAAGAGCGGCTCGGCACCCACGCACACCAGGTCGTCGACCAGCATCGCCACCAGGTCGACGCCCACCGTGGCGTATCGATCGGCGCGGCGCGCCACCTCGAGCTTGGTACCCACGCCGTCGG
>JGI12269J14319_10000752_pt1 | contig 31536 bp, 21 predicted proteins | sample PeaSoiSIISIP2007_FD_14319 | JGI IMG/M metagenome (IMG submission 14319)
AGATAGATGGCCACGTGCGCCGGCGTCCAGAAACTGTCGCGGCCGATGGACCGGTGCCAGGCCAGATCCCAGTACAACCCGAGGACCATGGAAGTGGCAGCCGCCATCAGGCAGGCCACCTCCCAAGGGATGCGAGCGGTGACCGGGGCTGGCGTTTCGACCGCAGTCTCGATTTGCATACAGGGTACCCTCCTAGTTCAAGACGATGTCTAACTGTCCCTCGCCAAACACCCCCCGCGCGTTGAAGAACGGAAAGTTGTTGCCCACGTTGCCGCCGAACAGCGTGCCTAAAAGTGAAAGCTGGCTGGTGTAGACGGTGATTGCCGCGGGGCCATAGCTGATGGAACCAATGGAGGTCGAGTTCGCCACCACCGGGGCAGCGCTGTTGGGCGGAGGATCGCTCCAGGTTCCCGACTCGAACCAGGCCGGCAGTCCGGGCGGCGAGACGGCGACGTACAACTGACCGGAATGGCCGGTTGTGTCCACCGTAAACTCGTAGGCCATCTCGCGATCGAGGAGCGCGGGCACGCCGGCGCGGCTTAAGGCGTCGGCCAGCGCGTCGTTATCCGTGGCGCCGAGGAACTGGTAGTTGTTGAAGCTCCCGGAGCCATCGGGCGATTGGATGGCAATGCCGGTCTGCGCGACTGAGGTTGGACGGGAGGGCGAGCCATCCCCAGTGACCTGGCAGCCCCTGACAACGAGTCCGGCAGTCCCCGGACCGAAGGATGTGATGGTGTAGGCGTGCGGCACGAGCGGGGCTGCTTTGGCCTGCGAGACGGGCCCGAAGGCGATCAGCTCGGTACAGTCCTGAAGGAGTACGGACGATGGGCGATCGCCGTCGTTGGCCGGCAGACACGCGGAGACTGCCAAGCCGAGCAGTGTAATTCTCCCGGCCATTCGGGCACTTCTTCCTATGAGGATCGAAATCATGTTTGCCTCTCCTTTTCGGCGATACACTCGGGTGCTTTCAGAAGGAGTATGCTGGTTCGAGCGCTGGCGTGTCCTCAAAAGAGGGTGAGAAATCTCTGAAGAATCTCTGAAGAGCCCCGATGTTGGAGCAAAACAGGCTCGTTTATGAATTCGACCGCTACCGGCTGGACGCCGGTGACCGCCTCCTCTACCGGAACGGCGAGCCTGTCCCGCTGCCGCCCAAGGTCATCGACACCCTGCTCGTGCTGGTGGAGCGCCACGGGCGGGTAGTGGAAAAGGCGGTCCTGATCGCCACGGTATGGCCCGATGTGACCGTGGAAGAAAACAACCTCACCCAGAACGTGTCCCTGTTGCGCAAGACGCTGGGCGACGGCGACGATCGCAAGTTCATCGAAACGATTCCGCGGCGGGGGTACCGGTTCGTGGCGCCGGTGAAGATCGTGGAGGAGGCACCGGGGACGCCGCCCGTCACCCACACGGAACGGCGCCGCTTGTGGCTCGGCGCCGCCCTCCTGATACTGATACTGACGCTGATCGCGGGAGTGGCCCTGGCATGGCGCGGCGCGCGCTCTCCGGCGAGCGGGCCGACCCTCCGCCAATTGACCACCAATTCCAGCGAACTCCCGTTGCTGTTCGGAGCCATTTCGCCGGACGGCAATTCCCTGGTTTACGTCGATGGCGCTGGGCACCACCTGAAGTCGATCCGGACCGGGGAGACCCGTCTGCTGCCTGTCCCGCCGGAGGCATCCGGCATGGCGGTCCGCTGGTTCGCGGACGGCGCAAGGCTCCTTTTGAGCACCGGTTCGATTCAAGATCCTGGTAAGGGCATCTGGACCTTCTCCCTGCATGACAATGCGGCGCAACGGATCTCGAATGGCGGCACGCTGGCAGCGCCTTCTCCCGATGGTTCACGGATCTGTTACCTCGCCGCGGACGGCCGCGAGCTCTGGTGGATGACCGCGAGCGGACAGTCCCCTCAGCGGATCCTTAGTTTGAAGCCGGGCGAGAACCTCTCCGCGCCAGTGTGGACGCCTTCCGGGGACCGCATTGCGTACGCCTACCCTCACCCTTCCGGCCCGGGCGGTAAGAACACGCTCCAGATGGAAGTGGGGAGCGTCGATCTGCAGGGGCAGCAGGTCGCCACGATGCCGTTCGATCCCGCGATCACGGGCGGTGCATTGCTGCCGGGCGGCCGTTTCCTCTACGCCTTGCGGCGCGCGCCATTTTCGGATTGGGGGGAGAGCATGCTCTGGGAGCGGGAATATGCTCCCGGATTTCGAGAACTGCGCGCACGCCCGCGCCGCGTGGCCCCATTGGGTGCGGGGGCCGAGGCCTACGACTTCAGCGCCACCAGCGACGGGCGAAAGCTGGTGTTCCTCAAAGGCGAACCGCAGGGCGACGTCTACATCGCGGAATTGGCGGATAACCGGACGCATTTGAGCAATGTGAGGCGGCTGACGCTCGACGACCACAACGACTACCTCACCGTGTGGAGCCCGGATTCCCGCGCCGTGTTTTTTGGCTCTGACCGCAACGGGAACTTTGACGTCTACCGGCAGTTTATCGATCAGCCGATTGCACAGCCCATCACTGCCGGATCTGGGGATAAGATTGGCGTCACGATAGATCCGGATGGCGCCTGGTATTACTACGCAGTCTTCCCGGAAGGTTGGAGGACGAAGGTGGTGCGGCCCTACGCCTGGATGAGGATGCCCTCCGCCGGAGGAGCGCCACAGGCGGTGTTCGACCGGCCGCTGGTGGGAGGAATTTACTGCGCCATTCCGGCGCATGTGTGCGTCCTTGTCGAGTTCCAGTCCGACGAAATGGCGGTCTACTCGTTCGATCGCGAAAAGGGGAGAGGGGCAGAGTTGGGCAGGATCAAGATCGGCATCCGACACCAGCTCGACCTTTCACCGGACGGGACGCGAGTAGCGGTAATATCGGACAACCGGATTCGCATCCTCGAGTTGGCGTCGCGCCGGACGGAGGGCGTCTCCCCTCCAGGCTGGAAGCGCTTTGGCCGGTTCAGTTGGGCGCCCGACGGAAAGGGACTTTATGCCGTCGGTGGGGCGCCTGGCCGGACGGTGATCTTTCATATGGACTTCCAGGGTCATGTGTGGCCGCTCTATGAGGTGGCGGACGAGTTCGATGCGCACGTGGCGCCGTCGCCGGACGGACGGCGATTGGCGCTGGGCTTGCGGACTTCGACGCGCAATGCGTGGATGGTCGAGGGGTTCTGAAGGCGTATAGGAAGCGTATAGGAAGACGATGCAAGGGCTCCCAATAGGAGCAACTGACCACCATTTTGACGGTCGGCAGGAGTCGGTTCCATCGGATATCGTGGTACGATTTCGCGCCATGGTGCTGCCGTTGGAACTTAACGGATCGGGCCAACGGTGGGGGATTTGAGGCTGGCCCGGATATGCCGCGCTGTGGCGCCAGTTGCTCTGAAATCTCTTGGCGCTTCAACTCGAATGGGGCTCGCCGCAACAACTCGTCGCGAACTCAGAGACGTGCCCGACCGGGCAACACAATGGCTGGATATCCGGCGACGAATGCCGTCGGAATATGATGGGAAGTGGCAGGGGAGTTGCGTGACATCTGACCACTTTGTTATCACCCACATCACGGCGTTCATCGAGCGGCACGGCTACGCCTTGTTGTTCTTTTGGGTGCTGGCGGAACAGGGTGCCATTCCGCTACCTTCCATTCCGTTGCTGGTGACGGCAGGGGCGCTGGTTCGGCTCGGCCGGCTGCAGATGCTGGGTGCAATCGCGTGTTGCGTCGGCGCCGCATTGGTCGCGGACACTGTCTGGTTCCAGCTCGGGAGGCACCGCGGCCAGCGGGTTTTGCATTTTCTATGCCGCGTCGCGCTGGAACCAGATTCCTGCGTTCGCCGGACCGAGAACGCATTTTTGAAATATGGTTTGAACAGTTTGCTTGTCTCGAAATTTGTTCCGGGACTCAACGCGGTCGCCTCGCCACTAGCCGGCAGTTCTGGTGCCCGGTATTGGCGATTTCTTGTTTACGATAGTGCCGGCGCCGTGATCTGGAGCGCCACGTACCTGACCCTGGGTTTTATCTTCTCTGAGCAGTTGGAAACCGTAGTCGGCTACGCATCACGCCTGGGCTCGAGCCTGCTGAGCCTGGTCGTGGGCCTGTTCGCACTTTGGATCTGCTGGAAGTTCATTCAACGCCGCCGATTCCTCAAACAGTTGAACGTGGCTCGGATTACACCAGAGGAACTTCGCGATCGGCTGGCAGCCGGCGAGGACCTGTTGATTGTGGACCTGCGCACCAAGTTGGACGGAAACTCCAGCACGTTTCCCGGCGCGGTCCGGATTTCTTCCGAGGATCTGATGTCCGGCGCGCAGGCGATTCCACGGGACCGTGACATCATCTTGTTCTGCAGTTGACCCAACGAAGCCTCCAGCGCCCGTGCGGCGCTGCTCCTCAAATCGCAAGGCATCATTCGAGTGCGCCCTCTCCAGGGAGGAGCGGACGCGTGGGCGAAACTGGCAGGATAGAGAGACCGGTCCAAATGCCGACTGCGCCGGTGCCCATCACTTTCCGCCTGCCAGTCTTCGGATGTGCGGCCAGATTAGGAATGACAAGTCGGCTTCCGGCCGGTTTAGCCACCCGATGACCCAGCCCGCGTACCCGGCCGCGAGGGCCGCCGCGGGCAGTTCGTGAAATGCGCGCGGATCACCCCAAAGCAGCCCGCGAGTCGGGTCGAAAAGCGGCGCTACCGAGGAGGAATCCGGTTCAACCTTCCAGATCGGACTTCTGGACTGCCCACAAGCCAGTTTCCTAGAAGGCGGTTTCACCTCCCCGATCTTACGGGCACGCCCTCCGCACGCTTGGCCAGTCTGGGCCAGGAGGGTCAACGGCCCTTTGCGGCTCCGAGCTGATGCCAATCCGTCAGCACTGTGCCTTTCCGTTTGAAAGCGTGTCCGGCGATGAACGAGATGAGGAGCAGAAGGCTCACGAAGATCGCGCTGAATCTGCTTACGATCCATAGCGCGTCAACCAAGTTGGCCATCAACCTGGCGTTCGGATCCGCCGGGGACTACAGTTATCGCGCTTTGCGGACGGCGACAGGTGTTGTGATCACCGCTTCTTCGTCGAATCCTATAATGTCCCGGAGCTTGTGGGTGGACGAGACGGGCGTAGTGCGCGGGCACGCCGGGGCGGGGGGAGTTGCCAAGACCGCTTATTGCACGGTCCAGGTCGCCATGGCCTGCCAGCCGGTGTTATTAGCCTCGTTCCCATCCCGGGCGGCCAGATAGAAAACGCGGTTGCCCGTGAAACCGGCGCCGAACTCCAGATTCAGATTCAGCGAGAGTTCGTTGCCCGAGGTATTGACAACCCCGGAGCTTCCCCAAGTGACGGTGCACTGACCGTTGCCGAGACTGCCCGCTACGCTCAGCAGTTGTCCGGGCAGCAGGCCATTGCCGGCGTCATTCATCAGGTATAGAGTGTTTGTGGCGCGGGCGTATGCCAGGTAGCACGCCTGGCGGCCGTCCAGGAAATTGTTCACCAGAATGTCCATCACGCCCAAATCCTGAAATCCCTTGGTATCCGAAAACTTGAAGCTGAAAGTTGCTGTCGCGGCTCCCCGCCCGGGTGATTCGCTCTCGACGGCCGTGGTCGTAGTCAGCTGGGCCGGAATTCTCCACACTCCCATCGCCTGCCAACCGGAAGACTGTTCCGCGGTGGTGCGCGCCGCCATATAGATCACTTTGTTGCCGGCAAAGGCGGCGCTCGACGCCAAATTCAGCGCGAGAGCCAGGCTGGTTCCGCTGCGCGTCACGGGCGCGGCGCCCCAACTGACCGTGCACTGGCTGTTGGCAAGCGTCCCGGCGGCGTTCAACACGGCGGCGGGCAGGAGGCCGGCGCCCGAATCATTCACCAGATACAACGTGTTGGAAGGCTGGCTGTAGGCGAGGTAACAGGCATTCCTGCCGTCCAGGAAATTATTCGCCAGTATGTTCAACACGCCCATGTCCTGCCAGCCGACCGGGTCGTTGAACACGAACGTCATTGTCTGGCTGGACGAACCGCCGGCCGCCGGACTTACTCCGGTCGGCCCGAATGGATTGTCGGCCCAGACGGTCACGGTGAGGGTCGCGGACATTTTCACTTCCCCGGAGGTATAGATGATATCCGCCGGTTGGAAATAATAAGTGCCTGTTTGCAGAGCCTGGTTGCCGTATCCCAACAGGCTGGCTGCATCGGACGTGGAGAAGTCTGAAAGGATGGAGCTCGTTCCCACCGCCGGCGCACTTCCGAAGCGCCCGTAGACCAGAAGGCCGTTGGACGTGACCACATCCATGCGGTACGCATTGGCAGGCACCGTGATGGTGAAGGGGCCCCCGACAAAGATGACGCAACCGGAAAAACCCAGCGCAAAACAGATGTAAGTGTCGTCCAGCGAGACCGTCTGGCTGATGCCCGACGTGATTGGAGTCTGCGCGCCGGCCACGCTTGCGAACCCGGCCAAAGTGAGTATGGCCAGGGCTGGTGAGAGTTTCAGAGTCACTGGAGTGTGCCGAGCCGATCTTATCATTCGACGAGATCCGCAATTGTATTAACCTTGGAGAGCGTCACCGGAAAATCCCGGAGGGGGACAGGCCTGCCGAGCTCTCCTGCTACCACGAGGGCGAGCTGGCCCCCCCATGCTCAAATTCGGCCAGGAGTACGTTGATAAGGGAACACAATACTACGAGGACTATAGTGTCACGCGGTCCGGTCCGGGCTCGCCCAAGTAGATGTCTTCTGAATGGTCCCCCACCCGGATGGAACCGCCCTGGATACTGTTTGGTCCCAGTTTCGGAGATCTCGGTTTCATGGCCAGTAGCGCCGTTTCCGAGCACTCCGTGCCACCGCCGGAGTAATCTTTAGCGCGACGAACCATCGGTAAAACGCTGGGCGACTACCGGCGAGTGATTATCAGCGAAGCCGCGGTCGCAGGCGCTTCCGCCAGCCGAGGATTTATGCAGCGACGTGGACCGGTAACACACAGCGTCATTCCCGGGCAATGGTCCGAGAGATTTGATGCCGAGGTGGCGGTTAGGCGATGGCGGAACAACTTCCGGACCAGCCGACCTTCGTGCGCTTCAAACTATCTAAAAAGACAACCGCGCGCTCAGCTGAAACTCCCGCCCCGGCGTTGTGGCCTCCGTTATGCTCCCGAACTGCGGCGTATTTACAAATCGGTTCGGCGTTCCCCAGTTGGAATGATTGAGAGCGTTGTAGGCCTCCGCCCGCATCTCCAGGCGCACTCGCTCCATGATGGAAAACGATCGCGTCATGGCGGCGTCCATGGTCTGCATCCCCGGCCCGTATACCGTGTTGCGCCCCACGTTGCCGAAAGTGTATGCCGCGGGCGTGGCGAATGCGGCGGGGTTGAACCATGCGTTCGTGTTGCCGGTTCCGGGCCCGAATACCGGCTGACCGGTATAGTTGGCGCGAATGGGATTCTCGCCCACCACCGTGCCGGCGTTGGCCGTGTCGCCGTAGACCGAGATCGTGAAAGGAAAGCCGCTCTGCACCTGATATAGCGTGGATAGTCTCCAGTTGCGCGTCAGCGTGCGGACGGCGCGGCGCTGTCCGGCTGCGGGAAGCTCGTATACGGCGCTCAGGACAAAGCGGTGCCGCACGTCGCAGGCCGGGCCTTTTTCGGCGTCGAGATCGCGGCTGTTCTGCGGAATCGCCGATTCGAACATAGGCGAACGGAAATCCGGCGCATTGCTCAGGTTCTTTGAATAGGTGTAATTGGCCAGCAGGGTCAGCCCTTTGGAATACCGCCGCCGCAGGTTGATGTATCCCGCGTCATACCAGCTTCTCGCCGTGTCTTCGAGCATGTTTACGGTACTTACGGGAAAGGTGAGACCCGTCGACGTGACGTTTGCCGGTATCACCGTGCCGGGCAGGAACGTCGCCGTCGGATAAGGCCGCCGCGGCTGCAGCGTGCCCGGCCCCGGCAGATCGTTGTTGATCAGGTCCGAGCGCTGCAGATGGAATCCGCGCTCGCCGTGATATCCAATCTCGACAGTAATGTCGTGTCCCAGGCTTTTCTGGGCCGATGCGCTCCACTGCTGGATGTACTGCGCCGGCGCGTGGGGATCGAACGCCGTGAAGCTCACCACCGTGCTCCCCAGCACCGGCTGAGGGAAGTTGAAGCCGTTGATGGAGGGCGTGAAGTTATCGCTCTGTTGCGTGATCGGAAAGACCAGCGGGACGTTGTGCAGCTGGTTGCACCAAGTGTTCAAATCCACTGGCGTATAGAAAATTCCGTAGGCCGCCCGCACCACCAGGCCCGCGCTCTCCAAGTGGTGCACAATGCCGAGCCGCGGAGCGAAACGCAGCTTATTCGGGTACATCAGCCCGCGTGGCATTCCGCTTTCGCCGCCGATGAACGCCGCCAGTCCCGTGCTGGTCTGATACAGATTGCTCCAATGGCGCGAGGTATCCACCAGGGGCGCCATGAATTCATACCGCATACCCACGTCGATCGTGGTGTGCGGCGTCACGCGCCAAGTATCCTGCACGAAGGCGTCCGCCGACCACTGCCGCAAGTCCATGGTGGGGACTCCGTTCTGCACCTGCCGCGTGGCGGGAAGACCCAGCAGAAAACTCGCCAGCGCGTCGCCCGTGCCGTCGTTGGTCGCGGTCTGAGTCGTAAATCCATTGGTGAACGTGTAGTAGCCGCGGCTCTGCACCAGCGCCCACATCGGCCAGATGTACCAGCGATAACTACCGCCGAACTTCAGGCTGTGTGCGCCCCGCTGCCAGCTCAGCGTGTCGCGGCCTTCCAGCATGGTGTCCCACATGTGCATGGGCGTGGCCAGCCAGGAATCTCCGAAGGGCGAGTAGCCCTGCACATTGAAAGAGGGAGCGCCCCAGGCGCCCTGGCCGCCAAAGTTGACGCCGGTAATTCCGAGCGCGTCCACGATGTCGTTGACCCCGTTGTTCTCCGTGTAGTGAAACATGGCCAGCCGGGACGCTGTGACCGACGCCATATTGACCAGCGTGGGCGACATAATATGCGTCCAAATGATCGACCCGTTCTGGCCCATGTTGTTGTGAAAGAAGCCATAGCCCGGCAGGTTTTGGGGAAAGAACCCGTGTTCGGCGGTCACCGAGTAGCGCCCGTTGAGAAAATCGCCTCCGTTGAAGATCCGGTCCACGCGGACCGTTCCCTGATTGGTAGTGAGCCGCGAGTCGCGCACGTCCAGCAGGTTATTCGAGTCCTGGCCGCCGCTGTTGCCCAGAACCGTCGGCGTCCCCATCATGGTCATGGCGCCCATCATGCCGTTGTCCATATTAGGCAGCGGGGTGTAATCCCGAAGCATCTTGAAAGCCGCCGGATTCAGCCGGGTTGCCGGAATCACGTTGCCCGGAAATGGACTGCGAATCACCTGGGGATTCGACGCGCCCGCCGGCAGCGCCGGATTGTAGGCCGAGTTTGCTACGGAGCTCGAAGGATCAAATATATTCGTTCCGCTTTGGCTGAAATCTCCTCCACCTTCCGCGGCGCTGGGGACAGTGTCAATCGAGGTCTGAGCCTGTGTCTGGCGGTAGCCCTCATAATTGGCGAAGAAGAACGTCTTCTTGCCGTAAACCGGACCGCCCAGCGACGCGCCGAAATTGTGCTGGATCAGAAATGTGGTTCCAGGCATTTCGTTCCAGGTGCGCGCATCGAGCGCGCTGTTGCGCAGGTACTCGTACCCCGTCCCGTGGAACTGGTTGGTGCCCGCTTTCGTGATGATGTTCACCTGCCCGCCGCCGGCCCCGCCCATCTCGGCGCGGTAGCTGCCGGTCTGCACCTGAAACTCCTGCACTGAGTCGGGTGACGGGCTGAAGTTCTGCGTGTTAAACGTCGGATCGGTGTTAATCGCGCCATCCAAGAGGAAATAGTTCGCATTCGGGCGGTTGCCGCCGATGGTGATGGCCGATGCCTGTCCGGGACGCCAGTAGAGCGGGTTCATGGTGCCGGTCTGCGCCCCGTGACCCTGGTGCGCGCCGGGTACTGTGAGGACGAGGTCGAGTAGCATCCGCCCGTTGAGCGGCAGATCCTGGATCGATCTTGGCTCGACCACTTCACCGAGACTCGCATCCTGTGTCTTGAGCGTTTCGGCCGCGGCGGTGACCGCAACAGATTCTATCCGCTGGCCCAGTTCCATAGCGAACTCGATGCCCATCCGCTGGTTCACTTCCAGCGTCACGCTACGCGAGAGCGTCCGGAAACCGGGAGCGCCGACTTCAACGGTGAATTCCCCAGGCATCAGGTTCACTGCCTCGAACAGCCCGTCGCTGTTCGAAACCAGCGCCCGAACCGCGCCGGTATCCTTGGCCGTAATCGTCACCCGGGCGTGCTCGAGCGGCCGGTGGGAAGGGTCTTCAATCCTTCCGCTAATCGTGGCGAAATTGCTTTGTGCCAGAGCGGCAATAGAGAGACAAAACAAAGCGAGTGCGGACCGCATCAGGGAATTATATGATGCCCGGGCATCGGGATCAATAACATAGAAGCACGGCCTGGCTGCGGACACCAACATCCGTTATCAAATCTCCGCCCGATCGCAGCCCGTCGGGGAACCCCGTGGCCCCGCAGCGCCGAGAAAGCGGTTCCGGATGGCACCGTAACCCATTGGGCAGCAAAACGGCGACCGCTGACACGCTTGGGGGGATAGATCCCGCCTTGCGCCGTAGTGTTTACCATTCAAACTGACGGTTTGCCGACTCGTAGAAGTGCCGCCGCGATCTGGTCATCGCCGGATTCCCCGCATGTGGGCGCCCGACGTTTACCCCACAGGAGTGGAAGCTTGCCTGCAAGATCGGGGCTGTGAAACCGCGTTGTCGGAGACTGAGGCGAGACGGTGTTGGGCGGGCAAGCCGTCAAAAGCCATATCTGCTGCGAAATCCCCTTGCGTTCACCAGCAAAGCAGCGCTCGGGCGGCGCGCCTGCGGGCCCATCCCGCGATCACGCGGCGGAAGGCGATGGAATCGATTGCCAGCTGGCTGCGCGGCCGAGAATCCGCGCGGCCGGCGGTTTCGGTTCGGCGGGTCCCCGCCGCGGGCGCCTCCCGGCGCCGAGAGCGCCTTTGACCTCGGCGAGGCGCGTGCCGGAGCGCGAGCACGGAGGAACACGCTCAGAGTCGAGCTTCAGCGCCCGCGCTCGGATGAGAAGCCCTGCCGCCTCGCCCGATGTTGCGGGTCGCGAGCCGACGGCGCGCCCGCGCGCCGAGAACGGTGTTTCACCATGGCGTGGCGCGGCGGGCCCATCGCGCGAGCGCGCGGAGGAGGACGCCGGAGTCGAGATTCCGCGCATGAGAATCCCGGCCGTGACGCCTACAGCGCGCCTCGATTCGCGCGGGGGGAGACGGAATCGACTGGCGCGGTGGCTGCGCAGGCCGAGAGCCGCGCCGGCGGTCGCGGTTTCGGTTCGGCGCGCCCATCCTTTTTCGGCGCGACACCCAAAAGGACCCCGTGAATAAGTTCGTTCCCGCTCAGGCGCCCACCATGGCTAATCCAGATTTGCTTCACAGAACGTAGAGCCGTAGCATCCACCAGACAAGGAATAGTGCGATGACGGCCACGACGATATACCGGATCCATTGGCCCACGGTCTTCGGTTCAGTGCGGTTTTCCACGCATGGATCTTAGCATTTTGATGTCCAGTTCGTCAGTGCTGGGGCATGCGCTCAGGCGCGCGGCCGAAGGCGACGGAATCGACTGCCGCGACGGCTGCGCAGCCGAGAGGCCGCGGGCGGCGGCCGCGGCGGGCCATCGCGCGATCGCGGGGAGGACGACGCCGGAGGCGACATTCCGCGTATGAGAAGCCCGGCCGCGTCGCCCGATGTTGCGGGTTACGAGCCTGCAGCAAACCCGCGGGCCAAATCGCGCGATCGTTCGGCGGAAGGTGACGGAATCGACAAGAAGGCCCGCGATATCATCCACGCCGAAGGCGTGCGGTTCGCTGTTCCATCATCCGCGCCGGAGGCGCGTAAAGTGCTCAGCTTGTGGGAAGACATTCGCGGTGCCGATGCAAACGAACAACCACGCGAGTGCTGGGCGAGACCGGTGCGCATGTGATTTGCCCAGTGGCAAGCACGGCGTTTACGGCCGGCAAAGCGCCATTCACATATTCGTGGTGCCGGGTCACTTTTGGCGAGCAAAGTATGGTCATTTCTCGCGAGCGCCGAAGAACGTGGGCCAAGTGTGCGCGAACGGCGGGGGAACCACCGCGAATTCGGCGCGTACGCAAGAAAATGGGTGAGGAAGCGACACCGGGGAGAAAAGCGGCTATCGTGTAAGTCATGAACTGGCAGCACAACGGCGTGGCCGGCGATCTGGACCCCAATACTCCCCAGACTCCCGGCATGACTCGCGCCGCCGCCATCACCCACGCCCGAACGGGAGCGAGCAAACTGTGGGCTGGCACGGTGGTAGTCCAGCCTAACGCAAAGACCGGACCTCGTCACCACGGCCAACTCGAAACCGTCCTATACATCGTTCGCGGCAGGGCCCGCATACGATGGGGAGACCTTCCTGCCCGGACACGGCTCGGACCCCTACGAGATCCGTGCGCCCATCGGCGCGGGCTACATGGGCGAGGCGTGGAACGCGGTGGGCGCCGCAGCGCCGCACTCGCATAAGCAGAGACCCGGCTTTCCCTCAAGTCCCCTATAGTCGTATACGCGTGAACGGGATTTCGCCGGACCCTGTTCGCTGCCGATTCCCGCGAGTAGTCGCGCAGCGTTTGGTCGACGTTTCCACCGCACCATCCGGCTCGTGCTCCTGAAGATCCTGACCCGGCAAGTGGCGCCAGGTGAACTGGTTCGTCAACGCGCTGTCGGCGCTTTTCATCCCGCGCTTCGCTTTCCTCGCGGCGCGGCAAACGGGGCGGGGGTCGTGCTGATAGACCATCCTCGCGCAGGCCCCCGAGGCATGGTCCCGGCAGTACTCTCCAACGGCCTACTACCATCCCTAACTTGAGAAGACTATTCGGACAGGACTATCTCCTTCTATACTCGATCCTCAGCTCTCGGGGAACATTCATGCGCAAATTCATCCTAGTTGCCCTTGTACTCACTCCTGCCTTGTTTGGACAAGGTGGTGTGCTCGTCACGGTGGCCGGCAACGGCACCACGGGGACCTCCGGGGTCGGTGGGCCGGCCGTCAACGCCGCCCTGGCCGGCGGCGCCATCTGCGTGGACAGGTCCGATAACCTCTACATTGCGGACCCTTCGAACAACCGCGTGGTGAAGGTGGATGGCGCTACCGGCATACTCACCCTCGTCGCCGGAAACGGAACGGCATCGTCGGCGGGCGATCTCGGCCCGGCGACCCAGGCGTCGCTGAACAGTCCTTCCGGGGTGGCAGTGGACACGGCGGGCGACCTCTTCATAGTGGAGGCGTCGGGCAATCGTGTGCGCGTCGTAAACCTCGCCACCGGCATGATCGTCACAGCAGCCGGCAACGGCGTAGCCGCCTGGGCGGGGGACGGCGGCCAGGCGGTGAACGGATCCCTGAATCGTCCCATGGGAGTGGCGGTGGATGCCGGGGGCAACCTCTACATCGCGGATACCCGGGCGACAGCAACTACACGCCGTTCTCGTGGACGTTCCCGGTCACGGTACTGGTTCCGAGCACCTTGACCCTGACGGCGGACACGAACCCCGCCAATGCGGGCGCGACGGTCACGTTGACCGCGACCCTGTCGCCGCCGAAGCGGCTGGGTCGCGAACGACATTTTTCCTGCTGCCGAAAGACTAACAAATTTTAGCGATTTAGGGAGTTCGGCACAAGGCCGAAGACTCTGGGGTTCTATGAGAACGGGGCCAAGAACCTCCTGGCAAGCAAAGCGCTGGCAAGACTCCCGCTCGACGCGATCACCACCGGCAACATAGCCGCCTACGGAGCGCAGCGAAAGCAGAAGGGTCTGGCGACTGCCAGCGTGAATCGCGAGTTGCAAGTTCTGCGCCGAATGTTCCGTCTTGCCCAAGAATGGGGTCGGGTGGACAAGCTGCTGGCGCGGGTGAGCATGATCCCGAAGGAGCGGCACCGGGAGAGAGTGCTGAGCAGAGACGAGGAAGCCGCCTACCTGGCGGCAGCGCCTCCTCTGCTGAAGGACGTGGCCTCCGTCCTGATCGACTGCGCGCTAAGACCGGAAGAGGTGTTCCGCTTGAGGTGGGAGCAGGTCCGCGACGGAGCCGTCCACATCTTGCACGGCAAGACGGAGAGCGCTCGGCGAACAATCCCCCTGTCGGATCGAGCCGCCGCCGCAATCGAGTCGAGGCGCCAGGGGGAGCAGTCGTCCGCCTGGGTGTTCGCAGCACCGACGGAGTCAGGCCACATAGAGAAGTCCAGCCTGAAGAAGCAACACCTCAAGGCGGTCAAGCTGTCGAAGGTTCCGGCCTTTGTTCTGTATGAGCTCCGCCATACCTGCCTCACCCGCTGGGCCGAGCACATGGACCCGTACACCCTTGCCTACTTGGCCGGCCATTCCGACTTCGCGATGACCAAAAGGTACGTCCACCCTCAGGAGGCGACAGTGCGCAAAGCCATGGAGAAGGCTCGGGGCGGGCATACTTCTGGGCATACCACTAGCAAAAAGGCCTCGGGCGATTAACCCGAGGCCTTCATAAGCTAATGAAACGATTGCAGATATTTGGTCGGGGCGAGAGGATTCGAACCTCCGACCTCCTGGTCCCGAACCAGGCGCTCTAGCCAGGCTGAGCCACGCCCCGACCTTATTAGTGTAGTCTGTTGCGCCTCCACAAGACAAGCGCGTACCATCGGAATCGTGGCGGAAAGCGAAAAGCTGCGCGAACTTCCGGCGGTGCACGAGGTCCTCGATCGCCTCCCTGCCGCACTGGCGCGCTATCCCCGCGCGCTGGTGGTGTCGGAAATCCGCCACGCTCTCGACCAACTGCGGGACGAAATCCGCGGCGGCCGCGCCAGCGGCCTGCACGTGGAAGCACGCGTCGAAGAGGCGCTCTCCGCCCTCCAGCGCCCCTCGCTGCGCCGCGTCATCAACGCCACGGGCGTGGTGCTGCATACCAATCTCGGGCGCGCGCCGCTCGGCGACGTGAGCGCCCCGCCGGGCTATTCGAACCTGGAGTACGATCTCGCCGCCGGCCGCCGCGGCAAGCGCGACACGCACGTTTCGGCATTGCTCGAGCGGCTGCTCGGCGCGCCGGGCATCGCCGTCAACAACAACGCGGCCGCCATTTTTCTGGCGCTGAACGAACTCGCTTCGGGCGGCGAAGTCGTAGTATCGCGCGGCGAGCTCATCGAAATCGGCGACGGCTTCCGCATCCCCGACATCATGGCGCGCTCGGGCGCCGTGCTGCGCGAGGTCGGCACCACCAACCGCACGCGGATCGACGACTATCGCGCGGCCATCAGCCAACACACCCGCCTGCTGCTGCGCGTGCATCCCAGCAACTTCCGCATCTCGGGCTTCACCGCCCGCCCGGAGCTGCGCGAACTCGCCGCCCTCGGCCGCGACACGGGCCTTCCGGTGTACGAGGACCTCGGCAGCGGATGTGTCGCCGACCTGCGCCCCTTCGGCATCGACGAGCCGCTGGTCTCCGCCAGCCTCGAGACCGGCGCCGACCTGGTCTCTTTCAGCGGCGACAAACTGCTGGGCGGTCCGCAGGCGGGCATCCTGGCCGGCAAGGCGCCCATCGTCGCGCGACTGCGCCGCAACCCGCTCTTCCGCGCCCTGCGCCTCGACAAGCTGATCTACCAGGCGCTGGAGAACACGCTGCGCGCGCTCCTGCTGGAACAGTGGGACCGCGTGCCGGCCCTGGCCATGATTCGCCAGGCCGCCGCGGAGATCCGCTCCCGCGCCGAGGCCCTTCTGGCGCGCGCGCCGGGAATACGCGCCGAAGTCGTCCCCGTGAATTCGGTGATCGGCGGCGGCGCTACGCCGGAGCAGGCGATTCCCTCGTGGGCCATCGCCGTCGAGTGCGCGGACGTGGTGGAAACGGAGCGGCGGCTCCGCCTCGGCGATCCGCCAGTGGTGGCACGAATTGAAGATGAGCGGCTTCTGCTCGACCTGCGAACGGTCTTCCGCGAAGAAGAGGCCGAACTGCTGGCAGCCCTGGGCGCGTCGCTGCGGAACGGTTAAGCCCGCTCCAGGTACGTGCCTTCAGTGGTGTTGACCCGGATCTTTTCGCCTTCGGTGATGAACGGCGGCACCTGCACCACGAGGCCCGTTTCCAGCTTCGCCGGCTTGGTCACGTTCGATACCGTGGCGCCCTTCAGGCCCGGTTCCGTCTCCACCACCATAAGGTCTACGGTTGCCGGAAGCTCCACGCTCATCGGCTTGCCTTCGTAGAACTCCACCTTCACCTTGAGCTGCGAAATCAGGTAATGCGTCGCGTCTCCCAGCAGGTCCTTCATCAGGTGCATCTGCTCGAAGGATTCGGTGTTCATGAAGTAGTAGTACTCGCCGTCGTCGTACAGGAATTCCATTTCTTGCTCTTCCAGTTGCGCCCTCTCGACGCGGTCTTCGGAAGAGAAGCGGTGTTCCGTCATGGTACCCGTGCGCAGGCTGCGCATCTTGGCTTGCACGAATCCGCGCAGGTTGCCGGGCGTGCGGTGCGTCACGCTGAAGATGGAGTAAAGTTCGTTATTGAACTTGATCACCATTCCCGGACGCAGTTGTGTCGAAGAGACCATTAAACTCCTTAGATTTGTGTCCTTGAATCACTCAGTATAGCAGGGGGCACGCTCGCGGCCCGCCGCCTAGAACGGCAAAATCTCCTCGCGCACCGGGTCGAAATCGATGCGCCGCTTCTGCATGTACGAGAGGTTGCCGAGGTGCGAAGCCTGCGCCGAGCGGTGTCCGATCAGCACGTCGCCATTCGGCAGATTGCGCGACTTGACGCATTCCAGGAAATTCTCGATGTGGTCCCGGTCCAGGTTGGTCGTGCCCTTTACCACCACCGGCTGCGCGTTGCGTCCGGCCGGCGTGAACGTGTAGCCCGCGCGGTCGATGTAGAGCTTGCCCTGCGTGCCGCAGAACTCGATGCCCGCGCCGGTGATTCCGGGCACCAGCGTGGCTTCGAAGGTGGCGGTGTAGGGCGCCGGGTACTCCAGCAGCACGTTGATGGTGTCGGGCGCCGTGCGGCCATCCTTATAGTTGTAGACTCCGCCCGCGGCCACCGCCGACGTGGGAATCTCCTGCCCCAGGAACATGTGGACGACGTCGATCCAGTGAGTGAACAGGTCGGTCACCTGGCCTCCGCCGAAATCCAGGTAGGCGCGCCAGTTGTAATACTGCTGCGGGTCCCAGTCGCGCCACTTCAGCGGGCCCAGGAAGTGCGCCCAATCCAGGTTCGACGGCTGCTTCTGCAACTCGGCCGGCGCCTTCCGCAGATGGTAACTGTTGCCGTGCCACCACGTGCGGGCCAGCGTGATCTTGCCGAGCTTCCCCGTGTCCATGTACTCGCGCTTGGCTTCCAGATAGTGCTTGCCCGATCGCTGCTGCATGCCCACCTGGCAGATCCGGTTGTTGATGCGCGCCGCCTTGACGATGGGAGGGCCTTCCTCGATCTTGAGCGTCAGCGGCTTCTCCACGTAGACATCCTTGCCCGCGTTGAGCGCGTCGATCGCGATGGTGGCGTGCCAATGGTCGGGAACGCCGATGAGCACCGCGTCGACTTCTTTCATGTCGAGCAGCTTGCGGTGATCGGTGAACGTCTGGGCGTTGGGGGCGGTCTGCTTGGCCCGGTCGATCTGCGCCGCGTAGATGTCGCACACGGCCACCACATCCACGGGGCCGGCCTTGACGAAGTTGCCCATGTCGCTGCGGCCGCGCTCGCCGCAGCCGATCAGGCCGAGCTGAACGCGATCGTTGGCGCCCAGGATTCGGGAATAGGAAACGGCGCTGGCGGCCGTCACACCGCGCAGGAACGCCCTACGGAGCACAGCAGTTTCGGACATGAGAAGATTATATCCTTTTAATACGCCAGCAGTTTTTCCACCTCGGCCGCCAGCGTCGCGGTCTGCGGCAAAATCGCGGCTTCCAGTTGAGGATGGTATCCCACCCAGGTATCCAGCGCGCCCACGCGCCGCACCGGGGCGTCCAGACGGTCGAACAGCTCGTCGGCGATGCGCGCCGCGATCTCCGCGCCGTATCCCCACGAAACGCAATCCTCGTGGGCCACGATCACGCGGCTGGTTTTCTCCACCGACGCGCGAATCGCCTGCCAGTCGTAGGGCGCCAGCGTGCGGAGGTCGATCACCTCGATTCCCACGTCCGGCCTGTACCGCTCCACCTGCGTGGCCGCCTGCAATGCCTTCTGCACCAGCGCTCCGTAGGTGATCACCGTCAGGCTCCGGCCGGGCTTCACTACTTTGGCCTGGCCAAACGGAATGGTGAAATCCTCGCCGGGGTGTGGCGAGCGGTTGTACGGCTCGCGGTAGAGGCGCTTATGTTCCAGGAACAACACCGGGTCGTCGGCGCGCAAAGCGGTGCGCAGCAGGCCGCAGGCATCCAGCGCGTTCGACGGCATCACCACGCGCAGCCCGGGAATGTGGGTGAATTCCACCTCGCCCGATTGGCTGTGGTAGATCGCGCCGCCGTTGAGGTAGCCGCCGATCGGCACGCGGATCACCGCCGGGCACGAGAAGGCCCCGTTCGAGCGCCACCGCAAGCGTGGCCAGCTCGTTGCGAAGCTGCATCATCGCGGGCCAGATGTAATCGAAGAACTGGATTTCGGCTACCGGCTTGAGCCCGCGGGTGGCCATTCCGATGGCGCGGCCCACGATGGCGGCCTCCGCCAGCGGCGTGTTGAAGCAGCGCGCGGCGCCGAACTCCGCCTGCAAACCCGCCGTCACCTTGAAGACGCCCCCTTTGCCCTTCACTTCCGAGAGATTCCGCTCGCGCGAGCAGTCGGCCACATCCTCGCCGAAGACCAGGATGTCCGGATTGCGCCGCATCTCCTCCCGCAGCGCGGCATTGATCAGGTCGACCATCGTCATGGGCGGCCCGCTCAACCGCGGCTCGCTTTGGAACTCGCCCGAGGCCGGATCGACCCGCTCCGAATACAGATGCGCCATCGCCGATTGAGGCGGCGGCGGCTCGTCGCGCAAAGCCTCCTGCGTTGCGCGATGAACCTCCTCGTCGATTTCGTGGGTGATGCGCTGCAGCATGTGGCGGTCGATGACGCCCTCGTCGATCAGGAGCTTCGGAAAACGGAGCACCGGATCGCGTTCCGCCTCGGCCTGCCGCTCGGCGGACGTCTTGTACACGCGCTCGTCGTCGGAGAGCGAGTGGGAGTAGGGACGGGTCACGTGGGCGTGCACCAGCGCCGGCCTGCGGCCTTCGCGGCAGTACTGAACCGCGTCCCGCAGGACGGCGTACGAGGCCAGGAGGTCGGCGCCGTCCACCTCCTGTCGCAGCAGCCCCGGAAACCCCGCGGCCAGCGCGGAGATGCTTCCGCCGGCCGTCTGGCATTCCACCGGCACGGAGATGGCGTAGCCGTTGTCTTCGATCAGGAACACCGCGGGCAGCCGCTTCAGGGCCGCGATATTCAGCGCTTCCCAGAATTCGCCTTCGCTGGTGGCGCCGTCGCCGCCCGTCACCAGGGTCACTTCATCGTTCTGGGGATGGCGATAGCGCGACGCCTCGGCGCACCCCATGGCCTGCAGGAACTGCATGCCCGTGGGCGACGACGCGCTGACGATGTTGTACTTTGGGTGCCCCCAGTGCGACGGCATCTGGCGCCCGCCCGACGCCGGATCGCGCGCCGAGCCCACGGCCTGCTGCAGCATCTCGTAAGGCGTCACGCCCAGGGTCAGGCACAGCGCCCGGTCGCGGTAGTAGGGGTAGATCCAGTCGCGGCCGGCCCGCAGGCACATGCCGGCGGCCACCTGAACCGCTTCGTGCCCCGCTCCGCTGATCTGGAAAAAGATGCGATTCTGGCGCTTCAGCGTGATCTCCCGGTCGTCCAGGCGCCTCGAGGTGTGCATGATCCGGAACGCCTGTATGAGCTGGTCCGGCTCCAATCCCCCGAAACGGGAACCGGAAGACTGTTGCGGGGTCGTGGTGGTCGCCACCGATAGCATGCCCTCTCTCTCTTCAGTGTAAACGAGGGTCGTCGCCGCCAGTCCGCCCCGTCATAGAATGGAAGCCAGTGGAACAGAGAAGGCAAGCCATCAAGGATTTCAAGGCACGCCAAGTGCCGCGAGGCATCTTCGCGGTGCGGTGCGCCGCCACGGGCCGCGTCTGGATCGGCTCCTCCCCCAACCTGGATGCGGCGCGAAACAGCCTGTGGTTTTTCCTGCGGCACGGATATCATTTCGACAAGGCGCTGCAAGCCGAGTTCAACGCTCACGGCGATCAGGCGTTTCACTACGAGATCCTGGAGAAGCTTGACGATGACCTGCCTCCCCTTGCGGTGAAGGATCTTCTGAAGGAAAAGAAGCTTCACTGGGCTGCGAAACTGGGCGCCGCGACGCTGTCGCCGGCGTGAGATTCGCCGCCGGGGATTTCGGACTGTAATTGATATAGCGCTATTTTTGCGCTCCATCCGATTGACAACGGGTTGCAATGGAATTACCCTGGCTACCAAAGCGAGACTGATGCGCGCCTTGCGCAAGAAGGCCGCCATTCCTACTCCTCCTTCCGGCTTGCATTCTGAGCGAAAGGGTGTTCGCGACCTGAGTGGTTCAGGTCAGAAAGTGAGACTTCGGATATGAGGCCGGACTTATTTCGTTCCGCCGGAAGGCTGAGTACTGCCGCAACCCTCGTGGCGCTGCTGGCAATTCTCGCGTGGGTTTCCTGCCTGACGGCGTTTGGGCAGGCGACGGATTATGGTGTGGTCCGAGGTTCCGTGACGGACCCCACCGGTTTGCCGGTGGCCGGAGCAAAGATCACCGCATCGAACCAAACTACGCGGGAAACTCGCGTCGTCTCGACCGACGCTATGGGCGAGTTTGTCATTCCGAGCCTGTTAGCCGGGTTGTACACGATCACTGCCGAAGTGCCGGGGTTCAAGAAACTGGTGAAGAGTGACATCCATCTTACGGCCGAAGAACGCGCGGATGTTGGCCAGTTGCGCCTGGAGGTGGGCCAGGTCACCGAGTCGGTGGTCGTAACGGCCTCTCCCACCACGGTACAAACGGCCAGCGCGGAACGATCGTTGGTCATCACCGGCAACCAGGTGGCGCAGTTGCCCAGCCTGTCGAGAAACATCGGCTCCTACCTTCGGCTCATGCCGGGAGCTGTGGAGGCCAGCAGCATCAGCGACAACTACACGAATCAGACGGACCCCACACAGCCCATGCCGACGATTAGCGGCATCAGCGCACAATTCCACGCCCTGTCGCTCGACGGAATCTCCATGACCGAGGACGGCACCGCGGGCTGGCCCAACGGTCATGTCAATCCCGACGCCATGGCCGAGGTGGTCATTCTGGTCAATAACTACCAGGCGGAATACGGGCGCAACGGCGGCTCCGTGGTGAACATGATCACCAAGTCCGGGAGCCAGGGCTTCCACGGCTCCGTCTACACCTATTTCCGCAACGAGGAATTCAACGCCAGCGCGTTCTTCGACAACCGGCAAGGCCTGGCCAAGGCCCGCGACCGCTATCACCTGTATGGCTATACTTTGGGCGGCCCCATTTACTTCCCGGGCAAGTTCAACAAGGCCAAGGATAAGTTGTTCTTCTTCTGGTCGCAGGAGTTGACCAGCAGCGTGACAGTCCAGTCCTCCCAGGTCACCGTGCCGACCGACCTGGAACGGGCCGGGAATTTTTCGCAGACGCCCGGAAGCGTCGTGATCAAGGATCCTGCCACCGGCGTCCAGTTTCCCGGCAACATTGTTCCAACCAGCATGATTAATCCGCTGACTCAGAAGCTGCTGAACATCTTTCCTGAGCCCAACGCCCTGAACACCGCCGTCACGCGCGGCCAGTACAACTACAACACCGGGCAACAGCCCATCGACTTCACCCTGGACGAGGCCACGCTGCGCCTGGACTACAACGTCTCGAGCAAGTTCCGCACCTATTTCCGCGGGCAGAAGTACACCAGCGGAAAAACATATCCCTGGAGCCAGGCATTCTCCACCTGGGCCGACGTCGTGGTGACTGATTCCTACCGCGTGCTGAACGGCCTGCTCAGCGCCAGTTATACGTTCAGCCCCACGCTGGTCAACGAGTTCTCATTCGGCACCAAGGGCCACAAGCGCCAAATGGCGGACCCGGACGCGGCAGCGGTCGACAAGCTGACGCGCGCGGGAGCGGGTGTGAATCTCGGACAGTTCTATCCCCAGTTCAATCCCCTCGGCATACTGCCGCGCCTGACTTTCGGCGGCGTAACGGGCGGCGCCAGCCTGGTCTACGATAACCGATACCCCTTGGAGGCCGTGTATTCGGATTTCTCCGTGGTGGACGGTTTGACCAAGGTGCACAACAGCCACACATTCAAGGTCGGAGTGGACATGAAGTTCATTTACACCAAGAACGGCGATGGCGGCAACTTCGGAGGGACGCTCGATTTCACCGCCAGCACCACCAACCCGCTGGACTCCGGATACGCATATTCCAACGCACTGCTGGGGAATTTCAACTCTTACACGGAATCCACCTCGCGGCCCCGCGAGTTCGACTACAGCCGCATCGTGGAATGGTACGCGCAGGATAACTGGAGGCTCACCAAGAACCTGACCCTCGACTACGGGATGCGATTCACCATACGGTGGCCGGATTGGAATCCGCTCGGCCAGGTTTCCGGGTTTAACGCCGGCCTGTACGACCCCGCGCAATCCGTCGTACTGTTCCGGCCTATCCTCAATTCAGCCGGACAGCGAGTGGCGGTCAATCCGCTGAACGGCCAGCTCTTTCCGGCCGTATACATCGGCGCGGAAGTTCCCGGCGTGGGCAACCCGGCGAACGGGATGATCTCGGGCACGACTTCCGGTTACCCGCGCGGCTTCATGCGGAATCAGGGCGTGGAATTCGGTCCCCGCTTCGGCTTCGCCTGGGACCCGTTCGGCGACGGCGGCACCTCGGTGCGCGGCGGTTTCGGCATGAACACATTCGCCGCCGAGGACAGCCTGATGCGGAACCTGATCTCCAACCCTCCCACTCAGTACAATCCGTATATCTACTACAACAACGTCAGCACCTTCCTGAATGCCGGAACGGTCCTGTTTCCCGGAAGCGTCTCCGGCGTGGCCGTCTCAGGCGAGAACCCCGAGTATTACAACTTCAGCTTTGGCGTGCAGCGCAAGATTCCCACCAATACCGTGCTCGACGTGGCTTACGTGGGCACGCTGGGCCGCCATCTCTGGATGACTCAGAACCTCAACACTCTTCCTTACGGCACCAACTTCCTTCCCAAGAACATAGACCCCACCACCGGGAAGGTGTACTCTTCCGTGTTCCTGGAGCCTTACATCGGCTTCACGAGTGCTTCCATTCGCCAGACGGGCGGCACATCCAGCTTCCATTCCCTGCAGGCGCAGGCGCACCACCGTTATTCGAAGGGCGTGGAGCTGGACGCTGTTTACACGTGGTCGAAGTACATGAACTACGGCTCGTCGTTCCCGGTGTACATGCCGCGGAGCTGGAACTATGGTGAAGCAGCCGACGACCGCACGCACAACATGAAGATCGCCTGGATCTGGGACCTGCCGCGCGTCAACGGATTGACTCGGAACATCGCGGCCCGGACCATCCTCAACGGCTGGCAGATCTCCGGCTTCGCTTCCTTTATCAGCGGAGCGCCCACGGGGGTGGGTTTCAGCACGCCCAGCGGCGTCGACCTTACCGGCGGCGGCGACGGCAACCGCATCAACGTCGTCGGGAACCCGATCCTCCCCAGGGGCCAGCGGAGTTTCAACGAATGGTTCGATCCGACGGTTTTCGGCGAACCGTTAGTGGGGATTGTCGGGAATGCCGGCCGCAATGTGTTCCGCGGTCCGGGAATCAACGACTGGGAAGGCTCCATGAAGCGGGACTTCAGCATCCGGGAAAAGGTGAAACTACAGTTGCGCCTGGATACCTACAACGCGTTCAATCACACGCAATTCCTCGGCGTCAACTCCAGCGCGACCTTCGATGCAAACGGCAGGCAGACCAACACGGCACTGGGTGTGATCACCTCGGCGCGGGCGCCGAGGAGGTCGATGGGATCGATCCGGATCACATTCTGATGGAGCCGGGGCGGTCGGGGCTCACTCGGCGGAGGGCGCTCACCGCAATGGCGGGCGCCTCCGCCGCGGTGCGCGCCGCCGCGGCCGAACCGGCGGTGCCAACGCCCGGGCAGGTGGAGTGGCAGGACATGGAAGTGGAGATGTTCCTGTGCCTGGACCCGTGCACGTGGCAGGGCCGCGAGTCCGACGACCATTCGACGCCGGTGGACCGCATCGACCCGGACCGCCTCGACACGGACCAGTGGGCGGAGACGGCTCGAAGCATGGGAGCGGGCCAGATCCTGTTCGTCGCCAAGCACAGCGGCGGGTTTTGCTGGTGGCAGACGCGGACCAGCGGGTACGGCGTGAAGGAAACGCCGTGGCGGGGCGGGAAGGGCGACGTGGTGAAAGACCTGGCCGCGTCGTGCCGCAAGGCCGGCCTGAAGCTGGCGCTGTACCTCAGCCCGCATGACGACATGTTCGGCGCGGGCGTGGCCGGCAGGTGCAAAACTCCGGAGGCGCAGGCGAAATACAACGAGGTTTTCCGGGCGCAGTGGACCGAACTATTGAACCGCTATGGCGAGGTGAGCGAGGTCTGGTTCGACGGAAGTTCGGTGATAGACGTCGGCGGGATCCTGGCGCGGCATTGCCCTGACGCGATGGTGTTCCAGAGCACGCGCGCCACGATTCGCTGGGTGGGCAACGAGGATGGCATCGCGCCCGACCCCTGTTGGAACGCCGTGCCGCTGGCGGCGGCGCGCGGCGGTGTGGCCACGGCCAGGGACGGGACGCCGGACGGCGGCGTCTGGCTGCCGGTCGAGTGCGATGCACGGTTGCGCAGCGGATGGTTCTGGCATCCGGACAACGAACCAACGCTGAAGAGCCTCGAGCAGTTGATGAGGATGTACGAGCGGAGCGTGGGGCACGGCGCCGTGCTGCTGCTGAATAACGCGCCGGACACGAGCGGGCTGATTCCGAAAGCCGACGTCCGCCGGAGTGCGGAGTTCGGCGCGGAAGTGCGCCGCCGGTTCGGGCGGAGTGCGGGCGAGGCGCGGGGTGAGGGCGACACCGTGGAACTGCGGTTGCCGCGCGCGGCGGCGTTCGATCGCGCCATTACGGCGGAAGACATTCGGAGCGGCGAGCGGGTGCGGGAGTATCGCATCGAGGCGCTGGCGGCCGGGGAGTGGAAAGAGCTTGCTCGCGGCACGGCCGTCGGGCACAAGAAGATCGATGCGTTCCCGCTGGCGGCGGCCGAGCGGGTGCGCTTCCGGGCGGTCGAGGCGGCCGGGCGCCCCCTGATCCGCAAACTGGCCGTGTACGACACTCGAACGAACAAGGAGGAAGCATGAACCGCCGTAATTTTTCGCGATGCCTGTTGATGGCGGGCGCCTCGGCTGGCGTTGCGCCGCGCGCGGAAGCGGCGAGGGAACCGGCCCGGCCCACACCGGAGCAGCGTGCCTGGCAGGACATGGAGCTGGAGACGTTCGTGCATTTCGGCCCCGTTACGTGGCGGGCGAGCGAAGCCGACCGGACCTTTGTGCCGCCGGACCGCATCAACCCGGAGCGGCTGGACACGGAGCAGTGGGCGGAAGTGGCGCGGTCGATGGGCTCGCGGCAGTTGATCTTCGTCGCCAAGCACGCGGCAGGTTTCTGCTGGTGGCAGACGGACACCACCCAGTACGGCGTGAAGCAAACCCCATGGCGCGGGGGCAAGGGCGACGTCATGCGCGACCTGGTGGATTCCTGCCGGAAGCGCGGACTGAAACTGGGAGTCTACCTGAGCCCGGCGGATGAGTTTCTGGGTGCGCGGGTGAGCGGGCGGTGTGCCGACGCGGCTGCGCAGGAGAAGTACAACGCGGTGTACCGGCAGCAGTTGACCGAGTTGCTCACCCGTTACGGCGAGATCTCGGAGGTGTGGTTCGACGGCAGCCTGCTGGTGGAGGTTGGAGACATTCTGAAGCGGCACGCACCGAAAGCGATGGTCTTTCAGGGCAAATACGCGACCGTGCGCTGGGTGGGCAACGAGGACGGCTTCGCGCCGGACCCGAATTGGAACACGGTGCCGGAAGAGGCCGGTCGTTCCGGGGTCGCCACGGCGAAGGATGGCGACCCGGACGGCGCGGTCTGGATGCCGAACGAGATCGATACGCGGCTGCGGGCGCACTGGTTCTGGAGCCCGGCCAACGAGGGGACGCTGAAGAGCCTGGACGAGCTGATGGAGATCTACTACCGGTCCGTGGGGCACGGCGCGGTGCTGCTGATGAACCAGACGCCGGACCGCAGCGGGCTGATTCCGGAGCCGGACGTGCGGCGCACGGCGGAGTTCGGGGCCGAGATCAAGAGGAGGTTCGGCGCGAGCGTGGCCGAGGCGCAAGGCAAAGGCCCGACGATGGAACTCGCGCTCCCGCGGCCGCGGCGCATCGACCACGTAGTAACCATGGAGGACATCGCCCAGGGGCAGCGCGTGCGCGAGTACCGGGTGGAGGGACTGGCGGGCGGCGAGTGGCGCGAACTGGTGCGGGGCACCTCCATCGGGCAGAAGAAGATCGACGTGATCCGGCCGGTGGAGGTATCGAGGATCCGCTGGAGGGCGACGGCGGAAACGCCCCCCGTGATCCGGCGCCTGGCGGTGTACGACTCAGGTGGGCAGAGCGGCGGGGGTGCCGTGTCGGTGGCCCCGGCATACCGCACCATCAAGCAGTGGGACACCGCCGGCGTGCCGGACGACTGGACCACGTGGAACATCGACCTGGCGCCGTATTGCGCGGACGCGGGGCAGTACGAGATTTCGTTCTTCACCACAGGCGGGCGCGGCGGCATCACAATCCGGTCGGTGACGCTGGTGATGGGCGGCGTAGAAGCGCCGGAGTTCGTCAAACCGGTTCCGGGCCGCGGGCGCGTGTATAACTTGAATCTCACCGGCGTCGAGCCGGACATGAAGTTGCGCGTGGTGGTGCGCCGCCGCGGCGACGAGGCTTTCGGCCAGATCGTGTTGCGGCGGCAATAGCGCGCGCCTCAGATCCCCCGCAGCGCCACCACCGTCACGTCGTCGCCGCGGGCGGCGCCGCTGTAATCGGCGACGGCATCCACGATCCTCTGCACCATTGCCACGGCGGGGCGGTCGTGGTTTTCCTGGATCGCCCGAACCAGGCGCTCCTCTCCGAACTCCTCTTCGCGATCGATGCCCGCTTCGGTTACGCCGTCGGAGTAGAGAATCAGGGCGTCGCGCGGACCGAGTTCCACCTGGGCCTCCGCGCACTTCCACTCGCGGAAAGCGCCGAGCATCGTGGCTGTGGGGCCCAGCCGCTCCAGGCGGCCGGAAGCGCGCAACAGCAGCGGCGCCACGTGGCCGCAGTTCACGTACCGCAGTCGCCGGGTGCGGTCGTCGTAGATGCCGAAGAACAGGGTGGCGAAGCGCTCGGCCTCGGTGGCTTCGAAAAAGTGGCGGTTGACACTCCTCAGCGCGTCGGCCGGCCGCAGCAGCGCGCCGGGCGGTTGGTTGCGGAACGCGGCTTGCAGATTCGCCATGAGCAGCGCCGCCGGAACGCCTTTGCCCGAAACGTCGGCCAGCACGAAGCCCAGGACGTGGTCCGCGATCTCCAGGAAATCGTAGTAGTCGCCGCCCACCTCGCGGGCCGCCATGCAGTGCCCCGCGTAATCCAGCGTCCGCAACAGCCGCAGGCGGCGCGGAAAGAGTTTCTGCTGCACGTTGGCCGCGATCTCCAGCTCCGATTTGCGGCGCCGGTCGGAGTCCGCCTGCTTGCGGATGGCGGCCAGCAGCCGGTCGTTGTCCCAGGGCTTCTGGATGAAATCGCAGGCGCCCCGGCGCATGGCTTCCACCGCCAGGTCGAAGCTGCTCCACGCGGTCATCACCATCACGGGAGCCTGGTTGCCTTGCCCTTCCAGGCTTGCCAGCAGGTCCATGCCCTCGGCGCCGGAGGTGGTGTCGCGCGTGTAGTTGAGGTCCACCAGGATGAGGTCGCAGGGCTCGGTTCGCGCCGCGCGCAGCAACTCCCGCGGCGAATCCACGGCTACGGCCTGCCAGCCCTGTCCTTTCAAGAGCAGCCGCAGCGCCTCCAGGACGTCGGCCTGGTCGTCGCAGATCAGCACGCGAAAAGGCCTGACCTCGTTGATCGCTACACCGGCGGCCTCCATCTGGGACATCATTATGACAGACGTTTCGAAAGCACGTTTTGTGCCGCGCTGAAGGCCGGCTAACCCAAGACCTGGCGAAGGATCCGCCCAAGCGTATCCATTTCAAAAGGCTTCTGCAGAAAGACCGCACTTGGATCGAACATGCCGTGTCCCGGGGTGCTTCCCGGGTAGCCGGACATGAAAACCACTTTGATGGACGGCCGAAGCGCCACCACCTGTTCCGCGAGTTCCTGGCCGCTCATCTGTGGCATAACGACATCCGTGAGCAGCAGATCGATGGGACCGTCATGCCTGCTGGCCACGCCGACAGCCTCTGAACTCCGTTCTGTTTCCAAGACCTTGTACCCTTGCAGCAGCAACATCTGCCGAACGAGTTTCCGCACCTTCTCATCATCCTCCACCAGCAGGATCGTCTCGTTTCCGTGGTAGGGAATCCGGGGCCCCTGTGGGCTGGCCGCCGTTTCGCTGGGTTGATCGGTGGCGGGCCAATAGATCTTGAATGTGGAGCCGAGTCCGAGTTCGCTATAGAAGGAGACATCGCCGCCGTGCTGCTTGACAATGCCGTAAACCGTGCTCAGGCCGAGCCCGGTACCCTCGCCCGGGGGTTTCGTCGTGAAAAAGGGCTCAAACAGGCGCCGTTTGGTCTCGGCCGTCATGCCGGTCCCCGTGTCGGTAACCGTCAGCGATACGTACCGGCCCGGCTTCAGGTCCAGGAATCCTTTGAGCTCCTGTTCCCCGAGTTCGACGTTGGACGTGCCAATCGTCAACACACCTCCGTTCGGCATAGCGTCTCGGGCATTCACGACCAGGTTCATGATGACCTGTTCAACCTGGTCGGGGTCGGCTTTCACACTCCAGAGTTCAGGAGTGAGGTTCTGCTTGACTTCAATATCCTCGCGAATCAGCCGGCCGAGCATCTTCTGGATGTTCGTCAGCAGCCTGTCTAGATTGATCGCGCGAGGACGCATGACCTGCTTCCGGCTAAAAGCCAGAAGCTGGCGGGTTAGAGCCGCGGCACGATTCCCCGCATTGATGATTTCCTGTGCCTGATCCCGCAGAGGATCTTCGGCTTTCAGGTCGGACAGGATCATTTGGGCGTAACCATTGATCACCACTAGAAGGTTGTTGAAGTCGTGGGAGATGCCGCCGGCCAGCCGGGCAATTCCCTCCAGCCTCTGTGCACGGCGAAACTTTTCCTCCAGGTGCTTGTATTCGGTGACATCTTGGACGGTGCCCAGCAGCCGGCTCCGGCCGGCGCCGTTTCCGAGCGGCTCGATGTATTGCCGCAGAAAGCGCTCCGTTCCGTTCGAGAGGATAATCCGATGGTCTATCTGCGAGCATCCGCCCCGAGCGGGTGCGTTCTGAATCGTGTCCCGAACCGGCCCCCGGTCCTCTGGATGGACGCGTGAAAACAGGGTCTCCATCGTGGTTCGGGACTCTTCAGGCCGTATGTCAAAAATCCGGCAAGCGTCGTCCGATAACTGGAGTTCTCCGCTTTCCAGGTCTTGTTCCCAGCTACCGAGGTTTGCCGTTCTTTGCGCTCGCGACAGGCGGGCCTCACTGCTCCGCAGCCGGTCTTCCTGCCTTTTGCGTTCGGTCGTCTCGATCGCCAGCGTTAGAATGCGATCGGGACTGCCGGAAGGGCCAATCAGCGGAATCCAGGACGACGTAAGGAAGATGGTCTCGGGTGGTGAGCCGGGATCGCGTTGGAGAGTACGCGGACTATCTACCGCGTCGAAAGTCCGTCCGGTGGCGATGACGTTCTCGAGACTTGCCACCAGCGGGTCGGACACATCGCACCAGATGTCCGAAAAAGGGTGTCCCAGGATCTGCTTGCCGGGCGCCAGCGCTTGGAACGCGGGATTCACCAGTTCGTAGATCAAACCCGGCGCCCGCATAACGGAAATTGCCACGGGAGACTTCTCGATGATTTCGCCCAGGATTTGCCGCTCGGCCTGTATTTCACGAAGGAGCCCCTCGCGTTGCATCTCGCTCTGCCGGCGCGCGGTGATGTCGCGAAGCCAGACCAACAGGCCCCCCGTGGTTGAGGGTGAGACACGGATCTCCATCCACGTCTCCAAGGGCCGATAAACGCTATCGAAAACGACCGCGGCCCGTTCCTTCATCGCCAGCCGGTACTGGTGCTCGATTTCGGTTCCGGCCGTTTCGGGAAACACACCCCAGTGGGTCTTGCCGAGCAGTTCGCTTTTCGATTTTCCAAGGAGCCGCTCGCCGTCACCGTTCACATAGGTGAAGTGGAACTCTGAATCGTAAACCAGAAACCCGTCGGTCGCGTTTTCGAGCATGCTTTCGGCGTCTGCGGACGGCGCTGGCCTCGCCTTGAGCAGCACCACTTCGCCCTCGAGGTCGGCAAGGCGGGCGCGGAGTTGCTCGATGTCAGTCTCGGGTACGTCTTCAGTCTGGCCCGGTGTGTTCATACGGTCACCTCTCAGCACCCGCCCGATGTCCCTCGTTGCCTTGTCGGAGACAGGATCGGACTGATGGAACCACGCATGCAGTCGAGGCTGATGAATATCACAGGAACTCGTCCTGTATTCTTATTCACACGTGAATTCAAATATAACCCTTGGCGCTCATCTTGAGAAGTGGCTCTCCCGCAATTTCCGGCATGGCCTGGTCGCGAAATCCCCTCACCTCCGAACCGAAGCAGCTTGTTTTCAATCACTTGCAACCAAGGGAAAGGACGGTTCCCGCCTGAAAGATCCCTTTCACACGCCCCGCCTGTTTTCCTCAAGAATCCGAGACTGTTCAACGACCCAGACTTTACAGTTGACTTCGAAATGCCAAAGGCTGATCGGCGCGCTAAGGCGCTGGCAACGAGGCTGAAGGATGAAACGAAGAGTGTTCACATCCTTCGGGCGCTCGATCTGGTCGTCGCACAACCGGAAGGCGCTCTGCGCAAACTCCCGATAGTGACCAAGTTCAAAGAGGTTCAGAACCTACCGAAGGGGTGACTCGCCGTTTCCTTCGTCCTGCGATACCGTTCGTTCGCGGATCTGCGCCAATTAGATTCCTACGGTCTGCCGCTCCTCATGACGCGCTGTCACCGCTTGCGCCGTTGACGACTGCCGGGGACTGCCGCCGCACAATGCCTGCGCGGTCGTGTCCATTCCCCTTCGATCACTGCGGACAATTCGCCAAGGCATGACGCCAACTTCCGGGTGGCGCGAGTTTACCGGCCAATTTTGTGAATGAGGGCGGCCTGCTCCGAAACGACAGAAACGCGATATTCTTTTTTCGTTCGGAACTGACTTTACCTGGAGGG
>JGI12269J14319_10000757_pt1 | contig 31379 bp, 40 predicted proteins | sample PeaSoiSIISIP2007_FD_14319 | JGI IMG/M metagenome (IMG submission 14319)
AGGCCTTGTCGCTTGCAACTCGCAAGGTTGCCGTCTTCGCAAGCCTGCCATTCCTAGCCTCTGGCAAGCGCGCTCGCGGACTGTTCCTCGAACATCCCCCAACGCGGATCTGGGTTCTCGGTGATCGGCCTTCGTGCCCGCCTGGCGAGTATCTGGCTGCGGGCAACAAGGCGAGCGGGGGCACGGAGGATTGGTGCTGGATTATTTATGATAAAACGGAGCCTTTTACCGGCACGAAATTGGGCTGGCTCACACGGAGCAAGATCTGATGGCTTCGTTCCGCAACGTTTCCGGCGTCGTCTTTGGCCGTCTCACTGCGATTGAGCGTTGCGGCACGACAAAAGCGAAAAAAGCGGTTTGGCGATGTGCATGCGTTTCCGGAAACGAGAAAGAAGTGGTCGCTGGCAATCTCATTAGCGGCGAGGTTTGCTCTTGTGGATGCTTGCAAAAAGAAGATGCAGCGGAGAGGGCCAGAGCCAGATCGACTAAACACGGCAATGCCGCGCGTGGCCATTTGACCCCTGAATATCGAAGCTGGGCTGCGATGCATAGACGCTGCAAATATCCCTGCGTGAAGGGTTATCACCTGTACGGCGGCCGCGGCATTTGTGTTTGCGCGGAATGGAAAAGCTTCGAGCGCTTCCTCACTGCTATGGGGCCAAAACCTACGCCGCAGCATTCCATCGACCGCATCGATCCGAATGGCAATTATGAGCCGCTAAACTGTCGTTGGGCTACCCCGAAGGAACAGCGGCACAATCGGAGGGCGCCGTCATGACGTCGGCGGCCGATCCTCTCGAAATCGCCTTCGTGCAAGGCGCCGTGTCGGCGCTGCGGCGTGCTGCTGAAAAGGCGCGCGCGGATGGATGGCGTGACCGTGCTGTTCGATTGGATGCCTGCGCCGATGAACTGGTGCAGATGGTCGAGCCGAAGGTCGCCGCGCCATGAGCAATAATGCCGTGCATAGGCAGCGTGCGCAGCTCTTCTTCCGGCAGAAGGGCAAATGCCATTATTGCGGCTGCGACATGGTTTTGATGTGGCGCATTCCGCCGTACTTCAGGCCTCCGAATCTGTGCACCGTTGAACATCTCAATGACAGAAACGGGGGGCCGCGTCCCGATCTGCAAGGCGAATTTCTCCGCGTGGCGTCGCTGTCGCAGGAACGCGACGGAATGATGCGCGGTCCGCTCGGCGTGGCTCTGCAGCTTATTCAGATGGATGGCGCGCATGGCTGAACGGTCGAAGATCGAATGGACGGACTCGAGCTGGACTCCAATCCGCGCCCGCAAGAAGGATGATTTCGACCCCAGCGCTCGCGATCCCGAACGCCTTGGCTGGCATTGCGAGCACGTGAGCGAAGGATGCCGCAACTGTTATGCCAAAACGATCAATAGGCGGCTCGGCACCGGGCTCGATTTCAAGCCCGGCCACCGTGACGGCGTTGAGATTTTCCTCGATGAAAAAATGTTGCTCGCGCCGCTGCGCTGGAAAAAGCCGCGCAGGATCTTCGTTTGTTCGATGACGGACCTCTTCGCCGACTTCGTCAAAGACGAATGGATCGACGAGATTTTCCAGGTGATGCTTCAAACCGAGCATCGTTTCCAAATCCTCACCAAGCGCCCGCAACGAATGCGGGAGTGGGTGACGCGATTCCTTTATCCAGGCCTGTTGCCCACCATCCTAGAAAATATCTGGCTCGGGGTTTCCTGCGAGGATCAGGCGACCGCCGAGGCACGCATTCCCTATCTCCTTGCCACGCCAGCGGCGGTGCGGTTCATCAGCGTTGAACCGCTGCTCGGCCGGATCAATCTGACGCGTATGAGACTCGGCGGCGGCTGGTACGACGTGCTCGGCGGCTGGCGCGACGTCAAAGAGCGTTTCCCCGGTTTCGATGAGGTGATTGACTGGGTGATCGTTGGCGGTGAATCTGGCCCTCACGCACGACCGATGGATGTGGCGTGGGCTCGAAATATCGTCGCACAATGCAAGGCGGCTGGGGTTGCATGCTTTGTGAAGCAGCTTGGCGCGCAGCCATTCAGCGGCGCCAAGGATGATGTCTTCAACCTTTGGGAGATCGGCGCTGGTTCATATGAACGGGGCCCGTTTTGGGCGAATCTGAGAAGCGGTAAGGGCGACGATCCCGGCGAGTGGCCAGCCGATTTACGCGTGCGGGAGATGCCGAACGTAACGCCGGAGATCGCCGCCCAATGAACGCCCCTCCGCCCGCAGATTGGCAAGCATCGCGCCCAGCAGCGTTTGCCCAGGCTCCCGACCCTATCCCCGCAAGCATAGAGAGCGAGCAGGCGCTGTTGGGCGCGATCCTCATCAACAACGAGGCTTGGGGCTGCGTCGCCGATTTTTTGCTGCCCGAGCACTTCGCCGAGGAGCTGCACCGGCGGATTTACGACGTCGCGTCCCAGATGATCCGCAGCGGCAAAATAGCGACGCCGATCACCATGCGGCACTATCTGGGTGAGCACGCGATCGGCGAAACAACGATCCCGAAATATCTTGCCAGCTTGGCGGCCGAAGCGACCACGGTGATCAACGCCCCGGACTATGCCCGGACGATCATCGATCTCGCGGTCCGGCGCCGAATCGTCGCCGCGGCACGCCAGCTCGAGGCCGCAGCCATCGGCGCAATGGTGAGCGTGTCGCCCGCCGAGATCGCCGCCGAGGCCGTCGGGGAGATCCAGCAGCTGGCCTTGACCGCTGGCGTCGCCAGCACTCGCTGTGAGCCGGGGGAAGCGGCCGCGGCCGTCGTGGCGCGCATCAAGCGGATTTTGGCCGGTGAGGCGGTCGATGAGGGCGTTTCAACCGGCATTCCTGATCTTGACCGCGACACGGCAGGATTCCAGCCCGGATGCCTATGGGTCATCGGCGGGCGGCCGGGGCAAGGCAAGACGATCCTCGCAACAGGCTTTGCGCTCAAGGTCGCGGCCCGCGGCGCGCGCGATGCCCGCGACGGCTTGCCGGCGGCCGGCGCGATGCTGTTCTCGCTGGAAGTGCCGCGCGAGCAAGGCATCCCGCGTTTGCTCGCGGACCTAGCTTACCGGCCTCGGCGGCCGATCGCTTTCAAAAGCATCATGCACCCCGCCGACATCCTGAACGACGAAGATGTCTGGTGCATCGAGGACGCGGAGAAGCGGTTGGCGGCCATGCCGCTTGCGCTTGATTTTGCCTCCTCCCTTACCGTCGCGCAGATCACGTTGCGGGTGCGGGCTGAGAAGAGCCGGATGGCCCGCCGGGGCTTCCGGCTCGGCGTCATCTTTCTCGACTATCTGAAATTCATCAAGGCGACCGACCGCTATCGTGGCCAGCTCGTCTACGAAATCGGCGAGATCACCGGCGCACTAAAGCAGCTCGCGAAAGACGAAGGGATTTGCGTCGTCCTGCTGCATCAACTGAGCCGCGGGGTCGAACAACGCGATCGGAAGGACCGGCGTCCGACGATGGCTGATTTGCGATCCTCCGGCGACATCGAGGCAGACGCCGACGTCGTGGCTCTCGTCTATCGTGAGGCTTACTATCTGAAGCAATCTCCAGAATTCCATGACAACGACCCTGAGACGTTGGAGGCTTATTTTCGTTGCGAGCATGAGGCGGATCTGATCCTCGGCAAGTCGCGGGCGGGCCCGACGGGGGTTGTGAAATTGTGGTGTGACATCGGCTGCAACACATTCGCAGCGGCGGCGCGGGGAGGAGAGGCGTGATGGTCGCCTTCTATAAACACGATGTTCATGCCTGGCGCGGCGGCACGGGGAAGCTCAGCGACCGCGCTTATCGCGTCTACCATGTCATCGTCGAGGAAATCATGGCCCAGGAGGGGCCGATTGCGCTGCACGAAAAGTCGCTCGCCGGCCTTTCTAACCGCTCGGTCCGAGATTTCAGGGCAGCGATCGAGGAGCTGATTAAGGCTGGCAAGATCGTTTTTGACGATGCTGGACGAATCGGGAACGGGCGGACAGAAAAGGAACTTCGATCAATTAAAATTAACCGCGAAAATGCCGCGAAAGGTGGCCGAATACTCCGCGAAAGGTCCGCGAGTGGTCCGCGAGTGGTCGGCGAAAGGTCAATGAACAGTCCGCGAGTAGTGGACGAGAACACAACGACAGAGCGCCGAGTAGGCGACGAGGCTGATGAAACTCCTTGCGAAAACAATGCCTCAGATCAAGCGCCGCTTCCTAACGCGCTCCATAGGCCGCTTGAGCGCCCTAGTAAGCCTAAGAGAGAAGAGAAGAGAAGAGAAGAAATAGATTCCCTAGCGACTAGGCTAGGAGTCCTAGATCCGCGCGCGCAAGAGGTTTTTGAAAAATTACTCGAAGCGGCGGAAAACCACGTCGCTCGGGATTCGCTGCAAATCGAGATTATCCGGCCGATCACCGATCTGATGGCCATGGGTTGCGACCTAGATCGTCACATCTTGCCGACGGTCCGACGCAAGGTGCCAAGTCTTCCGACGCCGCTACGAACCTGGGGAGCTGGATGGCTTCGCGCGGAAATCCTTGCCGCAAGAGAAGCTGATCGGGCAAAACCCAGCCGCTCCGCGGAGCCCAGCCGGAAAGAGGGGAGGTTCTACTTCGGCCCAGATCATCCCAATGTCCCTGAGCGCAACCTTCGCGGCATGGTTAACATGTTATTCGAAAACGGCTATTGGCCGCGGGAAAGCCCGAAGCCAGGGGAACCAGGGTGCCAGATGCCGGACAAATATCTACCAGAGCATTTGTGGTCGACGGCGTGCAGCGGAGTTTCTGTCGAGCAGAAAAAAACAGCGTCGGTGCCGAAGGTTATCGTGGGTGGGCTGCCAGAGGATGAAGAGCAAGAACATCTCGGAGGGCCGCCATGAACGCGCCGCAGCGGCTCTCGCCCTGGGCCCGGCGGGCGCTTCGCTTCCATCGATGCAGAGCGGAGCAGGTGCGGGTGATAACCGTGCACCGGAATGCTGGAGCCTACAGGACTTGGCGCGTCCTGATCGTGAAGGTGCCGGAGCGGCGGGGATTTCGGAATGGTTGAGATGGGCTGGACAGAGAAGCGAATCGCCCGGCTTGCATTTTTGGTCGGGGTTGGCCGGCGCGCACGCGATATCGCCATCGACATGGATGTCTCAGAAAACAGCGTTTTCCATCAAGCAGCGCGGCTAACCCTCCATTTCCGCACTGTGCCGAACGCCTTGATAATTCTCCTAAGCCCGGTCGCTTGTGAGACATTCACGAAGGCCGCCGAATCTCGCCGGATGACACCTGAAAAACTGCTGACGATAATCGCAGAGATCTGCGCCGCCGAACCGCACTTGATCCAAAACATCCTCGACGAACCGTGAAGGACCTACTTCGATGCTCAATGTCGCAACCGATGAGAAGATCAGCAACTATGGTAGAATTCAATCCGAACGTAACGCCCGCGGCGCCGTGCGGCCCTACGATCCGGCGGAACGCCATTACGGGCCCAGCAATGTTCCACCGCGCCCAAGGCGCCCCAGGGGTTACGTCGAAAAACTCGAGCTCTTCGACGGGCCGATCCCTGAGCGATGGACCGAGCAGTATGTAGGGCGCCGCCTCGTCGATGCCTTTCGCGTCCTCAATCGTCTGCCTGGCATCCCGTGGCCGAAGGACCCGGGCAATGCAATGCCCGATGTCAAACGGGATGCTGATGACCTGAGAGACTGGCCCAAGGATGACGCTTTCGAAGCACTTGCGAGGCGACTGGAACTGCCTGATCGCGCGGAAATCACCCGCATGGAAGGCGCGTTAGCATGGATTGCCGCGCTCAGAACGCACGACACGGGGATGGCGCTCCAAGTCATGCACTGGGCAAACCAAAGCGCGCGCCGCCGGTCGATTCGGCGGATGTGCATCGAGCAGAGGTGGTCGCCCAGCGTGTTCTATCGGAGGGTCCACCGCGGCAGGGAATGGATCTCGGGCTGGCTCAATTCGGCAAACTTACCGTGTTGCTAAAATGCCACATTCCCCACGCCTAAGAGCGAAAGCTTGGGGAATTGGGGAATTGCTCTTAGCGCCTGGGCTTGACAAGAGACAAATTGCGACACCCTATGCGCGCGGGCGTCGCGGGGCCAACTGCGTCTTGAAGCCAAAATCTCCCCAAAATCGCTTGTCCGACATCGGCCGACTTACCCTCAAAGTCTTCCTGCATTACGATCCAGCAACCGGCATTTTTCGCTGGGTGTACCGCGCCGCGCAAGGGTGCCGTGCCGAAGGGAGCTGCTTTCCCGGCTGAGGACGAGCATCCTGCCACGCGGCGCCGATTGCTGGTACGGCTTCTTGATCGGTGTGTCGAGACAAAGGCCCCGCCGCCACAGAGCAAGCGCCGGCAGACCTCGCCGCTACCTCGGTACTTTTCCAACCTGCGAAGAAGCGGCCGCTGCCTACGAGTGCGCCGCCAAAGAGTATTTCGGCGAGTTTGCCAGACTGTAGCGCCCAAGGGCCCCCGGAAAAGCAAATGACCGTCGCCAAACCCGCGAAGCGCTCGAAGCGAAACAATCCCCGCGGTCGCCCGCCTTACAGGCCCACTGAGGAATCGCGCAAGTTCGTCAAGGCCATGGCGCAGGTAGGCATCGCCCACCCGAATATCGCCAAGATCGTCGGCATCGGCGAAGTGACGTTGCGCAAGTATTACGCCAATGAGCTTGATCGCGCCCTGATCGAGGCCTGCGGCATGGTCGGCCAAAGTCTCCTGATGCAAGCCCTCGGTGGCCCACCTACTGCGGAAGGCAAGATCAATTGGCAAAAGGCCGTGCTTGGTGCCGGAATCTGGTGGGACAAAACCCGCGGCGGCCGCAAGGAAATCGTCGGTCACGAGCATGCCGGGCCAGGCGGCGGACCGATCTGCCTTTACGATCTAAGCAAGCTGACCGATGAAGAACTCCGTGCTCTCGGACCTATCCTCGAAGCTCTCGGCCGCGCGATTGCCAAGCCTGGAGGAATGGAAGGCGGAGGTAGCGAGACGGGAGGCTGAACGCGAGCGTCAGCGCATCCTCGACAACGCGGGACAGATTCGAGCTCGATGCGCACGCCTCTCAGGCTTCATTGCCGAGGCGTGGCATGTTCTGGAGCCGGAACGCCATTTCAGCCCGAACTGGCACATCGACGCTATCTGCGAGCACCTTGAAGCGGTGTCCTCCGGGCAGATCAACCGCTTGCTGATCACGGTGCCACCAGGCTCCATGAAGTCCCTTACTGTGTCCGTGTTCTGGCAGGCTTGGGAATGGGGCGCCCTGGAGCGCTTGGCGCTGCGCTATCTTGCTACGGCGTTCAATGACGGGCCCGTTACGCGCGACACACGCAAGTGCCGGGATCTGATCCTGTCGGAATGGTTTCGACAGATCTACCCGAATGTCATGCTCACCCGAACGGCCGAAACGTCCTTCGCGAACAGCGGCACCGGGACGCGCGAAGGGGTCGCCTTTACTTCTCTGACGTCGCAGCGTGGCGATCGCTTGATCATCGACGATCCGCATTCGACCAAGACGGCCGAAAGTCCGAATGAGCGCCAAACGACGACGAGGCTATTTCGCGAAGGCGCATTGAATCGTCTGAACGACCAAGAAAAATCTGCGATCGTGGTGATCATGCAGCGCATGCACGAAGACGACGTGGCGGGTACAATCATCAAGAACCACATGGGGTATGAGCATCTTTGCCTGCCCATGGAATTCGAGCCCGAGCGACGTTGCTCCACGCGCATCGGCTTCGTCGATCCACGCAGCTATGACGGGGAGCTGCTGGACCCCGGTCGCTTCCCGCGCGTAGTCGTCGAGGATCTGAAACGCGACATGGGTTCCTATGCCTATGCCGGGCAATACCAGCAGCGCCCAGCGCCCCGCGAAGGTGGCATGTTCAAGCGAGCTTGGTTTGCTGATCGGATTGTCAACGCCGCGCCGCTGGGCACTAGGTTTGTTCGACATTGGGATCTGGCCGCGACGCGCGGAGGAACCGGAGCCCGTACGGCGGGCGTCAAGCTCGGCCGCACTCCGGAAGGGCGCTATGTCGTCGCGCATTCCATTACGACCCGTGAAGAGGGCAACGAGGTCCGCAAGATCATTCTTGCTACGGCCGCGGTCGATGGCAAAGATGTCGAGATCAGTCTGCCGCAAGATCCTGGACAATCCGGGAAGGTGCAGGCTGCGGACAATGTAGCCTTCCTGGCTGGCTATGTGGTCAGAGCATCGCCTGAGACTGGCGACAAGGAGCAGCGAGCCGAACCGTTCGCCGTCCAGTGCGAGGCAGGAAACATCGATCTAATCCGCGGCGATTGGAACGAGGGCTATATCGACGAGCTTTGCAACTTCCCCGGCGCGTCGCTGAAGGATCAGGTGGATGCCTCGAGCGGCGCCTTCGGGCGCTTGGTGATGACCAAACCAATCCCGATGGCCATGCCGATCGTCATCACCGCGTCGAGAATGCCGACGGCGAGAAATCCCGCATTAGGTGGCGCCCCTGGCGGGTATGGGGCCTGATGAGGTAACGCTCCTTGGCCGACAATCAGAGCAGCCGCCCAAAAGACCCGAATATGGGCGGAGGGTCGTCCGGCCCGATCCCGACATTCAATGATGGCATGAGGTTTAGCGACCTCGGCTCGACGGGCCTCCGCGCCTTCGCCGGCTGGGTTCGCGAAGAATTTCTGCCGCAGCTCATCGGGCGCCAAGCTGCCCGCGTCTATCGCGAGATGATCGACAACAGCCCCACGATCGGGGCAATCATGTTCGCGATCGCCGGCATAATGCGAAAGGTCGAGTGGCGAACCGAGCCGGCTGACGATACGCCTCAAGCAAAGGAGATGGCGGATTTCGCTGATAGCCTCCGTTTCGATATGTCCCACACTTGGGAGGACTTTATTGTCGAAACCCTCTCGATGCTGGGCTTCGGCTACGCACCGCACGAGATTGTCTACAAACGTCGCAGCGGGCAACAGCCATTCGGGAGCGCCACGCCAAGCAGCGCCTTCGATGATGGCCGCATAGGCATCAGGCGCCTCCCGATCCGCGGTCAGGAAACGCTGCTCAAATGGTTTTTTGGGGTGAACGGCGAAATCCTCGGGATGACGCAACAGCCATGGATCGGGCCGCTTACGGACATTCCGATCGAGAAAATGCTGCTGTTCCGCCCGAGCCAACACAAGAACAATCCCGAAGGCAAGAGCATAATTCGCAACGCGTTCTTGCCCTATTATTTCATCAAGCGTCTACAGGAACAGGAGGCGATCCTTTTCGAACGGTTGTCGGGCCTTCCCGTCGCGAGCATCCCAAACAGAACGCTTGAACTAGCTGCTGCTGGAGATCCGCTTTCCGTTGCGATGGTTAACTCATGGAAGAAGGTCGTCAGCAACGTGCGCATTGATGAGCAGATGGGCCTCATCAAACCATCTGATACATGGCCAGGCCCCAACGGCATGCCATCAAATGTGCCGATGTACGACTTCAAGCTGGAGACGCCGCAGTCGGGCCGCGCGAACCTCGACGCCAACACGCCGATCATCCGCTACAAGCTCGACATCATTACCTCGGTGCTTGCCGACTTTCTCACGATGGGGCACGAGACCCGAGGCGCCCAAAACCTGGCGGAGACCAAGGTCGATATTTTCATGCAGGCCATCGAAGCCTACATGGACTCGGATGCCTCCGTGCTGAACCGCTATCTGTTGCCGCGTGTGTGGCACTTGAACGGCTTCGATCCGAAGCTCATGCCCCAATATGTGCCGGACATGGCGCAGCGGCTTGATCTGGACGCTCTGTCGAATTTCATTCTGCGGCTGTCTCAAGCCGGCATGCCGCTCTTTCCTGATCCGGACCTCGAGGCGTACGTGCGCGACGCCGCGGGCATGCCGGACGTTGCTGAAGACGCCGGTTATGCGGCCGCAATGACGCAGGCCGCTGGCGGCGACGTCGCGACACAGACACAGAAGCGCGCCACTCTCGAACAGGCCATCAGGCTGTCTCTGGGGCGGCGCGCAGTGCGGTTGAAACGGCAGTGAGATCGCCGCCATGCTGCGGCGCGCTAAGGCTGCGAAAGGCGCTCAGGGCGCACCAATACCTGCCGCGCGACAATCCGACGAAGCTCATTGCGGAACGCGGGGGACCGAAGATTGCGGCCGCGATCGGCGCCGCATTTAAGCAGTTCAGGAAGCGTGTGCCGGTGCGCGACATCGCCGACGCGATCAGGCGCCGGGATTATCATCGTGCGGCCGACGCCATCGCGGTGCCAGCCCTGCAAGCTGAACTGCGACATGGCTTCGCAGCGATCGCCTCCCTGCATAAGGAAAGCGCGGAACGAGGTGCGAAGGAAATCAGCGCCGTCGCTAGGAGCGCTCGCGATCGTGGTCGGCTCCGCAAGGACACAGCGTCTTCCGATCAGCCCCTCGATGAGTTTGCGTTCGATCTTTACACGGACGACGTCGCCAGCACTCTTCGCGATTACCAGGATGCCTTGATCTCGTCACTGACTGATGGGGAGCGCGACAACGTCTTTGCCGCCATTCTTGCCGGTGTTCGCGCGGGTGAGACACCAGATGAGATCGCGATCGAGATCCGCGACAGCGTCGGACTAAGTGACCGCCAGGCGCAGGCTGTCCAAAACTACCGGGCCATGCTCGAAGCGAACGATCCCGATGCCTTGGGCAGGGCGCTTCGCGATGACACTTTCGACAATGCATTCCAGGACGCGCTGGATAGCGGTCTGGCCCTGAGCGGCGAGGCCATCGACGACATGGTGGACGCTTACGTTGATCGTGCGCTGGACTACCGTGCGCAAATGATCGCGCAGACGGAATCGGTTCGGGCAGCAAACCTTGGGCTGCATGACGCCTATCAGCAGGCAACTGATCGCGGTGTGTTTCAGCAAGGCGCGACGATGCGGTTTTGGCTGACGTCGATGGACGAGGCAGTCTGCCCGATCTGCGAGGGTATCCCGGACGCCAATCAGGACGGCGTCGGACTCGATGACAGCTTCGATAGCGACGACGGACCGATCGAGGACCCGCCTCAGCATCCGAATTGTCGATGCGGCGTCGAATATAGGACAGATCTCGACATGGTGAACACAGGCAACGCATAGACCATGGGCGAGGCAGCGCGGAGACAACGGGCCATGACGGCGATCATAGGCGGCAAGTCATGCCGTTCATGCGAATTCATGGTGCTTATCGGCAAAGGCATCTTCTGCCGACGCTACCCGCCCATGGCTTTCGGCCTTGTCACGCCCGGCCCGCAAGGACGGCCCGCGTTCACCGTTCAATCAAGCTACCCGCCCGTCAATCCAGAGCTCCCTTGCGGCGAATACCAGCGCAGCGAACTGAACGCTGGCGCAGAGTTGCGCGGCGCGAGGCCGGGCAACGGTGAAATCGCAGTCGGAGCGATAGCGTGATCTCGCGCCATTCTCTCTTCGGCTTCCTCTTTGGTGCGCCGGTTGCTTTGGCCTTTGGTGTTCATCTGCAGCGAATAATCGATTTCCGAATCGAAGCGATGAACGCGGACGGAGTCATGGCCGCGTTGGCTCAGCAGCCAATACGGAGCCGGCTCGAAGCGATGATCACTGAGATCAGAATGGCAAACGGCGATCCTCTCAAATGGGCATCGCCAGAGGCCTGGATCGAAAGCCGAAGCTGATGCCGTCCTTTCTTTCTTTCTTCCGCAAGGATGCGACGGCCGGCGACACGCACGTCACGACCGCAATCGGCAATGAGAAGGACAAGAAGAAGAAAAAGCCGAAGGCTCAGTCTTTTAGCACCACGATCGGCCAGAACACAAAGCTGCCGGTGACAAAGCCGGACGCTGCGGCGATGGCAGAGCAAACACTCGGCAAGTCCGGCGCGCGGCACAGCAAATCCGATATGGCGCTGTTGCAGACCATTCACGATCACGCTTGCGCGCTCGGCGCCTCGTGCCCAACTGATGGCATCGATCCAGACGCGGCGGCCGCAACCTATGCGAAAGGCGATACGACATTCTCGATCCCCGTGACGGTCATGAAGGCCGACCCGGATCAGCAATTGATCTTCGGCTGGGCCAGCGTCGTCGAGCAAGACGGCAAGATCATCGTCGATAAGCAAGGCGATATGATCTCGCCCGAGGAACTTGAAAAGGCAGCCTACGACTTCACCCTGTACGATCGTCGCCACGGGGACATGCACGAGCTTGTCGGCACCGGCCGCATGGTCGAATCGATGGTTTTCACCAAGGACAAGCAGGCCGCGCTGGGCATCGATCTCAAGAAGGTCGGCTGGTGGGTCGGCTTCAAGGTCGATGATCCGCGAGTCTGGGCCGGGTACAAGCGTGGCGAGCGTCCCGAATTTTCGATTGGCGGGGTTGGACAGCGAGTGGAGTCATAGGAATGCCCGCCTGGCTTAAGGATCTCGTCATCCGCGAAGTCTCCGGCGTGGACAAGGGCGCTGGCGAGGGAGTCAAAATCATGCTGATGAAACGAGAGTTCAGCGACGACAAGCGCAAGGAGCTCGCCTCGAGCGGCAAAGCTCTTCCCGACGGTTCTTTCCCGATCGAAAATGTCGGCGATCTCGAGAATGCGATCCGCGCCATCGGCCGCGCCAAAGATCCCGCAAAAGCCAAGGCGCACATCATCAGTCGCGCCAGATCGCTCGGCGCATCAGACAAGATTCCCGACGACTGGAAGGTCGGCAAGGGCGCATTTATCCGCGATCTCGCCAAAGCGGCTGGAGCGCTCTTGCAAAGCGTGTTCTCCATCGTCGATGACGCAGCTGTGGCCGACAAACGCGCGCCGATCGAACAATCGATCGATGAGTTCCATGAGCATCTTGTCGAAAAAGCCTTGGCCGCGGGCATCGCGGCCGGTGGAGCCGGCAGCGCCGGCGCAACAGTGGAGGACGACGTGTCCGACGCGATCAAGAAGGCGCTTGGGCTCGACGCCGGCGCAACCGAAGAGCAAGTCATCGCCGCTATTGCGAAGCAGAAGGCGGACATGGCCAAGAAGGATCGCGAGGCTGCGATCCTGAAGCTTTCGCAGAAGCATAAGGATTACATGGACGACGCGGAGATGGATGACGGCGAAAAGGAAAAGTTCCTAGCCAAGTCACCCGACGAGCGCGATCAGCATATGAAAGACAATCCGATCGAGAAGCGGCTGCCAGAGAGCATCAAGAAGGCTCTCGATGCCGCCGCCGAAGATCGCAAGATTCTTAAGGTGCTGAAAGAGAAGGACGAGGCCGCCACCTTTGCCAAGCGCGCCAAGGACATCGGGCTGCCGGAAAATTTCGGCGAAACGCTGCGCAAGGCCTATGCCGGCGATCCCGAGGCTGTCAAAAAGCTTGAAGAGAAGATCAAAAGCATGGTGGCAATCGCCGACATGAGCAAGGTCTTCGAAGAGTTTGGCAGCCGCAGCAGCAATGGTGGCGCCGGCGCCAGCGCCGAAGCTCAGATCGTGGCAAAAGCGGAGGAATATCGCTTGAGCCAGGAAAAGGCAGGTAAGAGCCTCACCAAAGAACAGGCCTACACGAAGGTCTTTTCTGATCCGGCCAATGCCGAACTCAGGAAGCAGGTCAAGCAGGAAGAGGCCGCCAAGCGCCGCACTGCGGCCTGACCGCCTAACCGCACCCCTTAAGCATTTCGATATTTTGCCGCGCACGCCGCCCGTGTGACGCGAAAGAGAAGGACTTACCTCAATGGCGACCGAAAGCGTTCTTCTACATGACGGCTCGCAATGCGTCGCATCCGCCAACTACGGCAACGGCGCGGGATTAAATGGCAACGGAGGCTCCGGCCAGTTCTATGGCGTCGTGGTCAGCGCGGCGCGCACCGTCGCGCTCGCCTCATCGACCGGCGCGGCGCTCTACGGCATCCTGCAGAACAAGCCAGCAGCGGGCGAGGCAGCCGATGTCGGCGTCTTTGGGCCCGGCAAAATGCTGGCCGGCGGAACGATCGCGGCCGGCGCAAAACTCATGGTCAACTCATCCGGCGAGATTGTCGCCTGGACTTCTGGCTCCGGCTACACGCAGATCGGCGTCGCGCTCGAAGCTGCGAGCAACGGTCAGATCTTCACCGGGTTCATCTTCGGCCCTGGCGGTCCGCTGGTACTCACCTAACAAATCAAGCCCCGCTTCGGCGGGGCTTTTCATTTGCCGGCTTGTTTGTTTGCCCGAGCCTCGCATTTTTCTGAAACGCCCTTGGGCAAGGTCCTGGTCGCGTCGCGGTGACGCCGCCCTTCCCCCAGATGGAGCCCTGAGATGCCCCAACCCGTCCTCCAGGACGTCCACGTAAGCGCAGCGCTTACGAACGTCTCCGTTGCCTTCATTCAGGATGCCGAAGGCTACATCGCCGAATCGGTCTTCCCGATGGTGCCGGTCGTGCATCAGACCGACAAATATTTCGTCTATTCGAAGGACGACTTCTTCCGCGACGAGGCCCAGCTTCGCGCCGACGCGACGGAATCTGCCGGCTCCGGCTGGGACCTGACGACGCAATCCTATTCGGCCGAGGTCTATGCGCTGCATAAGGATATCGGCCCGCAAGTCCGCGCCAACGCCGATCCGGCCGTGGATCTCGACGTCGCGACAACGCGAGCCTTGATGCAGAAGCTCATGATCAAGAAGGATCGGATTTTCGCATCGAAGTTTCTGCAGACGAGTCTGTGGAGTCAGGACGTCACCGGCACTGCGGGCGGCACGCCGGGCAGTACGTCGCCGGCCTATTGGAATGATGACGCCAATGGGGATCCGTTCACGGATATCGCGACCTGGCAGACATACATTCTGCAAAACACCGGCTATATGCCGAACACACTCACGTTATCGTGGCCTGCCTACCAGGCGCTTCGCAAGCATCCGCTCGTGATCGATCGCATCAAATATACGAGCCAGCCGGATGCCAAGAACATCACCCCGCAAATGCTTGCGGCGATGTTCGATGTGGATAGGTGCCTCGTCGCCCGTGCCGTCTATAACTCGGCAGCCGAAGGGCTCACAGGCAGCTACGCCTTTATCGTCGGCAAGGTCGCACTGCTCTGCTATTCGGCGCCGGAGCCTGGCCTCATGGTTCCGTCTGCCGGCTACACATTCGGCTGGCAGGGCTTCACGGGCCTCAACAACCTTGGCGTCCGCATCTCGCAGATCCCCATGGACTGGCTCGGCATGGGAACGATCCGCGACGAAGCGGAGATGGCGTTCGACATGGATATCGTCGCGGCGTCCCTCGGTGTTTTCTTCAGCGGTATCGTGCAATAAGCGCGTTGCGTCTCCAACAAGCAGCGCCGCTGGATCAGCGGCGTCACCAACACGCGAGGGCGCTAGCATGCCTCAGATGATCGGATCAAAGGAAATCGGCGGCGGCTATGTTCGCCTCGCTTTCTGGGATCGAAGCCAGGACCCGCCACAGTATCTCAAGGCCGGGACGCATCTCTCGGCGGAACGGATCAGCGCCATGGCCAATGGCCACAACCTGATCCGCACCGAGCATCTGGCCGTCTATCCGCCGCTTCCGAAGCTCGATCTCGCGAGAGATGGCACCGTTGAACGCCACATCGTTCATCTTGGCCGCGGCCAGTTCGACGTGATCGAAGGCCATAAGATGAACGATAAGCCTCTCACTAAGGAAGAGGCCGAGGATCTCGCAACGAGAGCGGAGCCCGAACTTCCTACCGCTCACTAAGCGGCAGCATCTCCATGGAAGACATTTCGGCCCACACTGCTGGAGTGTCGCCTGATACGTCCCATTTGCTGCCCTGCCAAATCACGAACAAAGAGTCCCTATGCGCGCGGCAGCACCTATGGCCGTCTCGCTCAAAACTAGCGTCATTGTCGCACTCAGCCAGTGCCACAGCGTATGGCTTGCCGTGCAAGATCGGCTCGCTCCACGCCTCGCATGACGGGACCCGACGCTGCACGCCCTCAGTTCTGTACCGCATTGCCTTTCCTCCGGAGGGTGAGGCGACAATCTAGCCCAAACTCCACAGAATCAAAACCAATGAAAACAGGAGATCGCCATGACTACGGGATTTGTCTCGCGTTGGAAGGGCAAGGTTATGGCGGTTGGCGCGTCGCTGTGCCAATTCGGCGCCGGCGCTGGGCAATTCGGCTTTAGCGGCAACCTTTCTAAACAGAGCAGCGCCGCCGGCGTTGGCAACGGCGCGGACAGCACGGAAGACGTTCTCTTCAGCTATTCGCTGCCTCCGAATTCGCTGGATCAGGTCGGCCGACAGGTCATGATCGAGGCGTGGGGCAGCTTTGCGAACAATACGCACAGCAAACATGCGCAGCTCTATTTCGGATCTGAACTCGTGGATAGCGGCGCGAACACCACTGCCGGCGGCATCGGCTGGTACCTGTTGCTGATTGTCACGAAAACGGGGCCATCGACGCAGACGATAGTCGGCCAGCTTATCGCCGGCACGGTCCACGGCGGCTGCACCGTCCAGTCTGGGGCCGAGACCGATACCTCCCCGATCACGATCAAGGCCACGGGCGCATCCGGTTCCTCGGCTGCAGGCGACATTCTTTGCAATGCCCTCACAGTCACGGCGCTGAATTAACCAGCGCCATTAAGCGGAGTTTGCATATGAAGCGCATCGCCGCCCTAGGCCTCGCTGCTGCCTTGTGGGCGGCGCTCGTTCTCCCGGCCTATGCGGTCGCGCTGCTCAACGTCGGCCTCACGACGGCCGTGACGGCGCAAGTTACGCCGACCTATCAGCTCCGCGGCCAGCCTGGCCGATGGCTTCCGGCCGGCGCCGCGCTGCAGGGCACATTCACCTACGGCTCGGGCGGGACGACTGCCGACGCTTGGGTGCAGACGTCGCTCGACGGCGGCACGACATGGATCGACGTTGCCAATTTTCACTTCACGACGAGCTCGGCTAGGTTCGTCTTCAACCTCAATTCCGCGACCTCGGTCGCGACGGAATACACGCCGACCGTCGGCACGCTGACGGCGAACACCGCCAAGGACGGCATCATAGGCTCGATGTGGCGCGTCGAATACACCAGTGTCGGGACCTATGCCGGCGGCACGACGCTAAGGGTCGATGCCTTCACCAACGGCCTGACCTCGTTCCCGTGATGGCGCGCCATGTCCTGGTCCTATAATCCGGCCCAGCTCGCCACCAATACGACCTACCAAGTCCGCCGCCTGATCGGTGATGTCAACATGAACACCCAGCAGGTCCAGGACGAAGAGATCGCCTTTGCTCTAACGCAGCGCGCGACGATCTATGGTGCTGCAGCGGAGTGCTGCTCGTATATCTCGGCCCAGTATAGCCGCGACGTTGACACCGTCGCGGGCGAGCTGCGCACACTCTATTCAAGCCGCGCCAAGGCTTACGCGGCACGCGGCGCTTATTTCGAGTCCGTCGCGCTTACGAGAAGCGGGGCGCTTCCCTACGCCGGCGGCATCAGCGAATCCGACAAAGCTACGCAAGAACAGGACGCCGACCGCGTGCCACCCTCCTTCAATATCGGCATGGAAGAAGCTGACCTGCCAGTTGGGCCCGTCGGTAATGAGACATCATCCGGGCCAGAACCCGAGGCCGGTCCATGAGCTTCACTATCTCAATCGATACGAGCAAGGCCTCAGCACGCTTCGGGACGCTGACGGAGCGGACGCGCACGGCCCTACGTGGCGTTATCATCGAAGGCACGCGGGACCTCACGGGGCTGGTCCGCCAAAAGCTGTCAGGCGGCGTGCTGCAGACTCGGTCTGGCAGATTGCTGAACAGCATTCGCCAACAGCTTGTCGAGAATCCACAGTCCATCTATGGGCAGGTCTGGTCGCAAGGCGTTCCTTACGCCGCGATTCATGAGTTCGGAGGGCGCACACCGGCGCACATCATCGAAGCGCGCAACGCAAAAGCGCTGGCCTTCATGATGGGCGGCCAACTGGTCTTCTTCCGCAGGGTCCACCATCCAGGCTCGAACATTCCGGAGCGCAGCTACATGCGATCGTCGCTCGATGACATGCGGGATATCTTGATCGCTAGAATGACGGCCGCGGTGCGCGAAACAGCGAAGGCGGCTTGATATGCCGACGACGCGAGAGCAGGCAGCGGAAGCGCTCGTCGCGTTGCTGCAGACGCTAGGGCCCGGCGGGTCCGGCGCGTTTGCGACAGTCAGTCGCTACGTGCGAGTGCCACAGGGCGGCTCGCTTGACACTGCCATCGCGCAGCCGGCGCTTTACACAGTGCCTATCGGCGAATCGACGAAGCAGCAAGGCGCAGGACATCTCCGCCTCTTGACGCTTCATTATGATCTTTACATCTATGCCAAGCTTCCTGTCGGCTCGACACCGGGCACCGGCGACGGGATCACCTCCGGCGACCAAGTCCTCAATCCTCTAATCGAGGCGATTGAAACGACAATCGCGCCGCCCACTGGCCAGGTCGGGCAGACTCTTGGTGGCGTCGTCGAGTATTGCTGGATTGAAGGCGAAACGGCCAAGGCCGTCGGCGAAATGACTCCAGACGGTCAGTGCTTTTGCGCGATTCCGATCAAGATCCTCATTCCATGAGGATGCGCAGCGTCTTCATTGCGATGCCCGCCTATTCGGGTGAGATCACCGTGCCGACCGTAACAAGCCTGGAACGCGCACGCGACGAGGCAGTCAGGGCTGGCTGGGAATGCACCATCAGCATCCGCCCGGGCGATTCCATGGTGCATCGCAGCCGGAATGTCATGCTGACCGATTTCGTCGATTCTGGCGCGACTGATCTTATTTGCTGGGATGCAGATGTCGCAACCGCGCCAGGCGCCTTCCTGCGTTTGATGTCGCATCCTGTTGATTTCGTCGGTGGCGCCTATCGTTGGCGCTCAGATCCGGAGCAATATGCGGTCCGCTCAATCGGTCCGCTCATCGAAGGTCAAGAAACTGGCCTCTTAACCAACCAGAAGCTCGGCCTCTCTGCCGGCTTCCTCCGCGTTACGCGAGGCGCCATCGACAGGATGATCGCCGCGCATCCCGATCTTTGGGCACTTGATCGCGGGCGTAGGATCGTTTGGTTCTTTGACTTCCTACTCATCGATCACGAGCCGTTCTCTGAGGATTTCGTCTTTTGCCAGCGCTACCGGGAAGCCGGTGGCACGGTGTGGCTCGACCCAGAATTACCGCTTCACCACACCGGCCAGAAGACCTTCTCCGGCCGGTTCGGCGATCATCTGCGGCGCCAGCGTGCCGCGTCTGTCCCACAAAGCGCGCTCGATGCCGCCAGGAAGATGCTCGACGAGGCAGAACTTTCCGGTGCTGAAGGCGTCAGAATGGTCATGGCACCCTGAAATAATTCCGATAGGAGAGTGAATCCATGCTCGCAACCTTTGGCTCCGGGCGGCTCTACGGAACGCGCACTGACGTAGCGAATGCAACCCCCATTGAATTCGGCGTGCTGCAGAGCGTCGATCGCGATTTCTCATTCACGACAAAAGCGCTCTACGGCGCAAACCAATTCGCCGTCTTTGTCGCTCGAGCCGAGGCTAAATGGACGCTGAAAGCGAAGGCCGGAATTATCTCCGGCCTGCTGTTCAACAATTGCTTCTTTGGCCAGAGCCTGACGACCGGACAGACTGCTTTGGCCGCGGGCGAGGCGCACACGGTGCCAGCGAGTTCGCCCTTTACGATTTCGCCGACAAACCAAGCCACGTTCAAATCCGATGAGGGCGTGACCTATGCCGGCGGCCCCGGCTTGGGCCTGCCGCTCACTGAGACGTCAACCGCGCCGAGCGCGTCGGGCACCTATGAGCCGCCGCCAGCGCCGAGCACGACCGGCGTCTATAGTTTCAGCTCAAGCGATGCGGGCAATCCCGTCCTGCTCAATTATCTCTATACATTGACGACCGGCGAGCAAATCGCACTCGTAAATGAGCTGCTTGGCACGACGCCTTATTTCAGCGGAGTCTTCCGCGGCCGCGATCCGAAGACGGGCCTCTATGAGACGCTGGTTATCAATCGCATGACGAGTTCGAAACTCACGCTTGGCAGCAAGACCTCCGACTACGCGATCCCAGAGTTCGACATGGAGATCATGGACGACGGGACCGGCAACATCGGGATCTGGTCATTCGGGGACGTGAGCTGATGGCGAAGAAGACAGCCACGATCACGCTCGGCGAGAACACATACGAAATTCCGCAACTCAATATCGGCCAGCTCGAGGATATCGCGATAGCGGCCACGTCCGGGAAGGCCCGCCCATTTGAGATCCTGCGCGTCATTATGAGCAGGGCAATCCCAGCGTGCAAGGATATCAAAACGATCGAGGCTTCGCCCGCCGAAATTCGAGCAGCCACTGACGCCATCATGGCATTGAGCGACTTGGAGATCCCTAAGGGGGAAGCGGAGCCGCCGGCGCCGGCGGCCTAACCGAGCAATTTTTCGAACTAGTCTTCGGGCGCCTGGGAGAGGAATGCAACTTCCCGCCGCATGTGGTGCGCGAGATGACAATCGCCGACGTCTTGCGGCAATTCTCCTACTGGCGCCGCCGACCACCCGCCGGGGATCTGATCTCGATCATTGCGCAGTTTCTCGGCTGGAAGCCGCCGCAGCCCGAGACCAGTCAGGCGGACTTTGCTGAGGCGGCCAAGGAAAACGCCGAATGGTTTAGGAGCCCTGAGAGATTCTTCGCGCCGGGATTCGGCAAGAAGGTGAAGCAAGATGGCTGACGACGACGTTCAGGTAAAGTTTGGGGCCGATATCAGCGACCTTTCGGCTGGTGTCTCCCAAGTCACCGATCTCATTTCAGGCGTAGCGGATCCGATCCAAGGCCTCGTCGCGCACTTTGGGGAGCTCGCTGGGGCGATCGCCGCCGCATTCTCGGTCAAGGCCGTGGAGGATTTCGCCGAGTCAATGGGCGAACTCGGCACGCAAACAGCGCGTGCTGCGGCCATCCTTGGCGTTCCGACAGAGCAGATCGCTGGGCTCGGCCTTCTTGCACAAGCAGGCGGCTCCGATATCGACTCCTTGACGATGGCCTTCGCCCGCATGAGCCGCAACATCATTGACGGGAGTGATCAGGCGAAGCGTGCGCTGGGCGCGCTCGGCCTTTCGCTTGAAGCGTTCAAGGCAATGACGCCTCAGGAGCAACTCGAAACACTCGCGCAGAAATTCTCGCAATCGGCTGACGGCGCACAAAAGGATGCCGTCGCGATCTCACTGCTCGGCCGCTCCGGCTATGCGCTTATTCCCATCCTCGACCAAGGCAAGGCGGCGATCGACGCATGGATAGGGAAAGCGCAGGAGCTTGGCGTAAGCCTTGGCGGCCCCGTCGTCGCCGCCATGCGCCAGATGCACGACGCCTTTGTTGAAATGAACGCCGCCTTTCAGGGCGCACAGGTTGCGGTCTTCCTTCAATTTAATCAGGCCATCCTCGGCGCTGTTAAGATCGTCACGGATTTGGCTGCGGCCTTCAGTGAAGCCATGCGGACCGGCGGGATGCTGAAGGATATCATGACCGCCCTCGGCTTCTCTGCGCAGGTTGTCGTCTCGGCGGTCTCGATGATCATCGTTGCCTTTCGTGAGCTCTGGCTCGCCGCGACGGACACGATCGACGCTGTCGAAATTCTTCTCGTCCATCTCGGCAAATCGATCGGTGATATAGGCACCGGCAACTTCGCTAGGGCTGAGGGCGAATGGAAGGGCTTCCTCGCCGACCTCAAATCGCGGACGAACGATTATATCGCCGATTCGAAGGCCGCGATGCAGACCTATATGGACGAGTTGAATGCGATCTGGGTTAGCGGTGCCGCCAAGATCACCGCGGCGGATGATAAGCTGAAACTCGACATGGCGGCACGCCAATCCAGGGCGGCCCAAGAAGCAGTTGCAGCCGCCTTGAAACAAGGTGAGGGCGAAATCGCTGCAGTCGAAGCAACCGAGAAGAAAAAAGCGGAGCTGATCGCCGAAGGCGTCAAAATGAAGACGATCGGCGCGCAAAAGGCCCTGCAGGAAACGCTTGCAGCGCTGAAGCAGGAGCTCGATGGCGAACTGGCCGTCTACAATCAGGAGCTGGCGATCGCCGGCCTGAGCGCCTCGCAGCACCAAGAGATCCTCAATGAAATGCAGAAAGCGCATGAAAAATATGATGAGGCGGTGACCGCGGCGGAAGCAAAGGCGGCCGAGGCGACGAAGCAGCAGTGGGATCAAGTCTTCAATTACATGAGCACCGCTTTCGATTCGCAGATCAACGGGCTGCTGCGTGGCACCACGAATTGGGCAACGGCATTCAAGAATATTCTGGCCGACCTGGTTGAAGACGTCATCAAGTTCTGCATCAAATGGGCTTTGCAGCAGGCTGAGACAGTCTCGATGAATATCGCCGGCGTCAACGCGCAGACGGCCGCAACGGTTGCGGGCGCGAATGCCGGCGCCGCTGCTCAGGCGACCGCCGCGATGGTCGGCGTCGGCGCAATGCTGGCGAACTTTGCCAAAGCGATCGCCGCCGATGCAGGGGCGGTGTTCGGCGGCATCTTCGCCTTTCTCGCGCCATTCATGGGGGCGGCCGCGGCTGGGCCCGCGGCGGCCGGTGAAAGCTCGGTGCTGGCGGCGGCTGGCGCGATCGGCGGCATGTATGATGTGGGCTCCTGGTCGGTGCCGAGCGACATGATCGCTCAGGTCCATCAGGGCGAGATGATCGTGCCCGCAGCACAAACGCCATGGGCGCAGAGCCTCATGGCGAATGGCGGCGGCGGCGGGGGCCAGCCGATCAATATCACCTTCGCAATCACGGCGATGGATTCGCAGAGCATCATGCAGAGCCTCGGGAGCGTCAAAACGCAGCTCGCGCGGACGCTCAGCGACACCATTTCGCGCAACCCGTCCTTGAGGCCCAGCTATTGAGGCTCGGCGATGGCCTTCAATGCCTTCCCGTCCTTATCGCCCGCGTTCCCGATCGCCCGCTCGCCGGCCGTCGATACGGTGCGGCAGGAATCAATTTCGGGCAAGCGGACACTTTTGCCGTTGCGCACTGTGCCCCGCTGGAAGTGGCAGATCACCTACCAAATCTTGCGGTCGGCCTATTTCACTTATGGTTCCTTTGACGAGCTCGAAACACTCACCGGGTTCTGGCTCGCTCAATCGATCTCCGGATTGCCATTTGCCTATACTGAGGCAGAAGACAGCACGGCCACAAACCAAGGCTTCGGTGAAGGTGACGGGGAGACGACTGCATTCCAACTTACTAGAGGACGCAGCGGCTTTGCGGAGCCTGTCTATGCCCCCACGATCATCACATCGGTCGAAATCGCCGGCACGCCGACGGCCGCCTATACGCTTGGCGCAACTGGCATCGTGACCTTCAATAGCGCGCCGGGGGCGGCGCAAGCGCTGACCTGGTCCGGCTCATACGCGTGGCTTTGCCGTTTTGACGAGGATACGCTTAATCTCTCGCGCTTCATGGCCGGGCTGAGCGAGGCAAAATCAGTGAAATTCTCTAGCGAGATCGCGCCGTGAAGGCGGTCTTCGATCCGACTGGGGAGTTCGTCCCCTACCTCAATTCTGCCGGCGGCCAGATCCCGCTAATTCAATACGATCTCTACACCTTCTCTCTGACCGGCGGTGGGATGCTCCTGTGGACGACGGCCGACTTTCCGATCACCGCGCCAACGGATGCGTACTGGAACGCGCCGAGCGTCTTTGCGCCGGGCACCCTTTGGTTCTCGGGCATGACCTGGTTGCCGAAGGTCCTGGACGCCGAGGACAATAAGGCGACAGCGCATTGGAAGATTGGTCTCGACAGCGATACGTGGCAGGTCAAGATCGCGCCACGGCCCTTCGATCTCGCGACCGGCAATCCTTTCCCGGATATGATCGGCGATGTTCCGATCTTGCAGGCTGCCGCTGCGGGCGCGCTCGATAGTGCCGACGTTATCGTATCGCGTGCATATTTCGCAGCAGTTCCAATCTGGCCGATCCCGGTCATAGGCCTCGCGCCGATCGGCGTCGTGCATATCTTCCGCGGACTCATGGGCGAGGCAGATGTCACAACATCATCGCTCTATCTGAACATCAACGACTATAAGTCCCTGCTCGGTCAGCAGATGCCACGCAACCTCTACCAGGGCTCGTGCCGGCATCTGCTCTATGATATCGGCTGCACACTCAACGCAGCCGACTTCACGGAAGCCGGCACCGCGGGCGTCGGCTCAACCCAGGCCGTGATTGTCTCATCGATCGGCGCGCCTCCCGGTTCCGGCACTTATCAGCTGGGCACAATGACCTTCACGTCAGGGGCGAATGAGGGCGTGTCGCGCTTGATCTCGCAATGGGCAGTCGGCCAGGGCTTTTTCGCGATGCTCAATCCTTTCCCTTATCCGGTCTCTATCGGTGATGCATTCAGTGTGACGGCGGGATGCGACAAGCAGCAGTCCACGTGCTCGGCGTTTAACAATCTCCTCAACTTTGGTGGCGATTCCTATATCCCGGCGCCGGAAGTGAGCCTCGGATGATGATCCTGCTGCAGCGTTACATCAAGAGACTTGCTGGCCGTTACATCAAGAGACTTGCTGGCCGCGATCCGGGAATTCTCGGGGTCGAGAATATCCTCGAAGACGAAAACGTGCTTGCCACCGAGCCCCGCCGGCAAAAGGCAAATAAACGTGAACGCAAGCGTGATCGTTAACGACGCGCCACGCGCCAAGATCATCGCCGTCGCGCGCAGTTGGATCGGCACGCCGTTCCACAATCTCGCATCGAAAAAAGGCGTCGGCGTCGATTGCGCGCATTTTCTTCGCGAGGTTTATGTCGAGGCTGGCGTTATTGAGCCGTTCGAGATCAAGCCATATACGCCGCAGTTCATGCTGCACAGCGACGATCCGAAATTCGAGTCCTATGTCGTCCGGTTCGGCGAGGAGATCGCAGAGACGGCGGTCAAGCCGGGCGATGTCGTGCTCTACAAAATTGGGCGCAGCTTTTGTCATGGTGCGATCATCGTCGAATGGCCGCGCGCGATCATCCATGCTTTCAAGAGCTACGGCCGCGTAGTGGAGAGCGGCGCGCGTGAGAGCGATCTTCTGCGACTGAAGGTGAAGTTCTTCTCCAAATGGCCATAGGCGCATGTCATCGATCTTTGGGGCTGGGCAGCGTGCCAATAGCGACAACACGCCGGCCACAAACATCCGCATCCAAAGCTCGATACAGGGGCGCCCGAAGGCGATAGGAGCAGGCCAAAATCGGGCGTCTGGAAATTGCATTTGGTACGGCGATTTCACGGTCACGCCCGCCAGCGCACCAGGGGGGAAAGGGGGCGGCGGTGTATCGGGTCTGTTTAAGGGGCAGCCAGGCCTATATAATTATTCGGCCTCGTTCATCATCTCGCTCGGTGAGGGGCCAATTTCCGGCATTCAGACGGTCTACAATGGGAACGCAATTGATTTTCTCGTGACGCCGCCGCAGTCCATTCTGAATGACCTCACCGCCCTCGGCATCACGCCGACCTACGGCAATACTTACGGCATGACGTTTCTGGACGGCGATTATGGGCAGGAGCCTTGGAGCTATCTGAGTTCAGCGCACCCCAGCCAAGCACTTGCCTACCGGGGCGAGGCGCTGGCCTGCTTCGCTAATCTGGGCCTCGGCGGATCGCCGGCGCTGCCGAATTTCACATTCGAGCTCCTGTGGGAGATCAATAGCGACATTCCCTCGGTTGGGCCGGATGCGAATCCGGCAGACTGGATCACAGCGTTCCTATCGAATCCATACTGGGGGATTGGGTTTCCAGCCGCGCTGATCGGCGATCTTACGGCCTATCAGACTTGGGCGCGCGCAAGCGGGATGCTGATTTCGCCGGTACTCACCGATCAGCAAGCGGCGAACTCGCATCTGAATGATCTGATGACGGCGACCGTCGCCGATTTTCGCTGGTCAGCTGGCTTGCTCACGGTCGTTCCCTATGCTGAACAGGCGATGTCGGGGAACGGGTACACGTTCACACCGGACACCACTCCAGTCTATGATCTGACGACGGACGATTTTCTGGCAAACCAGGGCACGATTGGCAATTCGTCGCCGGCCGAAAAAACCGCCATCGTGGTCGTCCGCAAAGATCCCGCGACGGTGTTGAATAAAGTTCAGGTCGAATATCTCGATCGCTCGAACATCTATAATCCGGTCACGATTTACGACACCAATGACGCCGCAATCATTGCCGCTAGGCGGCTGCGGGTCAGCGATCTCCGCCAACACCATTTTTTTTGCTTAGGCAGCGCGGCGTCAATCTCGGCATCGTTGCAGCTTCGTCGAGAACAAGTCGTCAATCAATACCAGGTCACGCTGCCGCCGCAGTTCATTCTTCTCGACGTGATGGACATCGTCACGCTTACCGAAGCAAATCTCGGCTTCAGCGACCTTCCGGTTCGGATCATTGAAATCCAGGAGAACGCTGATCGATCATTGACAATTACAGCGGAGGATTTCCTCGGCACCGTTACGGCGCCTCTCTATGGGCGCCAGCAACCCCTTGGCGCGGCGCGCAACATCAACGTCGATCCGGGCGTCATCAACCTACCGATCTTCTTCGAGCCGCCAGATTTACTCGGCAATGGCCTTTCTCTTTGGGGCGCAATTTCGGGGGCCAATCTGAGCCTGTGGGGCGGCTGTAACGTCTGGATTTCGTCGGAATCGGACGGCAGCTATACCAAGATCGGCTCAATCAACGGTCCGGCGCGCATGGGCGTTCTTGCCGCTGCGCTGCCTTCGGTCTCGGCCGCTTTCTCCGGGCCGACCATCGATAGCGCCGATACGCTGGCGGTCAATCTTTCGGAAAGCGGCGGCGAACTCGCGAGCGGTTCGGCGCTCGATATGACTAGCCTCAACACGCTCTGCTACTGCGACGGCGAACTCCTTGCCTATCAGAATGCGATGTTGGTCGGGGCGAACCAATATCAGCTCAACCCGATCCTCCGCGGCGCCTATGGATCGACGATCGGCGCGCACGCTGCAGGAGCAAACTTTGCCCGGCTCGACAATCTGATCTTCAAGTACCCGTTCACTGCCGACCGCATTGGCTCGACGATCTATCTCAAATTCCAGGGCTTCAATATCTTTGGCGGAGGGCTGCAGAGCCTCGATAATTGCGGCGCCTATCCGTACACCATCAAGGGCAGCGCTCTCTCATCGCCGCTGCCGACAGTGCAGAATCTTCTGATCGCCTATCCGGCTGGCATTGCGTCGCTTTCGTTCGATGAAGTGACGGATTTCAGGACTGGCATCCGCTATAGAATCTTCCAAGGGCCGAGCGCCGCAACCGCGCAGCAGGTCGGGGATATCGCGCATCCGCCGTTCGCACTCAACAACACCGGCACCTATTACGTCCAAGCTTATTGCCAGCCGGTGCCGGGACTCGTCGCTTCAAGCGCGTTGTCGGCGGGGCTCGAGATCAGCGGCACGCTGCTGATCGAAAATCCGCTTGCTGAATTCAATCAGCAGACCGCGAATTGGCCGGGCACGCTTATCAACTTCACGCGGAGCGGCGTCTCACCTGATGAGATCTTGCTGCTGAACAATGCTTCCGGCGTCGATCTCGGCCTGGCGAGCCAAGCGGTGACGGCAGCCGACGATTTCGGGCTCACCACCGACCATGAGATCATCGCCGTCATCGATCTCGGCAACGTGGGCTGATATGGAGCGATCATGCTGATTCTTCCAGCGCAGCGCGATTGGAAGATCCTGCCATCATACAAAAAGCACGAGTGGGCCGGATCATCGGCACGTCGCGGCGTCAAGACTTATGGGCGCCTTACCGCACGCTTGCACGACGGGCATATTGTCTGGCGCGGCTGGTTTGAAGATCAGGAGGACGCGGACGAATTTCTGCACGCGGTTGCGTCAGGTTCGATTCGCTATGAGCGCGAGCTGTGGCGGCTGCCGGCGCCGTGGTGGCATCCAGACATCGGTGAGGACGAAGGGCTCACTTACGAGTTTTCGACCCTAACATTTCTCAGCACCGGCACCGGCACGCAAAGTTGGACCGTCGAGAGCGGGTGGAACTCGGCCGACAACATGGTCGAGGCCATCGGCGCCGGGCTGAACGGGGTCACTGGCACCATATCAACCGGCGGCGCTGGCGGTGTAGCCGGTTGCTATGTCGAGACTTCGAATCTCGCTCTAACAGTTGGCAATGGCGTCAACTATCAGATCGGGGCGGCCAATGGCACGACGGGTTCCGGCACGTCGCCAACGGCGAATTCTTGGTTCGATAATTCAAGCACTCTCGTCGCGCCAGGTGGGGCAAGCGTCACGACGAACTGCGTTGGATCATCGCCAGCGGCCGGTGGTGCAGGCGGCGGTAATAACATAGGCAAGGCGGGCGGCGGCGGCGGCGCGGGCGGTCCTAACGGAGCGGGAGCAGTCGGTGGGACTGCTGGAGCCAATGGTGGGGTCGGCGGAACAGGTGATAACGGGGACGGGGGCGTCGGAGGCACGGCCGGGACCAGCACGGCAGCTGGGGGCCCAGGCGGAAACGGGACAGAATGGCAAGTTTCGCCTTCCTACGGTTCCGGTGGCGGTGGCGGTGGCGGCGATGGAATAAATATTGGGGGCAATGCGGGCAACTACGGAGCTGCGGGTGGCGGCGGTGGCGGCTCTTCTCCGCACACCCCCGGCGCGGGGTCTGGAGGTCTCATTGTCATAACCAATTATCCGGCAGCGGCATCGTTAGTTTTCGGAGTGCGCCGCATGTTTCTAAAGCGCTAGGTCATCAAAGAATTCTTCCGTTGGTTTCTGCCGCTATCGCGGGCTTGCGGCCACCGACGCGTCAAAGCATGCCCGTCATATCCTGAAAAAAGGAAACTGAGCCATGGGACGCCGCATCTATAAATCAGGCTTCGACACCGCGTCGATCGGCACGGCGGTGCAAGACATCTGGTCGCTGTTCGCCGGCGCGTCAAACGGTATTCAGATACATTGGTGCCAAATGACGGCGGCGAGCGTCACGACGGCGGCGCAAATCCGCCTCCGGTTCAAACGCGGCACGGCCACGGTTACGCAGGGTAGCGGTGGCACCGTGTCGGCTATGAACCTCGTGGACGACGGCGATACCAAGGCCGCAGGTTCGACCGTGCACAACAATGATACGACGCAGGCAACGACGACCGGAAATTTCACGGGCCTTCTGGAATATTTCCAATGGAACGTGCTGCTTCCGTTCGATTACATGCCGGGCCCCGAGGATGAGGATAGGCCGACATGCTTGGTCTCGCAGATCCTGATCTTCGACCTCCCGGCCGTGATCGTGGCGACCACGATTTCGAGCAACATCTCCTGGCGTGAATATCCGTAAGCTGAAAGCGGAGGAATCATGGTTCAAACAATGGTGCTCGCCCCATACGAAGTTGTCATTTGGGGCGAGCGGAAAGACAAGCCCCTTGATCGCATTTCGCTCATGGCTTTCTCGGCAGACGAGGCCAAGGCGGAAGCGCTCAAACGCTTCCGCGCCACCGTAGGTCTGCTGATGCCGATTTCGCGCATCGTCCGCATCGACGTCTGCGATGGCGTGCGAGTCACGCCGCAGCAAAAGCAACACAGGCTCTTCGAGGATCTGGCCGAAGTCTGCCTCGGCTCTTCGATGGACGATGTTCAAGGCGCCGCGGTGAATTTACTGCTCACCGCAGTTCAACGCCGCGCCGCGAATCTCGCCGATGCGGAGAGGCGCTGGGACGAACTCCTCGGGCGTGGCAAACAGGCGCTGCGGCGGCGCTATTCTGGCGAAACCGATGCCCGCGATGCGGCGGCGGAATCGGAAATAGGCAAGCGCTTACTCGCGTGAACCGTGCCGCATAGGGCGAGATCGCCGCTATGACCGTTCTCGCCTATGTTCTGCGGCATCGACAATTCGTGCGGATTAGAAAAGTTCTGGACGGCTCTCAGTCTATTGGGCCGTCTAATTTGAGCTGGAAGCTCCCGCTCATAAGAGTTCCGCCACGGCCGCATGCGCGGTTTGTGCGGGCGTTCCGGTTCTTTTGGCGGCAGAATCATCTCAAATATTATCAGCCGGTCCCGCCGCCGCCATCGAAGCTCGTCGTCCAAAAGTGGACGCTACGAAAGCGCTGGCTTCCGCGGCGCCCATTATGGCGTGGCTTGGTCGAATGGCGCGCGCGGACGCGCTCGATGCCGCCGCCGGCGCTGCCGCCTTCGCCTTCGTACCTCAACATCATCAAGCGATGGCCCAAGCGGTGGGAGCCTCGCCGCCCCTTGCAGCGGGGCTTGATAAGGCGCCCGTGGCGGCAAAGGATGCCCGCGCCAGCACTGCCGGCCGCCTTTGCCTACCGGCCGCCACCGCATCTGAAACGGCCGCGCCGCCTAATTGCGAGATTCTTTAGGCCGCTGCGCAAGGAGACTATTCTCGGTCACGTTCTGACGCTGTTTAAGCCGCTGCGGCGGCGCTGGCAGCCCCGGCGCCCGCTCTGGCGCGGGCTGATTCGCGGATTGCGGCGGACGCGTTCGGCCGCCCCGGTCAAGCCCGCGACCTTCGTCTATCGCGCGCCCAAGCACCTGCAGCGGCGCCGACGATTGATGCCGCGGGTTTTCCGGCCGCGCCATTTTATCATTCTCCGCAAAATTGTGACGCTGTTCAGGCCGTTGCGGCGGCTGCGCATCAAGCGGCGCCGCATGATCCTGCCGGCGCATCGGTATGCTTTCATCGCGCAGCCGATCCCGTCGCTCGGGCCGGTCGCCTTGATGCTCATCGCGGCAGAGGCGGGCAATCTGCCGATTCTCGGCTGCTACACGGTTCCCGAGAGCGACATCTACGATCTCGGCTATGAAGGCACGCTGAACCTGAGCGAGACATGGGCGGCGTCCGGCGCGCTCGCCAGTTCGAACATCCTGGCCCTCGCCAGCTTTCTCGCGCAGACGGATGTGCTCGATCAGGCCGCGTCGGCGAGCATCATCTCTTGGGTTGAAATCAACATAGGCGTGCCAAGCGCGAACGGCATCGCTTGGGGCGGCTGGCAGAAGTTCGTGCCGGGCAGCTATCCCGGACAATACGCATGGCGCCGCGCATGGGTGCAGGCGCCGAGCGCGCAAATCCAAGGCAGCCTTATCGCGTTCAACGATACATGTTCCGTCCCGGCGCGGATCGACCATTATCAAAATCTGAGCGTCCCGAGCGGCGGCCTTAAGATCACCTTCGAACCTGACGGTGCCTCTGGCACGGCGCCGTTCAACTATGGGCCCGACGGTGCGGCGTTGCCCTTCGTCATGGTCACGTTCAGCGCGCAATCCGGCGACGTTCTGTCGATCACGTCGCTCAGCTTAGCGAGCGTCACGATCCAAATTCTGAACGGCGGAAGCGGCGTCGCTCGCAGCGGCGTCAACGTCAGCGTCGAAGGTTACTGAGGAAATCCGATGCGAGGATTGATGAGAGCAGCCCGAATATTTTTCGGGGCGCTGGCGCTCGCCCTCATTTCCTTGCCCGCACTCGCGGCGCAGGGCACGG